>Ga0210409_10001086_pt1 | contig 37846 bp, 30 predicted proteins | sample IncBWH17MmetaG_FD_161649 | JGI IMG/M metagenome (GOLD analysis project Ga0210409, IMG submission 161649) | Forest soil microbial communities from Barre Woods Harvard Forest LTER site, Petersham, Massachusetts, United States - Inc-BW-H-17-M | ecosystem: Environmental > Terrestrial > Soil >... | reverse complement strand
CGTGGCTGTCCGTCCGGGCCCAGAAGGGCCGGGACGACGTCGATGAAATGGAGCCTCTCTTCCGACGCGCAGTGCCTTTTCACAAGCTCGTTGGCCGCTTCGAAGGAGGCCGCTGATGAGGCTCGCCGCTTTGGTGGCTTGATCGAAATGAAGTGGATCGGAACATTGGGCAGACGAGCATGGATCCTCTCGCAGAAGGCACGGAAGGCTGACAGTACCTCAGCCGGGGTCTTCTTCCTCGACCAAAGGACCCCCGAAATGTCGTTTTCTCCAGCGTAAAGGACCACGGCCTGTGGCCCGTGGGGAATGATGATCCGATCGACATAATGGGTGATCTGATCGATCCGAGCACCGTTGATGCCGCGGTTGAGGACGCTCAGTGGCGCCATATCTTCTTGCAATGAAGACCAGTGGGCGATCGTCGAGCTTCCCGTAAAGACAATCACGTCGCGCCGTGGTCGACTCAGTCGGTCCCTAGCCCTAAACCAGAGCACCTCCGGCGCCAGGGCTCGTGGATCATCGAGGGTAAACCTGGCGACGTACAGCGCCCAGAGCACAGAGAGCCCGACGGCCTCCAGCGCGAGCGCGCGGAAGGGGCTCGACGTGGCAACGGCGAGAAACACGTACACACCGAGTAGCCCGATCACGGCTCGTATCACACCCGCTCCCTGCGTCGATGTCCGACCAATGTCATATCCTCTGAGGCCCTCCCGGGGGTCCACCAAGCACGGCGCTGGGCGGCCGAGCCCGGGATTCGAGTCCAGGTGAGCATCAGTAGCGAAAGCGGTAGCCTAGCTCCCCGTAGACTTGCCGTGGTTCAGACCAGTGCGTACCCCCGAAGGTGGCGCTGTTATCGAGGAGAAAAGATTGGTTCGACACGTTGAGCGCGTGGACGGCCACCCTCCAATTGGCGCCAAACTCCTTGCCCGCCGAGAGATCGAACGTTGCGTGCCCGGGGAGGTGAGCCGGGGGGGGCTCGCTTCCATCGGAAAAGCCGGAACCGTAGTGGACGAGCGCCGCCGCGTAGACGTGGGCGGGAAGGTTGGCGCGAAGGGAAACGCTCAGGGTGTGGCGCTGGTCGTGGTCGAGCGGGAAGTATCCGCCGCTAGAGGGCGGGCTGAAGTTGGTCAGACCCCCCGTCACCGCTCCCTGGCCCTCCGCGTGCTGCAATGAATAGGCAACCGAGACCTCCCCCGCGCTCCAGGTCCTGGGCGAGCGGAGGGTGACCTCGAACCCTCGAATCCGTGCTCGGTCGACCGTGATCGGAAAGAAGATGTTCGAGTTGTTGATCGCGTTGTGGTCGAAGAAGTTCCTCACCCCGGTCCGGAAGTAGTTCGTGTCGAGAGCCCAAGCCTTGAAGGGGATGGTCAGCCCAAACTGGTGCTCCTCGTCACGTTCTCCCCGTAAGGGCAGGAATCCGAAGCCCTGATCGAGGGCGAACTGCAAGAGGGGGCCGGAGACGGTGGAGAGCGGCGGCGCCTGGTAGTACCGCCCATAGAACCCGTGCACGGTCCACGCGAGGCGCGGGATCCGGATCGTCCCCCCAACCCGGGGACTCGCCGCGTTCTCGTTGACCGAGGCCGCGAAGTGCGTGAGGCGCAGTCCTGCCGTCAGGGTCAGCCAGTCTGTGGCCCGGTACTGGTCTTCGAGGAAGAGTACCTCGAGGTTCCCTGTCGGCTTCTCCTGGTGCTGCAGGTTCAGCCCGCTGCCGTCGGTGGCCTGGAGGCCGAAAAACGAGTCGTCAGACTGGTGAAAGCCGTAGAAGCCGGCGCGCGCATCGTGACGACCTTTCCGGAGGCTCACGACAACCTGCGCTCCGGCGTAGGTGGAACTGCGCTTTTCCTGGGGGATCAGCGGAGTATCGCTCGCCCCCCCGGCGTACTCCGCACGGTTGAAGTGGAAGAAGGGCGATGCCACGAGCTGGACTCCGGACCCGAACGAATGGACCCAGGAGAGATTTACGAAGCTGTCGGCTTCTTTCTCTTCGTCGGCCATGCCGGCGGTTTGGGTATCGGGGTCGTTGGGGATCTGGTAACGGTCCCCGCGACCGCTGGCGACCAGTCGCAACTGGTTCGAGGGAGAGGCGCTGTAGATGAGCGAGACGAAGCCCCCATAGCCGCGTGAGTCGTCGTGGAGGATCGAAGACGTCGGGGTGGACAGGCCGTAGTCGCTGCGGTTGAAGTTCCCGCTCGCATAGTAGGCAAGCCGCTCGGAGTGGTCGCCAAAGCTCACCTGGTCGTTGGTCTGGCGAAAACTGCCGAAGCTGGCCGCGACCTCGGCCTGCCGATCGCGCTCGAATCCCGTTCGTGGCACGACATTGAACACGCCGTAGGTTCGATCGCCGTACTCCGCGGAGTACCCCCCCCGCTGAACCTCCAGATAATCGATGTCTCGAGGGTCGAACTGCGGTCCCACGTTGCTTGCGATATTCGTGTTCGCCACCGGCACGCCGTCGACAAGCCACGTCACCTGGTGGCCGCCCCGGATGTGGAGCTGGTCGTGGGTCATCCACGAGCCGGGCACGTAGTCCGTGATCAGGGAGAGGCTGTTTGCCCGGGCGGCCCCGGGCGTCTTGGAGATGTCCTCGCGGCTGAGGAGCACGGTGGGGGTCGGGGACTCGGACCCGGCCGCCTCCGCGGTCGCCACGACGTCAAGACTCTGGGAAAGACGTACGACTTGCAGTTGAATTCGCAGGACGGGGGTCCCCGAAGAGCGGACGGTGACGGACTTTTCGACCGAGCCGAATCCGCTCTGGGAGACGGTCACCGTGTAATCACCGAGCGGAATCGTGCCGAAGGCAAACGATCCCGAGTCATCCGTGTGCCCCGTCTGCGAGAAGCTCGATGTGCGGGCCTTGAGGGTCACGGTGGCGCCCCTGATCGTTTGATGCTGCGGGTCCTCCACGACCCCGCGCACTTCGCCCAGAATCGACGCCCGGGCGGGCGAGCCCGGCAGGACGAGCGCCGCCAAGACGGTTACGACAAGCGGGAGCTTTCGCATGTACCACCTCCCTTGCGGGATAACCAAACCAGTGAAGGCGGCCCTGAAGCGGGGGCCGCGGTTCGCTCAGGTGAGGTGGAGGGCCTTGGGAGGTGGCGATTCGATCCGGTGAAAGCCCTCTCGTACAACGGGTGCGGGCGCGGGGAGAAGCTGAGAGACGACGGGAACGTATTTCAGAGGAGTAGCGCGGGGAAGAACGAAGCTCGGAATCGTCGCCGCCGCGTGGGTGACCGGTCCGGGACACTGAAGAGTTCGGGCGGGCTCGGAGCCATGGCACGGTTTTTGTGGGACCGCTGGAGGCCGGTGCGCGGAACAGCACACGCTCTGGGAGCACCCGCAGGCCTGTGCGTCGAGGCTCGCTTGAACGACCAGCGCCGAGGCAGGCAGGCCTGACAAGAGACCGACTAGGACCGTCGAACAGAATCGCCGCACCATTCGGTCAAGATCATACCCTTATAGTGATTCTCCTGGGAAGCTTCCGTTGCCTATCCCCGACCTGCCCAATCCCCGGCACACCCGGAGGGCCTTGGTGCGGTGCGTGCATCAGACCAGCCTCGATGCTCACTCGATCTGGGATAATCTCTTTCGAGTGCCGCTCAGCCCATACAAGAAATTGGATTGCGTGCTACCGGCAAATCGGCTGTTCGGGTGAAGCTCTTCTCGCTCGCGTCTGGTTTCGTCGCAGTGGCTCGCATCAGCTTCCCCGCTGGCTCTGGCAAGGTCACCATTAACCGAGCTTCTCGTGAGCTGGAGAAACCGCTTGGAGACAATCCCTTCTCCTGAGAACGGCAGCAACGCGCTCGGTCAAGGATGAGCCCCGTCGTGGCTTCGCACGGCCATCCTGAGTCTGTCGCAAGCCCCGGGCGTCCGCTTGGGGCCTCGGCGTCGCCGCGCATGCCGTCAATTGACATCATTAGGGGCGCGGTGATGGTGCTCATGGCCATCGATCACGTGCGCGTCTATTCTGGCCTTCCTCCGGGCGGCCCCTCGCCTGGCATCTTCTTCACGCGTTGGGTGACCCACTTCTGCGCACCGGCCTTCGTGTTCTTGGCCGGCACGAGCGCCTTCCTGAAGGGGACGAAGCTCGGCGACCCGGATGCACTCGCCCGGTCTCTATTGATCAGGGGGGCCTGGCTGGTGCTGTTCGAGCTGACGGTTCTCCGCCTGGCCTGGACCTTCAACTTTGACTACTCGCACTATTTGCTAGCGGGGATTCTGTGGGTCATTGGCTGGTGCATGATCCTCATGGCCGCTCTCGTTCGCCTGCCCACTGCGGCCATCGCGGCGTTGGGCCTCACCATCGTCGGCGGCCACAACATCATGGATGGGCTGGCACCCAGGCTGATGCCGACCCTGCAGGGAAGCTGGCTAGCCCCCCTTTGGCAGGTGCTCTACTTCGGCGGCCCGGTTGCCATCGGCAAGAACGGTCCCACCTTGGCGGTGCTCTACTCGATCGTGCCCTGGATCGGGGTCATGGCGGCGGGCTATGCCTTCGGGGCGGTGATGCTCATGGCGCCGAGGCCGCGCCGGCAAGTCTGCCTCGCGGTCGGGCTGGGCGCGATCGCCCTTTTCCTGGTTCTGCGCGGCTTCAATCTCTACGGCAACCCGTCACCATGGGGCGGGCCGCAGTCAAGGCTCCCGCCGCTCTTGTCGTTTCTCAACACCAACAAATACCCGGCATCCCTCGACTTCCTCCTGATGACGCTGGGGCCAACGATTGCCCTGATCCCGCTCCTCGAGACCGCCAAGGGCGCGGCCGCGAGGGTCTTGACTATCTTCGGGCGGGTGCCGTTCTTTTACTACGTCCTCCACATTCCGCTCATCCACGCCGTGGCGGCGGTCGTCTCCTTGATGCGGCTCGGCGAAGTCAGCCCCTGGCTCATGGCGAACCATCCCATGATGCCTCCCCCGCCGCCCGATGGTTACACCTGGGGGCTGGGGCTGCTCTACGTCGTCACGGTCGGGGTGGTGATCGCCCTCTATTTCCCCTGCCGCTGGTTTGAAGGCCTGAAGCGCCGGCGCCGCGAGCCCTGGCTCAGCTTCCTGTGACGAGAGCGGCGTCGAGCAGAGAGCGCGCTCTGCTAGGGGCTGGGAGTGGTGAGAGCGTAGACGGCGAAAGTGGCGAGCCAGTGCTCGCCTTCGTAGTTGCCGCTGGCGACATTCGCGAGAGCGTCGGCCAGATGACGCCCCGCCGACTCCGCCAAGACCTTTCTTTGCGGGTTGCCCGGCGGGAGTGCGGTGGCAACCGCCCTCATCGCCCACGCTCGTGACAGGTTAAGGCCGTCCAGGTGGACGAGTTTGGGGTCCGACCTGTCCGTAACCGTGGCCGGACTCCGCAGGTTCTTCGGCAACTCCGGCAGGAACTCCCCGTACCAACCCGCGAACTCCCCGGGCTTGAGTACCCGGCGCATGAGATCGGCTTCCATCAACGCGGGCGAGAAAAAGTCCTCCCCGCTCGGCTCCCAGGCGGCGGGGACGTTCCGGTCGTCTAAGTAATAGAACCGGCTACGCTCCAGGAGAAGGTCCTCAAGCTTCGTGTTGCCGAACTCTCGGGCGTAGTCCAAGGCGAAGGCAATGCCGAAGGCGGTGTTGGGGTGAACGCCCGTTCTTATCGCGTAGTTCTGCTTGGGCAGAAAGGCTTCCAGGCGGGCCGCTAGGGCTTCCGCCAGGGGCGTGAGGTTCTTGGACGATACCCGGAAGTCGGGGTCGCTCGAGGCGTGCAGCTCCGCCGCCAGTTTCAGTAGCCACGCCCAGCCATACGTCCGCTCGAAGCTCTTCGTCTCCTTTTGATTGAGGTACTCTACCTCTCCCGCCACGCTTTTCTCGGAGAAGCTCTCGCCCAGGGCCCTGCGTATCTCCCCCGCCTCCGGCAAGTCCGGGAAACTCTTGAGAAGCCGCACCAGCAGCCAATGGCCGTGGACGGAGGAGTGCCAGTCGTAGCAGCCATAGAAGGCGGGGTGCATCGCCTTCGGGGACCGGATGCCCGCCGCGTCGGCCATGACGTGGTCGGGCTTGTTCGGGAACTCCCGGGTGATGCACTGGAGGGCGAGTCTTGCGAAGCGGGAGGCGTCTGCGGATTTCAGGTCGATGGCCACGGCCGGCGCGGCGAAGATACCGAGCGTCAGAATAGTGATCATTGACCCCTATTGTAGCGACTCTCTCTTCTTCATCGAGGGCCGATTCCAGGAGGGGCGGTCGGTCCCCGAAGCAGGCCAGCCCAGACTCTCTTCACCGCGGAGACAAGGGCGCGGATGTCCGCCTCGGAAAGATGCCCGATGTTGCCAATTCAGAAGCAGTCAGCGCTTCCCAGCTTGCCGGGATAAGTCACCATTCCCTCTCGACGCAGGCCTTCGTAAGAGTCTTCGAAACGGAAGGCAGGATGCTGCGGATGGCGGAAGGAGGCAATGATCGGTGCCTGGAAGTTCTAGTCCAGGTAGGCCTCGAAACCAAGTTCGCTCATCGCCGCGACGAGGACGGCGTGGTCTTGCGAGTAGCGGCGACGCCGACCGGGCGCGCCGCCTTCGTCTTCTTGCCGCCCGAGATGTGCAGGTGCTTGCCTTTGCTGCCTGGGTGTAGCCCCTCTCCGGCGAGCATGATACCGGCTTTGACGAGCTCCTCTTTGAGCTTGCCCATCTTGGCGATGACCTTCTCGTCCGGCATCATCTCCGCCTCGGACTCCTTCGTGGCCTTGACGATCACCATGACTTTCATAGCGCTCTTCTCCCTGGCGTAAGGCTACTTCGTCAGGACAACATGGGTGGCGTAGTCTGTGGAGGCGTGCTCCGTGCACTTGTAGCCGAGACTCACCGTATCGATGCCGGCGAGGAGGAGCTCGCCCCTGCCCAGAAGCACGGGCGAGATCACGAGGTGTATCTCGTCGATCAGGCCCGCGGTGAGGTACTGGCGAATGGTGGCAACGCCGCCGCCGAGTCGGATATCCTTGCCCTGGGGGGCCGCCTCCTTCGCGCGCTCTAGCGCGGCACGGATGCCATCGGTCACGAAACAAAAGGTCGTTCCGCCCTCCATCGTGATGGGCGCACGAGCATGGTGCGTAAGCACGAAGACGGGGACGTGGTAGGGCGGGTTCTTGCCCCACCATCCCTTCCAGCTGTCGTCGGACCAGGGGCCCCGCACCGGCCCGAACATGTTGCGGCCCATGATCCAAGCGCCGATGTTCTCGAAGCCGCGCGCGGCGAAGTCGTCGTCGACGCCTTCTCGGCCGACCTTGTCACCGATCAGCGATCCCGCGAAGTCGGCGTGCATTTTCCGGAACGTCATAGTGTCGAAAACCCACTGGTGCAGCGCCATCCCTCCGACGCCCATCGGATTGGCCAGATCTTGGTCGGGACCGGCGCCATGACCATCGATGGAGATTCCAAATGCGTTTACTCGAAGCCTCGACATGAGCGTTAATTCCTTTCGGCACAGGCAATCGCCTGCGACCCCTCTGACAACAGTTCTTTTGAAGTGGCGACGAACGAGCCAAGGCCGGATCGACACGCCAAGGAAGTTTCCTTTCGCTGGACGGTAGTCACATAAAAGCGCCCTCTATTCAATGGGTTAGGTGCCCCGGGGCGGACCGATGCTCACACCACCGCGAGCGTCGTAGTCCTGCAGAGACCGTGGTACTGCGGGAACCGCACGCAGAGCGGTACGAGTCGGAACACTTCCGGACTCTTTACGAGAATTCGAAGAGCTTCACCGCGGCATTCTCGAGCTCATAGAGACTCTACCTCCAAATTGGCGTCGCTACGTGGTGAGCCACTCTCTCTTCTAGCTCTTCTTGCGCTTCAACGGGTGGCTCGCCGTTTCCGCTGTTTCACTTCAGGGGATCTGCTCGGGTTTAGCTGCTGCGCGACAACTCGATCAGGTGTTGGGGATCCGGCAACTGCTGAGTCAGGGTCGGGCTCGCAGCCGGTCGCCCTCTTCTCTGACCTGGCGCTCCGACCATAAGCCGGCAAGGGCGGGCTGGAGCGGAACTCCCAGGGCCTTGGCCGTCGTCTCCAGAACGCCGCCGTCGAGGCGAGGGATCATCGGGGCTACCTGGTACGCCGGATCCGCGAATGCCTCGTCGGGGGCAATGATTGTCCAGCCGCGAGCGCGGAACATGTCAATGACGTCACCGAGGAAGAGCGCGTTGAGCAGCCGGTGGTGCAGCAGAATCACGTGCTTTACCGCACGGCCATAGAGCTGCTTCGCGAGGCGGTCGAAGGCCTGCGCGTCGTCCCACACGTGTGTGAGATACATCTCGCGCCACGGGGTCAGGTCGAGGCCTGGGCGCCCGGCCAGTGCCTCCCTGAGCTTCTGATCCACTAGCCAGTCCGCGGTGTCGATGCTCACGTACCCGATCCGATAACCCTGTTCCCGCAGGAACGCCCGAATGCCGTCGCGCTTTGCTTCCCCGGCACCTTCCCGCAAGAAGGGGAAGCGCAACAGCTTGCGGTACCCGGGCAGTGCCCGGATGACGGCGTCGCAGCCCAGGACGTCCTGCTCGAACGCCTCCAGGCTTGTCGTTTCGGCGTTGAAGTCGGGGTGCGTGAGGGTATGGTTCGCAATGAGCTGCCCCTCGTCCGACAGGCGCTTCAACAGGGCGAGACCCTCGGGCCGGTCTGCACCGCTCTTGATCGTGACGAAGAACATGGCCTGCACACCCCTGTCCCGCAGGTGGCGCAGGATCGCCTCGTTGCGCTCCGTGGGTGTCATGAGCGGCGTCGAGTCGATCATCGGTCCGTCGTCGAGCGTCACGGACACTGCCTGGGCGGCGGCTGACAGGGGGAGCCCGCCGCAGACCAGGGCAAGGAGCAAGCGTCGGGCGGCGCTCATCGGTCCTCCATTACAATCCCTCGCAGGATACCGTCTTCTGCCATCCTTCTTTTGCTCGGGCACCCGTGATTCCTCTGCCTCGCCCTGACAATGGAGACAAGCCGCCAGTCTCCTGCACCTGCTCGCCGCCGCCGGGCTCTGTCACCTTCATCCTTGGTCGGCGGCACGCTACGCCCAGGAGTCGAGTCGGTAAACGACATGCTCGATGCCACGCTCGGACACGAGACCCGCAGGCTTGGAGCCGAGCCGCTCCGCCACCTTGATGGATCGGGCGTTGGCTGGCGTAATCAGGCTGATCACGTGCGGCCAGTTCAGCTCTCGAAAGGCGTACTCGGCTGCGGCCCGCGCTGCCTCGCTCGCGAGGCCTTGCCCCCAGAATTGCCGGCACAGTGTCCAACCGAGTTCGCGGTCAGGCCAGCCTTCAGGGTAATGCAACCCCACCCGTCCGACGAAACGTTGGGTCTGCAATTCTTCTACTGCCCACATCCCGTAGCCACGAAGCTGCCAGTGGCCTACTAACATCGCCATCTGGCGCCAAGCGTCCCCTGGGGAGAGTACTTCGCCGTTCGGATTGAGGTAACGCATGACGTCGGGATCGGCGCACATTGATGCATAGGCGTCGAAGTCCGTCGAACGGAAATGCCGCAAGATCAGCCGTTGGGTGCGCAGCTCCACGGTATTCTATTGATGGTCGGGGTTCGGGGTAAGACGCCTCCGCAGCAGCACAAGTGGGGGCGGCGTCCAGCCGTGAGACCGGTAGAAGCCCTCAGCCTCGCGCCAGACGTCGGCGATCAAGGCGGAGCAGCCGCGTTGGGTGATCCGACGTTCGATCTCGTCAAGAAGCCGCCCACCGATGCCTTCTCCTTGGGTCGATGGCGACACGACCAACTCGGTGAGGTAGGCGCGAAAGCCGAGGTCGTGTGCGCACACAAACCCGTCGATTCTCTCGCCGTCGCTATGCACTAGAGCAATTGTCTCGGGGGATCCGAGGGCCCGCTCAAGTACGTCGTCTCGCCAAGCATCATCCCAAGAGCCGGCAACTGATCTCATAAGCGTCCGAATTCCGCCAACGTCGGAGGTCCTCGCGACACGGATCACCTGCGACCCCCCTTGTCTGCCCATCGCCCGCGCTTCAGCCCCGGCGCGTCACCGAGTCACACCGTGCCCCGCAAACGCTTGTGGGGCTGCAGCTCCGGCACTCGATCTTCGTGACCCGGTGGATCAGGCCCCTCCCTTACCCAGGACCCTTGCGATCGCGGTCATGGTATTCCAGTTGCGCGTGGTCGCCGGTACACCAAAAAGGCGGTCGAGCGTGCCGAGGTAGCCGATGACCTTCATGTGGCGCCGGTACAGGCCGAACACGAATCGGTTGTCCCTCCCGAGGAGTTTCAGCAACCACGTGCCCCTGGAGGGAAAGGTCATGGGCATCGACGGCCCCCAGCGGGGGCGTCGGGAAAGCACGCTCACGAAGCGTACGATGTCGGCTCGAATGGGGTGGTCGGCGAAATGCTTGTGAGACATTAGCCTGATAATCTCGCGACTCTGGCAGATCATGATCTCCGCGTTAAAGGGAAGCCTGGATGCCAGTTCAGCGCGGAGTTGCGCTCGCGTGACCGATTGCCGGATCACGAAGGTGCCCGCCGCGCCGATGTTGACCGCATCGAGGTGCTTCAGTTGTTTGGTGAGCGTGGTAGGTCGGAAGGTCCTGTGACCACCGACGTTGACCCCTCTCAGAAGAACGACGAATGCCACGAGTTCCCTCCTGCTGCCGGGGGTCGCCTGATCCTGATCCACTCGGCCGGCCGACAAACTGATCCGCCAGCCTCTTGTCTGAGCACCGAGCTAACCTGCGCGCGCCGTTGTTCACGGGGGACGCGCCGCGCTCTGGCCGTTAGATTCCCCCGGGCGCGAGGCGTCCGTCAGGTTCAGCGTCGCCGGCCTCGGTACCTATGACGGATCTTCCGGCTCGCGGGACATTAGTCTCCACCACCAGTATCGTCACGGTCGATTGGTTCTCCGCCACCAACACGCATGAGCAAAGCGAAGAGGCCGACGACGATGCCGAATAACAAAGCTACCCAGGCCCAATGAGGCATTTACCCTCGTGAAACCCATCGTCTCCTCTGAAGGTCCGCCGACCACCCCCAGATCGGCTGCGACTGGCTCGGGACCGCACCTATCTCTTTGCTCTGCGCCTTTCGATCCATTTGCAAATTCACACCGACCGATCCCAGTCGCGCGGGAGCCGGCCTGAGCGTTCGTGGCGACGCAAGCGTCTCAAGTCCGATGGCTCGACGACCATAACGTTACGTCGAAAGCCTTAGCCTTGTGGACAGCCCGGGATTCACGGTCCGTAAGAACGAACACCGCGTTGCGTCTGGTGAAGTGGGAACCCAGGTGCCATCGGACATGCAATTCGCAATGCTCGGCTGCCACCGACCTCGCGAGAAGCGTCATGTGCTTTGCGAGCCTTCGGAATGCCTGAGTATTTCCGTAGAGCCAGACGCCCTCCTTCTCGACGGTGATACAGATGTCGGTCCTAGGTTCACGCCGCCGGGTCGCTCCCACTCACACTCCCATTCTTGTTGCTCTCATGGTCTGTCGCAGACATGTAAATGAACAGACCGGCCTAGCACGTCGCGTCGGTCGGCCTAGCACACCCACCCTAACCACAGTCTCGGCCTGAAGTCTCTGCGATGCAAATCATTGCAAGGCCGTTCATCTCGCCCTCGAGTGCGAAGGGCCGCATATCGGTCGGCTCATCCCGGTTGATGGCCTGCGACCTCTGTACGGAGGCTCAGCGGTGCTGCGCACTGAGAAGTTCGCGGGTGACATGGGGCCACCCGCTTCAACACTGAAGGGGGTGAGAATGCGTGACTTCGACCCTCAGACCATGCGGCGAGACGCTCGCACCCTGCTCGACGCCGCATTCCGACTTCCGCTAAGCCGCCTCCCCCACCAGTCTCGGCGCCACGGCCCCTGGTCGACCGAGAGGCTACCCTACTGCTTGACGAGCTCCACCCGTCGGTTCCGCGCCCTGCCGGCATCATCGTCGTTCGAGGCGACGGGAGCGCATTGGCCCAGACCCTGAGCGTTCAAACGCGTGGCGCCAACAAGGTACTTCGTGCTCAACGCTTGGACGACGGCCTGGGCGCGTCGCTTGGACAGATCCATGTTCGAGGCGAAGTCCCCGACGTTGTCGGTGTGACCGGCAACGATGAGCTTGATCGCTGGTTGCTGCTTGAGCAGCTTGGCCACTTCGGCGAGCGCTGGCTCTGATTCGGGCTTCACGTCGGCCTTGCCGGTGTCGAAGTAGATCCCGTAGAGAGCGGTGTGACCGGTCTTCGCGAGGTCGCTTGCCAAGTCGGCAGCACTGACCCTCACCAGGCCTGCTTCCATCGGCTTCATCTCCACGGTCATGACATTGTTCCGTGGCCCGTAGTCCGACACGTTGACCGCCGCCCACACGTCTCCGGTGGGGCGGCTGAGCTTGGCGACCAGGTAGCGGTTGTTCCAGCCGCCGATGTAGTCCAGTTGGTTCCGCAGCTGCCCGCAGTCGGATCCACACTCCGCATCCTTGCAGGAGTAAACCGGCTGGAAACCTGCCTTTTGCAGCGCCTGCTCGTAGTTGCGATAGATTTCCAGCACGCTTCGACCATTCGGGGAGTTGTAGCTGACCCACGAGATCTTTCCCTCGAGGTGTTGTGTCTTGCAGGTCGTGATCTTGGTGCCATCGCATTCGCAAGCTGGTCCCCCCGTGATCAGAGTGATCTCGTCGAATGCCTTGTTGTCGAAGTTGTCGATCTCGGACCCGGGATAGCGTGAGACAATCGGGAGATCCTTCCCACCATCCTTGTCGTCCGGAGCGGTGCTCGCGGGCACCGCGACGAGTCCACTCACCAGTAACAATAGTCCGACGGTTGCCACCTTCGTCTTCATCCCGCCTCCTCTGACCAATGCTCCCTGAACGGCAGAGGTCACCTCTCGCCCCAAAAGGCTCCTCAACCCTTAGAAGCGAAAGATTCGGGCAAAAAGGATCAGATGTTGGCCATGAAAATGCGACCGTCCTACGGAGCTCCTGCTTGGCTCGGCCGATAGGGCAAAATGCCCAATGAGTTCAAGGCAGGTGACAACCCGGGGGGGGTGAAGAGTCCAGGGCCAAGCGGCTGGCGGCCCTGGGCGGTCCGACTCAGCCGAGCAGGTCGGAGAGAGGGTAGCGGAAGCCGGGGAGCAGTTCGCCCCCCTCTAGCGTCCCGTCCGGGCCTATCTCTTGGACGTCGGTGAGAGAGCGGTAACTGACGGCGCGAGACGTGCGGGGGTCGATGACCCATACCAGCCGGACGCCGGCGGCGAGGTACTCCCCTACCTTGTCGAGCACGCCCCGCGGGCTATCCTCCGGCGAGAGCACCTCGACCGCGAGGTCCGGTGCGAGCTCCAAAAACCCTTCGGGAACCCTGGGAAGGCGCTTCGATGAGACAAAGCTCGCGTCGGGAGAGCGGACGTTGCCCCCAGGGAGCCGGTATCCGGTACTCGAGTCGAAGACTTCTCCGAGGCCCTCCTCTCTTACGAAAGCCAGCAGCGACGCCCCGAGCCGCAGGGAAATCCTTCCGTGGCGAGCGCCCGCTGGGCTCACACGAATCTCCCCATCGACGAGCTCGTACTTGCGCCCGTCCTTGGGAAGTCGGAGCAGATCCTGGTCAGTGATCGAGGGCCGAGTCGTAGCCACGCCCGTTAGTATACGCCCATAGCGGATGTCCAGATGATCGCGCTAGGAACCGAAGCATCGAAATTGTTCCTTAGGACCGGGCTCCACCACCGTCCCTTAGCCCAGTTCGGCGAAGCGCTCGAAAGGAACGATATCGGGGACCTCCGCGACAATGGCCCTGAGGGCATTTGTCCTCAGCCACTTGTTGATTTCGGACTCCTCCCAGCCGACGGCCTTGGGATAGCTGGCAAGGAGCTCGTTCCTGAGCGCAGTGCGCACTTCTTCCCAGCGTTCAGGATGGGCCTCTATGTACCGCTCGACCCCCTGCCGGACGAACTCCTCGTAGGCTCGCCGCTGGGCGGCGACCCGCTCCTCCCTCCGCGCCTGGTGCTCCTCCGCCGCTTCACTCTGGCCGCGGGTCAGGAAGCTCGGCGCGACGGGGTCGTTGTTCTCGATGAAGCGCACGAGGAAACCCGTCGGGCTCGCATACTTCCAGGGCTCCTTGCTCACCAGGTGGTCCACATACTCAATCTGCCGGAGCACGTTCTGGTCCGGGGCTAAGGAGCGCAGCAGCCGGCGTGCCACGCGCTCCGCGATCCCTCGCCGCTTGAGCTCACCCAGGAGGTCGCCCTCCACCAGGGCTCTCGTTTCCGCGTTGCCCTCCGGCGGCGGTGGCACTGCCTCTCTCTCGCCCTGGCGCAGTCGGCGGTCCCGGTGGAACTTTTCCCCATGGTGGAGGACGACCTTGTAGGCCTCCCCGTCCGCCGTTCGCTCGATGGCCCAATTCGCAAGGTAGCCGTGGGCCTGAAGCTCGTCGAGGGAGGGCCCAAGCTGCTCCTTGGCCCTCGAGAGGTGCTCATACCGGTGGATGCTCAGGATCTCGCAGAGCTCGTCGTACCGCTTCTCGAAGGCGCCGTCCTGTCGGGAGGCGTAGAGCCAGATCTGGAGGAGCGGCACGAGCGCCTTGGCCACGTGGTTCTTGAGCTTACGGTAGGTCTCGAGGTCCACGGGGAGGACGTGGTTGTTGTTGATGTTCTCGAGCTGCCACTCCGAGAGCCAGACGTAGTTCTTGTCCGCGAGCCTCCCCCCGTCCATCTCCTTCCCCATGCTCACGGCGCGGTCGAAAACGCGAAAGCGGTCCGTCGCCCAGACCTTCCGGCCCGCGAGATACACGACCCCCTTCGAGATGATCGTCGTCGAGTACATCACGTTCAGCCACTCCTCGATGTCCTTGTAGCTGCGGCCGCTCTTCCGGTGGCGCAGCAGGGAGAGGATCTCGGCGGAGGTGAACTTGATGGGGTTTGTGACCTTCCCGTCCCTCTGCCGTATGTCGGCGATGAGCTTCTGCAGCGCCAGGTACTTGTCCTGGTCGGCCGTGGTGGGAAGGCCAAAGATGGCGGCGGGCACTATGGTCGCCGAGGCCTCGACCTTGACTCCGTCGATGACGCGCGTGAAGGTAATCTCCTTGGCCTTCACGTCCTTGATGCGCTTGTTCGAAGGGGTAAAGTAGCCGAGCGAAGCCAGGTTCTTCTCGACCTTCACGAACTCCACAGGTGCTCGATCCAGGCCCTGGTTGTCGGTCTCCCCCCTTCCCGCGGTTTTGGCCACGAGTCGACGAGCGACCGTCTCCTCGATCTGAGAGGCCGATCTCTTCATTGCGGAGCGACCATCATCACGACGGCGTTTCTCCGCAGGAATGAGTGGTGTTGTTGAATGAGTTGAGGGGGAGTGGATCGGAACCGTGTTGAATACTGTTGAGGGCTGCGGATGGGCTTAGTTGCAGAAGGACTTAGAGGGTGAATTTTCGGTCCGGGGACACGGGCCCTTCGGTTGCGGGACACGCTGGTTTCGCTCCCTCCACACCCCTCTTTCGGTCGGGGGACGATGGATTTCGGTCGAAGGACACCCGTTTTTTCGGTCAAAACACCGCAGCCTTTCGGTTGGGAGACACCGTGCTTTCGGTTGAAGGACACTCGTATCACCAAGGACAACACACCCTACTGGTGGCACGAAAATCCTTGACAGCGGCTCGATAGGAGGCGTACGGTGGAGGTAGTTTAGAGCCTCCGGATCCTCCAGCGACCCGCCAGTGCCACCTGGTGGGTTTCGTATTTTTGGGGCCCTTCTCTCGGGACCCTGTCACTTCTGGGAGAGACGTCCCTCCTCGTGAAGGCCGCAGGCTCGCGCCTGCGGCGCAAGCCCCGGGTTTGCGGTGTCAGGGTCGATTGAGGGCCCGGAAAGCCCCGGTTGCCACCCCGGAGCTGCCAGACAACCCCGAACCTGCACCTCCCCCACGGGGGACGCATGCGACGGGGCCTGCGCGACCCCTTGTAGGGTTGCAGGCCCAGGCGCACAACGGATTGTGTCCAGCGAGGCTAGCAAGCAGCCGCTCTGGCTGTCAAGGGAATTCTTAACAGTCAAGCAAACGCTTACGGGTTGGGGGGGCGGGCGGCTAGCGGGCCATTCTCTCCTGTGGGGCGAAGGCGTCGAACATGGCCTGCAGGGCGGGTCCCGGCTCGCAGGTGTGGGGGGTCCGCGTCAGACTCTCGGGGCCGGCGCGTCGGAGGCGGATGACCCCCCGTCGCTCGAGGTTCCGGAGGGCCAGGTGAACCGCCTCGCGGGTCACGCCTAGAGAGTCCCCCACCTGCCGGAACGAGAACTTCTCGGTGTCGAGGGCGAGGCGCAGCATCTGGGTGTGGCTGGGCGTGAGCCGAAAGGTCGGCCCCGCGTGCGTCTCGATCCACTCGCGCTGTTCGGGAGTGAGCATTGCCTATTTCTCCTGCCCCGGGATGAGGTGTCCGTAGGTCCGCTCGATGGCCTCTTCGATGACGACGGTCCGATTCGCCTTCCCGCGACCGCGGGAGCCCTCGGCGCAACGCCTCGCGATCTCGGCCAGGATGAGCGCTTCAATCCGGGTCGTGGTTCGGATCTGCAGCCGCGCCGGCCGCGCGGGCTCCCCCTCCTGCTCGGGTTCCGGCAGGGTGACGGGTGCCGGCCCCGAGGGGGCCGCGCGCATGAGGCGTTCCGTGGGAGCCGCGGGCGGAGCCGGGCCGACGCTCGGGGGCGCGGGCGCCCGCCACTCTTCCCTTGTTCGGAGGGGTGCGGGACTTGCGGGTGCGGGAGAGAAGCTTGGGGTGGGCGTGGCCGCCACCGGCCGCGGGCTTTGTGTGGAGGGCGCGATCCCGAGCTCCGCATAGGGATCGCGGGCCTTGCGATATTCCGTCATCGGGCGATCCTTTCGGCAATGCTCTCGAAGGGGCCGGACGCCTCGCGATCGTAGTCATACACGGGGACGCCCCGGCTGAATGCCTCCGAGATCTTGATCGTTCGTCTGATGGGAGTGAGGACCTCGAGCTTCATGGGGTTGCCCTCCAGGATCTGGAGGATTTCTCTCATGAGGGTCGTGGTCCCCTGGTACATGGACGGGATGATGACCGGGGGCTGCAGGTTCGGGTTGAGGTGAGTCTTGATCTTGCCGTAGGTCTCGTAGAAGTCGCGGAAGGCATTGGCGGCGGCCTGCTCGGTCTGGACGGGCACGAGCGGCACGTCCGCCGCTACCAGGGCGTTGGTCGTGAGGCGGCCGAGGTTGGGCGGGCAGTCGATGAAGGCGAAGTCGTAGAGGCTCTTGACCCCCGCCAGGGCCGTCCGGAGGCGGAAGTTGCCGTCGGGCTCCTCCCCCAGGATCTTCTCGGCGGAGATGAGGCGTCTTGAGCCGGGAACGAGATCGAGGCCCCGGACCCGGATGGCCGCCCCCGAGATCGGCAAGCCCTCGAGGAGAACCTCGCAGAGCGTCTTCTCGTCGGGCGGGTTGATTCCGAAGGCGTCCGACTGGCAGTGCTGCGGGTCGGCATCGACGATGAGCACGCGGTGCCCGCGGTCGGCGAGGATGACGGCGACGTTCATGGCAACGGTGGTCTTCCCCACCCCGCCCTTCTGCATCGCCACCGCGAACACCTTCATCTCGCTCCCCTTCTGGCGCTGACGAAGGCTTGGCTACTTGCCTTCAATCAGCTAAGTCTATTTATCTCAAATAAGCAAAGTAGTCAAGTAGGAAATGAGTCTTAGCTCAAAACAGTCTTGGTGCAAAGGAGACAAGGCTAAATCCAGCAAAGGCGGAAAGCCTCAAAGGTGCAAAGGTGCAAAGCCAGCTTTACGTAAAGGCTAAAAGACTACAAGTCTACTTGAAGAATAGATGGTTAACTAGCTATTGGATCGAGATAAAATGCACTAGCAACCACTCAAGGGCCTAACATCACCAGTAACAGTGACTTGTACCCAACTCCCACCGACTCTCAAGGACGCGGCCTGCTGCCACCTGCGGACCAATACTCGGGCCCCAGCCCCCCGCGAGCTGCTCGCTTGCTCTTTAGGGAGCTGGTCAGCACGGAGCGCGGCGGCAAGAGGGCACGAACCTACTCGACACGGCCCCGCTCAGTCAGTGACCCAAGGGATGGGACTAGCCCGCGGGCGCTGCATGGGGCGGGGAAAGGGGCCTTTCGGGGCGACGTGGCCAGAATGGCATGTAGGATCCTCAAAAAGCAGGACTTCAACCCCGTGAAACAATCCAGTCAATGGAAGATGAGCGCGCCGGCGTTCCACGCCTAGCCCTTTTTACATCAGGCTATTATCCACTCGTGGAACGTGCCAGCGACATGCGTGAAACATCCCCATTCCTGGAGGACATCGACCCCCAAAGGATTCCACGCGCTCGCACCACTTGGATGTCTGAGCGCTCCGGTCAAGCGTCGACCACCGGCTCCGGTTCCCTGAGGCGCACGCTGTGGAAGGCGAACAGCGCCAGCGCGGTCCAGATGCAGGCGAAGGCGGCCAGCTTCGCGCGGTCGAAAAGCTCCCCGTACACGACGACGGCCAGCAGGAACTGAAGCGTGGGCGAGAGGTACTGCAGGAATCCCATCGTCGAGAGAGGCAACCGCCGCGCCGCCGCCGCGAACATGAGCAGGGGCACGGCAGTCACCGGTCCTGCCATCACCAACAGTGCATCCAAGGTGTGGTTCCCGGAAAGGAAGGCCGCCCGCCCGGTGGCCACCATCACGACCAGGTAGGCGCTCACGAAGGGGAGGAGCAGCAGGGTCTCGACCGTCAGGCCGATGAGGGGGCCCACCGGCACCACCTTGCGCAGCAGCCCGTAGACCCCGAACGAGAAGGCCACCGCCAGCGAGATCCAGGGCGCCCGGCCGACGCAGATGCCGAGCCAGAGGACGCCGGCGGCGGCGATCGCGACCGCCACCCGCACCAGCGGGGGCAGCTTCTCGCGGAGGAACAGCACCCCGAGGAGCACGTTCACCAGCGGGTTGATGTAGTAGCCAAGACTGCTTTCCAGCAAGCGGTTGTGGACGACGGAGAAGATATAGACGAGCCAGTTGATCGCGATCATGACCGTGCTCACGCTCAGAACCGCCAGCACCCGCCGCTGCCTGAGAGCGCGCGCAACCTCGCCCAACTGGCCCTGATGCCAGGTGAGCGCCAGCAGTAAGACGAGCGCCCAGAAGACGCGATGGCAGAGGACCTCGAGTACCGGCGCTTGCGCGGTCGCCTTCAGGTAGATGGGGAAGAAGCCCCAAGAGCCATAGGCCGCGATCCCGTAAACGATACCGAGGGTCTGTTCGCGGCGCTGGTCCCCAGTCATGGCCGTGAAGTATGACTCAGACCTGGCTCGGCCCAAGCATGGGCCCAGGGCCATTGGATTCCGCTGCTGGGTGGTGGGCCGAGCCGTTCCCGCTTCGACCGGACAGCCCTGGACCCTCCGATCGGAGTCGGCGTCCTCGATTGCCGTTCACGCTTCCCGCGGCGTCCGCCAAACGTCGGCGGGGGTCTCGACGCTCCACGTGCTTAACTTCCGGCCCTCCTGGCCGTAGCGCCCGTCATGTGGGCGAGCCAGGATGCCACGGTACCACGAGCCGACGCCGAGTCAGGTCCAATAGCCTTGGGCAGCCTCTGCTCAGTCGCAACCGGCTGCCGGGGGTCGCGTTCGGTCAAGCGCTCCTTGGAGGATTAGGGATCGCCGTTCTGGGGTAGAGCCGGTCGGGGTCGGCGACCAGGGCCTCCCGCAGGTTCGGAACAGAAGTGCCAGAAAAGGTCGCTGAGCTTGATCTTGTCCCGGTCCGCGATCGCCGGCAGGACACCTTCGATCAGGACCAGCCGTCGCACCTCGTCGGGACGGGCTGCCGCGTAGGCGTAGGCGAGGAGGAAGCCGATGTCATGGCCGACCAGGAAGATCCGGTTGTAGAAGCTGCGGGTGGCTTCCGAAGAGGGCCCGGCTTCACCCGCGCAGCGAAGGGAGGGCAGGGCGAGAATGGCGAAGGCCAAAGTCCGTCGATTCATCGCTTTATCTCCTGAGTGATACTGTTCCGCTTCTCGACATCTAGACGAACTCCCCGGCCCCAAATCGACAGTGGCTGGCGGAAGAAAAGGCGGGAGCGCGCAGGCGTCGATGTCGATTCCGGGCTTCGCCGAACGGCTAGGGGGCATAGGGGTCATGCAAACCCCGACGAGGAGGACGGTATGAGATATCTGTGCCTGGTGTACCTCGAGGAAGCGAAGCTCAACGCCCTGAGCACGGGTGAGCGCGCCGCCATCACCAACGAATCGCTCGACTACAACGAAGAGCTCAAGCGCGGCGGTCACTTCCTGGCGGCGCAAGCCCTGCAGGACGTGTCAGCGGCCACGACGCTGCAGCTTCGGAACGGCAAGCTGTCCACCACGGACGGGCCCTTCGCCGAGACCAAGGAGCAGCTGGGCGGCTTTATCCTGATTGAGGCTCGGGACTTGAACGAGGCGATCCAGCTGGGGGCGAGCATCCCTATGGCGCGGCTAGCGAAGATCGAGGTGCGGCCGGTCCGGGAGCTGGCCAAGACTTAGGGGCTGCGATGAGCGGGGAGGCGGGGGGGGACGCGCGGGTCAGAGTGGAGGCCGTCTACCGCTCCGACTCGCGCCGCGTTCTCGCCACCCTGATCCGCCTCCTCGGCGATTTCGACCTCGCCGAGGAGGCGCTCCACGACGCCTTCGCGGCCGCTCTCGAGCGCTGGCCGCGAGACGGCGTGCCCGGGAACCCGCGCGCGTGGCTCGTATCCGCGGGCCGCTTTGAGGCGATTGACCGCTTGCGCCGCCAGGCGCGTTTCGATGCGTCGAGGAAAGAGCTGGCTCGCCGCCTCGAAACCCGCAGCCCTGATGTCAGGGGGGACGAGGATGGCGTCGAGGACGACCCGTTGCGGCTCATCTTCACCTGCTGCCACCCCGCCCTGTCGGCGGACGCGCAGGTGGCCCTCACGCTGCGCGAGGTATGCGGCCTCACGACCGAGGAGATCGCCCACGCCTTCCTCTCCGGTCCGCCCACCGTCGCCCAGCGTATCGTCCGCGCGAAGGCGAAGATTCGCGATGCGCGGATCCCGTACCAGGTCCCGTCCCGGGCCGAGCTCCCCGACCGCCTAGCCGTCGTGCTCCAAGTCGTCTATTTGGTATTCAACGAGGGGTACTCCGCCTCGTCGGGCGCTTCCATGACCCGCCCCGACCTCTCGAGCGAGGCCATCCGCCTGGGGCGGCGGCTGGTGGAGTTGCTTCCGGAGCCCGAGGCGCTGGGGCTCCTGGCGCTGATGCTGCTCCACGAATCGCGTCGGGCGGCTCGAACCTCGGCCCGGGGCGAGCTCATCCTCCTAAGCGATCAGGACCGTTCTCTCTGGAATGGGGAACAGATCGCGGAGGGGCAGGCGCTCACCGAGCGAGCCTTGGCGTCCCGCCGCTTCGGACCCTTCACCTTGCAGGCGGCGATCGCCGCGGTACACGCCGAGGCAAAGACGGCGGCGGCCACGGACTGGGCTCAGATTGTGGGGCTCTACGACATCTTGGCGCGGGCCGACCCGTCACCGGTCGTCGAGCTCAACCGCGCGGCAGCCGTGGCGATGCGCGACGGCCCGTCGGCGGGGCTAGGCCTGATCGACGCGATCCTGAACCGGGGCGACCTGGAGGACTACCACCTGCTGCACTCGGCGCGCGCGGACCTGCTCCGACGCCTGGGCCGGACCGCCGATGCCCGGGCCGCCTACGAGCGAGCCTTGGCCCTAACGAAGCAGGATCCGGAGAGGCGCTTTCTTGAGCGGCGCCTGGCGGAGCTCGTGTAGGCGGTCGGGCAATGAGAATCTCGCGCGGGTAGCGACCGGAGCCTTGGAGCCGAGGGCCGGCCCCGGATTCCTGCCAGCCCCTTCGGGGGGGGTCATCACCCGAGCGATAACGCCAGCCCCGCTAAGAGGCGCTCGAGGCGCGCGCTCTCTGACTGAAACCCGCTGGACGCCAAAGCCCGCCCATTCAGCGCCGAAGCGGGGAACAAGGGCAAAAAAGATCGCTCGAACCTGTCGATCTCAGGGCCTCTGGTTCGTCTATACATCAAGAGCGCGGGTTCACCGCCGGTCGACACCGCCCGGAGCCTAGCCACAAGCCAGGAGTAAGAGGAGGCAAGGCCTTGCGATTCATGCTTTTGTACAGGTCAGACCAGGGATCCGATGCACCTCCTAGCCAGCAAGCAATAGCCGCCGTGGGGCAGCTCATCGGTAGGCGCGGCAGATAGGGAGCGATCAAAATGTTTCAGTATTCGTTGGAGCAGAGCGGCGAGGTTGGAATCGTGCGTGTGAAGGAGGCGAAGCTGACGTACCCGGTGCTGTCCCCCTTCTTTGACGCAGTGCGCCGGATCGTCGAGGGGGGCGCTCGCAAGCTGGTGATCGACCTCGGGGCGGTGGCCTACATGGACAGCGTCGCGATCGGATGTTTGATAGACATTCACCGGCTGCTCGAACACCGCCAGGGCGCTGTGAAGTTCTCCGGCCTTCAACCCCGTCTTGAGACGATGCTCTTCATGACGGGAGTCCAGAAGGCGGTGCAGGTTTACCGTGATGAGGCGGAGGCGCTGGCGGCGTTCGGCGGCCCGCGGAAGCAGAGCGACGATGTTTCGAGTGCCGTTGCGGGCGCGGCGGCCGCGCGGTCCGTGCTCGGGGCCAGGCCCGGGAAGCCCCTGGATCGGGAGGGGAAGCGGCGTCCTCGCGGGGGCACTCCGCCAAACCCGGACGGTTACGCTGGCCGGCCGCCCGGCCTGTAACAAAGAGAGGTTGGGCGCCTTCTTGCTTTAGGGAAGATTGTCGAAAAAGAGATAGACCGAAGCAATGCGACCGTTTCGGGCGACGATAAAATCGGTTCCCGCGTAAGCTGGTGGTTTTCCGGGAGTGCCAGACACCCATCGAACCCGTCCGGCATCACCCAATTCCTCAGGAGGGAAGAGGGGCTGATATTCGAAATCTGGATGCGTTGCTTTTATCACACCGGCAATACGATCAATCTCGTCTCGACCACGAAATGTGCCCGCTTTGGGGTCATAGAATACTGCATCTTCATGAAAGATCTCGTCAATTGCAGCGCGACGACGCACGGGGTCATTTTCGCCAAATACGTCGTTCAGATTACGAAGCAGCAGACTCGATATGCTGTTGGACATCGTGTTCTCCGTTTCAGATCATACGCCGCGCGCCACCCGACCTTGGCTAATTGTGGCTTTTTGTGGTCGCCACATCAGCGTTCTTTAACCTCAACAGTCGAGTCGGGTAATTGGGGATTTGCAGCGGTCCGCTTGGCGCGAGAGGGGAAATAGGACAACTCGCCGGGCGCCTGGGCTTACCCGCGTTGTGACGTTGGACGCCGCGCCTGGAGATCCTAGGGCTGCACCTCGACCCGTTTCCAGGTCGGGTCGGGGTCGTACTCGGTCATGGCGGGGGCGAGCTTTGCCGTGTTCGGGCCGAGATTCTTCTCGTAGACCCGGCCCTGTTGATTGATGATGAACGTCATCACGCCGGAATTGTCCCACTTGTCAGGGTATGCGACGAGCGCGTATCCGGCGATCATGTTGCCGTTGATGATGTAGCTGTATTGGCCACCCGGCGCATGGGGGCCCTGACGAGTGAGGATCTTGAAGTAGTAGCCATGATACGGCGCACGATCGATTTCAGGAGCTCCCGGGTTGGGTTCTGCTTTGCCCCCGGCGGCGCCTGGAGACGGTCTGGGGCCGTAGCCTTCGGCCTGGGCGCCGGCAATCAGCTTTCCGAGCGGACTGGGCGTGTCCTCGTCGGAAGTCTCCCAGTAGAGACCGTCGTGCGCGCCGGGCGCACTGACTAGCTTCTGCGCGTATTCGGCCACGCCCGCGTGGTCCCAGTCCCCTTCGGTGTAGTACTCCCACTGGGCGACCGCGTAGGCGCGGCAGGTAGCAATCGCGGAGAGTTCGTTCTCACCAACGCGGCGGTTGATGACTTCCTCTAGACCCGCCTTCGTATCGAAAAACCATTTTCCTTCCTTCTGCGTGAGCGGAATAGCAGTGGGCCAATTGTCCTTGCCGACGACGACGGTGTACTTGGACTCGCCGTTTTTCTCGAGCTGCGCCGATTCGCCAATCTTCAGTGCGAACGCGTCGAGATGCTTGGCGTCCTCGACGTCGTCGCCGGAGAGGAGCTGGTCATAATCGGGGCCGAAGAGCTTTCTGAGGGCCTCACGGTCCTTGGCCTTGGCGGCAGTAACTAGAGCCTGCAGGCCCTCATCGGCGGAGGAGAATGTGTTCTGCGATGACGGCTGCGCGTGAGCGGGGGAGGCGATGGCAAGAAGGCCGGCAGAAAGGAATAGCGCCGTGATCCGGGGCGCGAAGCGTGGGAGGGGAATCTGGGGATGGATCATTTGCTGGTCGTCCTTCCTCGTTTCGTGCCCCTTGCCAAGTAGGTATCTCAAGGCTTCCTCTTTTCGCCGCCGCGAGGCGGAGGCGCGGGTCTGCTCTGTGCTCTTGGCGGAGGAGCGGGCCGCGCCTGAGGAGCTTGGCGGCTGGCTTGGCCACGCTGGCTGGTAGCGCGCGTGTTGAAATTGCCTTCCTGGGGGCTAAAGGCATGTGGGGCGGGCCGATAGGCCGGGGTCGGAGGAGCCTGGCGGGCTTGCGGCTGCGGAGTCGGTCGGCGAGTCTGCTGCTGCTGGACCATCGGACGGCTCTCCGGGCGCGGGGCGGGTGCGGGCGCGGGCCGCTGCTGGGCCGACGGGCTGGCAGGGTGAGGAGTATTGTCGCGGCCGCGGTACTGGTCGATTCGCGGATTGTTGCGGTCGATGTTGCGGTCGATGATCTTGTGAGGCGCGCCGGGGCGATTACTAGCAGGAGGCGGGGTGCTGGGCCGAGCGGTGTTTCCCGGGCTAGCCGCTCGACTCGGGGGGCGTCCGCTGCTGGGGTTGTTCACGCGATTGGCACGGGCGGTGTTCGCTTGAACGTTGGTGTAGTTGACGTTGCGGTGGACAGCATTGTACCGATTGAGGTTGTTCGCGTTTACGGGACGTTGGATGACCTGTCGGTTTACGTTGATGTTGGTGTAGCGGTTGTTGATATAGACGTTGTTTACGATATTCACCCGGGCGCGGCTGCGGTTGATCCATCCGCAATTCCAGCAATCCCTGCCCCAGCCTTCCCGCCGCCATCCGGTGTAGTAGACGCCGCCCCACCCGCCGCCGTAGCCCCAGCGGAAGTCCAGGTTCAGCCAGGCGCCGATCGGGAAGCCAACGCCGAAGGTGAGGGCCGGCCCCCAGGAAGGCCGATGATAGTAAATGATGGCCGGATCGTAGGAGGGAACATAGATGTATTGCGGCTGATATGGACTGATCGCGATATAGTCGTCGTGCTCCAGAACCTCCTGCTCCTCCGACGATTGCAGATTCCCTGCGCTGCGGGCCATATGACGGAGACGCTGCACCGCCGATCCGACGTCGGAGGATTGGTTGACGTAGGCTTGCCCAAGGGATGTCGTCCAGTCGATTTTGTCGGCCATCATTTCGACGACCGTCCGATAGTGCGCGATGGCTCTCACGCTGACGTCCCAGTCCTGGTCATCGACGCCGTTCTGGCCGTTGGCGCGCACGTAGCGCGCAGCCTCCCCCCCCCGGTCCGGAAACGTCGCCGCGACAAAGAGCTGAGCAAGAAGGGGGTCGGGATAGAGCGCAATGGGAGAAAGGAGATTGTCGAGCTGGTCGGATGAGAAGTTCTCGTAAGCAGGCCCCTGGTCCTGCTCCTGGTCTTGTGACGGATCTTGCGGTTCTTGAGAGGCTTGCCCCTCCAAAGCCGGAGCAGCTTGGAGGATCGGGACACTAAGGAAACCGAAGGCGATTAGGGCGGCCAGAGCTCTAGGCATGAGTCAGCTGCCTCCTTGACTATGAGCATACCGCATGTTCAGGGGCCTGAATATCTCACGGAGCGTATTGGAGCCTGAGGTGTTGCTCCGGGATGCCCTTTAGGAGGGGGGCGGCGGGGGTGGGGGAGAGGCGCACATGGCAGGCCTTGGCCGGGGCGGGTGACAAGGCAGCCTCAGTGCTCGGTGGAGGCCTCGGTGGGGATGTTCAGGGTCCGGCGCCAGCGCCTTAAAGTCGTCTCCCCCATGCCCAGGGAGCGGGCGGTGGCCGCGCCGTTGCCCGAGTGCTGCTCCAGCCGGGCGAGGATCAGGTCCCGACGGAACTGGTTGATGGCGTCGCGGAACCTGAGCTCGAAGAGGCGCTCGCGGGTACCGGACTCGGTGGGCGAGCAGGCCTGGGGGTAGGCACGGCGCAGGGACTCGCGGTCGATTCGAGCCCCCGGCTTGGTGTGGGTAACGAGCTTGGCCGCGACGCCCGAGAGCTCGCGCACGTTGCCGGGCCAGGGGTACCCGGCGAGGACGCGCAAAACCGCAGGGTCGAAGCCGAGGGTCGGCCGCCGGAGGCGGCGCTCGTTGAGGACACGGTAGTGCTCGAGCAGGGGGATGATATCGAGCGGGCGCTCGCGGAGCGCGGACAGCCGAATGATGTGGCCTACCGTCATCCGGTCCAGGAGGTCGGGGAGGAACTGGCCCTTGGTGGCGGCGTCATCGAGGTCGCGATTGGTGGCCATGATGAGGAGCACATCCACGGGGATCTGCTCCGCGACGCCCACGGGCTGCACCGTACGGTAGTCGAGCGCGCGCAGCAGCGTGGCCTGCACGGGCAGGGGGAGATGCGAGATCTCGTCCAGGAAGAGGACCCCCTTATGGGCGGAGCGGAAGAGACCCTTCTCGTCGCTGATCGCGCCCGTGAACGCTCCCCGCTTGTGCCCGAAAAAGCGCGAGGCGGCGAGCTCCGAGGTGATCTCCGCGCAGTTGATGGTGACGAAAGGACCGCTCCGCCGTTCCGAGTAGGCGCCGATGTACCGGGCGACGACTTCCTTCCCCGTGCCCTTCTCCCCGAGGAGGAGGAAGGGGGCGGGGGAGCGGGCGCTGGCGGCGGGGATCAGGGTCTCGTGGAGCTCGCGGCGAAGGCGCAGCATGTGGTGGCTGTCCCCGATCAGGTCGGGGGCTCCCTCGGGCCGCGCTTCGGACCCGAGGAGGGCCTTAAGGTCACACTCCCGGCGCTGGGCCTGGAAGAAACACCCGAAGAGGCGGCCTAGCGCGGCCGCGTAGGTGTCGAGCCACACGAGGTCTTCGAGCTCGTAGGCGAGGCCGGGCTGGCTCTGCTGAAAGTAGAGGATGGCGAGCACGCCGCTCGCGTAGGGATCGACGATGGGCGCGCACAGCACCGAGAAGGGCTCATCCACAAACGCGGCCGTTTGCAGCGTCTGCATCCGGGGATCCTGGATCACTTGGCATCGTCTGCTCTCTAGAGCGTTGCGGATGACCTGGGCGCTGATGCCCGGCGCGCTGCGGCCGCTCTCCGCGGCGAGGACCTGTTGCTCGGAAATCCTGCCCGCGGCATGGATGCTCCGGAACTTAGGCGGCTCATCCTGCTCGACCAGCAGCAGCAGCCCGGCCTGCGCCTTGCATCCCCGGATGGCAGCATCGAACGACTGACGGAGGGCCTCCTGGAGGTCCGCGGTGCCGGCGAAGACGGACAACGCTTCGTTCAGCGCGGAGATGAGGGCGGGATAGTCGCGCGTCTGGGGTGGCGCCGGGTGACCATCGTCTTTCCTTAGGTCGCCGTCCATGGGGGGCGCAAGTCTAAGCTCACGGGCGGCGTTCCGGCAAGATACGTGGCCTGTTTTCCTGCCCCATCCGACGCGACCGTGTCACTTTGACGCTTCTTGTCCAGCCACTTCACGATCTCGTCCGAGCGACTCCGGGGCGTCAGATGAGGGGCGCACCCCTGGATACCAATCCCACGCGCCCGTCGCCGCCGGGCCGCGAGCCGAGTGCCGCACGTACTGGGACGCGGTCGTTGGCCCAAGTGACCGGCACCGCACGGCCAGTAGCGGCGGTGGGGGAGTGGGAGGTGCCCGCCGGAAGCGGCGAAGCGGGCGACCCCTTAGGTCTAACTGCTGACGAGGTTGCGTCTTGGGGTCCGGTCGCAAGGGGGCATCGCGCTTGCTGAAGAAGGGAGCTTGGAGGTGAGGCATGGACGCTCCGAAGGCTTCGCCGTGTGGGTCGAGCGCCCTTCCATCCCCGGGAAGCCTCTGCGCCCCGACACTACGACCTCTAGCCACCGCTCTCCTTGCGGCGGGGCTGGTCCTGGGTCTGGGGGCCCCGGCTTGGGCGGCGGGCGACCCCCTGAACGGTCTCGTGGAAGTCATCACGCAGAACGCGCAGCGATGGAGCGCGGCGCTCATGATCGTCGGAGGCCTGGGCGCGGGTGGCTCGATGGTGTTGGGGCACCACCAGTCCGGAGACCACGCGCGGCGGTTTCTCTTTGGATCGCTGTTCCTGCTGGCCGCGGGGGCGGGAGTCCAAATGTACTCGCGCATGCAGAGCCTGCTGGGAGGCTTCTAGCGCCGGGGTGGTGTCCAAGCGGGGGTCCATGAACGAGCCTAGGGCTCCCGCGGGAGGGAGGCTCCGCCGTGAGGGTCATGCGGACTCTGGCTGGACTCGGGGCCGCGCTCGCTTGCTCGTGTGGGAGCGACGGCCCCGCCCTGACCGGCTCGGGGCCGGTAGCGGTGGAGCCTTTTCTCGGGCCATACACGCTTTCTCTGACGGCGTCTCCGAGCTGCGGCCAACCCCGCTGGGCCTGGCGCTGGACCGGGGAAGGCACGGGCGCCGGGGCGACCTCCGTGGTGACGCTGCCCGGTGGGGACCCCCGCATGACGGTCAGGCTGTACGACCTCATGAGCAGACTCGATCCCCGGAGAGTGCTTGTTGTCCTGGACCTCGAGCGGGCGCCCGCCGACGAGAGTGAGTTCGTGACCCTCTACAGTCTGATCGAGAGCGTCGCCGTACCGCCGGGACTGCGTTCCCGTATCTCGGGCCTCGCCACGGGCGTGGTTGAGGTATTTGACGGGCAGACCTTTCAGGTACGCAGCTGCGGGGCGGCTGATCACGCGTGGGAGCTCGCGCCGCGGTGAGGCGTCAGACGGGGGTCCTCCGCAACCTGGATGATCCCCTGAAGCTGGGGCCGCTCACCGTGCGCTCGTGGGGCGTGGTCTTGGTCGCGTTCAGCGTGTTGGCTGCGGTCGATCAGTTCACGGGGCTGCTCTCGCTGCTCCCGCCCTTCCGGCTGGGGATGGTATGGGAAGTCTTGGGGGCGGCCGCCACCGCGCTCACGCTCGCCTACATGGAGCGGCACGAGGACGAGCACTTCGTGCCCAGCCTGATCCGCTTCTACCTGTCGCGCCCCGAACGCTTCGTCTACAGCGCGGCCGCGAATGAGCGCCTCGCCGGGCATCCTTTGCAGATGGTGCTGCGCGCGCGTGCGAGCGGGGGTCAGCGGGCTTGAGGCTGGAGGAGCGCACCCTGACGGCCGAGCTGAGCATCGTCGACGTGCTCGACGACCTCATCTGGCACCGGGACGGTCGGGTGACCCTCGTGTACGAGCTCGTGGCCTTCCACGAGCCCGGCATGTCGGACGCCGAGTTCGATTCCGCGGCTCTGCGTGCGGATTCCGTCTGGAGCAGCGGGCTGCCGGAAGGGAGCGACTACCAGTTCATCGTCGTGGTCGACAAGGAGGGGGGGCGGGTGGGTGTCGAGGCTTGCCTGCCGCCCATACCGCAGCTGGACGAGCGGGCCCGCGTCTTGGAGGAGTTCCGGCGGGGCCGGCTCGCGCAGCTGACGCGGGCCTCTGCGAGTTCGGGGGTCCCTTCGTTCGTGCAGGCCCGGCGGCACTACCTGACGGCATCCTTCCGGCCGGAGTGCCTGGAGGGGCTGGTCAAGAAGGGGCTGCCCGCGAGGCTGCGAGCGCTCCTCACCAGGGCCCGCCGCCCGGGTAGACGGTGGGACGACGTCTACGCGGGAGTGCTCTCAAGCGCTCGGCGCTTCGAGCGCCGGGTGGAGTACGGGCTCTGCCAGATTGCCCTAGGGTTCACCCGGTGCGAAACCGAGGACATCATCAAGCTGATCCACGAGCTTCTGAGCCCCACGGCGAGCCGATCCGCGCCCCTGACGCAGCTTTCGAGACGCGCCCGGGCCGAGAGGGACGAGCTGCCGGGGAGCTCGGTGGGGGAGCGGCCGTACCTGGGCGAGACGAGCACCGCCTGGTCGCTCGTCGAGGACGACATGGCGGTCCGGCCGGGGTTGCTCGAGATCGGAGACCGCTGCGTGGGTGTCGTGACCCTGAAGCAGCTCCCGGACCGGACCGAGCCCGGTATCCTCGTCCCCCTGCTTTCCCTGCCCCGAGCGAAATACGTTCTCCACTACAGGGTGGAAATCCCTCCGGGCGGGCTTGAGCTGCAGACGCTGCGGGCCCGCGCCCGCCTGGCCGCGGGCCTGCGCCTGCAGAACTTCCTGGTCCGAACCGACCGCGCCGACCCCCTCGCGGCCGCGGTCGAGAAGCAGAGCGACGAAGCGGTGAGCCGGATCATCGTGAGCACGCTGCGGATCCTGGGGACGTCGCTCTCGATCGCTCTCTACGAGGACTCTCCCGACGCGCTCGAGGAGGCGGCCCAGGAGACGATCGCCGTGATGGCGCGAGCGCACGGCCTGAGGGGTCACCGGGAGCGCTACCTCGTGAAGGAAGCCTTCCTCGCCACGCTGCCGGGTTCGCCGGGGCTGCCGGAGCGTCGCCGGCGAACCCTGACCCCGGTTGCGGTCGACATGATGCCCGTCCACGGCTTTTCCTGGGGCACGGGCAAGATCCCGTTCCTGACCCCGTCGAACAGCGTGGTCCTCTACGATCCCTTCGACGAGGCGCTGCAGTCCAACGCGAACATCCTCGTCACCGGGACCTCCGGATGGGGGAAGTCGTTTGTGGCCTCCTACGTGCTCTCCGGCGCCTACCTCGCAGCAGCGTCGCGCCGAGAGCCGGCGCCCTACACCTTCATCCTCGACAACGGGGCGTCCTACGAGCATTACGCGCAGCTTCTGGATGGGAAATACGTGCCCTTCACCTTCGATGAGCCTCCCGGGGTCGAGATCTTCGAGTGGGACGAGGCGGCGGGCGGACTGGACGAGCATATCTCCCGGCTCGAATGGCTCCTCCTGGACCTGCTGCGCGTCGACGGGAAGGAGGAGGAGCGCTTCGAGCGCGTGAAGGCGAGCGTGGAGGAGGCGCTCAAGGAGCACATGTACCGGGGGGGCCTGCCGCGCAGCTTCCTGGGCTTCGCGGAAGCTCTCGGGCGGGTGGGAGGGCCCCACGCGGATGAGCTGCGGCGGGCCCTCTACCCCTACACGGAGGGCAAGTTCGCGCGCCTCTTCGAGGCGAACGCGCGGCTGGCCATGGCGGAGGGCTGCCATGTCATCTGCTACGACTTCAAGGGGCTGCTGGGGGAGCATCGCGACCTCGCGGCGCTGGCCCTGCGGCTCGCGATCTACGAGGTACGGAGGTGGTCCGCCCGAGTGAGCCGCCGCGGGCACCGCACGTTTCTGACCCTCGACGAAAGCTGGGCCCTCCTGGATGGAAGCACCTCCGGCTCCGCGGTGGCGTCCGCGGCGGGGCCATTCCTGGCCAGCTCTATCCGCATGGGCCGCAAGGAGGGGATGTCCGTACTCAGCCTCTCCCAGGTCCTGGAAGACTTCTCGGGCTCGGCCTTCGGTGCGGCCATCCTTGGGAACTCCGCAACTCGGTTCGTGGGGCACCCGGGCGCGGAGGGCGTCGAAACCCTCCGGCGCCAGCTGGGTCTCAGCGAGCGCCAGGTGGAGCAGGTCGCGAGCCTCCGCCGAACCCCAGAATTCCACGAGTTTCTGCTCCTGCGCGGAGAGAGAAGCGACGTGATCCGCGTGCCCGGGGATCCGTTCTCGCGGTGGGTCTTCTCGACGTCGCCCAAGGAGCGAGAGCGCATTGCGACCCTGGGCGCCCTCCGTCCCGAGCTCAGCCTGTTCGAGCGCATGAAACTCTTGGCCGCGGAGGGGTGAAGCGGGGGGCCCGGACGTACGCTCGTCGTACGAACTACGGTTCCAACCTCGTCCTCTCGGGATCGGACCCCCCGCCTGCCGTTCACGCTTCCGCGGCGTACGCCAAGGCGTCGGCGGGGGGTCTTGACGCTCCACGGCTTTTACTTCCGGCCCTCCTGGCCGTAGCGCCCGTCATGTGGGCGACTCAGGATGCCCAATGACTGGCTATATACTGCGCCAATCTTCTTTGCGGCGGCAGGGGCATGGACTGCATCCTGCGATGCGAGCGAGGAAGAGCCCATACTGCGAGCCTTGGAGATCTCGACGCGCCAACCATCCGATTTTTCAGCCACATCGCACGAAGGGGAACCATGGGTCCATTGCGCCTTTCTTCCGTCATTGCCCTGCTTTTCAGCCTGGCTGCCTCCTCCGGAGGCGATGAACCAACGCTGACAGGCTTCGCACCCGCGAACGCCCGCGTGGAGCGAGGGTGGGAAAGCAAGTTCCTGGCCAGCCCGAGCCCCGACAACATGCGGGAGACCATGCGGCGCCTGAGCGCGCGCCCACACCACGTGGGGTCGGCGTACGACAAGGACAATGCCGAGTGGATCCTGGCGAGGTTCAGGGAGTGGGGCCTGGAGGCAAAGATCGAGACCTTCGATGTCCTCTTCCCGACGCCGAAGCAGCGGCTAGTCGAGATGCTGGAGCCGACGCCTTTCAAGGCGAAGCTGGAAGAGCCGGCACTCCCGGCCGATCCGACGAGTAGCCAGAAGGCCGAGCAGCTCCCGACGTACAACGCGTACTCGGTCGATGGCGACGTGACCGGCCCCCTCGTGTACGTGAACTACGGTCTCCCCGAAGACTATGAGCAGCTTGATCGGCTCGGGGTTTCGGTCAAGGGGGCGATCGTCCTCGCTCGCTACGGCCACTCATGGCGCGGCATCAAGCCAAAGGTGGCGGCGGAGCACGGCGCCATCGGTTGCCTGATCTACTCCGACCCGCGTGACGACGGGTACTTCGAGGACGACGTCTTCCCCCAGGGGCCGATGCGCCCGAGGGAGGGGGTGCAGCGGGGAAGCGTGATGGACTTCCCCTCCTCGAATCCGGGCGATCCCCTCACACCGGGCGTGGGGGCGACGCCGGAAGCAAAGCGCCTTCCCCTCGGGGAGGCGAGAAGCATCACGAAGATCCCGGTATTGCCCCTCTCCTACGGTGATGCCGAACCGCTTCTGGCCGCCCTCAAAGGGCCGATCGCGCCGGGGGAGGGGAGGGGCGCTCTGCCCGTTCCCTATCACGTGGGGCCGGGCCCGGCGAAGGTTCACCTTCGGGTGGCCTCGAACTGGGATATCAAGAAGGTCTACGACGTCGTGGCTACAGTCCCGGGGGCCGAGCAACCGGACCAGTGGGTCGTCCGCGGCAACCACCACGATGCCTGGGTGAACGGCGCCGAAGATCCGATCTCGGGACTCATCGCCCTGATGGAGGAGGCCCGGGCGATCGGAAGCCTCCTGAGGGAAGGATGGAGACCGAAGCGCACGATCGTCTATTGCGCTTGGGACGGCGAGGAGCCGATGCTGCTGGGATCCACCGAATGGGCTGAGACCCACGCCGAAGAGCTCCGGCAGCATGGCGTCGCCTACATCAACACGGACGGCAACGGCCGTGGGTTTCTCTCCATGTCCGGATCCCACACCCTGGAGCCGTTGGTCAACGCGGTGGCGCGAGACGTGCAGGACCCGGAGGCAAGAATCTCGGTCTGGAAGCGCTTGCAGGCGCAGGCCCTTCGCTCGGCACGAAACGCCGAGGACCGGAAGGAGATCCGCCAGCGCAGCGACCTGCGCATGAACCCTCTAGGCTCGGGGAGCGACTACACCGCCTTCATCGACCACCTGGGCGTGGCGAGCTTGGACTTGAGTTACACGGGAGAATCCGAGGGCGGGATCTACCACTCGATCTACGACGATTTCTACTGGTTCACGCACTTCTCCGACAAGGACTTCGTGTACGGGCGCGCGCTGGCCCAGACCGTCGGGCTGGTCGTCTTGCGCCTCGCGAACGCCGACCTTCTACCGTTCGCCTTCGATGGCTTCGCCGACACCATGCAGACCTACCTGAAGGAGCTGAAGGCGCTGCTTAAAGATAAGCAGGACAAGATCGGCGAACTCAATCGCGAGATCGACGAGGGGGTTTTCTCGGCCACGCTGGACCCCCGGCGTCCGACGGTCGCCCCTCCGAAAGAAGACGTGCCTCCCCATCTTAACTTCGCCCCCCTGGAGAACGCCGTGGAGGTCCTCCGCCAGAGCGCGGAGCGCTACGCAAAGGCGAGCGCACGGCTGCAGGTGCGCGACGGGCTCTCCAGCGACGTCCTCAAGCGCGTGAACGGGTTGCTGATCAGGAGCGAGCGACTGCTAACCTCGGAAGGGGGCTTGCCGCGAAGGTCGTGGTACAGGCACCTGATCTACGCGCCGGGCGTCTATACCGGGTACGGGGCGAAGACCATGCCGGGTGCGCGGGAGGCGATCGAACAGAAGCGCTACGCGGAGGCCGACGGCGAAATCGCTCGGATCGGAAAGGCCCTGCAGGACGAGGCGGCCTTGATCGATGCGACGAGCGCGGAGCTGGAAAGCGCTCCGAGTTGAGGGGGGCTTTTGGCTCCAGGGAGTACGCGCCCCCCTCACTCTCACCTTATGGAGAAGCTTCGAGCCCTGGGCGTTCGCCACATCGACATCCGGGTCACGCCCGCAAGAGTGTGGCCAGATCCTCAAACAGAGGGAATGGGAAGCCTTTGACGCGGAGTCGCCGGGTGCCGGCGGACGGCCGGATGACGGAGCCCCGAGAGACCGGGGGTACGGGAATCCGGCGTGGGTCGATTTCTTGAGGCGATTCACGGACCGGGCGTGGGCCATTTTCTTCTGCCGCTCGATCCTGGGCCTGATCTTCTTCATGGCGGGGGTCTACAAATGTTTCGAGATGACTCCCTTCGGCCATGCGCGCCACTACTTCGTTGAGCCCTATGCCGACACGTTTCTCCCCGTGTGGTCCCTTTGGCTGACGGGAACGATCGTTCCGGTGGTCGAGCTCGTGGCGGGACTCCTGGTCCTAGTGGGGTTCCGAACTCGACCCGCCCTGCTGTGCTTGGGAGGGGTCCTCGTTCTCGTGACCTTCGGTCATCTACTGAAGAAACCGCTCTACGAGTTCCACACCCACGTGATCCCGAGGCTCGCTCTCCTCACCGTCGTGCTCGTGCTCCCGCGTGAGGAGGACACCATTTCGGTCGATGGTCTGTTGAAGGCGAAGCGCTAGGTCCACAAAAAACTGAGGAAGGGAGCGCCCTAAACCGGCGAAGGACTGCGTGGCGTTCGATTTTCGAGGTCGATTACGCCCCGACCTTTTCAAGAATGGGACCACCAACTCGGACGCGAAGAGTCGCTGGTATGAAGAAATACGTCAAGAGAGCCCCGATCAACAAAATCCCAGCAATGATGTACAGGCCGGCTGATGGGTCGGAAGAAGCAAGCTTCGCCCAAATCGGGATATTGGGTCCGAGGTAGCCGCCCAAGTTACCGACCGAGTTCACAATGCCGATACCCGCAGCGGCGGCCGTCCCGGCCAGGAATGCAGACGGCAGGGGCCAGAACAACGGCATGGATCCGATGACCCCAAGAGTACCGATGGACAGAAACACGATGGCGAGCCCTGGGGTCGAGGCAAAGATCCCGCTCAGGATCAGCCCCAGGGCTCCTGCACTGACGTTCGCAACGTAGTGCAGTCGCCGCTCGCCGCTCTTATCGGAATGATTGCTTAGAATAACCATACCGACAACGGCCACCGCGTAAGGTATGGCGGTGATCAGACCCACCCCCAAGTACCCCTTCGTACCGAATCCCTTCACAATCGTCGGCAACCAGAAGGCGATACCGTACAAGCCGATCATCAGCGTGAAGTAGATCGCGCACAACACCCATACCTTCCCGCTCTTGAAGGCGTCGATCAGCCGATGCTCCGTCTTGTGCAGGTCCTCGGCCACAAGGTTGGCTTCCAGCAGCGCTTTTTCTTCGGCCGTGAGCCAGTTCGCCTCCGCGATGCTGCTGTCGAGATAGTAGATCACCCAAAAGCCGACGATGACGGAGGGGATGCCTTCAGCCAAGAATAGCCACTGCCAGCCGCTCAAGTTCATCGCGCCGGAGAGGGTATCCATGATCCAGCCCGATATCGGATTGCCGATGACTCCCGACACCGCGATCGCGGCTACAAACCAGGCGGTTCGTGTCGAGCGGAGTCTGGACGGATACCACAGGGTCAGATAGAAGATGACGCCCGGGAAGAAGCCGGCTTCGGCGATGCCGAGGATGAAGCGCAGGGCATAAAAGGACCACTCTCCCTTTGAAAAGATCATGCACGCGGACACGACGCCCCACGAGATCATGATCCGGGCAATCCACATGCGTGCGCCAAATTTCTTCAAGAGCACGTTGCTCGGGACCTCAAAGAAGAAATAACCTATGAAGAAGATGCCGGCGCCGGAGGCAAAGGCGGCATCGCTCATAGACAGATCTTTGAGCATCTGCAGCTTGGCGAAGCCAACGTTTACCCGGTCGAGATACGCCAGGATGTAGCAGAGGAAGAGGAAGGGAATTAAGCGCACGTCAGCCTTGTGGTACGTCTTGGCTTCAAAGCCTTCGCTGGCTTTCATGCGGCTGCCTCTCGTGCGCTCGGTTATGCCGAGCTTACAATGTATGTCAAGCCAATATCACAGGATCGACTAGATGTGCGGGCGCGCAAGCCTTACTGCCTCGCCCGCGGAGATTGAGGAGGCGTTCGGCCTCAGCGCCGCTCCTGCGCTCTCTCCCCGCTACAACATCGCTCCCACGGAGCCCATCCTGACCATCCGGGCGCCCGCGGGAGATCGGGAGGCCGTGTTCTTGCGCTGGGGTCTCGTCCGTTCCGGCACGGAAGACGCCCGGGCGCCCATCAATCTGCGCAAGGAGAGCGCAGCCAAGGGCGCGATGAGGGGCACGCTCCGCGAACGGCGGTGCATCGTCCCCTTCACCGGCTTCTATGAGTGGAAGCGGGTGGGAAAGGCGCGTCAGCCCTTCAACGTCAGGCGGCGGGATGGCCGCGTGTTTGGCGTCGCGGGCCTCTGGGATCGGCTGGAGAGCGGGGATCAGGATCCGGTCGAGTCGTGTCTGGTGCTCACGACAAGCGCGAACGGCGTCGTCAAGCCCATCCATGACCGGATGCCGCTGATCCTCGACCCCGCATCATACGGGCGCTGGCTCGACGGTTCGCCGCGGGAGGGCCGCGATATCTTCGCGGGGCTGCAGGTCCTCCCGGAAGAGCTCCTGGAGAGCTACACCGTCTCCACGCTGGTGAACCGGGCGGGAATAGAGGATCCGCGCTGCTTGGAACCCGCGAAGCCCAGCGCTCTCTGGTAGCCGCGCCGGGTCGGTCGGGTCTCCGCCCATCCAGGCCCGGGTTCATCAATGGGCGGACTCCTGACCGAAGCTGTTGCAGAATGGCGGTTGCCATGCGCGTCGCTCTCGTTTTGGCATCGGTCGTCTTCCTGCCCGCCCGGGTCTCGGCCCAGGACAACTACGAGATCCAGGTCTACTCGTACGATACCGTCCCGCCGGGGCAGACGATGGTCGAGCTGCACAGCAACTTCACCGCGAACGGATCCAGGAGCACGACGGATGGGGTTCTTCCGACCCGCCACGCCTTCCACGAGACGCTCGAGATCACGCGGGGGCTTACCCCTTGGTTCGAAGTGGGCTTTTACGTCTTCACGAGCGCACGGGAGGGGGACGGTTGGAGCTGGGTGGGCGACCATATCCGCCCCCGCCTGCGCGCTCCGGAGAGCTGGCATTGGCCCGTGGGCGTGAGCCTCTCCTTCGAAGTGGGATACCAACGGAGGGAGTTCTCGGCGGACACATGGACGCTCGAGATCAGGCCGATCGTGGATCGAAAGCTCGGGCCCTGGTACCTGTCCTTCAATCCAACCCTAGACCACTCGTTCCACGGCATGTCCTCGGGTAAGGGTCTCGAGTTCTCTCCC
>Ga0210409_10001085_pt1 | contig 37880 bp, 30 predicted proteins | sample IncBWH17MmetaG_FD_161649 | JGI IMG/M metagenome (GOLD analysis project Ga0210409, IMG submission 161649) | Forest soil microbial communities from Barre Woods Harvard Forest LTER site, Petersham, Massachusetts, United States - Inc-BW-H-17-M | ecosystem: Environmental > Terrestrial > Soil >... | reverse complement strand
AGTCGGTGGATTGCCGACGATTTGCGCAGCCCGAACGCCATTGGTCCAGAATCTCTGGAACCAGACCAGGCTCGGGTCCAGGGACCGGCGGAAGGTGACGTAGACATCGCAGACGTCGAGGATCCCATCGCCGAAACCAATCTGGTTAATGGTCTTATCGTTTCCATCGAACAAAAGATTCAGAGTCCCGGGATTGGCGATGGTGGCGCCTTTCGTCAGGTACCCATTGGGGTTTGTGACGTAGAGGGCCCCGCAAGAATCCATGCTGTCGAAGAAGTCACTGCCCAGCGGCGGATAGTTTAAGGAGTAAATGGCGGACTGGAAGACCTGCATGACATCGCTGTTGTCCAGGTTCGTGTCGCCGAAATCACCCGCGTTGAACCAGCCGAAAGGAGCGCAGTCGCCGACAATATACTTCCGCTGGCCGGCAGTGACGACCTTGATGGAGTTGATGGGCCCGGCCGTAAGCGAGCCGTTCGTAGGCGTATTAATATATATCGTAGCACCGGGAGTCCCAACACCGTCCGTAGTCGCGGAGGGGCGGGCGATCTGGATCTGGTATGTCTGGCCAGGCAGGGCGCCCGGCGGAATCTGGAAGGCATATCCTCCAAGAATGATTTTGCCGTTGGCCTCATTGAAGAGAGTGTCGTGAGCCATGGAGAACTTAAGCAAATCCTGGGTCAAGGTGCTGTAGAGATTCGTCTGGCCCGCGCGCTCCAACCAACCCACACCGAGCAGGTTAAGGGAGTCGTTAACAAAGGTCAGGTCCTCGAACCAGCTATTATTGTAAAGAAAAGTTTTGTTGCTGGGAGGCACCGAAGGAGCAGTGGCATTGGTGGTCAGGAACATTGCCGGAGGAATGCCAGTGTAAGCGCCAGGGTCGCCCAGGATCGGTTTAACGAGCATGGATTGGAAGGCAAAGGCGCCGGGAGAGATAGCGGGGCCCGGGTTAGGTCCGGCGTTAGTTACCGTTAGGTTGAACTGCAAGCTATACATCAGCGTGCCCGGCACGATGCTCAGAGTAACAGGGGCGTAAAAGAGTTGACCCGGGGACGCCACGAAATCGCTGGAGGCTTCTCCGGAAGCAAACCCAAAGCTGATACTATTCGGCACAAACGCGGTGGCCGAGAAGGTTTTACTCACGACATCGCTATCCTGGTAGTTGTTGCGGAACGCGCGCACCTTGAAGACCAGGTCCGCAGTGGCATTGAGGGACAAGTTGGTGCCGCCGACCTGCGTAGAGGTTGGCCCCCCGATAGTGGGGTCACTGCCGTCAGTGGTATACCACATCTCCGCGCCGAGGGTTTCATCAGTCACGGTAAACAAGGCTGCGTTGTCGCCCGAAACTATAGGATTGGCAGTCTTGAACTGGAACCGAGACGAAACAATCAAACTGCTGGTGCGCCCAGCAGCGTACCCAATCACCTTAACAGTCAGATCGGGTTGAGGAACTGCAATGGATTGAGGCACCTGGTTGGGGAACATCCCGTCGAAGTAGGTCGGAGGCGTGCTGCCCACCGTCGCGCTGGGGTCGGGAATTGTGTCGACTCCCACCGGAGTCGGCCCAGCCGTATAGTGTGTCTCGGCCCCGCCAACTCCTTCGATGGCGATAGTGACATCGTTGTGGAAGACGAAAGGCTGGTTTGTGCGCAGGATGGAAACGATCACGTTCGGCGGCAAAGTAAAGTCCACCCAGCCGACCGTAGGTGCTGGAACGGGAGGCGGAGGGGGAGCATGGAGCGGCAGGCCGCTGCTCGTGACTTTGCGGATCAAGTGATAAAAATCCTCGGTCGTATAGACCGTTCCGTCGGCGGCAAAAGCGACGCCCACGGGCAATCGTGATTCGACACACCCAAAGGCATTATAATTGAGGTCGCCACGGCATACGGTGCCGTCGGCCCAACCGGGGAAAGTACCCGATCCGGTAACCCAAAAGGATGAATTGACGCCATAAAGATTAGTGACGGTCCCAGCAGAGTCGACCACCTTAACCCGGTTGTTCCCGTAATCAGTGACCACGAGGAAATTATTGCCGGCGGCTGCTATGCCGTAAGGTTGGTTGAACTTGGCGTAAGGCGCAGGTCCAAAGTGGTCTCCCGCGCCGTTGAATCCCGTCAAGACGGTGACATTTGTGCTCGAGGGATTGAGCGCGTAAATGCCGTCATTGTTGAAATCGCACAGCGCCAGGTAACCATTGTCCATGAGCGTGATTCCCCGCAAATAGGTATTGGGGAACATGGAGATGACCGCCAAGGTGGACTGAAAACCCGCAGGGGTGATCCGCAGGACGGTGTTGTACTGAACGGTCAGATACATGTTGCCGAGAGGATCCATAGCCATCCCCTGGGCGTTGACCAACCCGGAGGCAATCACTCCCAAAACATCTCCGAACATGTCGTATTCGACAATGTTGCCGTTGCTTCCATCCCCATGGTTGAGAACGAAAACATTGCCGGAATTATCGACGGCCAATCCGACCGGTTGATTGATGCCGTAGGTGGCGAAGCTGATGGTCTGGCCGGCGGTGAGGTCCAATTGGCGGATGGCGTTGTTCCCCCAATCCGCGACAAAGAGCAGGTTATCGGTTTTGTCCAGCGCCAGGGCGCCCGGTGTGTTGAAGAGCGCCACCTGAGCCGTATCACCGTCCCGATAGCCTGCGGAAGGTCCGCCGCTAATCGTATTGACGGTCGGCATTGCGGCCAATTTGGAGGCCGCCAGGAGCAACGCCGAACTGAGCAACGCCGCTCGCGAGCCGGAGGCGAGCAACCGCCAGGCGGTCGTCCCGCGCTGGTGCTTGAAGGTTATGGTTTTCATAGGGCAACAATGGATGTCATTCGACAATCAGTAGGTGAATGAGTTGCCGCTTAGGGATTGCCGGAAGTGGCGGGAGCCGTGGCGTCCTTCTGTTTCCACAAAGTCTCATCGAACTTTCCGGAATCCGGAGAGACATCCTCGCTAGCCTTCCAATCCTTGGGCTTGCCCGAATCCCAGGCCGACCAGTCTCCTTCAACGCTATCCTTGGTCGGAACCGGGTGTTTGAGGAAGTCGCTCTGGGTCGGCTGGAAATCTTCTTCCTGCACGATCGTCGGGGTCAAAAAGACGAGCAGGTTGGATTTCTGCCGTGATTTGGTATCCGACCGAAAGAGGTAGCCGAACACAGGAATGTCGCCGAGGACGGGGACTTTGGTATTGCCCGTGCGGACGTCGTCCTGAACCAGGCCACCCAGCACCAGCGTATGGCCGCTGGGAATCATGACGCGCGTCTCGATTCGGCGGATGTCGTATTCGTCGGCTTGGAAGATGCCTGAACTGCCGATAGTTTTGGTCACGGTATCAAAGATGCGCGACACTTCGGGAGTGACTTGCAAATTCACGTAGTTATTGGCGGAAATACGCGGAGTGACTTTCAGGATGACGCCCAGGTTGGTGTACTGAATTTGTGAACCACCGGTGGTGTTCGCGGTGCCGGCGGTCACGTTAATGATAGGCGAGGCGCGGGTAACCTCAATCTTGGCCGTTTCGTTATCCAAAGTGACGGTGCGCGGAGAGGAGATGACTTTGGCTTCGGCGTACTTATTCAGGAAAGACACGACGGCACGGAGGCCATCTGCATTGAGGAAGAAGGTAGCCGGGTTGAACCCACCGGCGGTCGTGGCGCCCAGGCCGCCAGCGCCGATGACGGAATTGAGGACCGTGCTGACAGTATTGCCGCCCGAGTTAACGGTTCGCCCGCTGGGCAGTGTGCTGGTGGTGCCAGCGCCGCCTAAAGTCGTGGTGCTCGTTCCAGACATCACGCCGTTGCCGAAGGAAATATTCTGGGCTGCCAGCGTGCCGGACCAGTCGACGCCTTTGCTGGTGCTCGGGTTGATCGACGTTTCCAACAAGCGTGCTTCAATCAGCACCTGCTTTGTCTTGGTGTCCAAATGTTCGACAAGGTCTTCCACTCCGGGCATTTCTTTCTCGGTCGCCAGGACGACCAGCTGACTAGTGCGGATGTCAGCGACCACTTTGCTGCGCTTGTCGATAAAAGTATTCTGCACCGCGATCATGATGTTGGTCGGCGCCGCGTATTTGAGCTGAATAATCTTGGTCACCAACGGGTCCGGAGCGGCGGGATCTTTGACGGTGATGCGGGCAATCTTGCTTTTGGGGTCTTCGAGGAGTTGGAGATTATAATTATTGAGGAGCGCGTTGAGGGCCTGCTGAGCGGTAACATTTTCCCAGCGGATCGAGACCGTCGGCTGGGGGATCGGCCGGCCATCGGGCCCGATTTGGCCGAAAGCCACTTTGGGGTCGAGCATATAGTTCAGGCCCGCCTGGCGCGCCAGATTCTTGATGGCGTCGGTCAGGGGCACATCATCCATGACAATGAGAGGGATGACGGCGCCGGGCTGCGGAACGGACGCCTGGTCGGCGGGAACCGCGGCAGGGGTAGCTGCCGGCTGAGTGGCGCTCTCCGCGGTCGGTGCCGCATTGGTGCCGGCCGCCGGGGCATTGGTGCCCGGGGCCGTATCAGGGGCCGGTTGGGCCTGGGCCAGTTCATTAGTAGGGGTGGGGCCACCAGCGCTTGCGGCGGCAGGTTCGCCAGCGGGTGGATTGGTTTGGGCGACGGCAGCGAAACTCCAAGCGACCAGCCCAACGAGCGTAAGGATGCACAGTTTCCGTTTCATTTATTTAAATAATTACTGACGTTGACCAGCCATCGACAGGATGCACTGTTTCATTACCGCAGCTTCAAGCATCCGGGGTGCCAACGGGCTTATACGGGTAAGAAGTGCCTCGAAAACCCAAGAAAGTGGCCAGAGTGAAGCGAGCTTGTCCACCAATGGGACAAAGACTTACACCTCAGAGTCAGCCGCCGCGCACTGAAGTAATACGAAATGGTATTAGAAGAACACCTAATGTTTATTCACACTGCTTGGCAGCCTGGCCGGTTCAACCCACGAACCAGGGCCAGGCGCACGCAGGTTGGCATTCCACGGATAGCCTGGCGCCGTCGCGACTTCTTATCGGAGCCAGAGCAGAGGGCCCTTGATGCAAGGCCAAAAAGTCCGCGGCGCGAGACTAAACTCCGGCCCTCAGGCGCAGCTCGCGGCGCTGCCCTCCGACAAGAATGACGGCGGACTCGCTTTTGATCTCTTCGACTTTGATCAGCATCTTGCCGCCGGCAGGGAGTCTGACTTCCCCTTCTTCGCCCGGTTCAAAGGTCCGGCCGTTAATCATCGCTGTTCGTTTGGGCGGGCTGGTAATGCCGTTGAGCACAAAGGAGGTCGTGTCCAGGGGATCTTTAGTCGGCTTAAAGGTAGGAACGACTTTTATGGTGGATTGGGGGAAAAAAGGGTTGCGTCCCTCGCTGGGCTGGCTGGGCATATTAAAGAGGGATTGGGGAATTGCCACATCGGGGACCCTCTGGAGCGCCAAGGAATTTTTCGAGCGTTTCGCGGGAGCATCGTTCGGCGAAGCCGGGCTGAGAGCGATCGAGCAGAAAAGCGCCAGGATGACACTGGCCCGAATGCTGGAGCTGCAGAACAACATCATCTTCATATTTCCTTTTTTATATGCTTTTGACCAGGGCAGCGATTTCCATACGAAACGCGAGCTTTTCCTTGTCGGAACCGACCAAGGCGGGCACGGGTTCCAAGGAGAGGTTAAGAATGCGCATATAAGGGAATTGGTTTTCAAAGTCGGCGATAAACTTTCCGAAATCGGCGTAAAAGGCGGTGCCGCTGATGGTCATGTTCGCTTGCTTATAGGGAAAGCCTGCGAGCATGTTCATTTCCTTAGGTCCATCGATCTGGCTGTATTGCGGAATCTCGACCTTGTAGCCCGGTTTGAACTGCCGGAGCGTATTGATGGTCCAGGAGTACAGGTCTCCGTTGGCCATGGTGGATTCGATTTTACCGAGACGCTGTTGAACTTCCGTCAACTGGGTTTCGATTAAGTCGGAGGCTTCGATCGCCTGCCTGACCTGTTCGAGCTTTTGTTCGGAAGAAGTTTTGCTTTGGGCCAGGACCTCAAGGCTCTCCTTCTGGAATCGGATAAGGCCAAACCAAAGGCCGACCAGCAGGCCGCCAGTCATCAGGGCCACCAGCACGAGTTGGTTGCGTTTTTCTTTTGAGAGCGAGTTCATCGGGTGATCTCCGGATAACGACATTCCAGGGTAAACAAGACAAAGGGTTTACCATCGAGGCTCTGTGGAGGTGAAAGGTTCACGAGGCGGACCTCGCTGGCTTTGCCCAGCATTGCCTGGAAATAGGGCGACTGGTTAATGGTTTGCTTGAACTTGTTGACCTGGTCGCCGGGATTGGGCCCGCTGTCTTTGGCTTCGAGGGTCACCACAACTTTTTGAGTGACATTGGGAGGCCGGCCCGGGGTGATATGGGCGTTGGCGTTGGTCTTGGGCTTGATTTCTTCGTTGTAAACGTAGGTTTCGTCGGTTTTCAACCGGGTCAACTGGACGTCATCGAGGCTCGTTTGCTGCAGGGCATTAAGCAGCGTGCCATACAACATTCGGTTGGTGGCCATTTCCTGAAGGAGGATCAGCTTGTTGTTGGCTTCGATCAGTTTTCGCTGGTTCACCAGCACCTGCTGGAAATCGTTGGTTCGAGTTGCGAGTTGCGAGGCCACGTGGCTAAGCTCGCTCCGGGCAATCATGGCTTTGAGTTGCAGGGAAATACTCCAGGCGAGCATCAACACGACCAGGACGACTCCACCCCAGATGGCTCGTTTGACGGGATCCCGCCGGCGAAGCTCTTCGATGGCTTGGGCTTCGGCCAAAAGATTAATTCGTATCGACATAGGTCTTAAAGAGCGATTGTGGCGGCGCCTATAGCCACCGCCAGCTGCGGGGCGACGTGTTCAATCTCGGCAGCCTGCTGCGGTGGCAGAGCTAATTCGAGAAAACTCAGCGGATTCCACGGCTGGCACTGGGCAACCAGTTCAGCCTGCAACGTCTGGACGATAAATTCGGATCGCGCCGAGCCGCCGCTGATGTAGACCTGGCTCACGGCCTGATCGGACTGGTGCTCAAAGAAATCGATCGAGGCGCGCAACTCGCGTCCCAAAGGCAGCACCAGAGCTTCGAGATTGGTTTGGACTTCGGTGGGCATGCCGACTTTGATCCCCTCGGCTTCCGCGTAGCTGATGCCGAGCGATTCGGCCAAGCCCGCGGTCAAACGATCCCCGCCGATGGCCACCACCCGGCTTAAGACCAGGTCACCCTGCTGCAAAATACAAATGCTGCTGTTCTTGAAACCAATGTCCACCAAAGCAATGACGCTGCTGGAGAAAACCTCGGGCATAGCCAGTTCGAAGGCGTTCACCGGACCCAGCAGCCCGGGAATAATCTGGTCCGGGTTTAGGCCGGTGCTTTTGACGGCGTTTTGCATGTCCTCGATGAGCTGCTTCCTGGCGCCGGCGACCAGCACGCGGCTCTTTTGGCTCCCGGCCACTTTTAGCTTCTCGGCCGGCTTGGCTTTGCCGTTGCCGGTCTCGGCACGAGGCGGGATGATGAAGCAATCGAAGACATGCCCAGGCAAGTCCTGTTGCAAATAATTCTTCGTATTGTTCTTCAAAATCTGGCGCATGTCGCCCACCGGCATCTGGGGCAGTTCCGCGTGACGAACAATGGAATCATTGACTCCCACCGCGAGGCTAACATTGCGGCTTTTGCCGTTGAGAGCCTGGCAGACGCCCTTCAAATGCTCGCCGAGGAGATCGGCCGAAACGTTCTTCTCGTAGATGGGAGCATCCATCAAGGCGTACCCGGATAATACATAACGGTCGCCCTTGCGCTGCAAATGCACTGCTTTGGTCGTCCGCCCGCCAAGATCCACGGAGACCAGTTGATCTCGCTTCTTGGCGGAACCGTTCAAGAATGGCCATGCCATAAGTCGCTTGTTCTATCTTCGTTCCTGAGTTGTTTTCGCGACCGGTGGTTCAAATCCCAACCGGTCGCGGACTTGACAGCAACCGGCGCGCCATTCTGTTGGTAAAGGCACTGGAATTGGAAATTGATTAAAACCCGCGTGTTTGCGAGTTCTGGAGTTGAAATCGGGCCGCCTCAGGTGTCTCAACCTTAGGCAGAAACTGCCCAGGAAGCCTGCTCAAACGAGGCGCTTAGCCCGAAGTTGGAGTTCGTCCAGGAATGCCTGGAGCAGTGCTGAAGATTTGCCGCGCCACAACGCTCCGATAGCCACCGGCGCGAACTGGGTCGTCGGCAGCGGCAGCGCCCGAATGTCGGGAGCCAGCTCCGCCTTGGGCACCAGGACCGAAAGACCGATGCCGAATCCGTTGGCAACGTAGGTTTCGATCAAATCGATTGAACTGACTTCAATTCCGGTAAACCAATCGACGCCCAAACGGCTGAGGCCTTGCTGAAAATGTTTGCAAATGGTCTCCACCTCGGGCAGGCAGATGAGCGGTTGCGCAATCTTGTCGCAGCGCCACAAGTCTGCCGCGGAATGCAGGTCGGAACCCTTTTCCACGAGCAAGGCCAACGGCAACTCCAGCAGGGCCAGTGAGCGAATTCCCGGGGCGGATTTTTTTTCAATCACGGTGACCGCGAGGTCCAGTTCCTCGCGTTGCAGCAGGCTCTCCAGTTCGGCCTGGTATCCCTCGCGCAAGGAAATCTTCAAGTGCGGATACTTTTTCCGCACATTGCGGAAAAACTCCGGCAAATGATCGCGCAGAACGATGGTCGAGGCGCCAATGCGAATGAGGCGGGGTTGACCGCCTTGTAATTCGCCGGCGACGACTCCAAGGTTCGAAAAGAAAGGGTAAATGAAACGGTAAAGCTTCTCTCCGGCCGGGCTAAGCCCGAAGGGGCGTCGCTGAAAAAGAATTACTCCCAGGTACTCTTCCAATTGCGCGACTTGTCCGCTGACAGCGGGTTGTTGGATGCCGTAAGGGATATTTCGCACCGCTTCCGAAATTCCGCCGTGACGAGCCACGTAGTAGAACAACTCCAGATGATGAATGTTCATATTCGGTTTTGCTCTGCGACCATCGGTCAACCCGCCGCCGGACAGAGCTGAGCATCATGACCGAAGGCCCACCCAATTGTGCGACACTCCGGCAAAGAATCCAAGTCGACATTCGGGTTTGTATTGTGGTGTTTGCGCTACGGGCCCGATCAGTGCCACCCTTTTGGCGTAGCGCAGACCTCCGGTCTGCTGTATCGCAGACTTCCAGTCTGCTGGGCGTCCAACAAATTCTTGCATCCCATCGCCTCTCACGCCTGCCGACTACAAGTCGGCGATACAGCAGACTGGAAGTCTGCGCTACGCATTCCGCCCGGCGCGGGTTGGTTGGACTAGCTCAGCTCCGTTGACAGCGTTTGACGTTTTGTGTAGCTTCCCGGCCAGTTGGGATAGGAAATGAGTTCCATGTTAAACCAACATGTGCTGGTGCTAAATCGGCTCTGGCAGGCGGTCAATATCTGCACTGCGCGCCGGGCGCTGACTCTTCTTTTTCAGGGCCACGCTCAGGCGGTACTCAATCGTACAGACGGCTCATTCCAAACCTTTAACTTTACGGAGTGGCAACACCTTTCCACCCATGAAACCCACCCGGAAAGCGTGCGCACGGTTTCGTTCCGGCTGCGCATTCCCAGAGTGATCCTGTTGCTGGTCTATGATCATGTTCCGAAAAAAGAGGTCAAGTTTACCCGCCACAACATCTTCGAGCGCGACAAAAACACGTGCCAGTACTGCGGCAAGACCTGCGATCGCAAGGACCTCAATCTCGATCACGTGATTCCGAGGGATCGGGGCGGGCCAACGACCTGGGAAAATATCGTGTGCTCCTGCATCGAGTGCAACACGCTGAAGGCCAATCGTACTCCCCAGGAAGCGGGTTTGCACCTGATTCGGAAACCCAAGCGGCCCAAGTGGCGGCCATTCGTGCAAATTAACTTCACCCTGCCGCACCACGACAGTTGGAAGCACTTCGTCGATCTAGCCTATTGGAACGTCGAACTGGGCGAGGACGTGGTGTAAACGCGGCGCAGCAGCGGGCCCTGACAAAATCTCGCGACCACACTCCGAAGGGACGAACTCCTGCAAAGCTTCTGCGAGCCCCGGATCAAATGGGGACTCGCGGGAGCTCGTCCTTCCGCATTTAAATCAACTCGATCACGCGTTGTAACTCCGCGTCGGTATTATAAAAGTGCGGCGAGAGCCGGATGTACTTTTGGCCATTTCGATCGGTGCGGAGGGACGTGATGATATTGGCGTCGAGTAGTTTTTGGTGCAGGGCGGACGGGTCTTTGTCGGGCTGAAAGAAAGAGGTGATGCCGCTGCTGTTCTCGGGAGGCGCCTCCGCGTGAAGGACTTTGCAGCCTTTAGCGTGGAGGGCGGACACCAGCCAGCCACGCTTGCGTAACAGTTCTCGACCGATATTATCGATGCCGACTTCCAGCAGTAATTCCATCGCCGCCATCAGGCCGACCAGGCCCAGCAGGTTATGGGTGCCGGCTTCGTAGCGCGCCGCGCCATGGCGCAGCACCAATTCTTCCTGGGCGACGAATTCCGGACAACGGACATTATGCCAGCCGTAGATGGGAGGGTTTAATTTTTCCTGGACGGATTGACGCACGTACATGAGCCCCGCGCCGCAGGGCCCCAGCAACCATTTGTGAGCATCGGCAGCAAGCATGTCCACCAGCTCGGCGTTCGTGGGGAAAGCCCCGACTGTCTGGATCGCATCGAGACAAAATAGAATGTTGCGTTCGCGCAGAGCGGTGCCAATCGAATTGAGATCCAGCCTGTAGCCACTGATGAAATGGCACGAAGCCAGCGCCACGAGTCGCGTGTTCTCGTCCACCTGCCCGGTAACATCCTTGGGGCGTATCAGGCCCAAGCCGCGGGTGTTGATCAAGCGGACCTCCACCCCCTGCTCTGCCAGCGCCATCCAGGGATAGACGTTGGAGGGATAATCATCGAAGTAGATCAGCACATTGTCCCCGCGCCGGAACTTCAGGCCGCTGGCAACAAAGCTCAAAGCCAGCGAAGTAGGCCCAACAAAAGCCACCTCCTCGGGTTTGCAGCCAAGTATTTGGCCGGCGCGATCGCGGCCATCGCTCAGGATCTTGGGATAAACGACCCTTTCCTGGTCGCCGTTGGACGCGGCACGCGCGTACTGTGCCACCGCTTCAGCCACGCGACGCGGCAAAGGACAGTCTCCTCCATGGGCGAGGAAGATCTTTTCCGCGACCACGGGGAATTCATGCCGGCGCAATTCTTCGTTCGCGAGGAGCTCGGTTAAATTCATGCCTCGAAGATAAGACAGGTGACGGAAACGGCAATGAGATCCACTGCCGGGCTAGAAACCACCGGCGGCACTAACCTGATTGAAATAGTCGGCCCAGAAATGCACCACGCGGTAGGCGATCAACAGCATGACCAGAAGATAGACGGCTCGCGGGGTCCAGCGAGCCAGGGAGTGCAACCGGCGTGAGCCTTCCTCCTGATAGTAGCGGTGGAGGCCGCGCAACGTGTCATCCAGTTTGCCACTGACCTCCCCCGTGGCGTACTGGTTGGCAAAGAGTTCGGGGAATTTGGACGAGACTCTGACGACCTCGGAAGGTGTTTGGCCGGCATCGACCAAGGGGCGCCACGCCAAGACGGTGCGTCGCAACGCCGGAGACCCGCTGGCGGTGGCCGCCAATTCCCAGGCCTCGACGACCGTGATGCCTGCGCTGAGCAAGGCCTCCAGGGCCGACGACAAACGGGCCAAAGCCAGTTCGCCCCGGGCCCTTCCCAACACGGGCACCACCCGAAACAGCGACTCCATCCAACTGCGCCAGGTTTCGCCATGTTTACTCTGGGCCGCGTACACAATAGCCAACACCAGCCCGTAAATGGGGATGAGCACGCCGACTGTTTTGGCCAGGTAAACCACGAGGTTACCGGTCTTGAAAAAATCCGCGAACGGCAGGATGAAAATCGCGAAGTGGAAAAGGAACGCGGGGTAAGCGAGGTCTCCGATCATTTGGCGAGCCATCTTGGCGCGGTCGGCGTAGTAATCTCCCAGAAGGCGGAAAGTCGTATCGAGTCGCCCGCTTTGCTCGCCGGCGCGCAAGAGAGCAATGTCAAATTCTGGAAGCCAGGACCCCAAGCCCTGCATGGATTCGGTCAGGGTGTAGCCTTGCGCGAGACTTTCGAGCACGGCCGCGATCGGCTGGCGGTAAGAGCGATCGGGAGGGTTGCGCCGCAAGTGCTCCAGAGCGGCGGTGATCCCCACCCCGGCGGCGGTGAGCTGGCCAAGTTGGCCGTAAAATTCGGAGCGCCGGTTGAACTGTCCGGGGGTTAAAATCAACGGCATGATGCCATGAGTTCGAGCCGGCCGCCGCGCCCGGTTGGGAGCCTGGCTCTTCGCTCGGTCTTCAGGCGGCCAGGCGATCGAAGCTTGCTTTAAGATCGCGTTTGCTTCGCAAGCCAACCAACTGCTCCGCCACCTGGCCCTGCTTAAAGATCAGCAGCGTCGGAATGGAACGAATGCCGTATTGGGCGGCCAATTCCTGAAACTCGTCGATGTTGACTTTGCCGATGCGTACGCGCCCGTTGTATTCCTCAGCCAGCTCATCGAGGATCGGCGCCAGCATTTTGCAAGGTCCACACCACTCGGCCCAAAAATCCACCAGAACCGGTTGAGCGGATTGGAGGACCTCCGTGGTGAAATTCGCTTGCGTCACAGTGACAATATTGGGAGCAGCCATAGAAGGATAGGGATCAGGAATCAGTATTGGCTAACCAAGCCAGAACGTGTGCTTCGCGCACGCCTCATTAACGCCTGTTCTGTCAGGTCGGCAAGATCCAGATCAGGTACGCCGTGGTTCCGACCGCAGCCAGACCCGCGACGGCAGCCGCGATCGCGAGAATCGTATCGACCGGACTGAGGGCTGGCGCAATAACTGCCACAGGGGCGGGCCGGGGCAACGGAGCGGCGGCCGGGGCGGCGGGGCGCACGGCCGCGGGGGCGGCGGCACCGGCACGGGGAGCCGCCGGAGCCGGAGCGTGGGCGGGCGCCGCGGTCCCCATAGCGGGCGCCGCGGCAGACGGACCACCCGCAGGACCTCCGGGTGGCAACGTTGGTAGCTTGATGGTAGGAGCTGCGGACGGCTTGGGAGGCAAATTGATCCGAACGGTTTCCTTCTTAGGTTGTACCTTCCCGGTCTCCTTCTTGGGTGGGACAGCGCCGCTCGGAATATTAGGAATGTTCTCGGCCATAAAGTAATCGTTAACTAAAAAACTACGGGGCTGGCTTGCGGGTGTCAAACCCTTATTCCCACATCGCCCCGCAGCTCACCGCAACCTCTAAGCCGCGGCGGCGCTCGAGGATTGACCCAAAGCGCTAATTCGAATTCCCGCGTCGTCAGCGGCGTTCAGAACGCGCTTCATCCCGCCCACCACCACTCCAACGTGGGGGCCGTTCTTCACGAGGACGGGCCACATTGACCGTGAGGGCCCGGCCTTGGAATTCCTTATTGTGGAATTGCTCAACGGCCTTGCTTGCTTCCTCCGCCGTGGCGAACTCAACGAACGCAAAACCCTCGTGATTTACCCGTGACCTTAGCGCTACGGCGTGGTTGGCAGCCTCAAAACTCCAGGGGCACACGAACAATCATTCCACCCATCACATCGCCGGCCTTAGAATTACGTTTGGCGACGCCCTCATGCGCATTGTGGCACTGTACGCAACTGGCGACAATGGCTCGATCGGGATAAACGGCCGTGAAGTACCGGCGGCCGCCGAGTGATTCCTCGGCGTAATAATTCGATTCCGGATGCTCGAGAACTGCCTGGAGCCCGTTTTTTTCGGTGGCAGTCTCAGGCGCGTTTTTGGGGTTGATTGGCCAAAGCGAACGCAAGACGTAGTGAAATTCGGCGCCTCGTTGCTGGACGGTCTCCGAACCCATGCGCAAAACCTGTGCCGGGACTGGCAGGGTTTTGTCCTGCAGCCAATTCTCTGAACACTTAATCAGTTTTTCGTCGCCTGCCAGGCGCTGCACGATCGATCGGCAATAGACCTCGCGATCGGCCGCGATCACGGCGTGCAAGGCGTCCGCCATCTCCTGCGGCTTGAAAGTGACTTCAGGCGAAGGCTTTGCCGCGAGCTTGGCTGGATTTTCACCGCAACCTGGGCAGCCCAGAATCAACAGAATAGCTGCAATTACAGCGGGTAGGGCAGGCCTGCTGATTACTTGGATCTCGTTAAGCATGTGGTTTGAGGGCTTGGTCGGTTCAGCTCGAAGATCAGTTGGCTTTGGCAATGCGGATGAACTTGCCTTCATGCGTTTGCAGCAATTCCAGTTGCACCGCCCGATTGCCTGCAGCGTCGAAGGCCAGGTCACCTGTCACGCCAGGCCACGAAAAGCCAGGGGTCAGCCGATGAGGTGGCATTTGGAATTCGGGCTGGCTCAAAAGATGGCTCAGGAGCATCGCGGCGTCATAGCTCATTGCCGCCATTGTGTCGGGAAGATGTCCCCAACGCTGGTGATAGTCGGTTTGAAATGACCGCAATCGGGCGCTGTTTTCAGCGAGCCGCACGATTGCTGGCACAATAAAGCCATCCAAAGCTTCGCCAGCCGCATTGACGAAATCCGCGCATTGTAGCCGGCCCGGCCCGGCCAGGACTCCATGGTACCCGGCAGTTCGAAGACTCTTCGCCACCTTTGCGGCGGGTGATGGATCCAGCCAGAGCAAAACGACATTCGCACCGTTGGTGAGCACTTGCGAGCAAACCAACTCGCCGTTGCTCGGGGTCGCATTGAATTCAACGATTTTTTCAAAATGTATTGCACTGCCAAGTGCGGCCTGGCTCAAGTCTCGTGAGATCTCGCGTCCGGCGTGGCCCTCAGGAACGAGCGCCAGCCAGTGGTTGGTTTGGCTGGTCGCTAATGGCGGTATGCCCGTGAACAAGGCTTTGGCCTCATCGGTCGTGCGCGGCACGATTCTTAGCAGCCAAGGCACTCCAGTGCGGCCGACCGAGGAATCGGCGCAAAGTGTTACCACCGGCACGGCCGTTCGACCGGAGACCTGTAAAGCCAGGTGAGACGCGGCACCATCGGGCGGAGCGATCAAGCCATCGACGCCATCCTCGGTAACCATGCGAGCCGCTTCCACGCCGTCGGCACCCCATTGGCCGACTCGCCCGCGGATAATAATGTCCAGCGGCTTTGTGTTCCTCTTGTTTGCTTTCTCTTTGGCTAGCAGAACGCCCTCCCGTACACTGCGGGACTGTGGTTCTTCGGGCGGCAAAAGCACTCCGATTTTGAGGGCATCGACCTCGGCTGCGACCGCAGTGGCAACCCATGCCGCACTCGGATTTAGAGCGGCCATCGCAATCGTGCCAACAATTAGGGACCAACTCCCTGCCCGGACCTTTTTCCCTGGGAGCGGCGGCGTCTCGCCGGCGAGTTTTGCTTTAGGAAAACGCCCAACTCGCCGGCAAGACGCCGGCGCCCCCAGGCAAAACGTGGAATCCGCCACCATCACGTTCTTATTCAGCCGCCGTCTTACGTCCCGAGCAACTCAAATCTGTATCGGTGATATAGGGCTCCCAGGCGGGGATGGCGCGTTGCGCCGTCCCTACCGGCCATTGGTAGCGTTCAGATACGCTCCGGCATGCAATTTGAACAGAAGTTAACGAAGAGAACGAAGGCGCATCAGGGCACTCATGACTCTTTGACGTCTTGGAATATCACCAAAAGGAGACTCTCACGCAGCTTTTACCGCGTCGTTCTTCCCTACAAATCCTTCCTGTCCTTTGTTTACTTCTGTTCGATTCCGCCCGGTTCATTGGAACAATGAACCTTAAAAAAGGTTGGTGTCTCCTGCCGAGCCCTGATCATTTATTTAATCGCGCAGCCTATTCATCGAAAGCAAGGGATTCAGTTTGGGCTCGGCGGGAGCCTCGCCCCACCAGGAGCTACGGTGCGTGTAAGCTTGCTTGTCGCGAAGGAGTGGGTTCAAAACGCCAGCGACCGTCTTTGCATTGGGCTGTAACCACGGGCGCGATGTTGTCCCAGCGGCCGTCAAAGCGCATATACCCGGTCACCCCGCGGTATTCGTCCAGATTGGCGAGCTCATCATGAATGCGGTACTTATTGGGTCCTGCTTTGTGGATGGCATCAATAAACAACTGAGCGGCGTCGTAACCGTATCCCGCGTAAACGTCGGGTTCGGTGCCGTAACGTTTTTGGAATCGCTTCCGAAATAAAGCCCAGGGAGCATCTTTCTTTTCGGGATCAAAAAAATAAGTGGCGGTAGCTCCCTCAGCCGCCGGTCCGGCAAGTTTGATAAACTCTGGATCCACAAGGCGATCAAACCCAAAAAAGGCGGCGTTCACCCCGGCAGCACGCAACTGTGCGGCGGCCGGCCCCGTCTCGGCGGCATTACCCCAGAACACCACCGCCTGGGGATCGGCCTGTTTGATGACCGCTACCTGCGTGGCGAAGGTTCGATCGCCATCCTTGAAATTGATCTCCTGCAGCACCGGAAAACCAAGCCGACGCACCGCGTCGACAAACGGCCTGACTCCCATTCGGCCAGGCCGGCTGTTGGTGCGCAGCACGACGATTTTTTTCAAGCCTTTCTCCTTCACGATGAGAGAAGCCAGGCGGTAGCCCTGTTGGCGGTTATCCGGAAAGATGCGAATGAGCCAGGGGATTTGCGTCTCGGTGAGCGTCGGGTCCGGGTCCGAGCAATTGACCATGAAGGTCTCCAGCTTGAGCGTCGCGCGCAAGGCGACGTGGGTGGCATCGCCGTCAATCGTCCCAATGAACCCGAGCACCTCCTTATCAGCAAATTCAACTGCAATATTAGCGGCGCTTCCCCATTGCGGTGAGTCGGCCTTTTCAATCACTTCAAAGGGAAGTTTACCTGAGGCACGGGCTGCGTTTGCCTCTTCGAAAGCCAACATCACGCCTTTGCGGCTCATTTCGCCCCGCCTGGCTTCAGGTCCATAAGGCGCGGGACTCAGCAAGCCGACTTTGAGCGACGTCAGATTGGTGGGATCCGGGTAATCGCGCCCAGGGCCACGGAAGGGCAGCCGCGTGAGCCAGTACCGATAGTATGGCTCAATATTACGGTAGGGCAGCATGTCGGCCGGAGCGTTGCCGTAGTAGGGGTATTCGCCAGGATGCGACGTGAGCACTGAAGGTGTGCCGGGCTTGAGAACTGGCTCGGCGCTGGAAGTGAGATTGGTGTCCGCTTTATCCACATAAGCGCAATGACCGGAGGAAAGCATTCCAACAGATCCCAGGCAAAGAACAACGAGGGGCATTCCAAGTCTTTTCAGCTCGGCTCTCATTAGCACCGCGGCTTCAGCCCGGTGCGGAGCAGTGGCGTGTGTCCTCAGCCGTTTCAACGGCTTCCTGGCGAGCGTGGCAAACTGTTGAAACAGTTCTCGGAACAGCAGGGCCGTTTGACACCGGGCTAAAGCCACGGTGTTAATGAGACTGTGCGCTCGAGCTTCAATTGTCCGGGTGATCGTTGGTTCCATGGCTGGAGTGGAGGTTGTTAACTCCTCGCGCGCCGCTAATCACCGCACCAGGATTGCCAAGGCTTCGATTTCGACCAGCAGGTCACTGCGGCAAATCCGCGCCTGAATGCCGGTACTGGCTGGATAGGGATCCAGGCCGAGCGCGCGGTAAAACTCGTTGCGAATGGCATTGAACTCACTGTAATCACGCTCGATATCGCGCAAGTAACAAGTGGTGCGCACGATATCCTCCCAGCAAGCGCCTTCGCTTTCGAGCAGCGCCGAAAGATTGTGATACGTGCGCCAAAGCTGCGCCCGGAAATCACCGGGGTACAGTGTTTCCCCATTGGGCCCGACGCTGGCGGTACCGCTGATGAGCAAATGGGTAATACCGCCGGGTAATTCAACACGTAGTCCTCGCGTGAATGCGCTGCCGTAGTCGCAGGCTTCGTTTAGGACCTTCGGTGCCTTAATGGCCGTCTTTTTTGCCGGCGTCCGCCCTTTGGGCAACCGCTTGATCAGCCCGGTGGGAGCCGGCTCGCAGGTGGGCAGCCCGAGGGCATGGCGCTCGATTTTCTCGGCGTCAGTATAAAGGGTGGTCACGAGTTGCGATTTTGCTAGTACGACAGGAGTTGTGTTCATGGTTTGCTTTCTGCTGGTAAATTGTTTGCGCCTGCCGCGGTGCGAGTCTTGCGCGAGGAGGGGAAAAAGCCGTGCCCAAGGCCGTCGGAGGTGGCGAACCACGCTTCGTGGTCGTCCACCCAAATGCCGAGAACAAAATCATTGGGCAAACGGCTGGCCATCGAGCGCGTTTCGACGGGTCGACCTGGCCTTGCGATTTCGATTAAAGCTTCGCCCTTTTCATTAGAGTGATAATTGACCCAGGTATCGCCGTCGGTTACTGACACGCCGCGGTCGGTGGCCACCCAGGCGACGCGACCGTGGGGGAAAATAGAATTCACAAAATTGGAAAGGAGCGGGGATTTCTTCTCTTGCCAGGTCCGCCAGCGCGAGCCGTCGTATCGGGACATGCCGAAATAGGTGCCTTGCCAAAGAATGCCGTCAGACCAGGAGACCCATGAGGTGACGTCGCTAATAGGGCCATCATCCGGCACCAGGTCGAAATGAAAATCGCGATCCGGGTCGCGGTGTTCTTTGAAAATGGCTTTGGAGAACTCGTACTCCAGGATGCCCCCGCCCCAGACGCCCACAAAAATGCGGTCTTTGGCGCCGGCGATTGAATACACCCACGGTTCATGCATCACGGTGTTGTTGTGATCGTAAATGCTCCACGTGCCGGTCTTGAGGTCCATCGCCCCCAGGCCGGCAGCGGTGGCCACCCAAAGCGTATCGTTCACAATCTCCAGTCCGTACACCACGTTGTTCGGCAGCCCACAACTGGTCTGGGTGAACACCGTAATCCGGCCTGCGCTGTAGCGGTTCAGCCCGCGCATGGTGCCCATCCAAAGGTCGCCCGACCGCGGATCCTCCACCATGCAGACGACCATTGGATGGCTCAAACCATCTTCAACTCCAATTTTGCGGAATTGCCCATCCTCGCGAACCATCAGTCCTTTCCAGGTCCCAACCCACAGTTTGCCGTCGCTGGCCGGCAAGACGCAGTGGACTTTGTGGGTCGGAAATCCGTCCTTCATGCCAAAACTCTCGAAGCGCTCGAGAAGAGGAAATGGGAGGCTGTCTGGAGAGGGCGCGGCGTGGAGGTAATTCGGGCAACAGGTGGAGGAGAGAATTCCGAGCATTAAAGCCGCGGAAGTACTGAATCTCAGCGTCCGCAAGATGGCGTGGAAAGGTCGAAACCAAAGCCCCCTCGCCCCGACCCTCTCCCAAAGGGAGAGGGAGCATTTGGTTGCGCGCTTTTTAAATCCCACGAGCCGGGGCATTGCCCCGTGAGTGTCGTACATTCCCCCTCTCCCTTTGGGAGAGGGCCGGGGTGGGGGTTTCGTAGGTTCCATACCTGTTGCGCTTCAGAGTGTCTTGAGGAACTCGACCAAATCGTTGAGCTGGATTTTGTTCATATAACTGGTCACGCCGTGGCTGTCGTTCGTGCTGTACAAGGTCCAGATTTCTTCCAGGGTTTGCGCCCGGCCATCGTGCAAATACGGAGCCGTATCGGCCACGCCGAGCAAATGCGGAGTATCAAAAGCCTCAGTCGTATCGTATTGCCCCTTGGTGCCCACGTTAAAGGGGAGCCGGACCGTATAGAGTGGCGGCGCATGACAGGTTACACAGCGATTAGAGACGGGGATCGGTTTGCCGTCCGAGGTTTTCGTCGCAAAGAAAATCGCGCGGCCACGCTCCTGAGCCGGGCTGAGCTTTCCATCCGTCATCCGGTTGACGGTCGGCGGAGGCAACGATTTGATAAAGGTGGTTAAATCGTGCAGTTCCTTGGACGGGAAAGGCTCCGTGCGCATGAGCACTTTGGCAAATCGAGGGCCGCATTGGATTTCGAGGCTGGCGTTCTTCCCATTCCACTTGAAGGGGCCGGTGCCGGCCACTCCTTGGAGGCTGCGGTTATCGAGCAGGTTGTCCCCAATGCCATCCCCGTCGAAATCGTAGCTCAATCCGTCGACATGCCCATCCGGATGGCAGGAACGGCAAGAGAACTGATGTTGGAAAGTGTAGGCCGAACTGGTAAAGACCCGCTCGCCGCGCCGAATCGGATCCTCCAGCCCGCCATCGCCCAGCACGATGCGCCCGAGGGGCCGCAGGGTGTCGGCGTCAACCACCAGCACGCTGTCGTCCAGTCGCTCCGCCACGAATAACCGGCTGCCATCTGCACTCAAGGCCAATTGACGCGGATTGCGCCCAGTCCTAATTCGAGTTGTCACGTACTCCGAGGAGAGGGTTAGATCATAGATGGCATCTTGTTTCTGCGAATCTGTGGCGCGTTGAAGCCAGCCTGCCACTCGATCCAGGTCCAGGACTGTGATTACATCACCTCCACCGGATGCCACAAAGGCGCGATGGGCCTTTGGATCCGCAACGATCATTGAAGGGTCGGAGAAAAAATCATTCGCTTCATCCAGCGGCAACTGGAGGACCTCGCCCGACTTGAGATCCGAAAGAGCAAACCCGCTGGACATCACCCAGCCGTTGGCGACCTGGGTAATGGGGACCTGGTTGCGTACTTTCACCAGCGGCGTTAGCGCCCACGATCGGCCCGGCACCAGACAGACTCCCTCGGACAGATGCGCCGAAATCAGCTTATCCCGCTTAACCACGCGACCTGCACCCGGATCAACGACCGTCAGTTCTGATTCAGGAATCGACTTGACCGAAGCCAAGTTTACCAGGCGATTCGCGACCAGGACGCGCGTGTCCTTGGGCGATACCGCCACGGCAAATGGCTCGCGCCCAGCTGTCAGCCGGGTCAACTCCTTCAATGGCGAAACCCCGATAACAGAAACGTCGTCCGACATGGAGTTCGCCACAACCAGCCGATCTCCGCGTGGCGTGCTACAAAAGGCCAGCGACACCGGCCCCATGCCCACAGCGAGGGAGTCGATTTCCTGCAAAGTCACCAGGTCGAGCACCCGCACTCGATCCGCGTTCTTGCAGGCCACATAAAGATTCTTCCCCGCCGAATCCATGGCCAGGCCGTATGGAGCACCGGGGACTTTAACTCGCCGAAGCACTTTTCGTGAGCCGGCGTCCGCCTCGGCAACCTCATCGCGGTCGTCGAGCGCAATAAAGAGTCTCTTGCCGTCGGGAGAAATCGCCAGGCCCGCGGGCGAATCGTGGTGAGGTCGGGGTTTGGCCCAAGGTAGCCTTTGAGTCGAAACAAAATGGCAATTGAAGCAAGTCGCGTTGGCGAGGGGCGCCTGGCCAAGCTTCCTGCGGATATGTGCTTGTCCGCCGAAATGGTGGCCGAGGGCGCCAACCGATCCGGCTAGGCTCATGAACCCGATCCACTTGAAAATGCCCCGGGTGCTCATCGTTCAGCGGCCGTTTTGGACGAGCTTCAGCGGTTCACCGCACAGCCGTGGCACCGGCACCCGCACCGCTAGTGGGCGGAGGTTTTTCGGTGAGTGATTGTGCGGCTCATGACAACCGATACACGACCGATTCTCACCGGGGCGCACCCAGATCACGGCGGGCTCCCGGCGCAGGACCTGGCCGCGTTCGTCCAGGGCTTCGAACCCGAGGGGCATGTCCGCCGGCACTTCGGCCATGAACGAGCCATCCGGCTGAACCTCTACTTCGCCGAGCGCGCAATGAGCCGCTGAAGGGCTCTTTGTGAAAACACGAATTCGCGTTGCGCGCGGCCCGGTTGAGCCATTGCCGGGAACATAAGTGGTGTTGTTCACATCCAGACAAAGGATTTGGCCGGTATTGTGGCTTAGGTCCACGTTCGAGAGCCGCCCCATCGGCTTGCGGGAGGCACTCGCCTCGAGGGCTTCGATGTTATTCCAGGCGGGGTCATCTAAGACAGGCGCGCCCAGGCCAGTGGCTGCCGGGCCCAGCCGAAACACGGCCCAGGAATCGCACGAGTTTCCCGCGCCCCTTTGCGTTTCCGCACAGACCAGCAAATCGCCGTTGCCCGTCGATTGCACCGAGGAAATTCGGCCTTTAAAAGTTGGGAGCAGGGCGGCTCGACTGCGGAACGGCCGGGCGCTCAGCACCGTCTCGGCTGTGGGGGCTTGGGAACTTGCCGGGTCGGCAACAACGAAAACGACGCGGCCATCCTTAAGTTGCCTGGGCCTTTGCAGTAGGCTCGGTTCATCATGTTGGCCCGCAAAAGCGGAGATTTCAGTGCCGTCATTGTTGATCGTGTAAAGGCCCTGCCCGGTCTTGGAATTGGCGGACCCAGGTTGCACGGAAACGAACAGAATGCGGCCATCGGCAAGTACTGTCGGATCCGACACGCTAGCGCTGCTGAAAGTGAGTTGGCGAGGTTTCCCTCCGGGCGACACTACGTAGAGCGCCGACACGCGAGCAATGGAACCGGTCCCTCCGAGCGTTGCGACGGGCGAGACGAAAAGCAGACTTCCATCCGGCAACAGCGCTGGATCCTTTGCTCCGCCGGGTACAGCTGTCAGAGGCCGGACTCGTCCGCTAGCCGTGCTTGCTTCGTAAATTTGCCACTCGCCTTTTGACGAAGCTTTACCCGCAAACACAATGCGTTGTCCGTCGGGAGAAATCACCGGCTCACCGGCAGCGGCGAGGCCCTCCGATAGGACACGGATGATTTGGGGGTGAGGTGCGGCGGTCGCAATGATCACCCGGCTGCCGGCCAGGTAACGAACGTCCAATTCGTCACGCGCCGCCTCTGGCTTAACCGTTCGAGGTGACTGTGCCACAACCAAAGAGTCACGTGGTACTGGCCGCGAACAGCCAGTCAACGCTAACGCCACTGTAGAGACTGTTATGCAAATTCCCCTCACCCCGGCCCTCTCCCAAGCGGAGAGGGAGAATACTCGGCAGCCGGCTTGCAATGCCCTGGTCTTCGGAAATTTCACAAAACGACCATGGCTGCTCCCTCTCCCTTTGGGAGAGGGCCGGGGTGAGGGGGACCGGAATTTAGAATCGTATACCCTCATTTCCTTTCTCCAGGTTCGACGACTTTCAAAATCTGGTCCGCCTTCACGTTCCGCAGATCCTGAACTTGCCGGCTGGGCCAGGTGATTTCGATCCGGTCCGCCACGTCAGCTTTGCCGAGCCCAAAGTGCAGTCGGCGATCGCTCTGCATCAGGAATCCAAAAGCACAGCGGGATTCGGCAAAGTATTCTTTTCCACCCGCACTGACTTTTACCACCGCGCCAAAGCCATCGCGGTTGCTCTTCGTCCCAACCAAATCCAATGTGATCCAGTGGTTGCCCGATCGGTCGCGGTTATGCAGCAAAAACGGCCGGTCGCCCATCGTGGTCACCAGCACGTCCATCCGCCCGTCATTATCAAAATCAGCGACCGCGCTGCCCCTCGCGCGCACCTTCGTTTTGAAATACGCTCCTCCCTTTTCCGCGGCATCCACATACGCGCCAGTACCGGTGTTTTCGAGCAGCAGGCTTTCCCACCCCACCAGGTAGTGCGCGTCGCCATTGGCGATGAAGATGTCGAGGTCGCCGTCATTATCGAAATCCAGGAAACAACCGCCCCAGCCTACAAACTGCGCGGTCAGGCTCCCTAGGCCGGAAGCCATCATATGATCGTCATAGACCCCTTTTGCGTTGCCCAAGTACAGCGACCCGTAACCTAAACGCGTCACGAAAATGTCGTCGTAGCCGTCTCCGTTGCAGTCTCCAATGGTGGCAGCCATCGAGCCCGCGGCCTCACCCATGGCGTTGAAAGCCACCCCGGCTTGTGGCGCCATGTCCGTAAAGTGGCCTTTGCCGTCATTGACCAACAGGACATTGGGCGTCCCATCATTGGAAATGTACAAGTCGGGTGCGCCGTCACGGTTGTAATCGAGCACCGTCACGGACATCGCGCGGTGCCCCGGAATTTGGATTCCGGAAGATTCGCTTACATCTTCGAAGGTCCCGTTGCCGCGATTGCGATAGAGTTTATTGAATTGCGCCTTGTAAGACAGCGGGCCCGGATAGGCGTCGGCGCTAAAGTATAGTTGGTAGCTTGGATCGAACGTGAGATAGTTCGCCACGAACAGGTCCAAATAGCCGTCGTTGTCGATATCCAGAAAAGCGCCGCCTATACCCGTTCCGCCAATATTAGCCACGCCGGCCTTTTCCGTCACATCTTCGAAGGTTCCATCACCGCGATTGTGATACAGAATGCAACGGCCAACGCCGATCACGAACAGGTCCGTGTGGCCGTCATTGTCGTAGTCCGCCGCGATCGCCGCCGTCCCGTACCCGGCTCCCTCGACTCCGGCCTTTTTGGTGACATCCTCGAATGTCCCGTCGCCCCGGTTCCGATAGAGCCGGTTGGGCTCTCTCAGGGTTCCTGGCGCATGGTGCGTGACTCCCTCCAGGGGACCTGAATTGACAAGATACAAATCCATCAACCCGTCGCCGTCATAATCGAACCAAACTCCTCCCGCGCCGTTTGACTCAAGGATATTGGCGATCCGCGAATCGCAGTACTGGTTAACAAATTTGATCCCCGCTTTATCGGTGACATCTTCAAACAGATCCTCTTTGGCCGCGGGGATCGGCGGGGTAACCGTCAGCGCCGGCACGATCGTCCGCGAAGCTGCCGGGGCGGTGCGCATCACTGATTTCTTGAAAGACAGGATGGTGGCCAATCCCAATGCGGACACGACGACCAGGATCAAAAGTCCCTTCCCGAGGTTGGGCTGGCCTTTCATAAAAAACAAACCACGATTAGATAAGACTGCGACTTAGATTCGTGCTGATGATGGCAGTGTGTTGGGACAAGACGATCGCCACTCTCCCTTTTTGGTCCTTTTCGATTCATTTTTTGCTCGATTATGTGCCGAGCAACCACCGGAGCGCGAGTCTCCAACCCGGCAAAGGATTTCTGGAAGGCCGCCTTGGGACCAGGGGCGACAGGGAGCGATCCACCAGCCAGTCATGGCGCGATGATGAAGCGGTATTGTTGGCCGCTACGAGCGAAAAGGGCCATTCGGCAGGTTTTCAGGTACCAACCGCTAATCAAGGTGGCCGAATTGATAAGCGGTGCTTTGCGTAGCGCAGACTTCCAGCCGGCTGGACGCACCACCACTTCCCGTGTCCCAACGCTTCCCCCGCCTGCCGACTGCAAGTCGGCGATACAGCAGACCAGAGGTCTGCGCTGGAGTTTGGACATTTTTCGCAGGTTATGTTCGGAGGTTGCTTCTCGTAAGTGGCCCTCATCGCGGAGCGATGTCTTGAAGGTAGCCGTGCGGCTTCAGCCCACGGAACTCCGGAGTGGGTTGCGGTCGCGTCGCGTGAGCGACGCTTGAAAACGTTCTCGTGGGCTCTCGGCCTCGAGGGTGCTCGTCGTGATATTGGGGCTGGAAAAGGTCGTTGCCATGGTGTGCGAGCTCATTCTCAATCCAGTTGTAAGATGGCGTGTCAAGCGTCGCTCCGCGACGCACCCCAATCTTGATGCCTTAACCCGTGGGCTAAAGCCGCACGGCTACCGTCAGGAGACCGCTCCGCGGTCCTCCAAAATGTCCAAACTCCAGAGCAGACCAGAGGTCTGCGCTACTCCTCCGCGGGCCAACTCGCCATTGACTCCGACGCATCCTCCTGCGAATGATATACATAGCTCTCCGTGAAAAGCCTGGCGCCAATTTATCGATTCGTCACCACCGCCGTCGCCTTCACTTCTTTATTTCTCGTCACCTCGCTGCGAGCCGAGCCCGGGCAATCTTTTGAGGCCGCTCGCGCTCACTGGGCCTACCAGCCAGTTGGCCGGCCTGCTTTGCCCCGGGTTTCTGCGGCTAACCTGATCCAATCTCCCATCGACGCATTCTTGTTGAAAAGACTCCAGGAACAGCATCTCATCTTCTCCCCGCCCGCCGATCGCAGGACGCTGCTGCGTCGCGCCTCTTACGATCTCATCGGCCTGCCGCCATCGGCTCAAGAGATTCAGGCCTTCGAAAACGATCACTCGCAGGGTGCCTTTACCAACGTGGTGGAGCGTTTGCTCGCTTCCCCGCGCTACGGCGAACGCTGGGGCCGTCACTGGCTGGATGTGGCCCGCTATGCCGACACCAAAGATCTGGTTTTGGCTTACGGCAAAGACGCCCTGCGCCCTTATGCTTACACGTATCGCGACTATGTCATCCGCGCATTCAACCAGGATTTGCCCTTCGACCAATTCGTTCAGGATCAACTCGCGGCTGATTTGGCCGGATCAACACTTCCTCGCTGGCGCCTGGCTGCGCTGGCGTTTCTGACCCTGGGACGCCTGTTCGACAATAACCCGCATGACCAGATTGATGATCAGATTGATACCACGACGCGCGGCTTCATGGCCCTGACGGTCGCCTGTGCCCGTTGCCACGATCATAAATACGACGCCATCACCCAGGCCGATTACTACGGCCTCTATGGAGTGTTCGCCAGCACCGAGCAACCCTACGACTTGCCCTTGCTCGAAGATCCCGAAAAAGTGCCCGGCGGCGCTGAGTTCGAAAACCAATTGGCAAAGGCGCGCAAGGAACTCGAGACGCACATCGACACACAGTTTGAGAAACTAACCGAGAACTTTCGCCAACGCATCGGCGATTACCTGACGCGCGCCGCCACAACTGAGCCTGACCTTACTGAAACGGCGCAATTCGCTCTGTCGCTCACGCCCGATGATTTCCGTCCGACACTGGTTTTACGAACACGCCGCTGGCTCAAGCAACGGGCCGTTCCGGAGGACAGGCTATTCGGCTTATGGGCAGAGTTAATGGATTTGCCCGACGACGCTTTCGCCACCAAAGCCGGCAGCCTCCTCACCGCGACCGTTGGCCAAACCCCTGTGAAGCATGGAAAGGATGTGAATCCGCTTGTCCTTGAGGCTCTGGGGCGAACGATTCTCACGAACAAAGCGAGCGTGGCTATGGCCTATGGAAAGCTATTGCGGGAGGTGTATGAAGAATCCAAGAAACCCGCGGCCGGGAGCCCAAATGGCGGTTTGAACGCCGACCAGCGCGAATTGCTCGAAGTGGTGACCGGCTCGGATGGTCCGATCTGGTTCCCCCGCCGCGACACTCCCAACCACATGTCGCGGCCCGATAAGGACCGCTACAACAGCCTGGTTTCCAACCTCGACAAGCTCGCCGCCAACGCGACCAACGCCCCGCCTGCTCGCGCGATGGTCGTCGCGGATTTACCCGAGCCTTATGAGCCGCACATCTTTAAGCGCGGAAACCCCGCCAGGCTGGGCGACTCCGTGCCTCGATCCTTCATGCGGCTCCTGAGCGGGGGACAGCCCCAACCCTTCGTTCATGGCAGCGGCCGGCTTGAACTGGCCCGCGCGATTACCTCTCGCACCAATCCGCTGACCGCCCGCGTTTTTGTCAATCGCGTCTGGATGCTTCACTTTGGCGAGCCCCTGGTCGCATCGCCCGCCGATTTTGGAGCTCGCAGTGAACCGCCGAGCAACCCTGAATTGCTGGATTGGCTGGCTTCGGAATTTATTCGGTCGGACTGGAGCGTGAAACATCTGCATCGGGTGATGATGCTCAGCATTGCTTACCAGCAGGCTTCGGGTCCGGCCATCCCCACCGACCCAGAGAACAAACTGTTGAGTCATTTTTCCCGGCACCGCCTCGATTTCGAAGCGATGCGTGACTCGCTGCTCTTCGTTTCCGGCCGGCTCGACCTGACGATGGGTGGCCGGCCCATCGACCTGGTGAGCGAGCCCCTCAACAATCGCCGCACGGTTTACGCGCTCGTGAATCGCCAGGACCTGCCTTCGATGTTCCGGGCCTTCGATTTTCCAGTCCCGGATCAGTGTCTCGAGCGGCGCCCACGCACCACCGTGCCCCAGCAGGCGCTGTTCGCGATGAATTCCCCGTTTGTCCTCGAACAAGCCCGCGCGCTGGCGGCCCAGCCTGCCATCGTCGACACCGCCCAGCCCGCCCAACGCGTGGACGCGCTCTTCCTTCGCGTTTTGGGCCGGCACCCAACCTCGTCTGAAGCTGCCTCCTGCCAGCGTTTCATTCAGGATGCGTCGACCGAACCTTTGCCCGAGAACGGCCTGACCGGCTGGGAACAACTCGCCCAGGTGTTGCTGATTTCCAATGAAGCCGTGTTCGTCGATTAACCAAAGCCTTTATGAATCCCTTTGAACATTTACCGCCCCGCTTGCTCACCCGCCGGCAAATGCTCCACCAGGTCGGCACGGGCTTGGGAATGTTGGGCTTGGCTTCTTTGCTCCGCGATGCGGGTCTGCTGATACCCGACGCCGCCGCAGCCTCGCTCAACCCTCTTGCCGCCAAGCCTCCTCAATTTGCGCCGCGCGCCAAACGCATTATCCACATCTATCTCAACGGGGGCCCTTCGCACGTGGATACGTTCGATCCGAAACCTGCTCTCGCAAATTGGGCTGAGAAATCAATCCCCTCTGGCAATCTCACGACGGAGCGGCCCACCGGCTCAGCACTGCCTTCCCCCTTCAAATTTCAGCGCTATGGCAAAAGCGGCATCGAGGTCAGCGAGATTTTTGCCAAAACGGCGGAACACGTCGATGACCTCTGCTTTATCCGTTCGATGCACGCCAACACGCCGAATCATGAACAATCGATGCGGCTCATGAACTGCGGCGATGAACGGCTGTCCCGGCCAAGTTATGGCGCCTGGATCACCTACGGCCTAGGGACGGTGAACGAAAACCTTCCGGGGTTTATCGCCATGTGCCCGGGTTTGCCCGTCGCCGATGTTTCCAATTGGCGCGCCGCTTTTCTCCCGGGCATTTACCAGGGCACCCACATCAACACCAAAAAGAGCAAACCCGAAGAGCTGATCGAGAATATCACCAATCTGCGCATTACGCGCACCGCGCAACGACGGCAGTTGGACTTGCTGGGCGAGCTCAATGCCGAGCACCAACGCACCCGTGGCGATGATCCCCAGTTGGAGGCGCGCATTCAATCCTTTGAGCTGGCCTATCGCATGCAGCTCGAGGCCACCGATGCCTTCGATATCTCCAAGGAACCTCAATATGTGCGAGACAGATATGGTAATACCGTCCAGTCACGCCAACTCCTCATCGCGCGACGTCTGCTCGAACGCGGCGTGCGCGTGGTCCAATGCTATCACGGCGACGTCCAACCCTGGGATAGCCACGAGCTGATTGAAGAAAACCATCGCAAGCTCGCCGGTGAAATCGACCAGGGCATCGCCGCCTTGTTGACTGACCTCAAAGAGCGCGGTCTGCTGCAAGACACGCTGGTCTTGTGCGGTGGAGAATTCGGGCGCACTCCCGCCGTCGAGATCCCCGCGCCCGGAACGCCCGGCAAGGGAAAAGGCCGCGACCACAATCACTACGGCTTCACCGTGTGGCTGGCCGGCGGCGGAGTGAAAGGCGGTCATGTCTATGGGGCCACTGACGAGTTTGGGTTTCGCGCCGTGCAAGACCCGGTGCATGTGCACGACTTGCATGCCACCATGCTTCACCTACTGGGCTTCGACCACGAGAAACTCACCTACCGCTACGCCGGCCGGGACTTCCGCCTGACCGATGTCAGCGGAGAAGTGGTGAAGGATATTCTAGCGTGAGAGAGCCCTTCAACTTGGTGGGGCGAGGCTCCCGCCGAGCCCTAACTTCTTTTCCTCCTTGATCCATAAATTGCCGCCAGTCCCACAGAAAAGAGATCAGGGCTCGGCAGGAGCCTCGCCCCACCAGAGAGAGACGCTTGCCCGACCAGAGAGACAGAAGCTAATCCACCAGCGCGGCGCCTCAGACCGCCGAAGATTGAAAATTTTCAATTGGCAATTGGCAATCCGCGACCGAACCGACTGTTTGCGATCACGCAAAAACTTGACTTGTCCGGGACCTGTTTTGAAGTTCAAGGCTCCAGAGCTTACTATGAAGATAAACGCCTCGCGCTTGATGAAAACTCTCTCGTTTCTTCTCTGCACTCTTCCCTGCTTCGCCGCTGGCCTCTCCCCTGGCGAACACAAGCTGTTGTATGTGGCCGAGCCAGGCATCCGCGATTATCTCGAGTACGGCGGACACGGCCTACTGGTGTTCGACATTGATCATGGCCACAAATTCCTGCGGCGGATTGCCACGGCAGGACTGGACGAAAAAGGCAAACCGCTCAATGTCAAAGGCGTTTGCGCCAACGCCATCTCCAAGCGGATCTATATCAGCACCACGCGCACGATTCTTTGCCTGGATCTGCTGACGGATAAGCTCCTCTGGGAAAAAGCCTATGACGGAGGTTGTGATCGACTGGCGCTTTCACCGGATGGGAAGACCATTTATGCGCCATCGCTGGAAGGGGATCATTGGAATGTCGTCGATGCTATGACGGGTGCCGCCCTGGAAAAAATCGTACGCAACTCCGGAGCTCACAACACTATTTACGGCTTGGATGGAGCGCATGTGTATCTGGCGGGCCTCAAGTCGCCGACCTTAACCGTGATGGACGCCAGGACGCATGAGGTCGCCTCGACCGTCGGCCCATTCGGTAATGTTATTCGCCCCTTTACGATCAACGGAAGCCAAACGCTCTGTTTCGTTAATGTCAATGGACTGCTCGGCTTTGAGGTGGGCGATCTCCGGACCGGCAAGTTCCTGCATCGTGTTGAAATCCCGGGCGGCAAGCCCGGCACGGAGAAACGCCACGGTTGTCCCAGTCATGGCATTGGGTTGACGCCTGATAATAATGAGCTCTGGCTTACCGATGCCGCCAATAGCGAGCTCCATATTTTCGATGCAACCGCGATGCCTCCGAAGCTTATCGATCACGTGCCGCTGCGTGACCAACCAGGTTGGGTCACCTTCGGGATCGACGGTCGCTTCGCCTACCCCTCCACAGGGGACGTCGTCGAAGTCAAAACACGCAAAATCGTCGCTGAATTGACTGACGAAGAAGCTCGCGCGGTGCAAAGTGAGAAATTACTGGAGATCGATTTTGAAGGAACCCAGCCGGTCCAAGTCGGAGATCAATTTGGTCTGGGACGGAAATGATCCTGACAAGATTGCATCACGGGCGTCGGATCAACAGTGAGTGAATACAAGCGGCTAGCCAACCGCCCGCCAGCGGACCCAGGACCGGTACCCAGGCGTAACCCCAGTCGCTATCCCGTTTGCCGGGGATAGGCAGAAAAGCATGCGCCAGCCGCGGACCAAGGTCACGGGCGGGATTGATGGCATAACCTGTCGTGCCGCCCAACGAAAGTCCAATGGCGAAAACCAACAAACCAACCGGCAGCGCGCCGAGCGTACCCAAGCCAATAATGACTTCGTTGCTGGCGCCGGCAGCCATTGGAAGCTTTATCTTGGCATCGGTCATCAGGAACACCGGCAGGACCAGCAGAAAGGTTCCCATGGCTTCACAGAAGAAGGCCTGGCCGAGGTTCCGGATGTTTGGAGCCGTGCAAAAGCAAGCCAGCTTGCCATCGCTGTCGGCAGTGGCCTTGAAATGCTCACGATAAAATAGAAATACCAGCGCGCCGCCAACAACGCCGCCGGCTAATTGAGCCAGCAGGTAACCCGCTACGTCAGCCCAGGCGAACTTCCCTGCCTGTGCCATCGCTACTGTAACCGCCGGGTTCAAGTGGGCTCCGCTAAACGATTGCGAGCTGAAGACGCCCACAAAAACCGCGAACGCCCAACCCGCCGTGATGACAATCCAGCCTCCGCCATTACCTTTGGTTTTGGCGAGGACCACGTTCGCCACCACACCATTGCCCAAGATGACCAGGATGGCGGTACCGATGAATTCAGCAAGAATAGGACTCATAGCACGGACATTTCACAAGCCACTAGCTCGACACGAGGCGCTCTCATTAACACCCCGCTTCAGCGGGGTGTCACCTGCTAGCAAGACGTCACGAACCGTTTCAACGGTTTCTCGCTCGCGGTGAAAACCGTTGAAACGGTTTCTGATGCTCTTCGGTCGCCAAACACCCCGCTGAAGCAGGGTGTTAATGAGAAGTGGCAGCCGTGGAGCTTTAGCCGGTATCAAGGGATGGGGCCAGCTCATTTTATTGTTTCGATCAGAAAACAGCCTGCAATCTCGTGAAAGTCGTCAACCTGGCTCTTTTGCCAGGACTCGCTCTCTCCCAATTCCGCGGCCATTAACCGGGCCACTTCGGGAGCCATCTCCAGCGCCGCCCGAGCGTTCAGAAACAACGCGCGCGTGCGCCGCGCAAGCACGTCGTCGACGGTTCGAGCCATTTCGTGACGCACGGCCCAGACCACTTGCGCGCTCTTAATAGGCAGAGCGGGATGAAGCGCACCGCGCAATTGGGGTTCCTTGAGCGCGAGCTCTTCAATCCCGGCAGCGTCGGATCCGTAGACCGCCAAAGGGCCGTTGAGACCCGCCTCTGGCTGAGCGCCGTGGATGGTCAAGTGCTCCGTCAAACAAGCTCTTTCCTCCAAGCGCCCCAGCACGATGGCGTGCTCCAGGCAATCTTTCGCCATCTTGCGATAGGTTGTCCACTTGCCTCCGGCAATCGTGAGCAGGCCGGATTTCGAAATGCTAATCGTATGTTCACGCGATAAGGCTGCCGTCGTGCTGGCCCGCGCCGCATTGACCAGCGGCCGGATCCCGGTAAAGACACTCAGGATATCACCACGCCCCGGCCGATGCGCCAGGTAATCACTGGCGGTTTCAAGAATGAATTCGATTTCACCTTCCTGCGGCTTGGGTTCAAGGCGAGCCTCGGTTATGGGCGTGTCAGTCGTGCCGACGACCACGTGGTTATGCCATGGAATGGCGAACATCACCCGGCCATCCCGCGTGTGGGGCACCATGATCGCGCTGTCGGACGGCAGGAACGATCGGTCCAGAACAATGTGCACACCCTGGCTGGGGACAATCATCGGTTCGGCCTGCGGATCATCCTGCCGCTGCACTTCGTCACAAAAAGGACCCGTCGCGTTAATCACACAACGCGCATAGAGGCTATGTTCTTCCCCGCTTTCGTGATCCACAAAGACGAGACCATTAACCATCCCCTCCTCATCTTTCAACAGCCGCAACACCCTCGCATAGTTTAACAGGCAAGCTCCCTCTTCGGCGGCCGTTTGGGCCAGGTTGATCAGCAAACGACTATCGTCGAACTGCCCGTCGTGATAAAGCACGCCACCACGCAGCCCTTCCTGCTGCAGAGTGGGGATGCGCGCCAAGACCTCCTCACGCGACAACACTATGGATCTGCCAAAGCCGTATTTCCCCGCCAGCAAATCGTAGACCTTCAGCCCAATGCCATAAAAGGGCGTTTCCCACCATTGGTAATTGGGCACTACGAAAGGCAGATCGCGCACCAGGTGCGGCGCGTTGCGAAACAAAATACCCCGTTCTTTCAACGCCTCCATAACCAGCGAGACATTGCCCTGTTGCAGGTACCGCACACCGCCATGGATGAGCTTGGTGGACCGGCTCGACGTCCCTTTTCCGAAATCGCTCTGCTCCAGCAGCGCTACACTATAACGCCTGCTCGCAGCATCCAGCGCGATCCCCATCCCGGTCGCTCCTCCGCCCACCACAGCTAAATCCCACGGCTCGCGCCGTCGCCGGATCTGTTCCAGAAAGATGTCCCGGATCATTTAGTGCAACAAGGCTTTCCTATCAGCGTCTTTTCATTTGTCCAGGCAATCCCGCGCAGCCGCCTGAACGTTTTGACGGTTTTAACGATTTAACGTTTCCACCCACGGACACGTCCCCAGCCTCTCATCATTGCAACCCTTTCACTGATTTCACCGTCGTCCGTTCTTCCCAATCGCGCGACCGTTTCAACGCCTCCGTCCAGCGACTGCGCCGGTGCGCGACTTCGTCGGCGCTCTTTTGTGGTGTGAACGCCCGGTCCATTTGCCAGGCGGATTTTAACTCGTCCCGATTCTCCCAGTAACTAACCGCCAGGCCGGCCAGGTAAGCCGCGCCCAATGCTGTGGTTTCGACTACCTTGGGCCGAATGACCGGCACGCCCAGCAAATCAGCCTGGATTTGCATCAACAGGTTGTTGGCCGAAGCGCCGCCGTCAACCCGCAGTTCGCTGATCGCGCTATGCGAGTCCTCTTTCATGACTTCCAACACGTCTGCCACTTGAAAGGCGATGCCTTCGAGCGCGGCCCGCGCAATGTGGCCGGCCGTGGTCCCCCGCGTCAGTCCCAGCATTGTGCCGCGCGCATACTGATCCCAGTGGGGCGCTCCCAACCCGGCAAAAGCCGGCACCAGGTACACTCCGCCGCAATCCGGGACGCTTGCCGCCAGCGCCTCAATCTCGCCAGACGATTTGATGAGCCCGAGACCATCGCGCAACCATTGCACGACCGCGCCGCCGATAAAGACACTGCCTTCGAGCGCAAACTCGGTTTGTCCCCGGGCCTTCCACGCAATGGTGGTAATCAACTGGTGCCTCGACGGTACCGCGGCAGTGCCGATGTTCATCAGCATGAAGCAGCCAGTGCCATACGTGTTCTTGGCCATGCCGCGCGTAAAACAGTTTTGGCCAAACAACGCCGACTGCTGGTCGCCGGCAATGCCCCCGATGCGCACGGGCGTCTCGAATACACCGCTGGCTGTCTGCCCATAAACTTCACTCGAGCACCGGACCTCCGGCAGGACGGCACGCGGCACTCCCAGCGCCGTCAACAGCTCATCGTCCCAAGCCCCTGAATGGATGTTATAAAGCATGGTCCGCGAGGCATTGCTGGGATCAGTCATATGTAGCGCGCCGCCGCTCAGGTTCCACAACAGCCAGGAGTCGATGGTTCCAAAGGCCAACTCACCCCGTTGGGCCCGTTCCCGGGCTCCCTCCACATGGTCCAACAGCCACCGCAATTTGCTGCCCGAAAAATAAGCGTCGATCACCAGGCCGGTTTTCCGTCGGATGACATCGCTATAGCCGGCTTGTTTCAGTTCGTCACAAAACGGCGCGGTTCGACGGTCCTGCCACACAATGGCGTTGTGGATTGGCGCACCAGTCTTGCGGTCCCAGACGACCGTAGTCTCGCGTTGGTTAGTGATGCCTAGGGCTGCAATATCACGAGATTTCAGACCCGCCTGGGCCAGGACAGCGCGGGCAACTTCGAGCTGGCTGGACCAAATCTCGCGCGGGTCATGCTCTACCCACCCGGCTTGAGGAAAAATCTGCTGGAACTCCTTCTGGGCAGTCGCGCGGATGGCCCCGCTGTGGTCAAAGACAATCGCCCGCGAACTCGTCGTCCCCTGATCAAGTGCTAGGATAAAAGACATAAATCAGAAAAGAATTTCAGCATCTCCGCCAGGTGCATCTCCCAGTAGGGCCAGCTATGGCCACCGGGGAATTCCTCATAGATATGAGCAATGCCCGCCTGCTTCAGTTCCCGCGTTAACTCGCGATTGAATTCGATCAACTGGTCTTCGGATCCACAATCGAAGCGCAAAGCCGGCAAGCGCCCCCGATTGCGCAGCAAACATTCATAGACCGACTGCTCTTCCTTGGGGCAGTCATACAACTCGAGCGGTTCTTCCACAAACAATTTGAATTGATCGAAATGGGTGATGGAGGAATGGCCGCCTGCCCCGCGGAATTTCTGCGGGTACTTTGCCGCCAGGCGCAAGGCGCCGAAACCGCCCATGCTCAGCCCGTTGATAAATAGTGGCGAGCCTTTGTCCACACCAGGCACTGCCTCGCGGACTGCCGCCGGGACTTCTTCGACAATCCAACGCTCAAAGTCAGCGGATCGATGCGTGAGATAGCCCGAGCCATCTCCCCACAAACCATCACTGGGCATAGCCAGTACCATCGGGGGAATTTCTCTTGTCTCAATTAATCGCGCCGCGGTCCGGTGCGCGCCGCCTTTGAGCGCCCACGCCCAGTGGCTGCCGTACACGCCATGCAGCAGGATCACGACGGGAAGATTCGTCTTTGCACCTGCCACACGCGGTGCAAACAACGTCAGGTCCGCCCGGTGCTTCAGAGCGCCGCTCTTCACCGTTATCCAACGAAGACCTTCGGCCTCAAAGCGCGGGTCGGAAATCTCAATCGTGCGGAAGATCGATTTGTTCATTAGGTCAATCAAAGATAATCACGCCTTTGGAGTTCCGGCCAGCTAGCATATCGTCGATGGCGCTCTGCAATTCCGGCAGACGATAGGTGCGCGTTACCAGTTCGTCGAGCTTGAGTTCCCCTCGTTGGTAATGCTGGAAAATGCGCGGGAAATCGCGCCCGGGCGAGCAGTCTCCGTAAAGCGGAGTGATGTAAGTTTTATTCCACATGAACCACGGCATCGGCACCGCGACAGGATCGTTGATGCCGCTGACCTGGAGAGCCATGCCCCCGTTACGCACCAGGCGCAACGGTGCAAATGCCACCGCGGGAACCGCCGTTGCCTCAAACGCGTAGTCCGCTCCCCGGCCGTCGGTGAGTTTTTTGACGGCTTCCGCCATCCGTTCGAACTCGAGGTCGGTCGCATCCGCAACCAGGGTATGAGTCGCGCCGAATTTCCTCGCCTGCGCCAGGCTGCTTTCGCGCAGGTCAATGGCGATAATCCGACCCGCGCCGTTGATCCGGGCACCCTGGATGACGTTGAGACCCACACCTCCGCAACCGAGCACGGCCACCGAACTGCCGGCCGTCACCTTGGCAACATTTACCGCCGAGCCGAATCCCGTCATCACTCCGCAGCCAACGATGCAGGCGGAGGTGAATGGCACCCCTCCCGGCAAAGGGGTCACCGCCTGCGCACGCACCAGGGCCAGGGCACAGAGGGTTCCGAGATTAAACGATCGGTCCACAGGTGTTCCGTTGAGAGTTGTGCCTTCGGCATGAGCATGGGCGGGCGAGGGCTCCATCACATAGGCGGGCTTGCTCTTTTCGCACAGCACCGCCTCACCCCGCCGACACTGGAAACAAGTGCCGCAGGGAATTGCCCAATTCAATACGACTGCGTCGCCAGGCTTGGCATGGCGCACCTGCGGCCCCACTGAGCGGACCACGCCCGCGCCCTCATGGCCCATCAGCAGTGGACGCTTCCAACTCAGCGACGCGTGATCCGTATGGCAGATGCCCGCGGCCTTGATCTCCACCAGGACTTCGTCATCGATCGGATCAGAAACCTCGACCCGCTCAAGCGCAAAATGTCCTTTGCCATCCGCGATGGCTGCCTGGGCTTGCATGCCGACACTGTAGACAGCGCCGCTCGCAGGCTCAACGCTGGAATTGCGGTTTCCTATTTGGTAAGGACACCGCGGTGCGAGGTAGGGACGGTGCGCTCGCTGCGCCGTCCCAGCCCGCGTTCAGCGGGCTGAACCAGACAGCTCAAGCACGTGGCGAATCGCAGTGCTTCTTGCGCCGGTGAACGTGGCCCCGACAGCGCAGCGCGTCATCCCACTGGCGTGCCGGTGAATCGAGCTACCCGCTCCGTCACCGTCCGAACCCCAACAACCGGGCGGGCAGGAAAAGAATGGCCCGAATCAGCGCGAATACAGCTCCAACCGTAATGCCGATGAGGCGCAGAGGCAAAGAGAGCAACCAAATGAGTGGAAAAAGGATCAAAGCCAGAATCGCCAGCGGCCAGCACAGCACAAACAAAATGCACCAGCTAATCACTAGAATCATCAGCTTCATCATAGCGTCAGTTCCAAACCTTATTCCATTGTTGCCGCGTGTCCATTAGAAAAGATCCGCCCTCACTCCTCCACACGGCTGCGCACCTCACCTGTTTTCAAACGAGTTCTCAACTGATGGCCTGGCTGGGCTCGCTGTGCATCGCGCAATACTTCACCCGTTTCGGCGTTCATCGTAATCGAGTAGCCCCTGGCCAGGACTTGTTCGGGGCCGAGCAATCGCAGCCGGCCCTCCAGGGAGCCGAGC
>Ga0210409_10001083_pt1 | contig 37898 bp, 33 predicted proteins | sample IncBWH17MmetaG_FD_161649 | JGI IMG/M metagenome (GOLD analysis project Ga0210409, IMG submission 161649) | Forest soil microbial communities from Barre Woods Harvard Forest LTER site, Petersham, Massachusetts, United States - Inc-BW-H-17-M | ecosystem: Environmental > Terrestrial > Soil >... | reverse complement strand
TCACAAGTGAATGGTCGTAGGTATCAAGGTTCACGGCTTTGCCTTTGGCGTAGATTTCGTGCTTGCCGTGCTCCTTATACCATTGTGCTACTGTAGCATTCTTGTACATATTCTCGATGATTTTGCGCCAGCCGATGCCCGTGTTGTACGCGCAGAAGGAAATTTCGCCCTGCTGCGTGGCGTACGGGATGATGCACATTTCGGTGCGGCGGAAATCGTAGTTGAACAGGTCCTGGAACCACATCCCCGCGATCATCAGGAAATTCCAGGGATCGGTACGGCGCTTCTTGGCGTCTTCAAAGGTGCGCTCCGGGCCCGCGGTGCCGTATTTCTGGCGCTGATTCGGAGTGAGCCCCCAGGACTTGTCCATCTTCCTGAGCAAATCGATCAGGCGGAAAGTCGATGGTGCGCCATAGGGGTTGTAATTTTTGAGCATCGCCAGAGCGAACGTCAAATTGGAAAAATTCTTGCCGCGAGCGGCGTCGGTGACCTTCTTGATGTCCTCGACAAGCTGCGGCACGTTGAGGAACTTCGGCACGGGCGCCCATTCCTTCGTATCTTTGTTGATCAACACGCCGGTGCCCACTCCGCAATTCGGGTGGCAGCCGCAGCTCACCGTACCCCACTGGGCGTCAGGCCCGTGGGAGAGATCGGCGAAGGCGGAGAACGTGCTGATCAGCGAAATGGGGAACCAGTCGCGAGTCGGCTCGATTTTGCCCACTTGCGCGCTGACGTCCTTGGCCAGATGCGACAGCGTGTAGCGCTGCTTCATGCGGCGCTCGGGGGTAATTTCCTCGTCGCGGCCGGTGAAGGAAACAGGCTGAAACGCCACGAAGGAGATTTTGTTCGGATTCTGCATGGCGAACTTTACGATGGCGCCCACCTGGTCGTTGTTCAGATTGTTGACGATGGTGGTGACCAGAATGATCTCAATGCCCGCCGCGTGTATGTTGTCGATGGCCCGCAGTTTCACGTCGAACAGATTGCCCACCTGACGGTGGCTGTTGGCATCGTTGCCGATGCCGTCAAATTGCAGGTAGACATAGCGCAGGCCGGCTTCAAAAGCCTGCTTGCAATATTCCTTGCTCTTGGCGAACTCGATGCCGTTGGTGGCCGCCTGCACGCTGTTGTATCCGATCTTGCGCGCGTAGCGGATGGCATCGAAGAACCGCGGGTGCATCGTGGGTTCGCCGCCGGAAAACTGCACGGACATTTGCCGCCGCGGTTTGATCCTCAGCGCGTTGTCCAGGATCTCCTGAATCTCTTCCCAGGAAAGCTCGTGAACGTAGCCCACCTGATTGGCGTCCATGAAGCAGGGATCGCACATCATGTTGCAGCGGTTGGTGAGGTCCACGGTGAGCACGGAGCCGCGCCCGTAGCGGACGGTGCTGGAGCCGTGCTTGTGCAGGTCTTCGTCGTTGTGGGCCGGGATGTCGCGGCCGGGGAAATTCTGCTCGATCCAGTTCAGGAATTTCGAGTCAATGGCCATCATGTCTTCGTAGCGGCCATGAATCGGGCATTCCTTGACCATCCAGACTTGCCCGTCGCGCTCGATAATCTGCGCCTTGATCTCGCCGACCTTTTCGTGCATCAGGTCGCGCCAATCCTTTTTGCCCTCGAAGATTGCATCGCGCGCGTCCTTGACGCAGCCCGGGCACAGCGAGTCCGTTTGCCGCGGCCAGCCGAGCGTGGGCTTGGACTTTTCCCACGACTTCAGCAGCGGCTTGTCCGACCACTTGGGAGTGAAACTTGGGTTAGGATTGTACTTGTTAAAAACTTGGATAGCGTCAAAGGTCACACCCGCGGTCTTGCAAAGGACATAGTCCATTGCTTTCCATGCACGCGTACCTAAGGTTTGAGCCATTTTCACAGTCCTCCACAGTCGCAATTCGAAAACAAACCTTCAAAACCGAGCGGGAGCCCTCAGCTGACTAAAACGGCCCCTGATGCCAGATAAGCCTACCAAGAGCGCACCTTTGGCGTCTAGGTAAACCTTTCCCACTGTTTACTTTGCACGTTTGCCCTCGGATACGTCCACAGGCTTGTGCCAAAAGGGACAAAACGGGGCCCGAACGGCGATTTGATGCAGCCAATGGGAGCGGCCCCGGAGCGCGGTTTTGGCTCTTTATTTGAATGAGATCTCGGTACGCAATCTGCCTATCTCATCGCATTGGATTTCATCCCTCAGCGGATCGGTCCAGATTGGATTTCGAGCGCGTCAAAAGAGCCGTCAATGACTATTTGGAATGAACAACGGAGCAGAAAAATCCCGTGGGGTGCCGGGGCCCCCGAGGTTGAGATTTTCATTCAAGTCGGGCATGTAGAACCCGCGAGAGTAAAAGGAGAGTGCTGGAAATTTCCGTCTAAGCCCCTCCCATCCCCGGCGCACTAGTCAGAACCCGCCGACCGTCGCAGTCATTCGATCCACCTGGGATTGAAATTTGTGAGCAGAGGTACTCATTGCGTCCGCGAACGCCTAGTGCCTGGGGTCTATGGTACCCAGGAAGGAGGCCGCTTTGCGTTGGCTAGCATCCTGTTGTAAATGCGGCTCATAGGCGAACCGATGGCGTAGAGCGGCTCCTTGCCAGTCTCCGCCAGGCGGGCGAAATGGGTAAAAACTTCCCCAGTACTCCTGTACCCCGCAAAATGGCTCCATCTGGCTATCGCCAAAAATCGCCTCCCGGTTCAAACTGTTCTCATACACCCAATTGAATAAGTTTTAGGAGGCTAAATCTTATGAAGCATTGGTGGTGTATGGAATGCCAGGCAGAAGTGGGGTTAAGTAAACACGGCAAATGTTCGATATGTGATTCGGAGGCCGTGGACTTGCTCCCCAAAGATGAAGAGTTAACTTGTTCATCTTCAGAGACAAGCAAGAACCAGGACCCCGCTCCGACCTGTGCTTGAGCTGAGTTCGGACGGTTGAAGAGAGCTTTTGGAAGCCCAATTTACTAAGGGAATGGAAAGGAGGCTAAGACCACGGCACAGCCCGGGGGGGACACTTAAGAGAACCGACGAAAAGGAGACAAACTCATGCAGACCAAGCTACGGGTCATAGGTTTAGTCGTCGTAGCGAGCCTGCTCTGGATATCCCCAACGTCTGCGGTATCCCAAAGGGCGAAGTCGCAAGACAAGGCAAAGAAGTTCAAGACTCAGTACATAGGAACAGCTTCGTGGTACGGAGCACAACACCAAGGGCGGAAAATGGCGAACGGCAAGCGATTTGACCGCCACAAACTAACGGCCGCGAGTTGGTATTTCCCGCTCGGAACGACGATCCGGGTGGTAAACGTGAAAAACGGAGAATCTGTAGTGGTGACCATAACGGACCGAGGCCCAAATCTTCGCCTGCACCGGATCCTCGATCTGTCCGAAGCTGCTGCGCAACGCCTGGACTACGTGGGGCAGGGCCTGACCCCCGTTTTCCTTTACCCGCTGGCGTCCTTTGAGACGCAGGCCGCAGGTTTCGATTCAGGGTTGATCGAAGCGCCTGCCAGGAAGAACCCCGGCGAACTAGAGGCCAAAGCCATCGCCGTGCCAATGTGAACTTTGGCACCCGCCTAAGAGCGCCAGGCAATTCCTCGGCGTAGGCGGCGCACACCAAACAATTCTCCCTGGCATTCCGCCAGGGCCTGCCAAGGATAGTAGTGGCTGGAGTGAACAGAGACTCCGGCCACGAGCCCGAGGAAGTCCGCGAAATCCGAAAAAATTGAATTCGTTTTTTTGAGCGCCATCCGGCCTCGTCGCGCCAAGGCGTGCATCCCGTACAGATCGTCGTATACTGGAAGGACCAAATTAGGGGAGCACGCCATGATCCGCCACATCAAGAGCGGGCAATCCGCCGAAGCCAAAGCCGAGAACAGCGCGCAGGTTCGCAAGACCGTGGAGGCAATTCTCGCGGATATTTCCGCTCGAGGAGAAATTGCTGTCCGCGAATATTCGGAAAAGTTCGACAAGTGGTCGCCCGCGTCCTTCCGCCTTTCCGAAAGTGAAATAGCCGCGTGCATACGCGAATTGCCGCAGCAGGTCGTGGACGATATACGATTCGCGCAGGAGCAGATCCGCACCTTTGCGTTGAAGCAGCGGGCCGCGCTGCAGGACGTGGAAGTGGAAACGATTCCCGGCGTGGTGCTGGGACACAAGAATATTCCGGTGAATTCCGTGGGGTGCTACGTTCCGGGCGGGCGGTATCCGATGGTCGCTTCCGCGCACATGAGCGTGGTGACGGCCAAGGCCGCGGGCGTGAAACGCATCATCGCCAGCGCGCCTCCCACCGGCGGCAAACCGCACGCGGCTACGGTGGCCGCCATGCACTTTGGCGGAGCGGACGAAATTTACGCCTTCGGCGGCGTGCAGGCTGTCGCCGCCATGGCTCTGGGCACCGAAACGATCGCGCCCGTGGACATGCTGGTCGGGCCGGGCAATGCGTTCGTTGCCGAAGCCAAGCGCCAGCTCTTCGGGCGAGTTGGCATTGATTTGCTGGCCGGGCCGACCGAAACCCTCATTATCGCGGACGATAGCTGCGACGCCGAAATGGCCGCCGTCGATTTGATCGGGCAGGCGGAGCACGGGCCGAGCAGCCCCGCCGTTCTGGTCACCAATTCCGCGAAGCTCGCGGCGGAAGTTCCGGCGGCGATTGAAAAACTTTTCTCCTGGCTGCCGACGGCGGAAACCGCGCGGCAAGCCTGGCAGAATTGCGGCGAGATTATCGTTTGTGATACTATAGAAGAAATGGTAAAAGAAGCCGATCGAATCGCCTCCGAGCACGTGCAGGTGCTGACCCGCGACCCGGATTATTTCCTGAAGCGCATGACCAATTTCGGCGCGCTGTTCCTGGGGCACCGCACCAACGTGGCCTTCGGCGACAAGGTGATCGGCACCAATCACACCCTGCCGACCATGAAGGCGGCGCGCTACACGGGCGGTTTGTGGGTCGGCAAATTCATCAAGACTTGCACGTACCAGCGCGTGCTCACGGATGAAGCCGCCGTGCTCGTCGGCCAATATTGCTCGCGCCTTTGCGCACTAGAAGGCTTTGCCGCGCACAAGGAGCAGGCCGACCTGCGTGTGCGGCGCTACGGCATGAAGGTGGTGGCCTAGGCGATGGCGACGCCGCGGAAAAAAGGCCCACCCAAACAAGTTCGTCGCGAGACAGTTCGCGCCGGGAAACTCCAGCCGGAACCTACTCATTCTGAGGAGGTTAGGGAGGAGCGAGGCGTGGCCGTGGTTACCGGAGGCGCGGGCGGCATGGGTAGCGTCATCTGCGGCGCGCTCGCGCGTGAGGGCTTGCGTGTGGTGGTTGGCTATAACCGGTCCGCGCAAAAAGCCCAATCGCTGGCCGCAAGTTTGCCGGGGGAAGGGCACGCGGCGCTTCCGGCTCCGGTCACAGATACGGCGGGGCTTGCGGGTTTGGCCGGCGAGATCGCCCGGCGCTATGGCATCTGCGATGTCCTCGTGAATTGCGCGGGCGTTACGCGCTTCGTGCCGCACGGCGATTTGGACGCGCTCGATGACGCCTTGATCGAAAACATACTTTCCACCAACGTGCGCGGCCCGTTCGCGGCGGTGCGCGCGCTGCGTCCATTGCTCGAAAAAAGCAAGTACCCGGGCGGCGCGGTGGTCGTCAACATCTCCTCGATCGCCGCACTGACCGCGATGGGCAGCAACGTGATTTATTGCGCGTCAAAGGCGGCCGTTGACAACATGACGAAATCACTGGCTCGCGCGCTCGCGCCCCGGATTCGCGTCGTATCGGTCGCGCCAGGCGTGGTCGACAACGACTTCATTCGTTCGATGGACCCAAAGTGGCTCGAAGAACAGGTGGGACGCACGCCGCTCAAGCGGCTCGCCGCGCCGGACGAAGTGGCCTCCGCAGTGATCGCCGCGATCAAGCACTTCACCTTCACTACCGGCGCAATCTTTTCCGTGGATGGTGGGCGGCCGCTGAGTTGAGTAGGACGGGCTTCGGCCTGTCTGGTTTTAATCCTTGAAGTCTTTTGGCAATCAAAACCAAAACCGACAGGCTGAAGCCTGTCCTACTTAATCCCACGGCAGGCCGACGTAATTTTCCGCCAGCGTGGTGCTGGCGGCGCGCGAGCTGGTTACGTAGTCGAGTTCGGCGATCTGGCGGCGGCGGTCGAAGGCGGTGTCGGTGTCGAAGCGGTGGAGCATCGAGGTCATCCACCAGGAGAAGCGCTGGGCTTTCCAGACGCGGCGCAGGCAGGTTTCGGAATAGCGTTCGAGCAAATGAGTTTTTCCGGTCTCATAAAATTCCGCAAACGCCTTGGCCATGATGCGAACGTCGGCTACGGCGAGGTTGAGGCCCTTGGCTCCGGTCGCCGGAACGATGTGCGCGGCGTCGCCGGCCAGAAACATTTTGCCGTGTTGCATGGGCTCGACGACGTAACTTCTCATTCCCGCGATGTTCTTCTGAAAGATCGTGCCTTCGCTGAGTTTCCAGTCGCCGTCGGCGGCGGTTCTCAGCCGCAATTCGCTCCAGATACGATCATCGGACCAGGACTTGATGTCATCATCGTTGGGAACCTGGATATAGAGCCGGCTGATTTCACGGGTGCGCATGGTCAGCAAAGCGAAACCGCGATCGTTGTAGTTGTAAACCAATTCGTCCGAGGAGGGCGGCGCTTGCGCCAGTATGCCCAGCCAGCTGAACGGGTACACATGCTCAAATTCGGTGAGCACGCCCGCAGGCAGGCTGGGGCGGCAGATTCCGTGGAAGCCGTCGCAGCCGGCGATGAAGTCGCAGTGAAGTTCTTCCGGCTTGCCCGCCGCGCGAAAACGGATCGACGGTTTTGCGGAATCAAAGCCGTGCACGCTGACATCGCTCGCCTCGAAAATAATCGGGAGGCCCGCTGCGAGCCGCGCGGCAACTAAATCCTTGATTACTTCCTGCTGCGCATAGATCGTGACCGTCTTGCCTCCAGCCAGGTCGTCAAAGTCAATGCGGTGGCCGCGGCGGTTGAAGCGCAGCTCGATGCCGTGATGGGTAAGGCATTCGCGCTGAAGACGCTCTCCTACGCCTGTTTCGATGAGCAGATCGACGGTGCCCTGTTCGAGCAGGCCCGCGCGGACACGCTCCTCGATGTATTTCCTGGTTCGCGTTTCGAGGACGACGGATTCGATCCCCTGCAGGTGCAGCAGATGGGCGAGGACCAGTCCCGCCGGGCCTGCGCCGACGATGCCGATTTGCGTGCGCACTTTTTTCCTTTCGCGGCCCGGGAGCACAGCCATTCCTCATTCCGAGCCCCTGCGAGGGGCTGGCTGAGCGGTTTTCGCTATTTCAACCTACTCTGACTATATTGAAAATTGCAAAAACCGCACAGGCAAGAGTGCCTGTGCTACCAAAATCCGAGGCCATGCGCAGTTTAGACACACAAGATGCGGCTTGTCCACGGCGGGAAATGGGTAATTAAAAATTTTGCGAATGGTGGCGCGAACAACCGCCCAGTTATTCGTTGGAGATGGGACGAAGGACAGCGACGGCGAAGTGCGCCAGGAGCGGCGCTCCCTCGTCGAGTTGCAGCCAGCGCACGCAGCAATGGTCTTTCAGATATTTTCCGACCCGCGCTTCGTTGATGCCCAAATGATCGGCGAGTTTTTCCTTCAGGTTCGAGCCTTCGCGGCTGCCCCGCCCGCTGCGCAACATGTTCCCGATGCCCACGCGCAGAGTCTGGCACGCTTCGGCGTAATAGTAGGTGGTCAGGTCCGTGTCCGTGATGAGGAAGACGCCGGGACCGGCGGGCGCTTCGTCGGCTTGCTCGAGCGAATGGATCGAACACGCCAGAAGGCGGCGAAGCTGGGATTCGAGCTGCGCCATGCGTGAAGAAAGCGCGGGATCGCCCGAGCGAACGCGCGCCGACGACAATGAGGAAGCTGCGGGGGCATTTTCGTAGCCGCGCGCGGATTCCGGTTCGCGCGCTCGAGATTCCGCAACTTCGGCGGATGCCGCTGGACGTGCCACCGGGAACGGGCGCGGCTCCGCGACACGGTCGAACATGGATGGCGGAGCAGGTGGCGCTGCCGGCGCTGCGGATGCGGGAGCAGGCGTGCGCACTCCCTTGTGTCGCCCGCGCCCGCCCCGGCGCCCGCGGCGCCTGCGGCGGTGGTCGGCAGGAGTCTCGGTGGATTGCGCTGCGGTTGAGGCGGCTGCCGTTGGCGGCTGTTCGAATACGGACTCTTGTTCGCCCTCGTTCATTTCTGGCCCGCTTTCGCTGGGCTGTTCTTCGGAAAATTCCGCAATGATCGGCTCCAATCGGGTCACTGGCTCTGCAGTGGTTTCGCTGACGGCTGCGCCCGCGATCGCCGCAGGCGTCGTGGGAATCGGGGCGCCCAGGCGGACGAGTCCCTCTTCCGCTTTTTGCTTCCATTGCAGGCGGCGGAAACGCTCGGCGGCCGTGGTGAACCAGCGAACGGCTTCCTGGGTTGCCCCCGCTTTCTCATGGAGTTGCGCCAGCTCGAACGCCACCATGGCATCGTGGGTGCGTTCATACAATGCGGATAGCTGGCCGGGGGGATCCGCGCTGGTTCGTGCTTTGCGGATGCGGGCCTGAATTTGTCGCCAATCGCTCACTGGGCGGTATTGTAACAGCCGCACGCAGATGGAGCCATAGCAACTCGCAGAAATGCCGCGAATGTGTTCCGCTTTAAGTGGCGCGGGCTTCAGCCCGCGGGGGTTTGTCCGTGCGAGAACTAAAACCCACAGGCTGAAGCATGTGCCACTAAACCATCCTACGCGCTGGCCTGATTGAGAAACTCGATGGATTCGCGGTCCAGCGCGAGATCGACGGAGGAAATTAAATCCTTCAGCTGCTCCAGATTCGTCGCGCTTACGATAGGCGCGGTAATGCTGGGGCGCGCCAGCAGCCAGGCGAGAGAAATTCTGGCGGGTGTGGCGTTGTATTTCTTTGCGACATGGTCCAGCGCGCCGACAATCTTGAAGCCGCGTTCGTTGAGATATTTGGTTACGTTGCGTGCGCGAGGTTTTCCCGCCGCGTCTTTTTCCGAGCGGTATTTTCCAGAGAGAAAGCCGCCCGCCAAGGGGAAATAATTAATGACGCCGAGTCCTTCTTTTTCGCAGACTGGCTCCAAGTTGCTCTCGTATTCGGCGCGTTCGATGAGGCTGTAGTTCGGCTGAAGAGTTTGATACGCGGGCAGGCCGGATTTCCTGCTGGTTTCCAGCGCGGCGGCAAGCCGCTCCGCTTTGTGGTTGGACGCTCCGATGGCTCTGACTTTGCCCTGTTGGATGAGTTCGGCGTAGGCTCCCAGAGTTTCTTCCAGCGGCGTGTCCGGGTCGTCGATATGCGATTGATAAAGATCGATGTAATCGGTTTGCAAGCGGCGCAGGGAATCTTCGGCGGCACGCAGGATATGTGCTTTCGGTAGCCCTTTTTTTCCGTCGCCCATGTCCATGCCGACCTTGGTGGCGACGATGACTTTATTTCTATTTCCGCTCCGCTTCATCCACTCGCCGATAATGATTTCCGATTCTCCGCCTTCATGGCCGGGCACCCACTTGGAATACACGTCCGCTGTATCCACGGAATTGAAGCCGGCGGCAACAAACGCATCCAGCAGCTTGAAGGACGTGGCTTGATCCACGGTCCAACCGAAAATGTTTCCTCCAAAAACAAGAGGAGCAATCTCCAGTCCGGTCCTGCCCAGCTGGCGTTTCCTCATCTTCGCCCTTTCTTCTTCGCTGCGCGTTTCTTACCACGACTTGGATGAAATACCGATGAAGAAAGGTACACTCACCAGTGGGAGAGGCTTCAGCCTGTCTGCTTTTGACTTCTGCCGGCGCTCTTAAAATCAAAAGAAGACAGGCTGAACCCTGCCCTACTAAAATCGACCCATGAGGAACTCCCCTCTCGCGGCGCGGACTATGGAGCTGGCACGCGCAGCCGGGTTTGATCTCTGCGGCATCGCTGCCGCCGCGGAATTTCCCGAGCTCGCGCATCTGGAGGAGTGGCTGGAACGCGGACACGCGGGGGAAATGCGGTACCTGCATGACGCGCGGCGGCGTTCGCCGGCGCTAGCGATGCAAGGGGCGCGCAGCGTGATCGTGTGCGCGCTCAACTACAATACGGCGCTTCCCTCTTCGACCGAGGCGCGCGCGCCAGCCAACGCGCAATCGAGCCCTCGCGGCTGGATTTCGCGCTACGCCTGGGGCGATGACTATCACAACGTGCTCGGCGAAAAACTCGAGGCGCTCATTCAAAAATTACGCGGCGAAATCCCGGAGCCCTTCGAGGCGCGGGCCTATGTGGATACCGGCCCGATCGTCGAACGCGTCGCGGCAAAATATGCGGGGCTGGGCTGGCTGGCGAAGAACACCTGCCTCATCAATGAAGAGCTGGGCTCGTGGCTATTTCTTGGCGTGATCGTGACCACGCTTGAGATCGCGACGCCACTGGACTCCGCGGAAACGCCGGCGCCGGACTTGTGCGGCAACTGCAGCCTGTGCGTCGACGCCTGCCCGACGGGCGCTATTGTCGAGCCGTACGTTCTGGACGCGCGGCGCTGCATTTCGTATTTGACGATTGAGCTGCGCAGCGCGATCCCGCTCGAATTTCGCGAACCCGTCGGGCGGCATGTCTTCGGGTGCGACATCTGCCAGGATGTTTGCCCGTGGAATCGCCGCGCGCCGGTGACGGCGCTGCCGGATTTTCAGCCTCGGCGGATCGCGGAACGCACGCTTTTTTCGCCAGACCTGGAGTGGCTGCTCTCGCTCACGGAAGAAGAATTTCGCGCTGCGTTTCGCGGCAGCCCGGTGAAGCGTGCGAAGTGGCGAGGGATGGTGCGCAATGCCTGCGTCGCGATTGGAAATTCCGGTCTGCGCCCGGGCGAGCCGGGCTATGCAGAAATTTGCGCGCGGCTTGCGGGATTAGCCTCGGCCGACGACGCCCTCCTGGCCGAGCATGCGCAATGGGCGCTCGCGCGGATCCGGGTTCAGTAGCACAGACTCCGCAGCCCGTAAGGCTGTCCTGAATCCACACTACTATTGTCGCGGCTGAAGCCGCGACTTACAAACAGTTTAATAAGCCGCTACGACTCCGATTTTTCAGCAAACGCACGATGGATGAGGAAGAGGACAGTGGCGGTCAGCGCAGCCACGGGCAAACCGAGGAACGGGTGATGTTCGGCAATGCCGCGCACGCCGAGAAAAAGTAATACGGCGATCTGGCGGCCCGGGCCTTCCAGACCGGCAGCGTCCGTCGCGCGCGACGCCCAGCGCACCCCCCAGGTCATCGGAACGGCGAGAACGGCCCCGGCGAGAGCCCACTGCCAGAGGCGTCCGGCGTGCAGCCAACCCATGGAAAGCCGCAGCAAAAACGCAAACACCACCGAAAGAAAAGCGCAAAAAACCAGCACCAGGAAATACGTGGTTATGATCGCGGCGCCCGCGCTGGATGGTCCGATCCCAATTCCCTCGGGCGAAGCACGTTCCTGCAAATACATCGCGACGGTGAGAAATAATCCCCCGATGATCCACGAGGCAAGGTAATAGACGAGGCTGCCGCGGCGCGTCATTAGCCTATCAGACGCATGGCATTCAAATTCGCCGCTCGATTTTTGGAAATTCCTGCCAGACTTTGACGCCGCAGAAGTGCGAGCCTTCCGTGCAGATGGGCGTGGCGATCCCGGCGCGGATGTAGCACGGCGGGCCGAGGTATTTTCCGAGCGCGGGAAGCGCGGCGCGGACTTGCTCGACCTCTTCCATCGAGGCCTGGTAAATCTCCTCCTGCGCATTGAAGCAGGTGCGCATGGTCCACTTGTGCAAGAGGTGCAGCAGCGAACCGGTCTCGATCAGGCGAATGGCTTTCGCATTCGGTAAGAGGTACAGCGCGATTTCACGGGGCGCGCCGCGATCGAGCAATTCGTTTTTCGCCGCCCAGGCTTCGGCCATGGCGCGTTCGTAGACTTCGCGGGCGCGCGCGTTTCCGGCGATCAGCATGGGGACGACGAAGTCCGGCGCGCGCGTATCCGTAAGCATCAGCAGCGGCCGCGAACCGGGCACCATGCGGTGGCGCTGGTCCTGGCTGTCCGCAGTGTGGCTGATTTTTTTCGCGAACGTGAAATTGGCGTGCTGTAACGCGCGCATGACCGGCGCGTGCACGCCAATATTGAGCGTTTCCAGGCGATATGCGTTGCGCGCCGGATTGAGCAGCCGGTCGATGGCCTCTTCATCCGAGCAGGCGCTTTCGGTGAGGCCCAGCACGGCGCGGTAGGCATCGGCAACAACGCGAGGCGCGTGAGGGGAATAATCGGTGAGCAGAGACACGCGCCCGTCAAGGCGCGCATCGAATTCCCTCACGAACTCTTCCCCTAGAAGTTCGGGGCCAGCGCCGTTTGCAGTAGAAGTGCCCGTGGAATGAGTATGCGACCACTCCGGCATTTCCTCCTGCTCCATCGGCGCATTGTCAAAGCGGTCAAAAAACTGCGGGTCGATCTCGCGCACGCGTGCGACCATCTCGCCAATCACCGCGCGCGCCTCAGCCGGCGTGTCCGACGCCGCAGCCATGCGCCACAGGCGATGCAGCACGATGCCGGAAAGCGTGTGCACCATCGTGGTCGCCGCCGCGACGGGCAGGACGTAGCGAGCCACTTCGATCGCGCGTTTCTCGGCTTGCCGGTCAACTTTTTGCACGCGTTTGGCGTGTGACATAGGGCCGATGTGCCAGATGTCGCCGAGAATTCCCCGGGCGTCGCCCTGCAAGAGTGCGGTTAGTTCGCGGTAATAACCCCAGGCGCGCGCAATCGCGTCTTCATAAATCGCGCGCTCGGCCGGGCCGAATCCGGGCACTTCCGGCGGCAAGTACGCGAGCGCGTGATCCAGGCGCACGTACCGCTGGCTTTGCTGTTCGGAGTTGTAGAACGGGTGCGCGTGCAGGAACGACCAGACAAATTGCCGGCTGACGTTTTCCAGGCCAAATTCAAAGTGCGCGTGCTGGTAGACGGTGTGATGGCCGCCGTAAAAAGTAGACGCCCCGATTTGCAGCCGCTGCTTGTCGGTGATTTCTTCGGGGTCGATCAGGCGCGGCGCGTAGCAGGTGCGCGCCGCGGCGATGGCCGAATCGTAGGGATGCGCGAAGTGATTGCGCAGCGTGACGCGTGGCGCAGCGGCTTCAAACGGCACGCGATCCGGCTGCGGGGAAGTCATCGGTTGAGCGGCCATGTCTCGCGCGACATTCTACACCGCGCCGCAAATTCGGAATAGCCGCGTGCGAGTGCGAACGCGAATCCTCTGACCGTTATCGCTTCTTCTTGTTGGCTTCTTTGATGGCTTGTTGCGCTTCAGCAGCCTTCTCGTATTTCTTGGTAAAGCGCTCCACGCGCCCCGCAGTATCTACCAGCTTCTGCTTGCCCGTAAAAAAGGGGTGGCAGTTCGAGCAGATTTCGACGCGCAGAAATTCGCCCTTCATCGTCGAACGCGTGGGGAAGGTGTGCCCGCAGGCGCAATGCACGGTTACCGGGTGGTAGTCCGGATGGATGTTCGGCTTCATGGAAGGTCTCCCGCCGGCTGGCCGGTCTGCGCGGCTCCCGGGCATGCGCCGGGGCTACAGTCGCGTCGCTTGGTCAGCGGACAATTTTCTATCATACGTGATTCTGCAACCCCTGCCAACATGATATACATGCGGGTTGGGAATTCGTTTGGATGCTCAGCCGGGCGCAAACGATTCAACCAGGACGCAACCAACTTGCCGGGAGGTGGAGGAAATGCCGATCCGATCGAAAGGGAATTCCATGCAGTGGCCGTGGCTTCGCATCTGCGCTGCGTTGATTCTGGCCTCCTGCGGCCTTGCGGGGCGGGCGCTTGCCCAGGAACCCGCGGCACACGACAGGATCTATGTCGTGACGCACGTCGATATCATCCCGCCGGAGAAGGACGCCGGCACAAAATTGGTCCAGCAATATGTTGCGGATACCCGCAAAGATAAAGGACTCGTGCGAGTGGAAGCCGGCGCGGAAATCTCGCGCGGCAATCACATTTCCATCGTCGAAGTCTGGCAAAACCAGAAAGCTTTCGACGAGCATGTGGCCGCCGCGCACACTCGCCAGTTCCGCCAGCAAATCGATCCCAAACTCGGAAGTCCATACGACGAGCGCCTGCATCAGAATCTGGAATAAGGGCCGATAGCGCTCGATTCCTGCTCTTGGAAAAGTCGGGGATTCGCTCGTGCGTGTCGAGATTATTGATGAAGCCGAAAGTAACGAGCCGGTGCCGGTATTCCCGCCGGAGAAAAACTATTTGGACCTGCGTGCGAACCCCCAGGACATCGGACAAATAGACGAGGCGCGGCAATACCTGCCGCTCCGAAATTTCCTCGCCTCCGTAAACGGCGCGGAATCGATTTTCGCCACGGCCGGAGCGGCCACCAAATCCGATTCGCCGGCCACAGTTTCCGCCGGCTCCGCTTACGAATTTGCCTCGCAGGCGACCATCGTGTTTGCGGCGCCCGGTTTCAATTGGGAGCGGAAGAATTATGCGGGTCTCGCTTCCGGTTTGAAAGAGCTCCTCGAACGGGACACGGCAGACGCGGTCCGCGCGGCACTGCGTATTTCTCCCTGCGATTTCACGGCTGAAAGCCGGCGGGGATTTCGCCTGAGCATTCGCCTGGTTGCGGAAGGAAGCTCGGCGCAGCAAGCGGAATTCCGGTGGGGATTAGGACTGGCCCGTGTACAACAGGCCTTGCTGTTTCGATCTCGCGCCTTGAAACAACAAATCGCGAGGTGAATCCTGCGCGGGCGTTTGGTGGCGCCGGCATCTTGCCGGGGTTTTCTAATTGTGTGGAGGACGGAGAAAAACCGCCGGCGGGACGCCGGCGCCAAGAAAACTCCACGCACTTCGCGAAATCGCCGGCTGGCATTCATTCGATCGGAACGTTAGTTAGAATTGAGAGCTAGGTCACGAAGGAACAACCGATGCGCGTTACGCCAGAGGCTGCCTGCTTTACATAAACGCGACGGAGGCTGACGCGCACCGGGGGCAGAATCGGCACATGCAGCACAGCATGAAAGGCCTCGCCGAAATCTTCCGGGCTTGAAGTTTCCAGGCCCACTCCGCCATAGCCCAAATCCAGCACGCGAGCCGTGTGTTCCACGCCTTCGCCGATCAGGGCATAGGCATGCGTATTCGCCAGAGAAACACGCTCCCACCGCCGCTGCTCCGCGCCAGTTTTTTTCACTTCGCCGGCCGGAGGTGGTTGAACCGAGGGCGCAACCGGCACCGCTACTGCCGGCTTTGGTTCGGCGACCGCCGCACGAGAAGCCATTCCGGCCGGCCGCTGCGGCGCATGCGAGCGCATTCCGTTCTTGAGCTGATAAAGCCTCTCATCGGCCACGCGGATCAGAACTTCCTGCAACTCGCCATCTTCGGGGTACACGGCGAGGCCATAATCCAGCGCCAGAGGAATACCTAAATTTAGAGGCTCTATGGAAAGTGAGTATGCGGCGCGTAGACGGCGGCTCAACGCGGCCGCCTGTTCCGTGTCGGATTGCGGGAGCAAGAGTGCGAACTCATCTCCACCGATGCGAAACGCATAGTCTGAAGTACGCAGCGATTTCCGCAGCGTGGCCGCCGCCATCTGCAGCAAGGCATCCCCTTGCGGATGCCCGAACCGGTCGTTCACTTCCTTGAATCGATGCAGGTCAAAAACGACAAGCGCGAGTTTATGGGTATAGCGGATCGAGCGGTTTAGTTCTTTCTCAAAGTAATCCTCGAAAAAACGCCTATTGTAGAGCGTCGTCAAGGGGTCGGTAGTGGCGTTGATTTGAAGCTTTCGCAGATCCTCGTATTCCAACAGAATCGGCAAGCGCAGTTGGCCGGCGGAGGCCAGCACATCCACCAAGGCTGCCTGCAACGCCACTCTTTTTCCAACGCTTTCGGAAAGCTCCCGCTTGCGCGCCAGCGTCTGGTCCCAATAATCGAGACTTTGCGTTTCTGTTAAATCAATCTGCGCAATCGAACGGAAAAACCGCTGCAAGAATTGCCCGCGGCTGGGCCGGTCCATGGCTTCGAGGGTATCCGTTAATAGCTCGAGGAAAGACTCCTCGGCGGACCAACGTGGTGGGTTGGGGTCACCAGTTTGAGCCATCAAATGTGCCGTGAAACCGTCAAACTTTCAGGATACCCCAACGCGGGACGGGCGCGGAGATCGAGTCTATAGAAGCAAGTGCACGGGAACTGCCATAGCCGTGCACCATAGCCAATAAATCTATTCCCTGTAATACATTGAGCCTTAAAGAGTAAGCACTTCCTGGCTCGGCCACAATCCTACCGGTCGGGCGCAATGGGTAGCAAGGTGCAATTCTTTGCATACTCTTTGGGGATATTGTGTAACCGCAGTTTCCCTTCCAACCATTACCTGATTGCTAATCCAGCGCCTTCAAAAATTCCACTCCCAATAGATGAATTCCGTCCGCGGTGCGATGGCGGCGCACGCGCGCGCGGATCGGGGGTGTTTCTGACGGCAACATTGTTGAAGGAGAAGAGGGAGCGGGAATCGTCAAATTCACGACCTGATTCGTGCGGATCGCGCGAGGGCTGGCAAGATACGCCCCGGTAGCGCTGATATCAAGCGTCTTCGTGAGATCGAGAAATTCCATTCCTACGGAGTCCGTCCCTCGGACGAACATAGGAATCTGCACGTGAATCCGCTGCGACCGCCGACGCTCAGCGGGGGTTAAGCGCATGCGTTTTCTTTCTGACGTCAAAATTTTTGTAGGAAAGTAATTTCCCACGAGCAAGAAGCTAGTACTTTGGCACTAGTACCCTCTAAAAAGGTGCACATTGATTGCCAGCCTCCTCCAAAAACTAGCATGAAGTAAGTCCTTACACTGCAATTAGTTATACGGGTCTTTGCCCCGGGTAAATTGTTTTCCACATTCCTTCCACCCTAGATGGCGATTGGTTTACTACAATTGTGCAAAATAGAACCCATTTACCATTGACAGCGCGGCCGGGTTTTGACAGTATCCGGTTGGTTTCCCGCTTAAAAGCCGAAGTGAATCAAATGGAATTCTCCGCTTCCCACAAAGCGGACAGGTGTCCCGAGGAGACCCAGTTGAAACGCAGTCCCGTTATCGAACTACCGGGCAATGAAGCGGTCCCAGCGAACGTGATCGCAGGTCTTCTGGATTTGCTGGAAGACCCAATTCTGATTTGTGACCGGTCCGGGCGGATGCTGCAAGCCAACGCGCCCGGCAAGCAACGCCTGGCGTCTCACGGTTTCTCGTTCGAATCGAATTTCAATTTGTTTTCCGATCTGCTGCGAATGAATCCCAACACGATTGCGGACCGGATCGAGGCTGGAGAACAGCAGATCGATTCGAAATTCGATTGTTGCGGGGGCGCGGCTGTGGCCCGCATCCAGTGGATGCCGGAGGCGGATTGGCTGGTCGTGCGCATAGAAGATGCGGAAAAGCCGGTGGTCCAGGCCCAGGCCAAGACAGGGCAGCATACCGTCCAGGAGTTGTTGCAGGAGCGGGAGATCACTTATCGGAACCTGCTCGCCGCTTATTTGCGCCTCCAAGAAGTCAATCGCCAAAAGACTGTGTTTCTGGCGTCGGCCGCCCATGAATTGAAAACTCCCCTGGCCGTGATCAAAGGTTATTACGATTTGCTCCTTTCGGGCTCGCTCGGCAAGCTGACCGATAAGCAGCGGGACATCCTGCAGGAATCCAAAGAAAGCTGCGAGCGTCTGGTCCGCCTGGTCTCCATGTTCCTGAATTATTCGGCGCTGGAGAGCGGCAAGCTGGTCCTGCATCTGCGCGAAAATGATTTGCGGGATTGTCTGAGCGAACTCGCGACGCGCTGGCACGAGGCGTTTGTGCGCAAGCACGTGCGTCTCGATACGTTTCTGAATACCGACATCCCGATTTTCAAATTCGATTATCAGAAAGTGCAGCAGACCGTTGCCAATCTGCTGGATAATTCGCTGAAGCACACGCCCGCGGGTGGCAATGTCACGTTCCGCGCGGAGCTCTACTTCTGGGAACGCCGGTCGGCCGAGGAAATGCAGACTCAGGATCGCCGGCGCGAGCGGATTCAGCATCCTAATTGCATCAAGGTATCCGTATCGGATTCAGGTCCGGGGATTGCCTCCGAGCATCACCAGGAAATTTTCGAAGATTTCGTGCGCGTGGACCGCACCTCCTCGGGTATGGGCCTGGGTCTGGCGATTGCCAAACGGTTGGTGCAAGCGCATCGCGGCAAGATTTGGGTGGAGAGCGAACCGCGGCGGGGCTGTACCTTTACGTTCCTGCTGCCGATAGACAATACATAATGAAATTTTGGAATGACGAAGGTGGGACAAATGGCCGATAAGGAAAGAATCCTGGTTGTGGACGACGAACCCAGCATACGAAAGTATCTGGGCACACTGCTCGAAGTGGACGGATACCAGGTCGAAACCGTGACCTCGGGTCCGGAGGCCATTCAGAAGATCGAAGCCGGCGACCGTCCGGACTTCATCATCCTGGACATCCTCATGCCCGAATTGAATGGGCTCGAGACCTTGAAACAGCTCATGCAGATTGACCGCTCGCTGAACGTGGTCATGCTTTCCTGCTCCAACGAAGTAGGCACCGTCGTCGAGGCCATTCGCCTGGGCGCGCAAGATTACCTCACCAAGCCGTTTGAAAAAGCCGAGCTCGACGTGGCCATGCTCAAGTGCCGGCAAAAGCAGCAGCTGCGCGCGGAAAATAAAGCGTTGCGCGAATACTGCGACAAGATCACGGAAGACCTGTGCTTCCTGGCCGCCAGTCCGCAAATGGTCAGGATTCGCCAGCAGATCCTGCAAATTGCTCCCGTCGACGTCCCTGTATTCATTTACGGCGAGAGTGGGGTTGGAAAAGAAGTCGTGGCGCGCATGATTCACATGCGGTCAACGCGCCGCAATCAACCTTTTATCAAAGTGAATTGCGCCGCGCTCCCCGGAGAGTTGCTCGAATCCGAATTATTCGGTTTTGAGCAGGGCGCCTTTACCGGCGCGGTGCGCTCTAAACCCGGCAAGTTTGAGCTGGCCACCAGGGGAACCATCTTCCTCGATGAAATCGCGGAAATGAGCCCTCATTTGCAGGCCAAGCTCCTGCACGTTCTGCAGGACCACCAGTTTTCACGCCTGGGCGGCCGCCAATTGATTGACGTGGATGTGCGCGTCCTGGCCGCAACCAATGTGGAGATTCAGGAAGCGATGAAATCGGGCCGCCTCCGCGAAGACCTGTATTACCGCCTGAACGTGCTTTCGATCAACGTGCCTCCGCTGCGCGAGCGAGCCTCGGAAATCCCGCTGCTCTTCCGCCATTTCCTGCAGAAATACAGCGAAAAATTCAACAAGGTGCCCATGGTTCCTTCCCAGCATTTGATGGAAGCCGCCGTGCGTTATCCCTGGCCCGGAAATCTTCGCGAACTCGAGAATTTCGTGAAGCGCTACGTCATCCTGGAAGACGATGAAGGCAGCTTCCGCGAACTGCTGGAAATGTCCGCCACGCGCCAGCGGATTTCCCCGAGAGAAGAGGCCGCTCCTGTGCGCGAGCAGGGCTTGAAAGCGCTAGTGCGCAGCTTGAAGGATGAAGCCGAAATGGAAGCGATTGCGGACGCCCTGGAAAAAACTCACTGGTGCCGCAAGGATGCGGCCAAGATGCTGGGAATCAGTTACAAGGCGCTGCTTTATAAAATTCGCCAGTTTGGACTGGATTCCGGCCGCCCGGCGCGCGCGAGCAATAAGAAAGAAGGTGCGGGAGGAGCAGGAGCTTCCAATTCCAGTTCTGTTCCGACGGATCTTGCGCCAGCGGGCAAGCACGGCTAGAGGGCCTAGTACGTACAATCCAGAGCTCATTCATGGCGCCGAATTTTGCCGTATTTCCTGTAACAAGATTCGCTCAGGGTGTAATATCAGACTGTGAAACTTGGGACGGCGCCGCGTAAAAACGGACCTCCTCGTTTCCAAGACTGGATGGAAAACAAGTAAACCGTGGTTTCGGCTGATTTTTCCGTGTCCCCTTGCAGGTCTTCGGAGGTGTGGTTTAAGAGCTGGAATCAAATAAATGGACGTGAATGATCGGATCTTGATCGGGACATTCAGAAACCGATGCGTCTCTGATTGTCGGCAGGATCTAAGCCGAATACGGAAATGCTCTACCGCTTGGAAACCTCAATCGCCTGCATTCCTGATTGGGCGAGGGGACAAGCGAGTACAAAACAGGGGTCCGGGGGAAGAAGATGACGGAACGTCGAACCGCGCGGCGATATGACCTGTCTTTGCCGGTCATTATTCGCGTGCCAGTTGAGAAAGAAATCACCTCACGCAACGGAAAGACACGCGACATTTCCACACGCGGAGTTTACTTCACAATTGACCAGGACCTGGGCGCCGGAGCGGAGCTCGACATTACGCTCACCTTGCCCTCCGAAGTCACCCGCGGTTCGGAAGTTTTTATTCGCGCCATGGGAAAAGTGGTTCGAGTCGACAAGCAGCCGGAAAACGGCTCCGCGCGCGTCGGCGTCGCCGCCGTCATTGAGCGGTACGAAATTATTCGCACCGATCCTTCTACTCAGTAAATCTTCCATCTCCTTTTTTTGAGTTCGCCCGCGCTTCACCCGTGACACTTCATAGACGAATTCTTTCTCAGACGATATAATCCCGTCCGTGGGGGGCGTTCTGCATGCCGCGCCATTCGCGCGGCGCCATCGCAAATGAATTCGCCGACGCTGGACCTTTCCATCGTTATCCCCGCATATAACGAGGAAGGCCGCCTGCCGAAGACACTCGATTGCGTCGTCGCCTATTTAGATTCCCGTCCCTATCGAGCTGAAATTATCGTCGTGGATGACGGGTCCTCCGACGCCACAGCCGAGGTCGCACTCGCCTACCAGCAAAAATATTCCGGGCTGCGCCTGGTATCGAACCAGGCCAACCGGGGAAAAGGATTCAGCGTGCGCCACGGCATGCTGGAAGCTCATGGGAAAATCGCGCTTTTTACCGACGCGGATCTTTCCACACCTATCGAGGAAGCCGACAAGTTATTTGCGGCCATGAGAGAGCGGGGTTTTGACGCCGCCATTGGCTCCCGCGCGGTGGACCGCAGCCTCATCGAAGTCCACCAATCGGTGATCCGCGAGCAAGCCGGAATATTTTTCAACTTGATGGTGCGCTGGATCATGGGCATTGAATTTTCCGACACGCAATGCGGATTCAAGGCCTTTCGCAGGGAACGCGCGAGGATTATTTTTGAGCAGCAACGCGTTGAGCGTTTCGGCTTCGACCCTGAAATCCTGTTTCTGGCAAAACGCCATGGTCTGAAGGTCGCGGAGATTCCCGTGCGCTGGTCGCACGACTCCGCGACAAAAGTGAACGTGGCCGCGGACGGAATCCGCATGTTGCTGGAGCTGTTTTTGATTCGCTGGAATGCGCTCCGTGGATGCTATCCCCGGGCGCGCCAGTCCTGACGAAACGCCATGGACATCCGGCACCCGGTAATCGGCCCCGCATCCAATTCATTTGCGTTCCTTGCACGCGTATTCGATGATGTGGTCCGAATCAGTAGGACGGGATTCAGCCTGTCTGCTTTTGCATATGTACTCCTAACAGAGGAGACAGGCTGAAGCCCGTCCTACTCAAAATCCCGATCGAGAAGCGTGCAGACGCATGAAGGTGTCCGTCGTAATCCCGGTGTATAACGAACGCGCCTTTATCGAGGAAGTGCTTCTGCGCGTGCAGGCGTCGCCGATTGATAAGGAAATCGTCCTCATCGACGATAAATCCACAGACGGCACGCGCGGCCTGCTGGAGGATTTTGAGAAGGCGCAATCGCAAGGTCAGCGCGAAGTCTCCGTGCAGAACGGCAAGGCGCGCCTGTCGCTCGAAAATATCCGCTTCCTCTTTCAGCCGCAAAACAGCGGAAAGGGAGCCGCGCTGCGGCGGGGCTTCGATGCGGCCACGGGCGACGTCGTGCTGGTGCAGGACGCCGATCTCGAGTATGACCCCAGGGATTACGGAAAACTTCTCGAACCGATCCTCGAGGAAAAGGCCGACGTGGTCTACGGCTCGCGGTTCCTGGGCGGCCCGCAGCGCGTCCACTATTTCTGGCATTACGCCGGCAACAAGTTTCTGACGCTGCTCTCCGACGTCTTCACCAACCTGAAACTCACCGATATGGAGACGTGCTACAAAGTTTTTCGTCGCGAAGTCCTGCAGAACATCAAGATCGAATCGAACCGCTTCGGTTTTGAACCGGAAATTACCGCCAAAATTTCCAAGGGCAACTGGCGGATCTACGAGGTTTCCATTTCCTATGCCGGCCGCACCTACGCCGAGGGCAAGAAAATCACCTGGCGCGACGGCCTCTCCACGCTGTGGTGCATTATCCGTTTTAATTTGTTTGATTGAGTTCCAGGGGGTGCGACACAAAGTCTCCGCTTACGGCCTCTCTTGGCCATGTGCGTGCCCATGCATTCCCGGATCGCCAGCCGCGCGCGATGATGCTGCGCCTTCAGGGCGGAGACGGTCAGGCCAAGCCGTTGAGCGGCTTCTTTTCCCGAGAAACCTTCAATATCGCACAGCCGAATAATGGCGCGGTAGTTGGCGGGCAAGCATTCAAGAGTTCGGGCAAATAGGTAGGACAGCTCCGCCTGTGCGCAAGCCCGCTCTGGATCCGGTCGAGAATCGGCGGGAACTTCCAGCGCACCCAGGTCGGCGTCCTCTTCCGAAAGCTGATCATCCATGGAAACCATTACATGGGCGCGGCGTTTGCGCAGTTTTGCGAGTGCGGAGTTCCGAATGATGGAAAACAGCCACGTCGAAAATTGGGAGTTGCCTTTAAATTGATCGAGGTGACGAAGGGCGGATAGCAAACCGTCCTGCAAGGCATCTTCCGAGTCATGGTAGTTATGCAAGACGCAATCCGCCACCCGGAAAAGACGTGGCGCGGAGTTTCCAAGCAGTTCGTTCAAGCCTCCGTCCTCATAGCGCGGCATTAAACTATGCAATTCCCGTTGACCTTGTCCGACTTGGCAAACCATTTTGTGAGACAAGCGGCTCTCCTGATGGATCCGAATCCTGAAGCGGACCTGCCTTACTCGACCTATGGGCAATTGGTGCGCCATTGATCGAGCCGCGACATGAACTGAGGGTTTGGGGCACTTGCGCAGTCTGTTGCACAAGTGCTAAAGAGAGGGCTCTATCCTCTAATTGCAAGAAACGAAAGGGACGGACATGCTTAGCCGGATTGCACTTTCATTCCAGCGCCGCGCAAATTCGCAACAATCGGGCGCACTAGGTGAAGCCTGCAATTCGCTGAATTCAAGATTAATCGTTCGTTTTCCTCACATATGTCGTTCGCTTTTAGCACACAACCACTAAAATCCGCTCGCTGCGCGAACGGATCGACTATCCAATCGTACCGAAAGTAAGGAATTAGCTGGCTAGGGCAAAGATCAGTTCATGGCACGCCGGTTGCTCTTAAGATATTGGGCCAACTTGGTTGTGAATGCTCTCGCTCGAAATCTTGGCAGCTGGTCGAATGCGGTAGCAGGATGAATTGGGGCATGACTTACCATACGTTTCGCTTCTTGGTCTGGCTGGCGTATGCGACAGCCATATCACTCTTTTTCACCCTTCGACACCGCTCCCATAAATGAGGGCAGGCGTTGCATTTCAACCCTGCTCACGGGCAACAAAGAACAGGTGCGCAAGGCAATTTGATTTGAGAGATTCTCGCAACTTTTGAACGCCCAATCCCCGATGTGGTTCCAGAGGTGGTGCGTTCTGCGCCCCCGCAGGAGCGCCGCCTCTGGCCCCTTAAATGGTCTTAAGCGGGAAAAACAATTTTGAGCCGGCGTGGTATCAAGGCATAGGGGATATAATGTGCTCTTGTCATAAGCACGCCAATTCGTGATCTCTCTTCGGATGAAATTGACAACTTGATGGAAGGCTCAAGTGCCGACCAGGCTTCTACTCCCGAGACTTAGTTTTCGCTGGCAAATCACATTGCTGGGCGCCGTGGTCGCCGTTTTGTTTGTCTCGATTCTGATCGCAACTCTCGCCGCGTTGCAATACACCAAATCAGCAGTCCTGAACAATGAGAAGCGGCGCTTGATCGAGGCTGCGAATGAGCTTGTGCGCAATTATTTGGACCACGCAAAATCCGCGAGCCAAGCACGAGGGCTGCCTTCCGTGGACTTGGACTTGATGTCCTCCCCGCAAGCAACCTCCCAAATTAGCCAGGGCGCTTTGCAAAGATTAGAAGGGGTTGGGGGCGGATTTTACCGGAGCGAGGGCGAACTTCTGCTTGGATATACTCCGGCCGCTCCCCAGAGAAACCGGCAGTTGGCCGTCCTGGACGCGACTCGTGATGATGTGCAAGCTGCCGTTCTCGATGCCGCCCGAAATGCCGCCAGGGCCCGTGCGGCTTCGGAAAGAGTTTTACCGGAAGGCAATAACATCTACCTGATCGAGGCGTCACCCCTCGTCACCGAAAAATCAAATTGGGGCAGCGCGTGGACGATTGAGATGTTGCAGGGTCTGCCCGGCGCCAACCGTTTTCGAGCGTACCTCATTACTGTAGGTTTGGGGATCGCTGCATTGGTTTGCGTGATCCTGACACTTTTGGTTGTCCGGAACCTGCAAGCCGGCGTTATGAAGATTGAGGGCAGTCTCCAGAACTTGGAGCGGGACCTGAACTCGCAAATCCCGACCGGGTCGGATCCGGAAGAAATCGAACGCATTGCCCAAGCGATCAATCGCTTGGGAGCGACTTTGAGTGAAAATATCGATCGGGAAAAACAGATCGAGGATCGATTGCGGCACGCGGAGCGGCTGGCGGCCCTGGGACGCCTGGTCGCGGGAGTCGCGCACGAAGTTCGCAACCCGCTCGCCACGATCCGATTGCGCGTGCAGATGGCCCAGCGAGAGGCCCACAACACTCGCGTGGACGAATCCTGCGCGATCGCTCTCGAAGAAATCGAGCGATTGAATGGCATGGTCAATCGACTGCTGAACTTTGCCCGCCCCGTTCGTTTTCAACCCGAGCCAACCAACTTGAAAGAATTGACCGAGCAAAGATTGAACCGATTCGTCGAAAATGCTCAAAAGAGCGGGGTTCATTTCGTAACCAGCTTTCCCGCTGACGGGACCTTGCTTCCGATCGACCAAAACAAGATGGCGCAGGTATTCGACAACGTCATTCAGAATGCCATTGAAGCTATGACCGAATCGGGTGGGACATTGTGGGTCAGCGTGACATCGACAGTAAAATCTGCATCTGGAACCGATAAAGTCCGAGTCGAGTTCCGCGACACGGGAAACGGCATCAACTCCGGCATGATCAGCAGAATCTTTGACCCCTTCTTCACAACCAAGCCTTCCGGGACCGGGCTCGGCCTTTCCATTTGCCATGAATTTGTCCGCGCCCACGGCGGAGAAATTCAGGTCGAAAGCGCCGAAGGAAACGGCACGAGTGTGCGGATTATCCTTCCGGTCCGCGAGGACGTCGCGCAGACGGTGCGCGTTTCCTAGAGCCGGCCATGGTCCAGACCATTCTCATCATCGACGACGAAATCAATCTCCGAAAAACCCTGGCGGAGATTCTCGGCGGAAGAGGATACCAAATCCTGGAAGCCGGGGACGGAATGGAGGCCATTGATCTCCTGCAGAAGGCGACTCCCGACCTGGTATTCAGCGACTGGAGAATGCCGAAATTGGGAGGTGAGGAGATCCTGCGTCACATTCGGAATGAGCAGCGGTTGGCCTCCGTTCCCGTCATCGTCATCACTGCGTTCGGTTCCAGCCATAATGCGATTGAGGCGGTCCGTCTTGGCGCATACGATTTTGTGATGAAGCCCTTCGATCTGGAAGAAATCTCGCTGACCGTGGAACGGGCCCTCGCGCATTCCACGCTCAATCGGGAAGTGACCGACCTTCGCGCTCGCATCGAGCGGCAGAATACGCTGGGTGCAGGGCGATTGATCGGTTCCAGCAGCCGCATGCTGGACGCGTTCAAGATGATTGGAAAAGTTGCGGAAACCGATACCACGGTCCTGATCTGCGGAGAATCGGGTACCGGCAAGGAACTCGTGGCCGAGGCAATTCACAATTACAGCCGCCGGAAGGAGAACCCTTTCGTGGTCGTAAATTGCGCGGCCTTGCCGGAAAATTTGCTGGAATCGGAATTGTTCGGCTATGAACGCGGAGCTTTTTCAGGCGCCGCAGTGCGAAAAATAGGACGCTTCGAATTGGCGGAAGGCGGAACCATCTTTCTAGATGAAATTGGAGAACTGTCACAAGACCTTCAGGCCAAGCTCTTGCGAGTTTTGCAGGGACATACTTTCGAGAGGCTGGGCGGCACCCAGACTATCAGCGGGGATTTTCGCGTCCTGGCCGCCACCAACCGTGACCTGGACGTGAGGGTGCGCAATGGACTTTTTCGCGAAGATTTGTTTTACCGGCTCAATGTAGTCCGGATTACCGTGCCCCCCTTGCGGGACCGTCGCGCGGATATCGTTCCCCTGGCGGAACATTTCTTGCGGTTGTACAGTGAGAATAATGGGCTGGACGCAATCGGATTTTCCGAGGAAGCGATGCTTATGTTGCAAACCTATTCTTTTCCTGGAAATGTCCGCGAACTTGAAAACATGGTCGAACGCGCTGTCTTGATGGCCCGTGGGCGGGTCATCCTGCCTATTCATTTTCCTCAAATGGCAGCCTCGTCAGCGGCGCCGGGCTCCGTCCCGATCCAAGCGGACCTGCTCTCACTTCCGTTTCACAAAGCCGTCGGAGAACTTGAAAAAAAACTCATTGAAAGCGCAATCCGGCTCGCCTCAGGCAACAAGACAGAAGCTGCAAATCGCCTGCAGATCAATCGCCGCCTCCTTTATCAGAAAATGACCGAGCACCAAATTAAGGATTAAGAGCCATTGGCAAGCGCCGGCCGGTAAGAATTTTCTTGGCAAGAGGCAGCGGAGACGCATTGCCGCCAAACCACGCATATAAGCCGGAATCTGTTGGAAATCAATGGCGAATTTTAAGTTTTTCGTTCCGTGTCGGATTCGACGCGGGATTCAGCCTGGTTGAGGCGGTCGACCAGCGTGTTGAGCGCCTGCAAAAGGGACTCGATTAGGAGCGGATGATCGCCATTTGGTTCGCCCGTGGAGGGGAGCGTCAGGGCGGGCGCCGGGGGCGGCGCCTGCGCCAGTGGGTCGACGACGTCCAAATCGAAGTCGCGCGCAACATCTTCCACGATTTCGGCGGGCACGGGATTCTTCTGATCCGCGAACGAGCTCACCAGCGCGTGTTCGCAGAGCAGATTTGTGACCCGGGGAATCCCGCGCGCAAATCGGTGCACAGCCACAATCGCTTCTGGACTGAAAATATCGGGATTTTCCGCCCCCGCGATGCGCATGCGCTCCTGGATATATCCCTGAGTTTCCTCGAGGGTGAGCTGGCGCGTCTTGGCACGCAGCGTGATGCGCTGCCGGAGCTGCCGGAGCTGCGGCTGGTTGAGCTTTTGTTCGAGTTCGGGCTGGCCCGCGAGAACGATTTGCAACAGCTTTTCGGTGGAAGTCTCCAGGTTCGTCAGGAGCCGGATTTCCTCGAGCATTTGCGGCGAAAGATTCTGCGCCTCATCGACCACCAGCACGGCGCGTTCTCCGGCCTGATAGCGGTCGAGCAGCCACTGATTCAATTTCAGCAGCATCTGGCCCTTTTGACGCGATTCGCAGGGGATGCCGAAATCGGCCATCATGAAATCGAAAAATTGCGAGACGCTGAGCCGCGGGTTGAAAACGAAGGCGGTGAAAACGCGCTCCTTGTGCAGCCATTCCAGCAGCTTGTTGATCAGCGTGGTCTTGCCCGTTCCGACTTCGCCGGTCAGGAGGATAAAGCCCTTGCGGGTCTCAATTCCGTAGGTCAAGCAGGCCAGCGCTTCCTGCGTGTTCGGCGTCAGGTACAGGTAGCGCGGGTCCGGGTTGACGTTAAACGGATTCTCTTTGAGTCCGAAGAACTTCTTATACATGCAATGACCTCAGCGACAGAATGCACAGCACGACCGCCGAAATTCCCGTTTTCATACGCATCGGATTAACGGGCTACCTCACCGATCGGGCGAAGATGCCAGCTCACCGACAATCCGACATTTTGTTGCAGCCCTGTTCCGCCGCAATTGGCCACCGGGCAGTTGGCGGGGCTGTTCTGTTTTGACGCGCCGTAGTTGAGATTGATCTGCGCGTGCTGGCCGATAGTTCGGCCCAGGTTTGCCCCGACAAACCAGTTGTCGAATTGGATCGTCGCCACGCCCGCTGAGGGAAGGCTGTTGTTTATCGCATATCCGCCGCTGACGGATCCCCCCCAGTTGCGCGTAAACTGATAGTGCCCCGTGCCCGTAAATGTATTGCCCGTCGCTCCCAGGAACACGCCCGACCCGGCGGTCAGCCCGCGCACGAATGCGAAGGAAACGCCGCCCCTGCGCCGCTCATAAGTCAGCGCGCTGTTGACCGAAGCAAATACTATCTGGAAATTTCCGCCGCCTGCGGACCAGAGTATATCTTGCGGTCCCGCGGCCACCTGGAACGCCAGACGGCCTGTGATTTTCCTTCCGAAGGCCAGCGCGCCCACGTAGTCCACCGTGGAGGTCCCGCTCCCAATCGTGGCATTCGCGGTCCCGGAATAACCAATCCTGCCAAAGCTTCCTAGGATAGCGAAGGAATCTGACGGATCGATCAGGTAATCGTAGCCCGCCTGCGCGTTCTCCATCCTGCTGTTGAAGTAACCTGTGCCGGTGAATTGCAACAGGCCGTAGGAACCGGAAAGGGTTAACGCCGACCTGCGGCTGAAGGAATATTCCAGTTGGCCGAGAATCGAGTTGCGGTAGCGCATGGCCTCGCCGGTATTGATGGTTTCAGACGGCTGGAACGCCTGCGAGAAACTGAACAGGGAGGCGCCCAACTCAGAGGAAAGTTGAGATGCGAGTCCGGGACCGCCCGTGCCCTGGCCGGTGAACGCGGCGCCGGGTGAAGCCGTAAAATCATCGCGAAGAAGTACACGCCACCTGGCCCAGTCGGCCTCCTGAGACACAGTCAGATTGTGGAATTGATAATGAGGAGAATTTATGCCCACAGCGGGGCCCGCCGCGCCGAAGCCCATGTTGAAAGTTTCGCCGCCGTCATAGAGCGTGGAAAAGTGATACTCGCTCCAGTTGCGACTGAAGTTCAGGCTGCCGCTGGCCACGGATATGCCTGCCAGGATCGTTTGTCCCGCTGGGTTGTGCAAAGTTTCCCCGACTTGTGAAATCGTAATCGCGGGGTCGAAAATATTGCCAGTGTGCTGCATGGATCCGAGCGTGAAGGGCGTGGCTCCGGCAAGGGTATTCTGGTCGGGCGTAACCTGCGACGGATCATATTGCTGGGAATTATACGGCGCCGTAACACCTCGTGCCGCGCCGATAGGCGCTTTATTGGGATATACACCGCTCGGCCTCGTATCCAGTGGTTGCAGCGGAGCATTCGGATCGAGCGGCGAAGTGTCCTGTTTTTGATCCTGGGCGTATGCCGCGGTAGCGCAAAGCACCAGAGCGACAACGAGGGCCCGGCTTGTTTTCCAATTCTTCATGGCTTCACCTCTTACGGGACGACGACTGTGTCGCCCGGCTCCAGCTTGATATTTTGGTCCGGATTGTCACCCTTTAAAACTTCGCGGTAATTGAAGGGGATCTCGATATGTTTGCCGTTGACCGTCCGCATCACGTGGATTTTTTTCACGTTGGCAAAGGTCGTAAATCCACCGGCGCTCGCCAGCGCCTGCAATACGGTCGTGCCCGGAACTAGCGGAAACGCGCCGGCGCGAAGCACTTCGCCGACCACAAATACGCGCTGGCTGTTGATCTGCGTGACGATCACGGTGACTTGAGGCTCGGTCAGGAATTTGTGCAGTCTCTCGGTCACGGCGGAGGCCAGTTGCTGCGGCGTCGAACCCGCCGCTTGCACGTCGTTGATCAGCGGCAACGTGATTTTCCCGTCGGGCCGAACCGGCACGACACGAGTCATGTCCGGCTCTTTCCAGACATTAACGTCGAGCACATCCTCCGGCCCGATCACATAGGACGGGTCCGTCGTAGCGGGGATGACCGCCGCTCCGATTTCATTCCCGGCGGAATCGTTGTTCCGCGCCGTGTTGACGGGCGGATTTTGCTTGCCGGCCTTCTTGTCCTGAAACGCCGCCGGTGTGTTCATCGCGGCGACGAGTAAAATCACTGCCGCAAAAAAAAGATTCGTTCGGCTCATCACAGACCTCCTCATTGCTCCTCAGGGCGGTCGGAACCGTCCAGACCCAACTGTTTTAATTTATAGAGCAACGCTTTATAGCTAATTTGCAGCTCTCGCGCGGCCCGCTTCCGATTCCAGTGCGTCCGCTCGAGTTGGTTCAGAATCATGGCTCTCTCGGCAACCCGTGAAGCCGCCCGCGCCGCTTCCTTGAGGGAACCAGATGGGATTTGCGAATTGCCAGGTTCGTGAATTCTCGCACCGTCCGGCGGAGGGTCAGGCGCCTTGGCGCTATTTTCAACCGTAAGGTCATGCGTGGCAAGGTGTTCGTCTCCCAGTGCCACGATTTTTCGCACCACATTTTCCAGCTGGCGGATATTTCCGGGCCAGGAATGCCGCAGCAGCAAACTCATGGTGGATTCGCCGACTTTCGGCTCGGGCCGCTCAAACAGAGAAGTATATTTCTGGAAGAAAAATTCCAGCAACGCGGGAATATCTTCTTTTCGATCCCGCAGCGGCGGCAATTGCAAGTGAACCCCGTTAATCCGGTAATACAGTTCCCCCCGGAATCGCCCGGCCTTCATCTCTTCCTCGAGGTTTCGCGTGGTCGAAGAAATCACCCGCATGCTGTAGCAACCCTGCGGCGGAGTGCCGCTTCCGTCGGGAAGTAGTTCAAGCAGGCGCGTTTGCGCGGCCGGTTCCAGGTAATTGATCCCATCCAAAAACAATGACCCGCTGCTCGCCGGTTCCTCTACGGAAATATTTTCCGCGCGCTGCAAGCGCGCTGAGAGTAAATCTCCTGTCAATCCGGAACATCCGCACTTCACAAATGGCTCATCCCGCCGCCGGGAGAGACGGTGAATTTCCAGAGCCACCACTTCCTTGCCCGTGCCGCTTTCCCCAACCAGTAGAACTGGAATCTCCGTGGAGGCAATGTCGGCAATCGTCCGCTCCACGGCGCGCATGGCCGGGCTTTTGCTACGAACGAAATAGTGGTAGGTCCGAGTCCGCGCATCAGGCACGCCCACCGATATAAGGTTCTCGTCCGCCCGAGTTGCCATTGCACCTCTTCAAAAAGACTAATGACGAAGGTTGCTCAGCTCACACATGTGCCTTCTGTAACATAGAGCAACGTACGGGCCATGCCCGGGTCCGCCGCATCGGAATATCTAAAATGTATTTAAGTGTTTATTTTAGTTCAGGTTAAGAGGTTACAAGGGCAGCAATCAGCTGGTCACATCCCGCGCCACGGGATGTCTTCGAGTACCACATTGTGGAAATGTATTTCCATCTCCGCGGTGTTTTTCGACTTAGCGCCCCATATTCTACACATACTAAAGGAGATATTTCGGCGCGCGAACGGTTCGCCTTCTTCTACGGATCTTTCGTTGAATTCTGCCTGGTGGAAGCAACTTTCCACAATGTTCCCTAACTTTTCAACAATTCCCAATTCGGAGCGCGGCACTTAGGCATTTTCAATCGATCACTCCTAGGTGTCTTTCGGAGGAGCACTTTCGCTTGTCGGAGGGGTAATTCCCCGCTTGGATGGCAAACCGGCCCGGCGGATTTTGTACAGGAGAGCCCGGTAGCTGATTTTCAATGCAACAGCAGTTCGTTTGCGGTTCCAGCGATTGGCCTCCAACACGCTCAAAATGATCTTTCGCTCGAGATCGTGGACCGCTTGGCGAGTCACTTTCTTCAGATGGATCTGGCCCTCGAGCGGAATTTCCGGCGTGGCGTGAGTGTGCTCCCAATTCAAGATTTCGCTGGAAATGGCGTCTTCCGAACCCAGGATCACGTATCGCTCAATTAGATTCTCCAATTCACGAATATTGCCCGGCCAGGAATGTTTGCCAAGCAAATGAAGAGCGGCGGGAGAAAGAGGCCTTGCCTGCATATTATGCCGCGCTTTATGAATCTGCAAAAAATAGGCTGCCAGTTCGGGGATATCCTCCGCCCGCGAACGCAGCGGCGGGAGGTCTATGCACACTACATTGATTCGGTAGAATAGGTCTTGCCGAAATCTGCCATTGGCGATTTCCTGTTCCAGCCGCCGATTGGTCGCGCAGATCACGCGGAGTTGAACGCGCCTGTCTTCCTGTCCCCCAATCCTGCAAAATTGCCCATCCTGCAGCAATTGAAGCAGCTTGGCCTGCAACGACATGTCAATTTCATCTATTCCATCGAGAAAAAGCGTGCCGCCCTCTGCCAATTCCACCCGGCCGGGCTTGGCGGAGTGCGCGCCGGTGAACGCGCCCCTTTCGTAACCGAACAATTCGCTTTCGAGCAGCGCCCCGGGAATGGCCGCGCAGTTTACCTTGACGAAGGCAGACTCGGGCTTGGGCGACAGGTTGTGAATAAAACTGGCCAGCAAGCCTTTCCCCGTGCCACTATCGCCCTGAATAAGTATCGGAACGCCGGATTGGGCCACTTTATCGATCTTCTGCCTCGCGGTCTGCATGGAAGCAGAACGGCCGAAGATCAGGTTCGCCGGTGGGAGATTCCCCGTCCGGTCGCCAAACCCTGCCCTGGAAATAGCTGTAGTCGCCATGTCGCCTTGGTCTTGGTCCGATTTTGGGGAGATATAGACTGCCCCCCAGTAATCAAATGCACACAATGAACCAAACTAATCTTACGAATAGAATTTATCCTTCCCCCGCCAGGGAGATTCTACGCATATGTATCTTCTTCTTTTTCATTATCTTACAAGACATGTGACCCCAGGACCGACCACCGCCTTGCAACTCAAAAGCTTCCGTTGACTTCGAAGGGTGTGAAATGTTTTTCTCTAAGGGGACACCTGGGTTCCGAGGTGCGATTCAAATTGCCAGATTAAGGGGGGGATACCCAATCCAGCAGGGCTCCGACGAAAAGATTGGGACAAAGCGCAGATTGAGAATATCTCCTTTGTTTTCAGAGACAAACTTTACTTCGGAGGGAGCAGAAACTCGGCGGGTTCCAATCGTGGTCGAGGAAGGATCTGGGAATTTTTCCTGGGTTGGTGCGGGTCATGGATCTGTTCCTAGTGGCCGCTGCCGATAACAACGCCGGCGCCGACATTCGAAGGTGACTGATTCTGCAAGAAGGTGGAAGGGAAGGAAAACGGAAAGGCTTCACAGACGGTTTAAATTCTAGTAAGAGTTTTGATCAGACGGTGCAAGCGCGCGCGCGCCTCCTGACCCATGGCCGTAAACTCGATGCCCATTCCTTTGCCGGGCTCGCTATAGCACACCAGGGCGCGAGCGCGCACGTCGCCACCAGGGACTTCAAAAACCAGCTTAATTACATCTCCGGCCGGGGGAGGCTCCGGGGTGGAGATAAACAACCCTCCAAGCGCAAGAACGATGGCGGACGATATTTTACGTTTGCCCAAGTGCTCCCAGGCGATGACCGCGCCTTTCGGCAACGACACGCGCGGATATCTCCGAACTTGCTGTTTGGAAGGCATAAGAACTTCCTTTCCTATATATTAATTTATTGGGTACTACCGAAGCCAAATTCCACGAGAAAGCGTGCCCTAACAAGAACCCCGCCGGACCTCAAAAATCGAGTAAATATCCTCGCCCTCGTCGCCACGAGGAGGGGTCACTCTCAAATTCCAAATCAAAAGCCGGGCCGCCCGCCGCTCGGAGTTTTGTTGATCCATCCGTACGGGCACTTTTGGGGGGATTGGGTCTCCATTCAGTTACCATTGTGCGTCTACGCAACTCCCTATTGACCGAGCCTTGCTCCGTGTTCATGGTTCCGATAATCTCGAAGTCTGTGAAAAAGACGGCCAAAAAGAACGCCTTGCAGGTATGCCTGCTTTCGCCGCACCCCCTGGTGCTCAGCGAATTCGAGCGCGTGCTGTCGAATCCCGAATTCAAGACGGTATCCAAGCATTTGGAATCGACGCTGGGTCCGGATTTGCGCCATTTGCCGATCCCCAGAGCCGCGGTTTACGTCGTGGACGCGCATGTGGCCAAGCCTGCGGCTGGAGCGCTGCTTTCCAATATTCTCGATCATCACAGCGAAGCGCGCATCCTCGTGGTCGCCGAAAAATTTGACGCCGCGGAGAGCTACACGCTGCTGCAGATGGGCGCGAAAGGATTGCTCAGCTACGGCGAAGCGCGAGAGCAGCTGGCGCGCGCGCTTCCACTCGTGGCCAATGGCGGATTCTGGGTTCCGCGTTCCGTGCTTTCGGGGTTTGTCGATTCGGTTCTAGCCGGATCGCACAGCCGCCGCCTGAAGGTGGACACCGCGGCCGACTTGAGCCGCCGGGAACAGGAAGTTTTGAATTCGCTGCTCGAGAACCTGGCCAATAAAGAGATCGGAAGCAAGCTCAATATTTCCGAGCGGACCGTGAAATTTCACGTTTCCAATTTGCTGAATAAATTTGGCGTCCGCCGCCGGGCCGATCTCATCCTGCTGTGTTATCAAAAGCGCAGTGCCACTACTTGAGGTCCGCGCCTGCCGCGCTTCGGTTCCCGATTCGTGATTGGCAACTGGGCACACAGGCGGCGCGAGCGGGTATTGCGCCGATTAGAAAATTGTTATAGTCGCCTCGTTCATCGCGGAAATGGAAATTTGACAGGAGCGGAAGAAGACATCCATGCCTACCGATCGCAAACCGGAATACTTCAAGGGCGCGCAACTCCGCGTCGGAATTATTGGTTGTGGGTACGTGGGACTGCCGTTGGGCCTGCGATTTGCCGAAGCGGGGCATCGTGTCACCGGGTTTGACACGGACCCGGTAAAAGTCGAGAAGCTGAACCGCGGACAGACTTACATCCAGCATATCCCGCAGAATAAAATTCAACAGTTCGTGCAGTCCAGGCATTTTGGGGCCACAACGGATTTCTCGAAGCTGGCGGAGGTCGACGCGATCATCATCTGCGTGCCGACGCCCCTGGATCAACGGCGCGAGCCGGACCTTTCGTTCGTGGAGGACACGGCCCGGGCGATTCGCCCGAACCTGCAGCGGGGCCAGTTGGTGGTGCTGGAATCGACGACCTATCCGGGAACGACCGAGGAACTGGTGTTGCCGGTGCTGGAAGAGACCGGGATGAAGTGCCCGGTCGCGCATGGTCCGGACAACGAGCAGATCGGCACGGATTTCTTTCTGGCATTTTCGCCCGAGCGCGAAGATCCCGGCAACAAGCAATACGGGCTGGCGCAGATTCCCAAGGTCGTCGGCGGAGTGAATCCTCCGTCGGGACGCGCGGCCTGTGCCCTGTACGCGCAGATCGTGGCCAAGGTCATTCCGGTGAGTTCCACGCAGGCAGCGGAGATGACCAAGCTGCTCGAAAACATTTTTCGCTGCGTGAATATCGCGCTGGTCAATGAACTAAAAATGCTGGGCATGCGCATGGGCATTGACATCTGGGAAGTGATTGACGCGGCGGCCACCAAGCCCTTCGGGTTCATGCCGTTTTATCCGGGGCCGGGTCTCGGCGGCCACTGCATTCCCGTGGACCCGTTTTATTTGTCCTGGAAGGCCAGGGAGTACGATTTTGCGACTCGCTTCATCGAACTGGCCGGCGAAGTAAACACGGCCATGCCGTATCACGTGGTGGATTCGGTGGCCTCGGCGCTGAACGAACGTCAAAAATCGTTGAAGAATTCGCGGATCATGGTCCTGGGCGTGGCCTATAAGAAAGACGTGGACGACATGCGCGAGTCGCCGTCGTTAAAAATCATCGAACAGCTGACCATTCGCGGGGCCAAGGTGGAATACAACGATCCGCACTTCCCGGAAATTCCCAAGCTGCGCCATTACAATTTCCAGGGAATGAAATCGGTTCCGATCGACAACAAGTCGCTGGCCGCATATGACTGCGTGCTCATCGCCACCGATCACACCAGCTACGATTACTCCATGATTGTAGAGGCCTCGCAACTGGTGGTCGATACGCGCAATGCCACCCGCCGGATCACGCGGCATCGCAACAAAATCGTCCTGGTCTGACGCGGCCCGCAAGCGCTTTCGTTAGCGCTCCCGATCTCGTTACTCATTGAAGCCACTGGCCTTGCTTCCTATTGTCTGAATAGGGTACTTCCCGTAGCATTGCCTTACATGTCTACAGGCAGTCCAATTCCAGGCGGGGTCGAAGCGAGCCGCAGGCGCAGTCAACGTGTGATCCTGAGCCTGGGTATTACCGTGCGCACCGAAGACACTCCCAAAGACAGATCCTTCGAAGAGGAAACGCATACCCTGATCGTGAACGCGCATGGAGCGCTCATCTCCCTGGCCGCCAAAGTTTCAAAAGGTCAAAAGCTGCGCATGACGAACCGCGCGACCAAGGCAGAGCAACTGTGCCGTGTGGCGACGATGTATCCGCCATCCGGGGGCAAGGCTCAGATCGGCGTCGAATTTCTAACTCCTTCCCCGGATTTTTGGCGCATCTCATTCCCGCCGGAAGATTGGGCCTTCAATGAACCGACTCCGGCCACTTCGGACAACTCGTAGCACCAGTCTCTTCCAGGCGGTCCGCCCGAAAAATTTCGATGCCAAGTGGGTTTTGTCAGCACAGGCGCGCGGACGCCCATCCATCGGTTTTTGTCCGCGCAGATTACGATTGCGCAGCGCGGACGAACCAGGATCGGAATCAGGAGTGAAACTTCCAAGGCAGTCGACTGCCGCTCCGCAGCCGCCTGCTGTTAAGATTCGGCCATGGCCCGCGCACGGAAGCTGTTCCCGATTTACGGAAGCGCGCTCGCGAACACCATGCTCCTGGCGATCGAACGCGATCGCGTGGTCGATCGCTTCGTGACCGCCTACGTGGCTCTGCATGACCGCCGCGGAATTCTGGGCGGCCCGGCACGCGACCGCGAACTTGCCGAAACGATTGGCCGGGAGATCCTCCTGGCCATGATTGTGGAAGTGCGCGAGGCATTGCCGGCTTTTTTCGGCGGAAAACAGGAGCGCAAATTAAAAACGGAAGAAACGGAAGCGATCGACGCTTTCTTCCGCGAGCTGCTCGCCGCTCTGGCGCGCGCGCAAAATTGGGAGGGAGATGATCGCAGACAATTTCGGCGCGATCTTGCGTTGTACTCGGATTTCAGCGCGCGCCAGAAGTTTCCTGCGAAAGGCCGAAAAAGAGTGCTGAGGTCTGAAGAGGAGGCTCCCTTCGTCGCGCGCGTCGCCTTGTTGCTCGATCCCTCCATGCTGGAACAGGCCCGGCGCGCAGCGCGAAAATTCCACAGCAGCGTGGGACTGCTGGCGCGAAAATTTCTAAGGCAAACACTCGGGTAGCGTAATCCCGCGACGGCAAGGAAATACTTATCTTGCCCTACGAAATGCGCTCCACCTGCACGGCGGTGCCGTAAGCGAGCACTTCCGTGACACCCTGCATAATTTCCGTGGCGTCATAGCGCATGGCGATCACCGCGTTGGCGCCGTGCTCGGCGGCGTGCTGCATCATCAATTCGTAGGCTTCTTCGCGGGTGTTCTCGCAAAGTTCGGTCAGGATCGTGATGTTTCCACCAAGGATGGTCTGGAGTCCCGCCCCGATGGAGCCCAGCAGACTGCGCGACCGCACAATGATGCCGCGCACGATGCCATAATTCCGCACGATGCGATAGCCGGGCAATTCCTGGGACGTCGTCACCATGATGGTTTCCACGTGTACGGGCATGGCTGTTTCTCCTTGTG
>Ga0210409_10001080_pt1 | contig 37989 bp, 31 predicted proteins | sample IncBWH17MmetaG_FD_161649 | JGI IMG/M metagenome (GOLD analysis project Ga0210409, IMG submission 161649) | Forest soil microbial communities from Barre Woods Harvard Forest LTER site, Petersham, Massachusetts, United States - Inc-BW-H-17-M | ecosystem: Environmental > Terrestrial > Soil >... | reverse complement strand
GTTCATCGATACACCGATCGCGATCCGCGATAAGTATCAGTACTTCACTCAGGCGCGAATGGAGCGCTTGAGAGCCGAAGGATATCGGGAGCCGTTTACGACGCTCGAGGCAGGGATCGACGCGTATGTGCGCGCGCTACTCGATGAAGCCGTACGCGATCGGCTCCCGGTCTAGCGGCCCCGAGACCCACACGCGCTGACCCGCGCGCGAGCGCAGGTTGGGCGATGGGTTGACCAGGGCGTGCCGCACGCCGTCCTGGGTCACGATATAGAGCGTGCCGCTGTCCATGACGAGGCGCCCATCAGTCGTCGGCTGCCCATTCGCGCCCACGACGAGAAAGCTCGTAACCGTGAACTGATCGCCCGCACGCTGTCCGACGACCTGAACCTCCAAGCCATTGACGCGCTGCAACGTCGGCGGGCCGATGAGACGCAGTGAGATCCCCGAGTTCGCCGGCAGGATGACCGTGCGAGGAAAGGGGTCGGTCCCGACGAGCTGGACGGTCCCGATCACGGTGTCGCCCTGAACGGCCCGGGCGGGATCGTTGGCCGATCCCGCCCGAGGTCCGTGGCACGCCACCAGGCATGCCGCCGCCAAGGTCAAAAACCCGAGGTTCATTTCACTCGAATAATACCGATCCGGAGGCCGCTCGAGGTGCTGATGCTGCCACCGCTACCATTTTGTAGCTGTATGTACTGATGCCCGTTCCCCGTCGACGTGAGCAGGAAGTACGCGGCCGTCGTGCCCGACACCCCGGTCACTTTCGCGCTGATATTGCCGGTGCTCAGCGCCGCGGGTTGGATCGGCCAGACCGGCGTCGTCGAGAAGTTCTGGCCGAATAGGCCGCACGGCTTCGTGGTGCCGTTGATGTTGCACTGCAACGAAGTCTGACCGACGTAGAAGATCTGCCCGAAGTTGAAGCTCGGGATCGTGGTCCTGACATCGGCGGGCGTGTACGTCGCGGTGTCGAAGATCGCGGTCGCCAAGTTCCAGTAGACGAGCAGCTCTTGCACGCTTTTCCCAGTATGGGCCGAGACGTTATCGAGCCCGGAGCGCGTGTTCTCGTTCACGAGCGACTGGATGAACGCCGCCTCGGTCGTCGCGTACTGGTCGGTCGCCCAACGGGCGAACTCCCAGCCCGCGCCGTAGTTCGTCGGCGTGGCATTGTTACCGGTGTTGCCGAACCCTAACCCGGTCGGCGACTGGCTCTCGGCCGCGAGATAGTCGAACAGGAACGGCAGGTGACTGCCGGTCAGTGCGATGGGCAGCGTCCCGGGCGAGTCCTGGCAGGCGGGTGTCTCGTGCGGACCGAGATATATCTCACACGCGACCGTCTGGTTGAAGTTCGCGTTTCCCTTCCACGTCGTGTGGTTGAAGTTCCGCTCCCAGATCTCCGCCGACTCCTGGGCGAGGCCTTCCTCGAGCCACCGTTGCTCGAAGAACTGGAAGCCATTGTTGATGATACGATCGGTGTACGAGACGACGTGCTTCGACTCGTGCGCGGCGGTGCCACGCATCAGGTCTTCCCACGCCCGCCCGGTCCAGCCGCTAGCGGTATCCGGCGCCCAGTAGTAGAACACTTCGGTCTGGTTGCCGAGGATCTCGCCGTTAGGACCGTTGGGGTTCGAGTCGAATGGGAGGAAGTCGCAACCATCGACGAACGCGACGATGCCGCCACCGAAGTTGTTCAGCACGGGCGAGATCACAACGGTGATCTTTCCGATGCTCGACAGGTGGCTATCGTACGCGAGCGGGTTGCCGATGTAGGTGTTGATGTGGGGGAACGTTTGCGCGTCGTATTCGTTCGCGAAGGTCTGGTAGAACGCGGAGTCGCGCATGTTCGACGGCCACTTCGTCGTGTTCGTATCGGCGAGTACGATGACGTGAGCGCCGACGGCGACCGTGCGGGCGCCGATCGAGTCGACTCCCGAGCAGCTCGCCCCGAACGAACTGGCGACATAGATCTTGTTCACCGTGCCGACCGTCTGCGAGATCGAGAAACGGGGGCGCGTCACGGTCGCGCCAGACAACGGCGCCACCCGCCCCGTGCGTTGGACGCGCTGGAACACGGCCGTGTTGTGGTCGAGCATCGCCAGATGGTTCGCCTGCAGCTTCCGCATCCGCTGCATCCGTTTGACGGTGGCGGCGCTGACGGTGAGTTTGCGTATAGGAGTCGGCGCGACCTGAGCGCGCCGCGCAGCAGGCGACGCGGTCGCCAGGTGCACGCGCTGGGTGCTCGTCACGGACCCGAACAGCGTGAAGTCTTCGTTGACCGAGGCGCTCGTGTCGGTGTTGACGACGGCGATCAAATACTGCTGGCCAGGAGCGAGCGTGATGTTCGTGGCGACGACCGGTGTCGTCAGGAATGTCGTGTCCTGACCGACGGCGAGCGTCGTGTTGCCCGCCTGCGGGAAGACGATGAACGTGACCTTGAGGCCGGCCGGGCTGTTGGTCGCGCCCGACGCCGTGATCGGGACCGTCGCGGAATAGCTCCCCTGGGCGAGCGAACCGATCGTCGCGTTGAGCGAGATCGACGCGGGCGCCGAACCGCCGGAGATCGTCGCGCTGAGCCAGCCCGACGCGCCCGTGCCATACGTGATCGTCCCGACGCTCAGGCCGGAGAGCGTTCCCGTACCACTGTTCGTAATGTTGACGGTCTGCGCGCTCGGGTTACCGCTGCCTATCTCGGCGCCGAACTCCACGCTCTGCACGGCGAGGCCGATGCTCGGATGCGTTTGTGGTGCGGTCGAGCTCCCACCGCAACTGGCCAGGAATGCGCCAAGACCAGCAATGGCTAGCGACCGCACGCTGCGTACGTCCATCGATCCTCCGCTGGGGGGCCGTGCAATGTATACCCTTACCACCTCAACGCGTTGGTAACGGCGTCCGCCGATGCGGACAGTGTGATAATCTCGGCACTCGGCGCTTGCTGGGCATCCTTGAGGCCGTGCCCCGTGCAGACGCAGACGCAGCTGCTCGCGGCCTGTGTTTGACCGTCGGCGACGCTCGCGCGCAACGCGGCGATGCCGGCAGCCGACGATGGCTCGCAGAATATCCCCTCGAGCTGGGCGACCTGGCGGTACGCCTCGAGAATGGCCTCATCGGTGATCGCCCGGAAGGCACCTCCGGACTCGCGGGCCGCGGCGACCGCCGTGTCCCAGCTAGCCGGGCGGCCAATGCGGATCGCGCTGGCGATCGTCTCAGGGTGCTCCACCGGAGCGCCGTGTACGAGCGGCGCCGCGCCAGCAGCCTGCCCCCCAATGATCCTCGGAAGGCCCGACTGATACCGCCGAAATCCCGCCCAATAGGCAGTGATGTTCCCGCCATTCCCGACGGGGAGCGCTAGCACGTCGGGCGCACGCCCCAAGGCATCGCAGATCTCATAGGCGGCGGTGGCCTGGCCGGCGATGCGGTGTGGGTTGACCGAATTCACGAGCGCCGCGGGATGCCGCGCGACGAGCTCCCGGGCGACATCCAGGGCTACGTCGAAACTGCCCTCCACTGCGATGGCTCGGGCGCCATAAGCCAGGGCCTGCGCGACTTTGGCCATGGCCACCTTGCCACCGGGCAGCAGCACGATCGCGGCGAGTCCAGCGCGCGCCGCATAGGCAGCGGCGCTGGCGGCCGTGTTCCCCGTGGAGGCGCAAATGACCGTGCGTGCGCCCGACTCGGCGGCCTTGGCCACGGCAACGACCATCCCACGGTCCTTGAATGAGGCCGTGGGATTCATGCCCTCGAACTTCACGTAGAGCTCGTCGACGCCCACCCAGGCGGCGAGCCGTGGCGTTGCCAACAAAGGGGTGTCGCCTTCCCCCAGAGTGAGCGCCGGGGTTGCCGCCGTTACCGGCAGAAACGCGCGCCAGCGCTCGAGGACCCCTTTAACAGACTGCGGCGACGATATCGTCATAGACCGCCGACCCGGTCGGCAGCGCACCAGCGCCCCGACCGATAAACGTGAGTGAGCCGGCGAAATCTCCCTCGATCATGACTGCGTTGTTCTCGTCGTTCACGTTCGCCATGGGATCGGATTGGGTGAGTTTTTGCGGCGCCACACGAAGCCGCAAGCTCCCATCCGTCAGAACCGCCTCGGCGATCAACTTATACACTTCACCTGCTTCCGGCTTCACTTCTTCAATCCCCGTGCGGTCAACGCATTCTACCGGGACCCAGTAGCCGAAGGCATGGCGCACCAAGATCACCAGCTTCTGCGCGCTATCCAGCCCCGATATGTCCGCGCTGGGATCCGCCTCGGCAAAGCCTCGTTGTTGGGCCAATCGCAATGCTTCGTCGAACGAGAGCCCATCACGCGACATACGGGTCAGCATGAAATTTGTCGTCCCATTCAAGATCCCGCGGACATGTGTGATGCGATTGCCCTTGAGCGTGCCCCGCAGCGTGTGGATCAAGGGAATGGCGCCGCCGACCGCGGCCTCGTAGCGCAATGCGACGCCGTAGGCGTCCGCGAGCGCCTCCAGCGAAGCCCCGTGAGTGGCGATCAGCGCCTTGTTCGCGGTGACCACGTGCTTGCCGCTCTCGAGCGCGCGGCGCACGACGCGACAGGCGGGGTCGACGCCGCCCATGAGCTCGACCACCAAGCCCACCTTGGGGTCGTGCAAGGGCTGGCACCAGTCGTCCGTGATCAGTGCCGGATCGAAGTCGATCGCGCGCTTCCGGGCTTTGTCGCGCACGACGACATGGCGTAGCGTGAACCGCCCATCGCCGGCCGCACGCATGATCTCTACGGCGGCCGAGCCGACGGTTCCCAGGCCATAGACCGCGACACCCACGGTGTTCGACATACGGGTCTCTCTGTAATGGGACAAAACAAAAAGGCCCCCCGGGATTTTCCCGGGAGGCCCTGTCGGTCACTGACTCTGCGCTTTAGAGCAAGTCGCGACCGCTGGCGCCACCCGGGAGGGGTCGCGTCATCGTGGTCGTCGTCGTGATCGTGCGCGGAGTGCGTATCATCATCGTCAAGTATCCAGGGACGCTGACGAGGCGTCAAGGGTCACGCCGCGCGAATCCGGGACGAGCGGAAACGCGACCACGCCATCCGGTCCCGCGGTCGCGCGGAACGCCGCGGCCATGGCATCGGCCACGCTGGCTGCCTTCTCGGGCGATGTAACCGCCAGGAGTCCGGATCCGGCGCCCGACACGGTCACCCCCCACGCGCCGGCACCAAGTCCCGCTTCGCGCACCTCGGCGCCACCGGGAATTAAAGGCAGCCGATATGGCACATGCAGTCGATCCGACAGTCCGAGCTTGAGCAGTTCAACATCGCCCGTCTCGAGCCCACGAATGAGCGCCGCGAAGTGCCCTAGTGCGTGAGCCGCTTCCGCGTGGGGCACTGTCGCGGGAAGGGCCGCGCGCGCTTTCGAGGTGGAAAGCGGCACGCCCGGCGCGGCATACGCGAACGCGATTCCCGGTGCGAGCACCAGCGGGAACGCCTCGTTGTCCACGACGGCGACCAGCCCACCGAGTAGACATGGCGCGACGTTGTCCAGGTGTGACTCCCAGCGGCGCGCCGCGCGGAGTGTAGCGCCTGTATCCAGGGGCTCGCCGCGAACGGCGGCTCCGAGGGTCAGGCCACCCACGACTGCAGCAGCCGAGGATCCGAGTCCACGGCCGACTGGGATGTCGGAGTCGAGCATCAGGGTACCGCCGAGTGAGGGAGCGACCCATCGCATCGCCTGGGCGAAGAGATCCAGCTCTTCCGGCATGCCTTGGAGTGACGCGAGGGTTCCGCGGCGATCGATCACCAGCGGACCGCCGGTCGGGAGATACTCCGCGGTCAGGTAACGACTGACCGCGAGGCCGATGGTGTCGAATCCGGCGCCTAAGTTTGACGTGCTGCCCGGTACTCGCACTCGCATGGGGATAAGATATGATGGGCCTTCTGCTCGCCGCCGCGATGCTGGCGGCCGACACCAACCATTTCGTGGTGTGTCCCACGTTGCCGCCGACATCGGACACGACACGGCTGACGGTCTATGGCCGCGTGTCGGATCCGTTCACGAAGGTGTCGCTTCCGGCGGGGTTTGCGGGGCTCGTCGTCGAGACCGTACGGGAGAAGATGACGATTCCGGCGACCATGCCGATCGTCGTCTTCGACTCACACGGCCGGCCGACGATCGTTATTACGGCCGCGTTCTCCCTGATGGCGAACGGCACGGCGCAAAATGTCCTGGCAATGGCATCGTCATCGTCACTCGCGATCGACTCCTTGCTCATCGCGGGCATCGTCAGCGCCGGGAAAGACTCGAGTTTTCCGCCGTTGCCACCGGGCGCTGGGAACGGCATCCGACTGGCGTTCGTGATGTCGCCCGACTCGGCGGCCGGCGCCGTGCCTGTGTTCTCAATTCGGGTTCCGGTCTGGCACGATTACGCCGTGCCAGGCCTTCGGGCTCGCGATGTGGCGGATACGGTCAGACTCTCCTTCGTCGTCGACGAGCACGGTACGCCGTTGCTCGGCACGGTCCACATGGCGAGCGCGCTCGAGCGCGGCGTCCCAATCAATTACTTGGAGTCGCTCCGGAGAATCCAACTGGTGCCGGCGCACATCGGGCGGTGCGCGGTCAGAGGCTTGGTGCCGGCGTTCTAGCGTTCGACTTTGACGCCTCGCCAGAACGCGACGTGATTCTCGATGTTGGCGGCGGCGCTCTTCGGCGTCGGATAGTACCACGCCGCGTCGCGGTTGGTCTCGCCGTTCACGATGACGTCGTAATAGCTCGCCTCGCCCTTCCACGGACACGTGGTGTGTGTGCCGCTCGTGCGGACGTGCTCCCGTTTCACGGCGTCAGGCGGGAAATACACGTTGCCTTCGACGATCTCTACGCGGTCGCTCTCGGCGAGGACCGTTCCTTTCCATGTCGCGCGGGCCATGCTAGAAAACTAACCATGCTCTTCGTCGCGCGCACGCTCGGCATGGATCGCGCCAACGGTGTGTGCACGATGCTCACTCAGCAGTAGCAAATAGCGGACAATTTGTACGACCACCGCGAGCAACGCGGCGAATGCGCAGATCACCGCTGACGTAATGCCGAGCGAGAGGAGCGCCAGCTGCGGCCAATCGATGAACGTCGCGCGACCGGTGCCGAATGGCTCGCGATGCACCGCGATCAATACGAGGCTCGCCAGCGCTTCGCCGGCCGCCGTCGACGCGGCGAATGCGGGCGCGCGCCAGATCCAGTGTCGCACCGTGTAGTTCGACAGATGCAGCACCGCGGCGCCACACAGCGCGAGACCGACGAACACCCAATACAACCAGGCCGTCGATTCCGGCGTGTGCGGAATGATCAACGCGCGCACGAGACGCAACACGATCCCGGTGAGGAGACCCATCTCCGCCGCCGAGAGCGTCAGCGTCCGGAACGGGTTGGTCCGCTCGAGTCGCCAGACGATGGTGCGCCGCGGGAAGAACTCAGGCAGAAGAACTCCGGTTTAATTCCAACGACTCCTTTACATGCACGCAGAGCGGAGAAGCTCTACGGAAATTCACCCAAGTCGATCGACGTCGTTAACTAGCAGGGCGCCCTTTGCCCTGCTAGTTAACCTAGAGAGTCTTCGCCGGCTGCAACAGACAGAACGCCAACCAGAGTCTCCTCCAGTCGCTCGAAGCTGAACGGCTTCGTCAACGTCGGTCGTTCGACCGCGCGCTCACCCACGCTGACCACATCGCCAGTGATGAACACCGTCCGCGCGGCCAACCCCGGTCGTTCGGCGACGAGCGAGTGATACAGGCCTACTCCATCGACCCCCGGCATACGGAGGTCCGTCACCACGATGTCGACGCGAGGTTCGCCCTCGCGTACGACATGTAACGCCGTTCCGGCATCGGACGCAGATACCACGCCAAAGCCGCGCAGTTTGCCGAAGGCCTCGAATCCGAGGCGCAAAGTCGCCTCATCGTCGACGAAAAGCACCGTCATCCCCGCGAGCGGGGACCGCGCCGTATACGCTGGCATTTCGGCACTCACATGGCGCACGGCACGCTCGTCGATCGCGGGAATCTCGACGACAAATCGCGCGCCACTGGCGCTGTCCACGAGCGTGATCGCTCCACCATGCGCGGTCACGATCCCATAGCTGACGGACAGTCCCAGACCCGTCCCTTCGCCTTCGGGCTTGGTCGTGAAAAATGGCTCGAAAATTCTCTGGCGGAGGTCCGCTGGGATGCCCGGTCCCGTGTCCGCGACGTCCAGTACGACGGTATTGCGGTCACCCCGCGTGGCGATCGACAATGTCCCGCCGCCGATGTTCGCCATCGCCTGGATTGCGTTCGTCACGAGATTGAGCACGACTTGCTGCAGTTGTCGCGCATCACCATGGATCGCCGGAATATCCGGCGAGAGGTCGAGCAGCACGCGAATGCCGCTCGAGGTCAGCTGATAATTGCGCAGGCGGATCGTGCGCTCGACAACCTGATTGAGGTCCAGCGGCTCGCGTTGAGGAGCACTCCGTCTCGCAAACGCCAGCAGATCTCGGACGACTTGACTCGCTCGTCCGGTTTCCGAGCGAATGACGTCGATCGACTCACGCTGCTGCGGCGTCAGTGTCTCGTCGCGCAACAACAATTGGGCGAAGGCGCTGATGCTCGACAACGGGTTGTTGACCTCGTGGGCCACACCGGCGACGAGCTCGCCGACCGCCGCAAGACGTTCGGTTTCCATCAATCGCGCCCGCATCTCGCGCTCGCCCGTCATATCGCGCCCGATGATCAGCAACGTCGGCGGATCGGTCTCCGGTAGACGACGCGCGGCCATCGACACCGCGCGCGACTCGCCGCCGGGTCGCACGACATCGACCTCGACGCGCGCCGGCAGCCCGCCGAAGGCCGCGGTCACTGCCTCGCGGAGGCGGCGCTGATCCTTCGGCGCGACGAATTCCATGAGGTCGCGATTCGTCGGATCCAAGCCGACCAGCTCGCGCACGTAGTCGTTCGCCTCGGCGACCCGGCCGCCGAGCTGCACGGTCAGCACCGCGTCCGGCGCGGCGCGGAACAGGGTACGGAATCTGAGCTCGGCCTGTCGGAGATCTTGAACCAGATCGGCGTTCGCCAACGCCACCGACAGCATGTCCGACATGGCCTCGACGCGCGAGATGTCGTCGGGCGAGAACGCTCTCACGGCCGACGAACCCAAGGCAACCGAGCCAATCCGCGTGCCGCGCCGGTTGAGCGGAACGATGATCACGGATCGCATTTGGGGGACGGCCTTGATCACGGACTCGCTGATCAACCCCGGATGCATTGTCAGATCGTCCATGGCGAGGGTTCGCCCGGTCTGAATCACTCGCCCATTGGCGGAGTCGTTCGAGAAGATCGCGCCATCGAACTGGGAGAGAATGCCCGCCGCGGCCGCGATCCGGTACTTCGCGTCATCGATCACGAGCGCGACCGTCCCGCCTTCGGCGTGCGCGACGTCCATGACCGCCTCGAGAAACCGTTCCAACACCCGCGTGGGGTTGAGCTCCAGCGCGACGTGCTGGCCGAGCATCCACATGCGCTCGAGCACGCGCTCGGCGTTCGCCAATTCGCCACTCCGTTCGGCGATCCGCTGCTCCAACGTCGATGATAGGGCGCGCTCGGCCTCGACGCTCCTGGCGAGCAAGGTCGATTGCTCGGTCTGGGCCGCGAGCGAGCGGCTCGCCCGGGCCGCGAGCAACGCCACGAATAACGAAACGGCGACCGCGAGCGCGGGACTGGACTCGCCCCGGAACCCGAGCACGAACGTGGCGATCGAGACGACGCCGGTCGCGATGATGATGAACCGGGCCCGGACGGTCGATGATCCAGTGATCTCCCGTCCCCCGGCCGGCGGGGTGCTCGCGCGCGCGCGGACGATCCAGCGGGCGGCCAAGGCGAACGCGATGAGCGCGGCGCCAGAGGCCAGCGGGCGAATCTTCTCGACCTCGGAGCCCAGGGACAGCGAGACCACGGCAACGCCCAAGCTCACGCCACCCGCTCGCCCGATCCCGCTACCGCGCGACGCCAAGAGCAGCGCTACCAGCGACAGAAACAGGATCGGCAGGGAGCGGTGGAAGATGGTCCAGCCCGCGCTCGCGCCGGGCGATGGCGGGACCGCGTACGAGAGGGTGATCCCGACGACGGTCGCGGCACACACCAACAGCGAGATGTCGAGCGCCAGCTCGCGGCGGCGCGCGCGGCGGTGCCATCCGAGCTGGGCGGCGGCGCCGGCGATCAGCGCGGGATACACGAGCCATGCCACTGGCGTGAGTGCCGGCGACAACTGGGACACACCGGCGCAGACGGCCGCGCCAGCGACGCCTATCAACAAGGGCGTACGCGCGGCGACCGCGGTCGCGGCGACGAGTCCGGCGGCGACAGCCCACAGCACCGGCGACTCCGCGCGCGCGACCGCGAGGGTCGCGGCCAGGACGCAGGCGAGACCGGTCAGAATGTCGACCGAACGGCGGGCGGGAATATCAGTCACTGAGCGAAAGACGCGGTTATATGCCCTGTCGGCACTTGCCGGACAAGCGAGAGCTGCTTACACATGTGAAATGACGCCGATTCTCGACATCCGTCTTGCTACGCCGCTCGCCCTTACGGGGCGCGGGGGGTAACGGGTCGGACATCGGTCGGCACGAAGATGACGGGCCCCTCCCCACCTGGCGAGGGGCCTTTTTGTGGCCCTGGAGGAGTGATGTGCGGCATCGGATTCATCGCCCACCTGACTGGAGAACGGTCGCACGCCGTCGTTCGCGACGCGCTGGCGCTGCTCGCGGCGCTCTCGCATCGGAGCGCCGTCGGTTGTGACCCGTGCACGGGCGACGGCGCCGGCATCACGGTGCAACTGCCGCACTACTTCCTCGGGCGCAACTTCGCCACCCTCCCCGCGCCCGGCGAGTATGGGATCGGCGTGGCGTTTTTGTTCGGTGACGTCGAAGCGGGACGGGCCATCGTCGAGCGCTGCATCGCTCAGGAAAGACTCCGATGCCTCGGCTGGCGTTCCGTGCCCGTCGATTCGTCCGTGCTCGGCGAGATCGCGCGGCGCTGCGCGCCGGCGATCTGGCAATTCGCCGTCGATACCGGCGGCCACCGTCCCACTGGTGCGCACGTCGCCGAAGCAACACTGGAGCGTCGCCTCTATATCCTTCGCAGGCGCATCGAGCGCGAAGCGCGAGAGGCTATTTATATCGCCAGTTTGTCGAGCCGCACGATGGTCTACAAGGGAATGTTGCGGCCGGATCAGCTCCCACGGTTTTACGAAGATCTGACGAATCCGGAACTGGCGAGTGGGCTGGCATTGGTCCACTCGCGCTTCTCGACGAACACGCTGCCGAGCTGGGCGCTCGCACACCCCTATCGGTACATCTGCCACAACGGCGAGATCAACACCCTGCGCGGGAATCTCGTCTGGACTCGCGCCAGAGAAGAGCAGGCCTACACGTCGGCCTTCGCGGCCGATCGCGACGTGCTCTTTCCCATCATCGCGCCGAATCAAAGCGACTCGGCCTGTTTCGACAACGCGCTCGAATTTCTCGTCATGGGCGGCCGGCCGCTCAGCGAGGCCATGCTCATGATGATTCCCGAGGCGTGGGACGGCGATGAGGAGATGGATCCGGACAGGAAAGCGTTCTACGAGTATCACGCCGGGACGATGGAGGCGTGGGATGGCCCCGCCGCGATCGCGTTCACCGACGGCGTGCACATCGGTGCGACGCTTGATCGGAACGGGCTCCGGCCGGCGCGATACGTCGTCACCGATGACGATCTCGTCATCCTCGCGTCCGAAGCCGGCGCGTTGCCGGTGCCGCCTGAGGCGATTCGGACGAAAGGCCAACTCCGTCCGGGACGTATGCTGCTCGTCGATACGGCGAATGGGCACATCGTCGCCGACGAGGCGATCAAGGCGCACGCGGCCGGGCGCGAGCCCTACCGCGAGTGGCTCGACGCCGGGCGTCAGTCGATCGCCGATCTCGCGCCGGGTCCAGTCCCAGTCTCGGCCACTCCACCGGACGTCGCTCGCCGCGCATTCGGATACACCACCGAGGATCTGCGGGTGATCCTCGCGCCGATGGGCGAGACCGGAGAGGAGCCCATCGGCTCGATGGGGAACGACACGCCGCTCGCTGTGTTGTCCGATCGGCCCCAGTTGCTGTATCGCTATTTCCGACAACTGTTCGCGCAGGTCACGAATCCCGCGATCGATCCCATTCGCGAGCAGCTGGTCATGTCGCTCGCCGTCACCATCGGCGCGCGCGGGAATGTTCTGGCCACTACAGCGCACTGCGCTTCGCGGGTGCGACTGCCCAGCCCTGTCCTCAGCGACACTGATCTGGCCCGGCTGCCACGGACGACGATCGACGCGGTATTTCTCGGCGACGATATGCGAGCGGCCATCGAGGCCGTCATGGTGCAGGCCGTGGACATCGCGAGGCAGGCCAGAATGGTCGGCGCGCCGGCGACCATTGTGTTGAGCGACCGCGCGATGGACCGCACGCACTGCGCGATCCCCACGCTCTTGGCCGTCGCCGCGGTTCATCACCATCTGCTACGCGAGCGCCTGCGGAGCGACGTCAGCATCATCGCCGAGACGGGCGAAGCCCGCGAGGTCGCGCACCTGGCGCTCCTCATTGGGTACGGCGCGACTGCCGTGAATCCGTATCTAGCACTGGCCACAACGTCCGATGAAGTAAAGTACCGCAAAGCCCTGGACAAGGGGTTGCTCAAGATCCTCTCGAAAATGGGCATCTCGACCATCCAGAGTTATTGCGGCGCCCAACAATTCGAGGCCATCGGTCTCGATCGGGACGTCATCGACCGGTATTTCACCGGAACGCCCTCGCGCCTCGGTGGCGTGGGACTGGACGTCATCGCGCGCGAGACGCTGATGCGCCACCGCGGTATCAGCGCCGAAGGTGAGTACTCGTATCGTGCGGGTGGCCACTTCCATGCCTGGAATCCGCGCACCATCGCGGCGCTGCAGCACGGCGCATTCGGGGCGTTCAGCGAGAGAGTGGACGCCGAAGCCGAGCGGTACACGCTCAGGGGGCATCTGATATTCGCCGAGCGCGCACCGGTCCCTATCGGGGAGGTTGAGCCGGCGAGCGCTATTGTCCGACGATTCTCTACGGGCGCCATGTCCTTTGGATCGTTGAGCAAAGAAGCGCACGAGACGCTCGCGATCGCGATGAATCGCATCGGGGGCCGCAGTAATACCGGCGAGGGCGGAGAGGACCACGCGCGGTTCGGCACTGAGCGGTCGAGCGCGATCAAGCAGGTTGCCTCCGGTCGCTTCGGCGTCACGACCGAGTACCTCGTCAACGCGCGCGAGCTCCAGATCAAGATCGCGCAGGGCGCGAAACCGGGAGAGGGCGGCCAGCTGCCCGGCCACAAAGTCGACCCGACCATCGCGGCGACTCGCCACTCGACGCCGGGCGTGACGCTGATCTCACCGCCGCCGCACCATGATATCTACTCGATCGAAGATCTTGCGCAGCTCATCTTTGACCTCAAGAACGTCAATCCCGCGGCGGCGATCTCCGTCAAGCTCGTCTCGGAAGCCGGCGTCGGGACGATCGCGGCCGGCGTCGCGAAGGCACACGCGGACCGCATCGTGATCTCCGGCGACTCCGGTGGAACCGGAGCGTCCCCGCTCTCTTCGATCAAGCACGCAGGTGTGCCATGGGAGCTCGGCCTGGCCGACGCGCACCAGTCACTCATGCGCAACGGACTCCGCTCCCGCGTTCGATTGGAGACCGACGGTCAGCTCAAGACCGGGCGCGATGTCGCCATCGCTGCTCTGCTCGGCGCCGAGGAATTCGGCTTCTCGACGGCCCCTCTGATCACGCTCGGCTGCGTCATGATGCGCAAGTGTCATCTCAATACCTGCCCCGTCGGCATCGCGACTCAGGACCCCGTGCTGCGGACGAAATTCTCCGGGACACCTGAGGCGGTCATCAATTACTTCTTTTTGGTCGCCGAAGACGTTCGTCGCATCATGTCGCAGCTCGGCGTGACGCGGTTCGAGGATCTCGTCGGGCGAACCGAGCTGCTCGAGCCACGTCCCGGGCCGCTCGACCTGTCTGCGCTGCTCATGCGGGCTGAGGGACCGCGGTTCTGCATTCACCGGCAAGACCATGGACTGCGCGAGCAACCGGTCGGGACGATTACCACCGCGGATCGCGCGGCAGGGGCAATGATCGCGGGCAGAAACCAACCGGCTCGCATCGCACTCACCGGCTCGGCCGGACAGAGCTTCGGCGCGTTCGCCGTGGGTGGTATGTCGCTGCGCCTCGAAGGTGAAGCGAACGATTACGTCGGCAAGGGTCTCTCCGGCGGGCATCTCGTCATTGTTCCGCCGAAGGGTGTCCGGTATATCCCCGAGGAGACCACGATTATCGGGAATACAGCGCTCTACGGCGCGACGTCGGGCGAGGCGTTCATCTATGGCGTGGCTGGGGAGCGATTTGCCGTGCGAATGAGCGGGGCGCATGCCGTGGTCGAGGGCGTTGGCGATCATGCCTGCGAGTACATGACTGGCGGGATCGTCATCGTTCTCGGGCGGACCGGGCGCAATTTCGGGGCTGGAATGAGCGGCGGCTTCGCGGCCGTATACGACATCGACGGCCGCTTCGCCGAACGTTGCAACACTGGCCTCGTATCGCTCGAACCGCTGATTGGAGACGATCGTACGGTCGTGCATGGCCTGCTCGAGCGGTATGAACGAGCAACCGGCAGCGCCCGGGCGCGACAGTTGCTCAGGCGCTGGCCGCAAGCGGCCGAGCGATTCGTCCAAGTCATGCCGCGCGAGTTCAAGCAGGCGCGCTTGGGGAAAACTGCCCATGGGTGATCCGCGAGGGTTCATCACGCTCCGCCGCGCGGATCCCGTGCGCCGCCCGGTGCGCGAGCGCGTGAAGGATTGGGGCGAGATGTACCGGCCGCTCCCGGAGGACGTGCTCCACGCGCAGGGAGCGCGGTGCATGGACTGCGGAGTGCCGTTTTGCCAAGGCGACACGGGATGTCCGGTCGAAAACGTGATCCCCGAATGGAACGATCTCGTCTACCGCGGCCGCTGGCGGGAGGCATTCGACGCCTTGCACGCAACGAACAATTTTCCCGAAATCACCGGGCGCCTGTGCCCGGCTCCGTGCGAGTCGGCGTGCGTGCTCGGCCTGATCGATCGGCCGGTCGCGATCCGCACGATCGAGCAGGCGATCGCGGATCGCGGGTTCGCCGAGGGCTGGGTCGTCCCACGCCCGCCCGAGCGGGAAACCGGGGCTCGCGTTGGCATCATCGGCTCCGGCCCCACGGGTCTGGCGGCCGCTCAGCAGCTCCGGCGATCCGGTCACCGCGTGACCGTTTACGAGCGCGCCGATCGTGTTGGCGGGCTCCTTCGATACGGCATTCCGGCGTTCAAGCTCGACAAGAAAATACTGGACCTGCGCTGCGCGCAGATCGCCGCCGAGGGCGTCGAATTCGTTACGGGAACCGAGGTCGGGAGAACGGTGAGCACCGAACACGACGCCGTGCTCGTCGCGACGGGGGCGGACGTCCCGCGTGACCTTAGGGTGCCGGGGCGCTCACTCGCGGGCATCCATTTCGCGATGGAGTACTTGGTGCGCGGCCCCAGCGCCAAGGGGAAGCGCGTCGTGATCATTGGTGGCGGCGATACGGGCTCGGATTGCCTCGGCACCTGCCACCGGCAAGGCGCGCGCGAGGTCATGCAGTTCGAGTTGCTCCCGAAGCCCCCCGCCATGCAACTCCGTACGTCGCACGCCCACGAGGAAGGAGGTCTCCGGGATTGGTCGGTCTCCACCGTGGGATTCGAGGGAATCAACGGGCACGTCGTCGCGCTCCGCGCGACCCGTGTCGATCAGCCAACGAGCCAGTTTACCGTGCCGTGCGACATGGTCATGCTGGCGATGGGGTTCGTCGGCAGTACGGGAAGGCAATTGGCCGAGACGATCGGCCCGAGGGCGTGGATCGCGGGCGACGCTAGACGCGGGGCGTCGCTCATCGTCTGGGCGATCCGCGAGGGTCGGGACGCCGCGCGCGCGATCGACCGCGCGCTTACTTGACCCAGTGCCCGAGGCGCCTCCAGCGGATCTCGGTGATCGCGCGGAAATAATCGAGGCCGGCGTCGGTGTCGTAGGAGTAGTAGATGAACATGGGTTCGCCCCGGATGTTGACGCGAGGGACGAATCCCCAGTATCGGCTGTCCTTCGAGTTGTGGCGATTGTCACCCATCATGAAGTAGTGCTTGGGCGGAACGACGATCGGACCCCAGTTGTCGAGGGCGATCGTATCGGGCGGCGGGCCGAACCGCGACTTCGAGATCTGGAACTGCTTCTGCCAGGCAAAAATTGGAAGCACCGCGTTCGGCGGGGTCCCGGAATCGGGATCGTTCGGATCGTACCGGATGAATCCGGGCCCCTGCGGCTTCGCCACGCCGTTCACGTAGACGATGCCGTCGCGCATGTAGAGGGTGTCGCCCGGTTCCCCTACGAGGCGCTTGACGAGCGTGGGATTCGGATCCTCGGGCTGGTCGATTTGGTTCGGCGACTTGAACACGACGACATCGCCGTGGTGCGGGCTCGAGTACCCAGGCAGCAGGATGTCCGTGAAGGGGATGTGCGGTCCGTAGACCAGCTTGTTCACGAACAGCCAATCCCCGACGAGGAGGGTGGGGATCATGCTCCCCGAGGGGATCCGATATGCCTCGACGATGAACAGCCTGATGAAGAAAAAAACGAGCAAGGCGCCGATCAGGCTTTTCGCGCTTTCCAGGGTGGAACGCTTCTTTGGGGGCGTGGGCACGGGCGGGCTGTGTGTTGTGGTGAGAGCGCTCGGCCCGCGTAGCGTGGCCGAGCGCTCACGCCCCCTTCCCGCTCACGCGTCCTTGAGATGCTTGTTGACCAGCTTCGTCATGTCGAACATCGACACCTTCGCCTTCCCATTGAAGATCGGCTTCAAGGCGTCGTCGGCATTGATCATACGCCGTTCTTTCGCATCCTGCAGGCCCTTTCTCTTAATATATTGCCACAACTTCTTCGTCACCTCGGTCCGCGGCAGCGGTGCGTTGCCGACCACCATGGCGAGCTGGCTGCTCGGCTGCATGGGCTTCATGAACGCCGCATTCGGCTTGCGCTTCGACGCTTTCTTCGCCGGACGCTTCTTCGCGGCGGGACGCTTGGCGGCTTTCTTCTTCGCGGCTTTCTTGGCCTTCTTTTTGGCTATGGCCATCGAGCGTATCTCCGGGGAAGTAGAGGTAACGAATAACCCTTAATGCGGGTGCAAAGTACATGTCCTCTGTACGGACGCAAGGGAGAGAGGAGAGGTCGAGCGGTGCAAAGCCGTCTGTCGAGCGGCGCGAAGCGTCCGCGAGCCGAGTTATTTCTCTGAGAGGTCGATCATTCTCGACCCCCGGATGTACTCGACGGAGCGTGGATCCCGCAGGGTAGACAGCCGACGGACGACCGCCCCGATGCGGACCGCCTGCTCGGCGATCGTACGGAGGCACTGCGACCGCTCCTCGACCGTCATCGTGTTGTCTTCGAGGAGGGCGACGTTGCCCAGGAGCGCGGTGAGCGGGTTGTTCACCTCGTGCTGAATGGCGATCGCCGTCTCGCCGATACCGGCCAGCCACTGCGCGCGCTGCAGCGCGTCCACGGCTTGGCGGCGCTCGAGATCCACCGCCATGTGGCGCTCGGCGATCGTGATGCGGGTAGAGAGCGCCTCGGGCGTGAGCGGCTTCATGAGGTAGTCGTTGGCGCCGGCGGCGAGGACGCGGCGGAGATCATCCGTCGCCCCCCGGGCCGTCGCCATGAGGATGAACGTGTGCTGACCCGATGGCGACCGGCGGATTTTTTCGCACAGATCGACGCCCGAGAGACCGGGCATCTGCCAGTCGAGGACGAGCAACTCGGGTGACTCCCGCTCGAACACGGTCCACGCCTCGAGTCCGTCGGGGGCAGTGACGACATCATGGCCCGCGCCCTTCAGCACGGCCTCGACCAGGTCCCGCATCGCTTCGTCGTCGTCCGCCACCAGGATCTTCATCGGCCCCCCGTCAACACACCCTGACGCGTTACCGGCACAGCGCGCAGACCGGACTGACTGTCGTCATCGCCCTCGCCCCTGACGCCCGTCTCGTACCACCCCACCGTCACTCGCCCACCCTTGACGCGCACGTCCGGGGCGCGCGCATCGACATCATCGCCCGAGGCGCTCACCCGCGTCTCGAACAAGTGCCCGGCAGTATAGGAGATGGCCAGCATGACTTGCGGCGTGCGCCGATTCGGGTCCTCATAGGCCACGACGACCGTGTCGCCTGCAGCGGAGACGGCCGCGACGACCGGTCTCTCGCCGTAGACGATCACCAGGGGTGCGTGAAACATCCCTTTCATGAGATGTTCATAAAAAATGCCTGAGCCTTCGGGAGGCTCGAGGTAATACGTCAGGTGCAGATATCCACTGTCCGCATCGTACGCGATCGCCGGCGGAGGACGCGAGCAACCCCTCACCGATCGATCGCGCTCGTCAGCACTGACCGCGGCCTCCCACCGCTTTCCGCCATCGATGGACCGCGCGACCCGCAGGATGGCGCTCGAATCAGGGCGCTTCGTCCACCATGCGGCATAAACGAGACTGTCTGCGCCGAACGCAAAGCGCACCGTCCCTGGGCACAGGCGTCGCTCGGTTTTCATCTTCGGCGTCGCGATTGTCTCGGCTGGCCCGCGCGGGACCGCCGGGCCAGCCCATTTTATCGGCGGTTGTCCACATGCAACGAGCCAGACCATACAGCCGATCACCCAGACTTTGCCCACTAGATTCGCCCCCCTACTTTCCGGCATCATGTCTCAATCTGCGCGAGTTCCTCGCCCCGTGAATGAGCCTGTCAAGAGTTATGCACCAGGCTCGCCAGAACGGGTAGAGCTGAAGGCCCGGCTGGCTACAATGGCCGGAGAGCGACCCGACATTCCGCTTGTGATCGGTGGCGAGCACGTGCGGAGCGGCGACGTCTCCCACGCGGTCATGCCGCACGACCACCACCATGTCCTCGCGGACTGGCACCAAGCCCGCCAGCAGGACGTTGAGCGGGCGATCGAGGCCGCAGGCGAGGCCCACCGGGAGTGGAGCACCTGGAGCCAGCAGGAGCGTTCCGCGGTCTTCCTGAAGGCCGCCGAGCTGCTGGCGACTACCGACCGCGCCACCGCAAATGCGGCGACGATGCTGGGGCAGTCGAAGACCGCGCACCAGGCAGAGATCGACTCGGCAGCCGAGCTCATCGACTTCTGGCGGTTCAACCCGTTCTATGCCGATGAGCTGTCGGCGGATCAGCCGATCTCGGATCGGTCGATGTGGAATCAAGTCGAGCTGCGGCCGCTCGAAGGGTTCGTCTACGCGATTACGCCGTTCAACTTCACGTCGATCGCCGGGAATTTGCCGACTGCGCCGGCGCTCATGGGGAATACTGTCGTTTGGAAGCCCGCATCGAGCGCGATGCTCTCCGCATGGTACATCCTTCAGGTCCTCGAGCGCGCCGGGCTTCCTCCCGGGGTCATCAACCTCGTCTCTGGCGACGCGGTCATGATCTCGCAGGTGGCACTTGGGTCTCGCGAGCTCGCTGGTGTGCACTTCACGGGCAGCACCGGAGTGTTCAACTCGTTCTGGAACACCATCGGAACGCACTCGGCCAAGGGAGCATATAAGTCTTACCCTCGCATCGTCGGGGAAACGGGCGGAAAAGACTTTATTCTGGCTCACGTCTCGGCCGACCCACAGGCCTTGGCCGTCGCCATTGCTCGTGGCGGATTCGAGTACCAGGGACAAAAGTGCTCGGCGCCGAGTCGTGTGTATGTCCCTGCATCAATCTGGCCCGATGTTCGCGACCGCACCGTGGCCATCATGCGCGAGATCCGCATGGGAGATGTTCGAGACTTCCGCAACTTCATGGGCGCGGTCATCGACCAGAAAGCATTTACGAAGATCAGCAGCTATTTGGCCGATGCTAAAACCAACGCGAAGATCCTTCAAGGCGGCGGCGCGCACGGTGAGACGGGGTACTTTATCGAGCCCACGCTCGTGGAGACCGGCGATCCAGGTTATCGGCTCATGTGCGAGGAAATTTTTGGGCCGGTCGTGACCGTGCATCCGTATCCGGACGCGAAATGGCGGGAGACATTGCACCTGATCGATCGAACGTCGCCGTATGCGTTAACCGGAGGTGTTTTCGCACGCGATCGCGTGGCGATTCGTGAGGCATCGCAGACGCTGAGACAGGCTGCCGGGAATTTTTATATCAACGACAAGCCGACCGGCGCCGTGGTTGGACAGCAGCCGTTTGGAGGGGCGCGGGGATCGGGGACGAACGACAAGGCGGGATCGAAGCTGAATTTGGTTCGCTGGGTAAGCGCCCGCTCGATCAAAGAGACGTTCGTGCCGCCGACGGACTGGCGGTATCCGTTCATGACCGAGGCATGAAGTACCAGTTTCATACCGCCGATGTGTTTACGCAGCGGCGATTCGGCGGGAACCCGTTGGCGGTCATCCCGGACGCGCGCGGGCTCACCGCGACGCAGATGGCGACGCTGGCGCGCGAGTTCAACCTGTCGGAGACGGTGTTCGTGCTCCCGCCGGCCGATCCGGCAAATACGCGGCGGCTGCATATTTTCACACCGGGCCGCGAGCTCCCGTTCGCGGGACACCCCACAGTGGGCGCGGCGTTCGTGCTGGCCGCGCTCGGCGAGATCGCGACTCCTACGGTGGAGACGCGCATCGTCTTCGAGGAAGGCGTCGGGTTGGTGCCGGTCACGATCCGCTCGCGTGACGGCGCACCCCAGTTCACGCAGCTGACGGTCGCGCAACTGCCGACGCTCGGCGCGCCACCACCATCGGCAGCGGCCGTGGCGGCCATGCTTTCGTTGTCACCCGATGATGTCCTGCACGAGGAGAATGCGATCCAGACCGTGTCGTGCGGCATTCCCTTTCTCATGGTGCCACTGCGATCGCGCGAAGCGCTGCGCGATGCCAAGCCACGCGCCGACTTGTTTCGCGCGACGTTGGGGCCGTCGAAGACCACCGAGGTGTATGTGTTTTGGGACGACGGCGCCCGGGTGCACGCGCGAATGTTCGTGCTCGATCCCGAGCTCAAGGAAGATCCCGCGACCGGCTCGGCGTGCGCCTGCTTGGGCGGATATCTCGCGTGGCATGGACGCACGCCACGCGGATCGACATCGACGATTCGTGTCGAGCAGGGCGTCGACATGGGTCGACCGAGCGTACTAGAAGTCGAGGTCGATACGGCGCCCGATGGCGGAGTGACTGGCGTTCGGGTCGGTGGCGCCTCCGTGTTAGTCGCCGAGGGATCGATCTACTCCGCCTGACGCACGAGTTGCGCCGATCGCGACTCTTGCCTATGGTTCGAGCCGTTTTTCAGTAAAAATCGACCGACTCGACCCGGAGCGCGCATGCGTCGCAAAGCCTTGCGGTTGCAGTGTGCATGGTGGGTTTCGATCCTCGCTGTCTCGGCATGCCGGCAGGAATCGCCGATCACCGCCGCGAGCGGTCCCCCCCAAGGCAGGTTCGCCGCGGTCGATGCGTCGCTGATTACGGCCGCGTACACGTGCGGCAATTATTTCCGCATCCGAAACGCGAACTGGGCAATCGCGCCGCTCACGTACACGGTCCAGGAAACGGGCGAGCAGGGAGCGCTGGCGGTTGCGTCGCGACCGCAAGCGTACCCGTACAATGAGACGTATTTGCTGACGGCTACCACCGGCACGCTTCAACTCTCGTCCGCCGGCGTGGTCGTCGCGACGCAGGCCAACGGGAGGACATCGTGCGCGACCTCGTCCACGGCCGGCTCGTGGACTAATCCGACTCCCTGGCCGCTCGTTGCCATTCATTCGGCGCTTTTGCCCACCGGCAAGGTCATGACGTGGGGCCGCATGGAGCTCACCGTCCCGGAGTATCCGAGGATCTGGGATCCGGTCGCCGACCCGCAGGCCACGCAATCGCAGGCGCAGGCGCAGTATCCTGTTACCAATAACCCGTTCTGCGCGGGCGATGCGCTCATGCCCGATGGGCGGCTATTGGTCGCGGGGGGCCACTACAACACAAACTCGGGCAGACCGACGGCGGAGACATTCGACCCCATCGCGTTGGCGTGGAGCCAGGTTCCCAATATGCGGGCGGGGCGGTGGTACCCGACGGTCACGGCGCTCGCCAACGGCGAGATGCTCGTCGAGTCCGGACCCGACTCGGCGATGATTCCCGACTCGATTCCGGAAGTGCTGCAGGTGGATGGCACGTGGCGGCAGCTGACGAACGCGCGCCGCTACCCGGAGATCTACCCGTGGAACTTCCAAGCCCCGAATGGGCAAGTGTTCTCCGCCGGCCAGACCGTGAACACGCAGTACATCAATACGAGCGGCACCGGCTCGTTGGGACCGGTCATCCCTCACGTGGTCAATACGCTTCGCGACTACGGATCCGCGGTGATGTACGATGCCGGCAAGATCCTCGTCGTGGGGGGCGGGATACCCACGGAGCGGACGGCCGAAGTCATCGACCTCAATAAGCCGTCGCCACAGTGGGCATACACGGGCTTCATGTCGTTCCCACGCCGGCAACTCGTCGCCACGATCCAGGCCGATGGTCAGGTGCTGGTCACCGGCGGCGGATGTTGCGACTCCCGCGGCGGTATAAATCCTGTGCTCATTCCGGAGGTGTGGAATCCGAACAACGGGCATTGGACGCACATGGCGCCCATGCAAATCGTCCGGATCTATCACTCTACCGCACTGCTCCTTCCCGACGGGCGCATCCTGTCAGCCGGAAGCGGTCAACCCGCGGACGCGGGTCAGGTCGACCAGTTCAACGCCGAGATCTACTCGCCGCCATACCTGTTCAATCCGGACGGCACGCTCGCGACGGCGTCCCGGCCGTTGCTCCTGTACGCGCCGCCGACAGTCGGCTACGGCCAGCAGTTCAAGATCTGGACGCAGAACGTGATCCCGTCCCGCATGCTGTGGATTCGACTCGGCGTGGGCACGCACTCATTCAACCAAAATCAGCGCCTCAACAAACTGCCCTTCGTACAGATACCGATACCGCCGGGCAACGCGAGCACGCCGTTCGCGGTCACTGCGCCGGCGAGTCCGAACCTCGCGCCTCCCGGCCATTACCTCTTCTTCGTGCTGAACGCCGCCGGGACGCCCTCGCTCGGAAGGATCATTCAGATTCACTGACGACGTACGGCGCGAGCACGGCGTCGAGGTCGGCCCGAATCCATCGGGCCGCCTCGCCGCGCCGGTATGTCGCCCAGGTCATCAGTGAGCCACTGACGACGGTCTCGATCATGCGGGCCAACGCGCTGGGCTCAGCGTCGAGCTCGCCCGCCGCCACTGCCTCGGCAACCCACCGGCGCAATGCCGTTCGCGTAGCGCGTGCCTGTTTGACGAGACACTCGTGAAACTCGTCGTCCGCCAGATCGATCTGCAAATAGGCCAGATTGCGCACGAAGGCCGCCGGAGATTGCGCCAGATCCGCCATGCATTCGGCGTATGCGCGAAGCGCCGCGAGTGGTGATGAGTGTCGCGCGCGAAGCGCGCGCATCATGTCCCCGGTCGAGCCGGCGGCGAGCCGGAACAGCGACAGCAGCAGTTCTCGCTTTGAGCCGAATCTCTGAACCAGCGCGCCCGCGGTGACACCCGCCTCGGCGGCGATTTCAGCCAACGTCAGCTCACCCGGGCCAAGTCGCGACATCGCCCGGTGGGCGGCCGCGAAGACGTCATCGTCGGTGACCTTGCGCGGCCGGGGACTCATGATAATTTCAATCTAAACGAGGATTTAGTAATGCGCATCGTCACCTACGGTGCCGCGTGCAGCCTCGATGGATTCATCGCCGACTCCGATGGCGGCGTCGAGTGGCTGCACATGAGCCGGGATGTGCAAGCGATCCTGGCCGAGTACTGGGCCACGATCGACACGCTCGTGTGGGGACGCAAGACGTGGGATTTCGCGGCCTCGCATGGTGGCGGCATGGCCGAATCGAGGTCAATGCGCAACTACGTATTCTCGCGAACGCTGACGACCGCCCCTTTCGTGTCCGGCGACCCTGGGGCATTCGTGAACGATCTCAAGCGACAGCCTGGCAAGGGGATTTGTGTCATGAGCGGCGGTCATCTCGCGCAAGCCCTCTTCGCGGCCGATGCGATTGACGAGGTTGGATTAAATATCCACCCGGTACTCCTCGGCACCGGCGTCCCGCTATTCCGCGATTCGGGTAAGCGTATCGCGCTGGAGCGAAAAGAGGTGAAGGCGATAGCCGGCGGGTGTGTCTATGCCATCTATCGCGTCAGAACGTCGCACTCAGGTACGAGTTCACGCGCCACGACCGGCCGGGGTAAATCGCGTGCGCGACGTCGAGGCGAATAAGCCCGTCGAGAAACGACATTCCGGCGCCAGCGCCGGCGAGCGGCCGCCCCTCGTGCCCCCAGTCGCTGCGATCGCCGGCCCAGCCCATGTCGTAGAACACGACAGGCTTGAAGGCCACTGAACGCGGCCCGAGCTCCACTCGCGTCAGCCAATAGCTATCGCCCGCTTCCGCGCCGGGCGGGAGGCCACGCACCGTCTGGAGACCGCCGAGATACCACCAGCGCTGCGGCGGAGCCTGGCCGCCGGTCATCCCGGCGCTCAGCGTGATTGCCCCGTCGGCGATGCGCGCCAGGCCGTGGGAGATGGTGACATCGGCCGCGCCGCGCACGTAGTCGAACGTCCCCGCCGCGCCCTCGGCCCGAAGGTTCGAGAGCACGCGCAATCCGTGCGGGTCGAGCCCGTACGAAGGCATCACACGCACGGAAACGCCGGTGATCGCGCCCTCATGCGCGACGAGGTTCGCCGGCGCATGCGGGCCGTCGAAGGCATGCGTGAACGAGAAGTTCGTGTTGACCTGAGCCGTTCCTTCGCCCTCGGCGAACAACCGCCACGCGTACGGGAACCCGAGGTCGCCCTGCCCGGTGAACTCGCCACCCCAGGCGCGATAGTAGTAGCCCTCGTCATCGCCGAAGACCAGCGCCGACAGGGAGCTGCCGAGCGAAAGCGGGTCGCCCCAATCGTTCGCCGAGGCGAGTCGGCGGTAGACGCCGAGTCCGAGTGTGCTCCTATCGTCGGACTGCGTGACGCGGAGCTCGGCGTTCGGTTGGCGGTCGGCGACGCCGAAGCGCGCTTCGCCCCACCACGCGTATCCGCGACCGAGGTCCTCACTCACACCAAGTCCAGCCGACAGGCCTTCGACGCGGTTGTAGCGGACGAGCCCGTGATCGAGTGCATAATGCAGGTGCAAGGACTGCGGCGCCCAGTCGGGCTGCGCGTTCATGCCGATCGCCCGCACGAGGCTGGCGACATCGACGGCGGCCGGGCCGTAGTCGCCCGAAGGAAGCGAAGGCGAGCGCGCGAGGGCGGCCGTATCACATGGCGTACGCGTCAGCACGCGCACGCCGCGGGTATCAGCGGTATCGACTTCGGTCCACACGCTGTCATGCGCGCATTGGTTTTTGTGCGCGTGCTCGCGCGCCGAGTCGGGTAGCACGGCGGCGGTGATCAGTGGGAGCGAGTCTGGCTCGTTGACGCTGGCGTAGCGATACCGCGCTTCCAGGTCGAACGGGAACCGCATGCCCCCGGCGCGCCCTTGGCCCTCGAACAGGCCGCCCGTGGGCAGCCAGAATCGATTCTCGAGCAGGCCGTACTCGATGATGACGGTCGAGACGTTGGCCGACATCGGGAAGATCAGCGGGCGCACCCAGACGGGAACGTCGTCGAACGAGTGCGGGTCTTTGTTCTTGGCAACCGACACGATGTCCATCGGCGCCGCGAATCGATAGACAGCGCGTACCAGGTGGCCAGAGCTCTCGTCGAACCACAGTGAGCCGACGCCGAGATTCCACTCGGGTCGGCGCGGATGGAGCCGGATCTCGCGCACGTGCACCGGCTCGGCGCCCGGCGCGCGAATCGTCTCCGAGTCACCCGCCGTGTACCGGTAGTACGCCTCGGCGCCCGGCGCGAGCGGGTCGATCCAGTCGTTCACGTCGATCGTGTCGTGCGTCGACTGCTGCCACGGGATCGGTCGTCCCGGGATGTACGGCAGCGCGACGAGTCCGTTGCCGTTATCGATGTCGACGTCAGCCCCGGGAATGATCGGCAGCTTGGTGCGATCGCCGATGATGTCGACGACGGCGCCCGAGCCACGCTGCCACCGCACACGGGCGGCGGTCTGTTTTTGAAAGAGCGTCCGCTTGCGCACGAATCGCGCGAATTCGATTCCCACGGTCATCTGCTGGACTACCGTGGCGTCGTATCCCTGGAGTCGCGCGTCGTCCGCGTGGCGAGCCGACCGGGCAAGCGCCACGAGATCCCGTGTCGCGCGCGAGTCGTAGGCGTCAGTCGTGTCCTGTTTGAGCGAGCCGACGGCGAGGAATACGAGCAGCGCGAGCACGGCACTACTACGCCCTGATTACGGGGTAGTTTCTTTTGATTTGACAAAACAAAATATATGCCTAGATTCGTGGTATGCGGACCAGCGACGCGGCGGCGGTAGTCATGACGGCGTACCCACGCATCTGGTTCGCCTGCCATCGCCGGCACGTGCGAGATCCCCAGAGCGGTACCCTGCTCAGCGCCCACCAAGCGAGCATCCTCGACCATCTCGACACCGTCGAGGCGACGTCCCTCACGGCGCTCGCACGGCACCTGGGGGTCACGCCCGGCACAATGTCGGTCGCGGTCGACCGGCTCCAAAAGCACGGGTATGTGGACCGGACCTGGGACCACCGCGACCGACGCCGCGTGCAACTCCGACTGACAGAGGCTGGCGCTCGCGTGCGCAGCGCGAACTCCGCCCTTGATCCCGCGCGGGTGGAGGCGCTCCTGGGTCGCCTGACGGCCGAGGAGCAGCGGGCCGCGATTGCGGGACTGACCATCCTGGCGCGCGGGGCCGATGCGATTGGCGAGCCAAAGAGGCGGCAAGCGTGAGCGGGCTACTGGACTCCTGGCTTCCAGTCTCGCATACGGCCGAACGCTCCGCCGAGATCTCGGCGCCGCCCGAGCGCATATGGGAAGCGCTGACCAACGTGAGCGCATTCCCGACCTGGCGACCCGATGTCACGAGCGTCGAGCAGCTGCCGGACCAGAGGTGGCGAGAACATGGGAAGCACGGCGTGATCACGTATCGCGTGATGACCGCCGAGCCACCGTCGCGATTGGTGGTGCGCATTGTCGATGAGTCGCTGCCGTTCGGCGGCGAGTGGGAGTACCGCGTCGTGCCCGGCAAAGTCACCATCATCGAGCGCGGCGAGATCTACAATCTCTTCTTCCGGATCATGGCGCGGTTCGTGTTCGGGTACACCAAGACGATCGAGGCATTTCTATGGGCGCTGAAGCAACGTGTCGAGTCTCGGCCGAGCTGAAGGTTCTGCTCGAGACCGACCAGATCATTGTCCGCGGACGGATCCCCTTCTCGGCCATAACGCGCGTGAACGCCGACCGCGGCCGGCTGGTGCTGCACACGGCCGACGGCGACATCGCGCTGGAGCTCGGGGCGGCGGCTGAGAAATGGGCCGAGAAGATCAGATCGCCGAAATCGCTGATCGACAAACTCGGCGTCGCCAGCGACGCCATCGTGTCGGTTCTCGGCGTCAGCGATACAGAATTTCTGGGCGCCCTCGCCACGCGGACGCAAGCGATCACGCGGGGTCGTGTCAACGCCGAGAGCGTCGTGGTTTTTCTGGGCGTGGAGCGAGACCGAGACCTGTCGAAGATCGCCATGGTGACCGCACAGTTGCCGCCGAAGGCGGCACTCTGGGTCATTCACCCGAAAGGAAAAGACGGCGTCAAAGATACAGCCGTGTTCGAAGCCGCTCGGGAAGCGGGCCTGACGTACACGAAGGTCGCGCGGTTCTCGGCCACGCACACGGCCGAGCGACTCAATAGACCTGGAAGAGCGCGGTCGGGGGCCCGATAAGCAGTTGTCCGCGCACCCGGCCTGATGGCGATGGCCCCGGGTGGAGCCGCAAGACGATAGGGCCGGTCGATGAGTCGATCGTGGCGTACATCGTGGAATCGTGCGCCAGGCGCGCGGTGTCGGCGCCCGAGATAAACTCGCCGAGATAGAGATCGCCGTCCTCGGAGCTCAGCAGAAAGCGTTCTGCCGTCGCTATGCCCGGCGTCGGTCCGTTGCGGTCCTTCGAGAACCGAGCCGAGTCCCGCTGAATGAACGCCGTGAGCGCTCCCCAGCGCTGCAGGAGCGCGACCGTATCGATGTCCGGGTGGCTCGATGCCGGCCCCAGGTGGCCGGTGGTGCGCAGGTCGGCGATCCGCGTCCCGTCGAACTCGACACGTGAGCCGGGCGCGAGCGTCGTGTCGACGCGCTCGAGCCGAGAAGACGCCCGAGCGAGGCCGTGCCACAGCGAGAACACGCGGTTGCCGATGCTATAGCACCACGCCAGCAACAGCACGATCACGATGCCCGCCACAATGCGGATGTTGATTTGCCGGCGCACAAAATCACCATAATCCATGCCGTCGTATATTTCCAGGAGATGAGCGACCTCCTCGCCGCCCGATCGCAGATGGCGATCTCGCTCGCCTTCCACATCATCTTCGCCATCGTCGGTATCGGCATGCCAGCCCTCATGGTCATCGCCGAACGCCGATGGCAGAAGACGGGCGACGCCGTCTACTTGGATCTCGCCAAGCGGTGGGCGCGAGGCACCGCCATCATGTTCGCCGTCGGCGCCGTGTCCGGGACCGTGCTGTCGTTCGAGCTCGGCCTCCTCTGGCCCCGATTCATGCAGTACGCGGGCGACATCATCGGCATGCCGTTCTCTCTCGAAGGGTTCGCGTTTTTCACCGAGGCGATCTTCCTCGGCGTGTACCTCTACGGTTGGAATCGCGTGGGCCCGCGGACGCACCTCGCGGCAGGGATCCTCGTCGCGCTTTCCGGCGTCCTGTCGGGCATCTTCGTCGTCGACGCGAACGCGTGGATGAACACACCGGCCGGCTTCCGACTGGATCACGGGCTCATCGTCGACGTGCACCCCTACGCCGCCATGGCCAGTCCGGCGGCGCTCGCCGAGACATTGCACATGACGCTGGCGGCGTACGCGTCGCTCGGCATGGCGGTCGCCGGGTTGCACGCGTTCCTGTTGCTCCGGCAGCCGACGAACGGCTTTCACAAGAGGGCCTTGATCGTCGCGCTCATGGTCGGAGCGCCGGCATCCATGCTGCAGCCGATCTCCGGCGACATTGCCGGGCGGGTGGTCGCGGACACCCAGCCCGTCAAGCTCGCGGCCATGGAAGGCGAGTTCAAAACGCAGGCGCGGGCGCCGTTGCGCATCGGCGGCATCCCCGACGTGCGGGCCCACGAGACCCGCTACGCGCTCGAGATCCCGGGCGGGCTCTCATTCATCGCCTATCATGACATCAACGCCACGGTCAGAGGCCTCGACGATTTTCCGCAGAACCGGTGGCCGCCGGTCGTCATCGTGCATCTGGCGTTTCAAGTCATGGTCGGACTGGGCACCGTGTTAGCGGTGATCGGGCTCTGGGGCCTCTGGCACCTGATTCGTCGTCGCGAATTCACCAAGTGGCTGTTGGTCCTTTTGAGCATCGCCACGCCGATGGGGTTCATCTGCGTGGAATCCGGGTGGACGGTTACTGAGGTTGGACGTCAGCCGTGGATCGTCACCGGGATACTGCGGACCGCTGACGCGGTCACGCCCATGCCCGGGCTCGTCGTGCCGCTAGTCACCTTCAGCACGCTGTACGTGTTCCTCGGCATCATTGTCGTCTGGCTTCTGTATCAGCAAGTGATCAGAAGCCCGCATCCGGTGGAATAGCATGCTGCAAATGATCGTGGCGGGCATCGCCGGTGTGGCGCTCACCGCATACGTGCTGCTCGGCGGCGCCGACTACGGTGGCGGCGTGTGGGATCTCCTGGCGTCTGGCCCGCGGCGTGAGCAGCAGCGCGATCTCATCGCGCACGCGATCGGCCCGATTTGGGAAGCGAACCACGTCTGGTTGATCCTGATCGTGGTGCTGCTGTTCACATGCTTCCCGCCGGCATTCGCGCAGCTCACGACGGTGCTGCATATCCCCATGACGTTGCTGCTGATCGGCATCGTGCTCCGCGGCTCGGCGTTCACATTCCGTGCATACGACGCCACCCACAGCGCCGTGCAGGAGCGTTGGGGCATGCTGTTCGCGATCGCCAGTGTGCTGGCCCCCGTCCTTCTCGGCGTGATCGTCGGCGCGATCGCGTCGAACGGCGTGGGCAACGCGGCCGCCACCCTCGCCGAGAGCGGAGTCGAATTCGTTCCCGTCTTCGTGACGCCCTGGCTCAACGCGTTCACGGTGTCGCTAGGCGTGATGACCCTCGTGCTGGTCGCGTTTCTGGCCGCGACCTATCTCACCGTCGAAGCGGCCGCCGATCGTGCCGTGCAAGACGACTTTCGACGGCGGGCGATCATCGCCGCGCTGGTCTTGCCGGTCACAGCCTATGTGACGCTGCTGGCGGCCGAGCCGCTGGCGCCGCGTGTGCAGAAAATGTTGCTGCACTCGCGCGCAGCTATGCCTATCCACATCGCCGCGATGATCGCGGGGCTCGGCGCCGTCATCGCGCTCTGGACGCGGCGATATCGGCTGGCGCGATTCGCGGCCGGCGCATTGGTGACACTGATCCTCTGGGGTTGGATGCTCGCGCAATTCCCGTTTTTGATACCGCCGACACTCACGATATTCGACGCCGCCGCCCCTCCGGCGACCCTGCGCGCGTTCGTGACCGCGATCGCCGTCGGTGCCGTCGTGCTCATTCCGTCGTTGTGGTATCTCTACGGCGTGTTTCGCCGTTCTCATCATCAACAAGAACCGGAAACTCCCCACTGAGTCGGTCGAGCTCCTTGCCGAACTCGGTGATCGCCTCATCGTCGTGCACCGCGCTCCGGCGCAGATAGGCGAAGAGCAGAATGCCGACCGCGCCGACGCCGGCGAGCGTGAGCACATCCTCGAAGCGGTGAATGTGTCGCATGACCGCGTCGGCCGAGCGACCGAACGCCCAGCCGACGACGGTGAACAGGCTGGACCAGGTGAGCGAGCTGACGGCGCTGCCGATCGCAAACTCCCAGATCGGAACGTGGGCGGCGCCGCAGGCGATGGGCAACGTGATTCGCAGGCCGAACGCGTAGCGCACCGCCAACGCCGCGCGCCACGGGCGGCGCCGGACAACCATGAGCGCGCGCGTGAAGAGGCGGCCGAAATGCGGGAATCGCTTGCGCAGCCAGATGCCGCGAGCGCGGCCGAGATAGTACAGACCCAAGCCGCTCACCCAGGTCCCGACGCTGACGCTGATCGCGACCTGCATGAGGCCGAGCCGGCCTACGTGAGCAGCATATCCGCCACCAATGGGCGCCAGCTCTTCGGTGACGTTGCTGATCGCGCCGATCAGCAGGTACGCCCAGAATGTGCCGGGGAGGTTAGAGAGCCAATGCACCTGGAAAACCTAGTCGCCGGGCGCGGCCTCGGGGACAGCCGCGGGACGAATCGCACGCAAGAACGACGTCCGTAGTCCATCGAGGATTTCGTAGAAGGTCGGGACGACGAGCAGCGTCAGCACGGTCGATGTGATGACCCCGCCAATCACGGCGACACCCAACGACCGCCGGAAGTCGCCACCGACACCGGCGCCGATCGCGACGGGCAGCATGCCGGCAATCAGCGCCATGGTCGTCATGAGAATCGGGCGCAACCGAATGCGACCGGCTTCGATCAGCGCATCGCGCGTCGATAGGTGTTTGCGTTCCTTGGCCCAGATCGCGAAGTCGACCAGCAAGATCGAGTTCTTGGTGACGATCCCCATGAGGAGGATCACGCCGATCATGCTCAAGATGTTCAGCGTCTCTCCGGCGATCATGAGCGCGAGCACCACGCCGATGAGCGAGAGGGGCAATGCGATCATAATCGTCAGCGGATCGAGGAACGATCCGAATTGGACCACGAGGATCAGGTACATCAGGAGCACGGCCAGACCGAGTGCCGCGATGATGTCACCATAGACCTCGGTCTGGTCGCTCACTTCTCCGCCCTGCGTGACGCGAATGCCAGGCGGCACCGCCAGTCGCTCGACTCGCGAATTAATGTCGTTCGAGACCTCGCTCAAGGATCGGCCTTCGACGTTCGCTTCGACGCTGATGACCTCATCACGGCCGAAGTGCTCGACCGCGGCCGGGCCGAGAGTAGTGGTGACCGAGGCAACCGCGCCCAGCGGGATCGTCGTCGGACCCCTGGCAGACGCGACCAACAAGGGGAGCTGCTCGAGATCAGTCACGTTCGCGCGAGCGTCAGATGCAAACCTGATAGTGACGTCTCGCGTTTTTCCGCTGGGATCGACCCAGTCGCCGACATGCAGCCCCGCAAACGCCGGACGGAGCGCCGCGGCGACATCGCTTACCGATATCCCCATCGTCGCGGCCAATGGCCGATTGAGATCGATCTGCAACTCGGGCCGGTCGCCTTTCGTGGAGAGCCCGACATCCGCGGCGCCAGGAACTTGTCGAACGACGCCCATGACCTGACCGGCGAACCGACTGAGCGTCGCGTATCCCGCACCCTCGTCGCGCAACTTGATCTGAATCTGTTTGCGATTCCCAGCCGGGCTCGGCTCGAAGACGTACGCCGTGACACCGCCCAGCCGCGACAGCTCAGGGCGTATCACCTGGGTGAGCGCCGTCTGGGACACGCGGCGCTGTCCCTTCGGGACGAGCCGGACGTAGACCGATCCCGAGTCGATCTCCCCGGCGGCGCTCCCGACCGTGGAATACGTGTACTGCACCTCGGCGTGCGAGCGCAGCAGGCGTTCGATCTCGGCGAGCTTGAGGCGCATGTAGTCGAGGTTCGAACCTGGCGGCGTCTGGACGACGATGTTGAGCTCGGAGCGGTCGCTCCTCGGGATGAGGTCGGCGCCCCCGAACAGCACTTGAAGGGAGATCGCACCGACGAGAGATAGCACGGCGAGTGCCGCCATGGTCCAGCGATGGTCGAGCCCCCAGGCGATCACACCCTTGTAGGCGTCCGCCTGGCGGTCGAACCAGGAATTGAACCTCTCGAGCGCTCGGGCAATCGGGTTCCGTCGCTCGTGTCCCTCGAGCTGCGGGTCCGGCCAATAGGCCGAAAGCATCGGGTCGAGTGAGAACGACACGAACAGTGACACCAAGACGGCGCAGACCACCGTCAGCGCGAACGGCTTGAACCACTGACCAGCCTCCCCGCGCATAAACGCCACCGGCACGAACACCGCCACAATCGAAAGCGTGGTAGCCGTAACGGCGAGGCCAATCTCGTCGGTGCCCTTGTGCGAGGCTGTGATGTGATCCTCGCCCAACTCTATGTGGCGGACGATGTTCTCTCGAACCACGATCGCGTCATCGATCAAGATGCCAATGGCTAACGAGAGGCCAAGCAGGGACATCGTGTTCAGCGTAAACCCAAAGGCCCACACCGCGATGAAGGCCGCCAATGTGGACACAGGCAGCGCGAGACCGGTAATCACCGTGGAGCGCCAAGAATTCAGGAACACAAAAACAACAAGCACCGTGAGTACGGCGCCTTCGACGAGCATTTCTTCGACGTTGCGTACCGATTGCAGCACACGCACACCAGCGTCCTGAACCATCGTGAGCTCTACGCCTGGGGGGAGCGTGCGACGAATGTCTGGCAGCTTGGCTGTGACGGCATCGGCGACGCGAGTCGTGGACGTTCCCTTGGCTTTCGTAATGTCGATTCCTATGCCAGGGCGACCGTTGTACAGCGCGAGTGATCGTGCCTCAACGACCGTGTCTTTCACATCGGCGATCTGGCCGAGACGCACCGGAAGAGGACCGCGCTGCGCCACCACCAGTTGGAGAAAATCTTCTGGTGATTGCAAACGGCCATTGAGCCGAATAGTCCGCTCAGTCAGCGCGCCAATCACGCTGCCGACCGGCGCGGCGAGGTTTTGCGTGTTCAGGGCATAGACCACTTCGCCAACGCTGACATGGGCGGCCTCGAGATCGCGCGGTCTCAAGTTGACGGCGATCGTCCTCGCATCGCCGCCCTCCACATTGACCTGCGCCACGCCAGGAATCCCGCGCAGCTCTTTCGTGATGCCCGGATCGGCCAGGATCGTGAGCTCGGCCGGGCTCATGGCCTGTGATGTCACGGCGAGCGACACGATTGGGAGCGCCGACGGATCGTATTTGCGGATGATCGGCTCGCGCACTTCGGACGGAAGCTGGTCACGGACCTCGGAGATCGCATCGCGCACGTCCTGCGCGGCCTGATCGACGCTCTTGCTGAACTGGAAGATGACGGTCACCTCGGCAAACCCGTCGACGCTGGTCGACTCGAGATGATCGAGCCCGCTAATCGCGCTGAACTGCTCTTCCATCCGATCGACCACTTCGCGCTCGACCTGCCGCGGCGTCGCGCCCGGATATGGGACGAAGACCGAGATCACCGGCGAGGCGACGTCCGGATACTCATCGATGTCGGTCTTGACGAGCGCGAACACGCCGAACACGACGAGCGCGATCATCGTCACCGTCGTCAGGATCGGTCGCTTGATCGCGAAGTCGGAGATGAACATGAGGCTACGCGCTAGCGCTCAGCCGCCATATGCGTCACCCGGACCGGCGTGCCGGGCGTCAGGCCCTGCGCCTGCCCCAGCAGCAGCGTATCCCCGGCCGCGACGCCTGCGGTAATCTCGACGCGCTCGGCGACCTCGTCGCGGAGGCCGAGCGCGACATCGACGCGCTCGACCTTGCCCTCGCGCAGGCGCAGCACGCTGGGCTTGAGATACCGGGTATCGATCGCCGAGAGCGGCGCCACGAGGCCGCGCGACGATTGCGTGACGATGCGACCAGTCGCGAACAGGCCGCCGACAATACCGTTGTCGGGGTTCTTGATCTCGGCGAACACCTGCACCTGACGTGTCGCCGGGTCCGCAACCGGGCTCGTGCGAATGATCGACCCGCCGAAGGTTCGACCATTGTAGCCGTTGAGCGTGAATGACACAGGATCGCCGACGTGAACGGTCGCGATCTGAGCCGCCGGCACGGTCGCTTGGAATTGGAGTCGGCTGGGGTCGACGACGCCGAATGTCGGACTGCCGGGTCCAATGACGTCACCGGCGCTCACATCGCGCTCGCTGACCACGCCGGCGAACGGGGCGCGAATCTCCGTGTTGGCGAGGGCCTTCTCGGCCTGCACGAGACCAGACTTGGCGTTGGCTAACGCTGACCGAGCCTGCGCATCCTGCTGGACGACGAGCTCACGGTCTCGCTCGGCGATCGCGCCCGCGGCGAGCAGCGTGTCCATCCGCTTGACCTGTCGGTCGGCGAGGTCGGCCGCCAGCTCCGCCGTGGATACGGACGCCTTGACCGAGGTATACGCATCGCGAATCGCCGCGGCTTCGATCCGCGCCAGCACTTGATTGGCCGCTACGTGCTGACCCTGATCGGCCAGCGTCTCCAACACGGAGCCACCGACCTCGGCCCGCAGTTGGGCATTGCGAATCGGGACTAGGGTACCCGATATGGCCGGGCCGCTGAGCACGACATCAGTTGCTACGACCACGATGTCCTCGGCGCCCAGCTCGATCACGTGCGGCGCCCGCGCATCGCTCGGGTCGCGGCGTCCGCATGCCGTGGCCAGCAATAGCAGTGTCCCCAGGTATCGTTTCATCGAGCGACCAGGGGTAAGTCGCGGATCAGCGCGGCGCGCATACGAGCGACTTGAAGATTCCGCGCCGCCTGCGCCCGATTAGAGAATGATTGCTGACGCGCAATGCGCGACCCATTGAGCTCGACCAGAGAAGACAGTCCTTCGCGATACCGCAGCTCCGCGATCTGATAGGCTTGCACGGCCTGCTGCCAAGACGTCGAAACGGCGCGCCAACTCGCCTCGGCCGCGCGAAGCTCAGCGACGGTGCTCCGCGCATCGAGTGCCGCCGCATCGCGCGCTTGGTTGTAGCGCGCCTTCTCGGTCTCGAGGTTCGCCTCGGCGATCAGCACGTCACCGTGCGTCTTGAATCCATTGAAGATCGGCACCGATGCCGTCACGCCGATAGTCCAGTTGTTCAGGAAACTGTTCCAGGCCGGCAGTCCGCCAGTCGGAAACGCGACTCGTTGATAGCTCGAGGTGAGGGACAGCGACGGGAGATACTCCCCGCGACTCTCCGTTAGCAACGCCTCGTTGGCGACAATCGCCTCGTGCTGCTCACGCACGCTCGAACGGTGGTCGACGGCTGTGTCGCCGACGGCGGATGGCGCGCTGTCGTTCAGGGAGACGAGTTGCACACCACCCGGCAGATCGGTCCCGTCCTCGACGCCCGTCGTCAGCGTCAACGGCGCGTCGAGCGGTAGTCCGATCAACTGCTTGAGGCGCAAGTATCGCTGATCGCGTTCGGCCTTTACTTGCACCAGCACCGGGATCTGATTGTCGCGCGTCACCTGCGTCTCGAGCAGATCGAATTCCGACTGGTTGCCGACGCGACGCGCCAGGCGTGCCTGGGTCAACGTGCGCTCATCCATTGCCAACGTCGAATCGGCGATCGTCGCCAGCTCATCGGCGAGCGCCGCATCGTAGTACGCCTGCGCTACCTCGAACATGACCTGCGCGCGTTGCGCGTCGACCTCGACCTGGGCCGCCTCACGCGGAGCCGACGCGGCGTGCGCGGCGGCGAGCATCTGGCCATCGAACAACGTTTGCGAAAACGAGAGGCCCAGGTTGTAAGCGTTGAGGGCGCCAATGCCGACGCTCGAGAAGATGTTGCCGGAGAACTGCGATGGGCAGCTCTGTGCCGACGCCAGCGCCGCCTGACGTTGGGCCGTGGTCGCCGTGGAATCGAGCTGAATGGTGCACAGCTGAAACTGGTTCTTGGGGAGCGAGGTCAGCGCCGTGTACTGGGACTTGATGGTGCGAGTATAGCTCAACGTCCCGAAGAGTTGGGGCAGGAACGCCGAGCGTGCCTGCATGACTTGTCCGCGGGCACGCGTTAGGCCCGCCCGGGCGATGGTCATGGCGTTGCTTTGGCTGAGCCCCGCGCCCACGGCATCCGACAGCGACAACGCTCGACCCGGTTGTTGCGCGCCGAGATGCACAGCGATACTCAGCCCGAGAATGAACCTACGCATCGGCGGCGCAAGGTAACATGATCCCCGACATTACAGGGCAAAAAAACGCCCTGTAATGACGTCGACTGGCCTCCAGCCATACCCGGAGAGTTGACCGCTTCGCATGCATGTAAAGAAGTCGTTGGACAAAACGCCCCCGGGAACCCGCGGGATGTGGCCCGGCCAGACACTGATCGCGTTCCGCCGCGATCCGTTGCATTTTCTACGTTCACTAACCAAACGATACGGTGACGTATCATCGTTCAGAATCGGCCCACAGCTGCTGGTACTGATCAACGATCCGGAAGCCATACGGGATGTGCTAGTCACCAACCAGCGCGCCTTCAAGAAAGGAAGAGGCTTGGAGCGTACCAAGCCGCTGCTCGGCGAGGGCCTACTGACGAGCGAAGGTGAAGTGCACCTGCGGCAACGCCGACTGGCCCAGCCGGCTTTTCATCGCGAACGGATCGCGACATACGGGCGGACGATGATCGAAGGCGCCGTCCGCGCGCGGGATCGTTGGCACGATGGGCAGACCCTCGATTTCGCCGGCGAGATGATGGCGCTCACGCTCGGTATCGCTGGCCAGACATTGTTCGGCGCCGATGTCGGCGGCGAGACCGAGGCGATTCGTGGGGCCATGGCCGAGGCGCTGCAGGCGTTCGAGATCGCGACCCTGCCGTTCTTCGAGGTGTTCGATCGCCTGCCAGTCCCATGGATGCGCCGATTGACACGGGCCAGGGCGACACTCGATGCCATCGTGTATCGCATGATCGCCGAGCGGCGAAGGGACGGCCGCGACCGAGGGGATCTCCTCTCCA
>Ga0210409_10001079_pt1 | contig 38017 bp, 37 predicted proteins | sample IncBWH17MmetaG_FD_161649 | JGI IMG/M metagenome (GOLD analysis project Ga0210409, IMG submission 161649) | Forest soil microbial communities from Barre Woods Harvard Forest LTER site, Petersham, Massachusetts, United States - Inc-BW-H-17-M | ecosystem: Environmental > Terrestrial > Soil >... | reverse complement strand
CCCGAGCCAACATCGAACAGAATCGCCCGACTCGCCCCGACAATTAAATACGAATAATTTTGTTGGTAGTAGCGCGGCTCACCGATTGCGAATGTCCCCTCCCCCAGATCCTCAACTGCAAAATAATCGTCCACCATTCTTCCCTTCGCAATATTCGCCGGCGCAACATCTACAATCGCGTGAGGGTCGAGCCACACGGCCAGCTCGCTGTCAATGTATGGCGCATAGCACGCCGCAACAACAATGCCCAAGATAAGCACGCCGATGCAAATGAATGCTGCACGCTTTCCACGTCGACCCACTTGATCTCCCTTCCCAGCTCGCCTGCCAATCATCGACGAAAGGCGGCGCTCCGCAACACTTGACCGGGGTGATTGCCGGTAGGCTGTGCATTGTCGATGACCCATTCGCCCGACACCATGACAGCGGGAATGCCGAGCGGTGGCGCCTCCGGCGCTGTGATCGTCGACTGATCGATGACGACGGCGGGATCAAACAAGACGAGATCGGCAACATATCCGCTCGCTACGCGGCCGCGGTCCTTCAAGCCCAGTTGGTGCGCCGGCAGTCCCGTCATCTTGTGGATAGCTGTCTCGAGTGGCAGCACCTTTTGCTCGCGGACATAGCGCCCGAGTACCCGCGGAAACGAGCCCGCACCTCGAGGATGGGCGCCATGCAGGTTGCCGTCGCTGCAGAACATGATCTGGGGCTGGGCAATGAACCAGCGGACATCGTCTTCGCTCATAGACGTGCCTATGATGGCCTCCATGGGCTCGTGGGTTCCGACTTCGGCGCTGGTTGCATGCACGATCCGTATGTAGGCGTCGACGGGCGTCAACTTCCAAGCAGCGGCGATCTCCTCCAGCGTCTTTCCCGCGAAATCAGGATCGGGCGTGTAGTGCACCAGTCTGATTGCCGCCGCACCGCCGTTGTCCGCCAGCGCCTGAGCCACTTTTTCGGCATTGTCGTAGTCTCGATCCGGCACCAGTACCCGGATCGTGGAATACCAATAGGTGTACGGATACACGTCGGCCATCAAGTTCACGTGGTCGCGCTTTGCGGTCGCGAAATATTCCGGCATGCGGGTTGCCGCCATATGCCACAGCCGCGTGGAGCCCAGTTTGATGTGTGTGATCTCGACCGGAATGCGCGCTTCCCGACCGATACGCAGAACTTCGTCGAAGGATTCGAAGGTGTGGTTGGCTTCGTCGCGCACGTGGCTGATATAGAAACTGCCTGCGGCCGCCGCCACCTTGGAGAGTGCGATCACTTCCTCCGTGGTCGCGAAGTGACCTTCTTCGTACTCAAGCCCCGTGGATAGACCATATGCGCCCGCCCGCAATTCTTGGGCGAGCAGATTTTCCATGCGTGCGAGTTCCTGGGGCGTCGAGGCTCGGTACAAATCCTTGCCCATGATCTGCTCGCGCAAAGTGGCGTGTCCGATCATGCTGGCGACGTTGATGGCGGGCGGGGTTGCTTGAAGCTGCGCATAGTAATCACGCAAGGGAAAGTGCGACTGCCCGTCCTGGCCCACGAAGATCGTGGTGACCCCCTGCCGTGATACGGTCGCGGCATCAAGGTCCTCGAGCAACCCGCGGTCGGCGTGAGTGTGCATGTCGATGAAACCGGGCGCGAGAGCGAGACCGTGCGCGTCTCGCATCGTCTCGCCGGCAGAGGGACGCAGATGCGGAGCAACGGCGGCGATGCGCCCGGCATGTACCCGCACGTCGGCGATAAACGGCGGCTTGCCGGTCCCGTCGTAGATGTCGGCATTTTGGATGAGCAAGTCGGCCGCGTGCAGCGGGTTGCCGAACAGTACGATGCTGAGAAGTGTGAGCAGAGATCCGCGTCGCATGTCGCCCCTTCTTTTGGCGGGTGGGGAACTTTACACGCCAAGCATAGACTATCACGGCAACAAAGAGACGCAGAGCAGCGTTCAGTAGGGGGGTAGCGCACCGCGAAACGCAACCCTGGTCAGATGAACCGCAAGCCCGATCAGGAGCGCCACGAGAAATCGGGAAAGAATGCTGCCGTTCATCATCCTAAAACGGAGGCACCCATGACAGTTGAAATTATCGACCGCAAGCCGACCGCCATTGTCGGCTTCAGCATTCCCGACCTTCAATCGGATCTGTCCATCGCTTTGACCGCTGTGATTATTGGAATCGTCGCATTATTGCTCTTTCTACTGCGGGCTTTGTTTGCATGGCGTTAAATTTAATGGAGACGATCAAAAATGCGGCTTCTGATTGAGTTTTGCCGAATCGACTTAACCGCCTCAAAGGCGGGTGAAACTACCCGCACGCGCCTTCTCCATGTCGATTCCGTCCCCGAAAAGCCCGGGATTGTCCCCGCTCACGTTGCGGTGCTCGTGGGATGCGCCGTAAGATCGCACACCCTTTTGTGCCTTGAGGAACCTTAAGATGCGCGATGTCACAGTAGTTCTCATTGCAGCGGCGCTGGTTCTCGGTTCTTCGGCGTGGTCTGCGGTGGATAAGAAACCGGCGGCCGCTCCGGTCAAACCCGTGACCGAGATACTATGGGGCCGGAAGGTTACTGATGACTATCGCTACATGGAAGCACTGGATCCGTCGACCATTGCGTGGATGAAGGCGCAAGGGGCGTATACGCGCTCGGTGTTGGATGGCATCAAACCACGCGCGCAGCTCAAGACAGAAGTCGCAAAATTCTCGGCAAGTTTCGGCCTGATTCAGGGGTACGTGCGTTTTGGCGCGCGCGGCTTTTACGAAGAACGAGCACCCGGTTCGGACAATTTCGATCTGATGGTGTCGGACGCCGGCGGCGTCCGCAAGCTCGTCGACGTCGCGGCGCTGCGAGCGGCCAATGGCGGCAAGCCGTTTGCCATCAATTATTTCCTGGCCTCACCCGATGGCGGCAAGGTTGCGGTCGGGGTTTCCGAGGGAGGCTCGGAAGACGCCGCCATCACGGTTTACGACGCCGCCAGCGGGGCCAAGATCGGCGGACCCATCGATCGGGCGCAGTTTGGGGCCACCTCCTGGAGCGATGATTCCAAAGTGCTCTACTTCGTTCGCCTGCAAAAGCTTGCGGCGAACGCACCACCGAGCGAGAGATACCTGAACGCGACCGCGGATGCTTGGGATTTGAAATCAGAGCCCGTGCCGCTGTTGGGCGCGGCCTTGGGGCGCGGACCTGCGATCACGCCTGTTGAGGCTCCCGCGATTGCCATCAGCGTTGGTGCCCCGATGGCGGCGGCGCTGTCGATCAATGGCGTGCAAAATGAACTTGCGATGTGGCTGGCACCGGCTGAAAAAGTCAGCGATCCCAAAGTCACGTGGAGCAAATTCACCAGCCGGGATGATGAGGTCACCAACGTCGACATGCGCGGGTCCGAGATTTTTCTGCTGTCGCACAAGGGGTCGCCCACATTCCAGGTTTTGTCGGTTCACGCCGGACAACCGCTGGCCTCGGCCATCACTTTGGTTCCGGCGCAGGCGGACCGGGTTATCGAGGGCATCCATGTGGGCTCGGACGCCCTCTATGTGCTGGCGCGTCATGGCGCGTACTCGCAGTTGTTGCGCATTCCTGCGGGGAGCACTTCCATCGAGGAAGTGGCGCTGCCGTTTCCGGGCCACATCAATGAGGCCTTCACCGATCCGCGCACCCCGGGGGTCACGATCCAGCTCTCGAGTTGGGTCGTGCCGCCAACGGAGTTCGTTTTTAATCCTGCCAGCAAAACCTTCAGCGATCTTAAGGTCGGGGTGCACGGGGACATCATCGCGTCCGACTATGTGGTCAGCGATTTAAAAGCGAAGGCCGCTGACGGCACGTTGGTACCCCTGTCCTTGGTTCAGCCAAAGGGAGTCAAGGGCGTCCAGGTCACGATCATCGAAGCCTACGGCTCGTACGGCATCTCCGAGCTTGCCGATTTCAGTGTTCGCCGCGCGAATGCAATGCGCAAAGGCATCACCTATGGCGTGTGCCACGTACGCGGGGGCGGCGAGCTGGGCGAGCAGTGGCGCCTCGGCGGCAAAGATGCGAACAAACACAACACCTGGGGTGATCTCATCGCCTGCAGCGACGACCTGATCTCACGCGGCATCACGAGTCCGGCCAAGCTCTTCATACTCGGTGGATCGGCCGGCGGTATCACCATGGGACGCTCGTTGACGGAGCGGCCGGACTTATTTGCCGGCGTGCTCGATCTGGTTCCGGCGGCAAATACGTTGCGCGCCGAGCTTACGGCGGGCGGACCGGCCAACATCCCGGAGTTTGGCACCATCACCAAGGCGCCTGGTTTCGCCAATCTGTACGACATGGATACCATCCAGCACATCAAGAAAGGCACCCAGTACCCGGCCATCATGATCACCACCGGACTCAACGATCCGCGAGTGGCACCCTGGGAGCCGGCAAAAGTTGCGGCGGCGCTGCAAGCCTCCGGTACGAGCAAACCCGTACTGCTGCGCATCGACGAGGAGGCGGGTCACGGCATTGGCTCAACCAAGACTCAGACGGACGCCCTTGCGGCAGACGTCATCTCGTTCGTGTTCTGGCGTGCGGGCTTGCCGGAGTGGCAGCCGGCCGCTGAATGAAGTTCCCGAGCTGATCGCCCGGCGGTCTCACAGGATCACGTCTTCACGATCCAGTGCCTTGCGATCCCACCCCGCCGCATCTGCGCATATCGAGTAGGTACTTGTCAGGAAATCGAGCACGGCTTTTGATGGATCGGGAAGCACTCGGATCTCATCGTAATTGAGCAGAAACTCGCCAAGTTTGGAATCGAATGCTCCAGCCCCGGGCAGCGCGGTGTTGCCCAGGCCGGCGGCTACGGGAGCAACATAGGTATAGAAAGCAGCTTGCCCATAGCCGCCGTTACCCGGCCAAAAACCCGCACTGATGCATTCGTGTGAATACGCCTCGACCTGGATCGCATCAGCGCCCGGCCGCGGCGGCGCCCGTTTGCCGTTAAAGCGAGTGACCGCCAGATCAAAGGAGCCCCAAAAGAAATGTACCGGGCTGATCTTGCCGTAGAAATTGGTGGAAAAGCGCTTGAACAACGCATCGGCTCGAATCAATATCCTCCAGAATCGCTGCGCGGCATCGCCGTCATAACTCGCATGGGCAGTATCCTGATCAAAGCGAATGGGATTTGCGACCTCCACCGGCACAGGGTTTATGCCGACCTTCACCTTCATTTCTTCGAGTATCTCCCGATAGGCCGCATAGAATTCGCATACCGATTGCGGTTGAAGCCGCAACGCTCTTGTCGCACCGGAACTGCGTCGAAAGGCAAGCACGTGTGACAGGAAATCGAACTCGATTTCAAGGAAGTCCCCTTCGGGTAGGCGCATCACTGACGTGGAAAGACCGCAAGCCGTGACGTACAGAGGCACGTTCCACCAGTGATTTCGCTTGGGCGTGAGCGCAAGCCGCGTCTTGCCGACGATTTGCGTGAACATGTGCAGCGTTTCTGCGGTGGCTTGCCACTCGCGCCATTCGAGGCTAGGCCATGAATGCATGATGGACTTTGGGGTCATAAACGCCGGGCCCGGCTTCGGGTAAGCTGCATCATGTGGTCATTCAACAGGGAGCTTAGAATGCGCAGTCCCCTCCTCCGCCTCATGCCCACGGTGTTGATTCTGGGTGCAACGTGGCTTTCCGGGTGCGCTGGAAGCAGTTCGTCGACAAAGGGTGCGTGGCAGACGCCCGCGCCGCATCCCTCGTTCTCCCGGATCTTGATCGTCGGTGTCAGCACGAATTTCGACCAGCGTTGCGCGTTCGAGTTTGCCATGGCATCGCAGTTCTCGGGCAGCTCAACGCTGCCACTGGTCAGTTGCAACACGATGATGCCGAAGGACCCGTTGACGCGTGCAAATATCGAGCGCGTGGTCGCGGCGCTGCATGCCGACGCTGTGCTTGCGAGCGCCGTCGTCACCGTGAAGGTTGGCTCGCAGGCAGGCTATACCATCCCCTACTACCAAGTCGTCGGCCAGGGATACGTGACGGGACCCATGGGTGAGTACGGGGTCCCGGTGGCCTTCGTCCAACTTGAATCCACACAATCGATTCCACAGATCACCGGCCAAATTCACGTTCTTACGAAGCTCTTTGATACGCACGATGCGGCCCTGGTCTACACGGTGGATATGCGCGCCAAGTCCGACGATGTTCAGTCGACCCCCACTGCGATTGCGACGCTCACGGGGTTGATCGGAGACCGTTTGCGTCGGGACGGCGTAATCCACTAGACCATGGCTGGGCTTAGCGGCGTCTGCCCGACTCAAATAGAAACCAAGTGCGCCGCTCGGTTTCGTCGATCCAGTTCTCGATCAAGCTGGCGGTTGCAATGTCCCGACGTTCGTCGACCACATCATGGACTTCGCGCAGGCGCGCGGCCAATTGTTGGTTATCCTCCCGCAACTCCGCCAGCATGTCTTGCGGGTCGACGTATTCGGCGTCGTTATCCTTGACGCGCTGGATGCGCGCGATATGCCCGATCGAACGTATCGTCGAGCCGCCGGTCTTGCGGATCCTTTCAGCGATCGGATCGGTCATCGCATACAACTGATCGGCCTGTTCATCGAGCAATAAATGGTAGTCCCGGAAGTGCGGGCCGCTCATATGCCAATGAAAATTCTTGGTCTTAAGATATAGCGCGAAAACATCGGCAAGGATGGCATTCATGCCCCCGGCGATGTCCGCAGAGGCTTCCACACCGAGATCGGTTGGAGTGATCAAAGGCGCACTGCGGCGCCGCTTGACATCACTCTGACTGATAGCTTTGTTCCTCGCCATGATGTATCTCCGTGTTCCTGAGAATTCGAAGTCCTGTGGTTCGCGCGTGACGGCGACGTACCCCTGCTCCCATTACGCCGGGAGCTTCTCCTGGGCCCGAGCTCGCAGCTTCCAGTCGGGTCGGACGTAATGGCAGGTGTATCCGTTCGGATAGCGTTCCAGGTAGTCCTGATGTTCGGGCTCTGCCTCCCAAAAGTCGCTCGCCGGTGCGAGTTCCGTCACCACCTTACCCGGCCATTGGCCGGACGCATCCACATCCGCGATTGTCTTTTCTGCAACCTGCTTCTGTTCATCGCTGGTGTAGAAGATCGCCGAACGATAGCTGCTGCCGGCATCGTTGCCCTGGCGGTTCCTGGTGGTCGGGTCATGTATCTGGAAAAAGAATTCGAGAATCTGACGATAGCTCAGCTTGGCAGGGTCAAAGACAATCTCGATTGCCTCGGCATGGCTGCCATGGCGGCGATAGGTCGCGTTGCGCACGTCGCCGCCCGTGTAGCCGACCCGAGTCGAGATGACGCCATCGTAGCGCCGAAATAAATCCTGCATTCCCCAGAAGCAGCCGCCAGCAAGAACCGCACGTTCCTCGGTCATCGCACGTCCTCCACTTGATTGAGATATGCCCCGTAGCCCTCAGCCTCCATGTCATCGCGGTGGATGAATCGCAACGACGCGGAGTTGATGCAATAGCGTAACCCGCCGCGGTCCGCCGGACCATCCGAAAAAACGTGCCCAAGGTGGCTGTCGCCGTGCGCCGAGCGCACCTCGGTACGGACCATGCCGTGGGTGGAGTCGCGTAGTTCGCTGATGTTCGCAGGCTCAATGGCTTTGGTAAAGCTCGGCCAGCCGCACCCCGATTCAAATTTGTCGGAAGACGCGAACAGAGGTTCACCAGAGACGATGTCGACGTAGATTCCCGGTTCCTTGTTGTTCAGATACTCACCCGTTCCAGGGTATTCGGTTGCGCTCTCCTGGGTTACGCGATACTGCTCCGGAGAGAGTTTGGCGATCGCCTCCGGGTTCCGACTGTAGCTCTTCATTTCTGCGCCCTCTGTCCAAGACCGATTCCGGTCGCTTCCTCGGGAATCATTGGCAGCTGTTTACCGCTTTCCCGGAGATTGTTGCGGCGTGGCGATTTTTCAAGGCGACTGCGCTTTACAGTGTGAGGGAATCGATTGCCCGCGGTTCATCGCGGGCGTAGAACCTCCAATTTCTTGCTTGATGTGTTTTCGAGTAATAGATAATAAATGATTGGTTTATATAACTATTATGTCTACCACTGTCTGCTTGTCGCGCTCATCGCCGCAGCCACCACACGTCGATAGAATCGCACTCACGAAAAGCATTGTGGTGATTGCAAGCTAGAACCTCAATCCCGGCCGTTCGATGATGATGTCGCCGGGAAGATCGCCAGGACCTTACCGGCGAAAAATTGACATTCCTGACGCCGAGAGCGTGATGAAACGATTTATTAGCGCAGTGAACAGAGCGCGCTAGTTGGGCGTCCCACGCGCCATAAACTATGTAGCAGTTCCGCTGGTTTCGCCCTGCTCTCAGCGTGGCGCTGAGCATGGTAATCTGTAACGCCAACCTATAAAAACGCTCGCCATGCCCCTAACCACACTGTCTCGCAGAACTTTTCTGTCCCGCTCGACCGACCTAGGTATCCTGACGCTTTTGACAACGAGTCTGCCGCGCGCGGTTCTCGCCAATCCTTTGGGCATACCTGTCGGCATACAGCTGTACAGCGTCAATCAAGCCATGCATTCCGATGCTGCCGGGACTTTGAAAAAATTACAGCAAATCGGTTACCGAAACGTCGAAACGGCAGGATTCGGCGGATTGTCAGCCGCGGACTTTCGAAAACTGCTCGATGATTCGGGGCTTGTCTGTCCGAGCGCTCACCTTGATTTCATCAGCGGCAACATCGAAGCAAACTTTGCGGATGCTCATGCGCTCGGCGCGAACTACGTGGTGAGTTCAGTACTGCGCCGAGGTACCGGCGATCTTCCAACATTGGACCCGGCTTTCAGCAAATACGCTGAGACCCTGCGCGCAATGACACTGGAAGATGCCAAGCAGACGGCGGAGCTTGCGAACCGGATTGGCGAGAAGGCAAAGCAGGCTGGGCTGCAGTTTGGCTACCACAATCATTTCATGGAATTTGTCGACCAAGGCCATGGCCAGGTAGCCTACGATGTGCTGCTGAAGGAGACCGATCCTGGATTGGTTGCATTTGAAATCGACTGCGGCTGGATGAGGGTTGCAGGCGGCGATCCCGTACATTATTTCAAGAAATACCCGCATCGATTTCCGATGATTCATGTGAAGGATTTTTTGAGTGCCGGCACCAAAAACGTTGCACCGGGACTGCGCGTCGGTACCGAATTGGGCAACGGTTTTGTCGACTACCGGCCAATTTTCGCTGCGGCAAAGAGCGAGGGATTGAAATACTACTTTGTCGAGCAGGAAGCACCGTTCACACGCATGAGTCCGATAGATGCGGCGCAAGTCAACTACGATTACCTGCACGCCATCCAGTAAGGGCCACGAGATCCTAGGTTTGCCAGCCGCCGGCTAAAGGAAACACCTGCCCGGCAAACCCGTTGGCCTCTTCTGACGCCAGAAATATCGTGAACGATGCCACCTCCTCCGGCGTCACCATTCGACCGATCGGCACCTCGCGCTTCAAGCGCTGTTTGAACGATTCAAGCTTCTGCACCTCGCGCGGGAAGTACGCAGGGCTGTCGACGAAGTTGGTGGCGATGAGATTCACGTGGATATTGTGCCGCGCAACCTCAATTCCCACGGCTCGCGTATGTGCCACCTGAGCACCCCGGGCGGCGCTGTAGCTCGAGGTATTGCGCATACCCCGCAGCGCCGAGGCGCTGCCCAGCACCACGATCTTGCCCGCGCGACGCTCAATCATGCCGGGCAGCGCGGCGCGCAGCAGCCGCGGAATCGGATCCACCAGATGAGCAAAAACGCTCCGCCATTCTTCCGCGGTGACCTCTTGTGCCGCGGTCTGCGGTGCAGGCGCAACCAGATGAACGATAAGGACATCCAGGGGTTCCGCGGCGCGTACCGCTTGCTCGGGAGCCGTGGGTGCGGAAAGATCGCGCTCATCGGCGATTACAATCGCCGAATAGTTGGCAAACGTCTCGCACAGAATCGGTCCAATCCATTGCTGACTCTCGGTTATCAATACTCGTTTTCCGGCCAGACTCTCGCCAATCTTGCTCATTTCGTCTCCTTGGCCGGCTCGCTCGTTGCAGACTGCGCCTTGACGCTCTGCAGGAACGACATGATTTCGTGCAGAGCCTCGGCATAGTCGCCGACCAGGGCATGGCCGCCGCTCGGATAAATAATTGCCCTGCCATCGGACACGCTCCGCGCAATATACCGCGCCCGCTGTGCCGTTCCGAAGCGATCATCTTCTGCGCTTATGGTCAGCAGTGGACATGCAATCTTATCGATTGGATAAGATTCGCGGGTCGTCGCAGTCTTGATGTCGAACTGCATCCCAGTAGACCGCGCGCTGACTGGCAAAAGATGCTCCAGCAGTTGTTGCACCCGCAACTTTTCGCTGGGCTGCGCGGCGCGTATCACACCGGCATCCGTGCCGAGCATCATCCGGGTCATCGCGCCCGGCAGGATGGGCATGAACTTCAAGGCTCCCCACGCAATGAAATCGGAGTTGAATATCGCTTGAACAGCGCTGCCGCCATGATTGGCTGTCCCGGCCGGCAGGTAATCAGCGGGCACGAGAAGGATTAATGCCCTGCAACGATCCGGATGACGAATGGCGAATTGTAGGGACGACCAGGCGCCGGCAGAGATGCCGACAACGGCCGCTCTGTCGATCCCAAGTTTATCGAGCAGCTGGGCGAAGGCGTCGGCCTGCATGGCGGCCGTGAGGTTGTCCGGCAGTCCCGATCGAAGATATCCAAAGCGCGATGGAGCGATGAGCTGGTATCCGCGCCCGACCACTGCGCCCGTCATGTCGACGGCTTGATCGAAGCCGCCGCCAGCGCCGTGGATGGCCAGAATCGGATCGCCCTCCCCCAGCACGGCGTATTCCAGCGTACCGAACGACGTCTCTACGGTCCTGCTGCGGCCGACCAGGCGCGCGCGTGCGCCCGAGATATCGCGCACAAACATCGCGTACACGCCGGCGGTCGCAACGATGAGGACTGCGAGAATGACAAGAAGGATTCGGCGCACTCACCCTCCAGTTGGGTTGATTTCTCGACGCATCCACAGCGCGATCGCAAAAATCGCCAGGATTGTCGTGATCAAGCCCGTGATGCGGGGGTCGAAGAAGGAGCCCCGGATGGGAAACAGTTGCCAACATATGTTGGAAGACGCGTGGATTAGAACCATGGCGACTATGCTTTTGGCGGTGCGGTTGTAAATCCAAACCATGATCACCCTTTGCGCGGCGGTCCACAGTGACCACCATGCGATCCACGCGAATGAGCGATGAGCTTCGGCCAACGCTACCCAGTGAAACACGGCACACGCCGCTCCCAGCAGGAGGCCCGCCCACAGCGCACCCCATCCTTGCTGCAGGGGATCGATGGCGTATCCGGACCAGCCCAGCTCCTCACCCAGCGCGGTGACCAAAAACACTGCGCACAGCGCCAGCGCCGGCAGAATCTCCAGCTCTGGAGCCGGAACAGGCGTTCCGAGTATGCGCATCGCGATGTATGACATGACAAACACGGCGGGATTGAGCAGCAGCAAGGGTACGTAGCAGGCCCTTGGCCTGACACCCTTGTAGTCAATCGCCCGGGCAAACAATGCCCTGATGCCAAGGGATCCCTCGGTTCGACCCACCAGTATTATCGCGGCCAATCCTGGACACACAAACATCAGCGCCGCCATGGGCAGCCCCGGCATCAGCTGATGGCCATTCATCGCACCGAATGCCCAGAACGGGACCGCAAGAAAAAGAGTCAAGGAGAAAAACGCCAGCGGCGAACTGCGCCGGTCGCGTGTAGGAGTTCGTGGCCGTGTTGGGCCGTTCTCTGGAAGTCGGGCTATAGGGATTCCAAATAGGCGACGACCGCCTGCATCTGATCCTTGCTCAGGTCCTTGACCACGCCGTGCATAACTGGAGCCGTGCGCAATACGCTTTGAATTACCAGCAGTTGCTTGAGCAGGTACGGCGCATGTTGACCGGCGAGGCGCGGAAACGTCGCCATGCCTTGCGCCTTAGGGCCGTGGCATGAGGCGCAGGGCGGAATCTGCCGCGCCGGCACGCCTTCTTCGTATAATTTCTTTCCCTGCGCGACGAGCGCCGCATTGCCGGGTGTGCCTGCCGGAGCGGGCTGCGCGGCAAAATAATTGGCAACACCACTGATGGTGGCATCGCTGAGCTGCGATGCCATGCCCCACATATAAGCCTGAGCATCCGGATCGGCGCGGGATTGATCCTTGAAGGCATGCAATTGCAATTCAATATAGGGCGCGGTCTGCGCTGCCAGGTTCGGAAATGTCGGCGCGATACTGCGGCCATTGACACCGTGACAAGTGCCGCAGGTCTCGATGGTCTTGCGCAAAGCAGCTTTCTGCGCGTCGGTCATGGCAGCCGCGGGAGCCTCAGCCGGGGTATCCGCAGCGGCGTCTGCAGCCCGGGCGATCCCGCTCATCCATAGGGACGCGCCGATCACAATGGCGACACCGTAAACTAACTTCATAAATCCTCGCTTTTCCCAATTAGAAATTCAGCCACATTAGCAAGTACAAGGTGTTGTTGTTGGATGCGGTGCGGTTGCTGCCGTCGTAGCCGCCGGGATTGTTGCCGTTCTGACCGTTGAAATTCTGGTAGCCGACATACTGTGCCTGCAGCTTGGTATTCAGCCATGGCAGGTAGTCGACCTCGAGAATATAGCCGTTTGTCTTCGGGCTGCCGTTCGCACTGCCGCTGACCGGCGCGGGGGCATAGAGTATCGGATCGCTGCTGCCGGTGATATTGAAGTAGCCCACTGAGCCGCCGATCTTCCGCTTGTAGTAGTACTCCCCGGTCAATTTGGTCGTATTGAGGTTATTCGAGTTGTTCGCCGAAAATCCATAAAACGCACTGGCATCGAGCGTCTGACTCTCATGGATGTAAGTGCCGAGGACCGTGAACAGATGATCCTCACCGATGTACTGATACTGGAAATCGCCCGCGACATCTTTGTACTTGTTGGTGGGGCCCGAGAGCGGTTCGTTGATGCCGTTGGTGTTCCCGGGGTATACAGTGGAATTCAACCCGTAGGCGCCGACCTCCAGGGAATTGCGGGCCCAGCGGGTCTCGTACGCCACGCGCCAGTACGGCGCGTTCCCGGTGATCACATTGGTCGAGGTGCTGTCGAGCGGATGAGCCCCTCCCCGAATCGCTGATATGTAATCGGTAAGCTCTACGTAGTAGTGATCATCGAACCACGCATACACGCCAATTCCGCCGACGCTCTGCCCGAAACCGCCGGCGCCGCTGTCAATTTTCGCTGATGTGATCGCCGTGGGCGAAACACTGCTTGCGGCGTATGGGAATCCCCAGGCAGGCGTCGAATTCCAAACGTCCTGCACTGTCGGGTTGTTATTGACGGTGACGCCGAGAATCAATTCATGGTCGTTGCTGTTGGCGCCGCCGAAGGTAAAGTGGTGCGCGTAGCGAACATCGGTGTTATCGAATCCGAAGCTGTCTCCCACGCCATCGTAAGTCAGTTGGATGAACGCGCCAAGGCCATCGGCGATTTTACCGGCGTAGAAAAAACTCGCTTGTTGGGGGAACAGAAAATCACCATCTTTGGCGAATGCGCCGGTGGTGGCGCTGTCCGGAAGCGCCGCACCGGTGTGGGTGTAGGATACCTGCAGCATCAGACTGATGGGGGGTATCTGGTTGAGTGACAGCGTCTGCTTCGAATCGATGTCGATGCCGGTGACCTGTTTGAGATTATCGAGAACGTAGCCGTTGAGCTTGAATTCGCGGCCGAACGGGCTTAATTCGGGAAACACGGTGTGGCAGGCGGAGCAGGCCATCCCGGTCTGTCGAGCAAAGCTGGGTACGGCCCAACTTGGCGCCGTCGGTACCAGGCAAATGCCCGTGGCGAAGCAGCTGAAAATCAAGCGGCGAAGTCCGATCATAAGAACATCCCTTTTGCTCGAAGCCAACAACGATCTGGGGCTGGATTTTTTGTGATGTGACTCGAAATTAGAATACGTAATTGCCGCAATGACACTGCGAACTTGTCTTGCAAGCCACGCTTCGGGCGGTTGGCCGCACATTACAGGAAGAAATGTGGGCGAGATGTACGCTACCGTACAGGCGGGGAACTATCTGCCTTCGGCTCGAAGGTGAGTACTACTTGTTTTCGCCAAACTCATACCACATCGCGTTCACAGCCGAGGTCCCGGGCAAGCCGGGCGCGCCAGGATCGATGCTGTTGCAGAAGCCTCATGAGGTAGGATATTCCGCTGCGCGCGGATCTGTCGAAGTGGTTTCCCCGTGGGCCAATGTGGACTACCCGCATAGATTACTCCGCGGCGGTCAGCTTACCCTTGAGCCATGGCCCGAACAATCGCCAGTCCCTGCAATGATGCGCGCGGCTGCTGTCGCGCCATGCGCGACGCCTGAGATGAGCGCGCTCAGCACAGCCGCGCCCCCTTCCGGTTATGATCTGACGGGGATCATACCCGCGGATCTGCTGATGCCGTCTGCGTTTCCTCACCCGGTTGGCCGGCTGGATGTTCGCGAGACCAACATCTCGTGGATTGTTCTTACAGGAACTTATGCGTACAAAATCAAGAAAAGCGTCAAATTGGATTTCATCGACTCCTCGACCCTGTCGAAGCGGCATTTCCTGTGCGAAGAGGAACTGCGCCTCAACCGGCGCCTTGCCGCCGAGCTCTATGTGGACGTAGTGGCCATCACCCGGGATGAGACGGGGGTGCGGGTCGGCGGAGATGGCCAGATCATTGAATATGCCGTGCGGATGAAACAATTCGATGCATCCGAAGAATTGTCTGCATTGCTGAAACGTGGCGCGGTCAGCGCACGGGAGATCGCCGATCTGGCAGCGGTCATCGCCGCCTTCCACGCGAGCACCAAGCAGGCGCCGCCCAGCATTAACTGCGTGTACACACAGCTAATGCACGATGCCGTGCTCGGCAATATGGCCGCTCTGCTCTCGCACCTCGATCCGGATACGCAGTTACCGGAGATGGGCGCATTGATTGACTGGACTCATGACTATCTGCACGATTCGATTGCCTTATTGCGTGCGCGGGAGCAATCCGGTTTCATTCGCGAATGTCACGGCGACCTGCACGCCCGCAACGTGGTGCGCTGGTGCGGTCGGTTGACGGCCTTCGACTGTCTGGAATTCGATCCGAAATTGCGCTGGATAGACGTCATGAACGACGTCGCGTTCTTGGTGATGGATCTTTCAGCGCACGGTCGCCGCGATCTGGGGTGCACGTTTCTGAATGCGTATCTTGAGCGTAGCGGCGACTACGCCGGCGTTCGCTTGCTGCCGTTCTACACCGTGTATCGTGCATTGGTGCGGGCTATGGTCGACAGCGTCGGCGCCGAGCGTGACGCGGCGCACCGCGAGGACTTTCGCCAGCGCCTACGGATGAGAGTGCGGACGGCAGCCGCATTCATCGGCGCGCCTGCGCCCGTTCTTCTCATCATGCACGGGGTCAGTGGCTCGGGTAAATCTTTCCTGAGCGAACGCTTGGGCGTGCAGCTCGGGGCGGTACGGATGCGGTCCGATCTGGAACGTAAGCGCCTCGCAGCAGGTCAACCGGACGCAGCTCGCGCGGGGTTCATGCTGGGCATCCACACTCCGGAATTCAGCAATCGCACCTACGCCCGTCTTCTCGAATGCGCCCAGGCCTGCCTGCAAGGAGGTGTGAGCGTCATCGTTGATGCCGCATTTCTCAACGGCGAGGATCGGCGCATGTTCGGTGAGTTGGCGGCTCGGCATGGGACGCAGTTCGTCATTGTGTCCTGCATGGCCGACCCCCACGTCATGGCGGAGCGCATCGAAATGCGGCGACAAGCTGGCATCGATCCATCGGATGCCGATGTTGGAGTACTGGATCAACAACTTGAGAACATGCAGCCGTTGCACCCGGACGAACTGTTGCACACAGTGACTGCCGATACGAGTCAGCCGTTCGCGTACGAGAAAACGCTGGCCGCGATACAGGCACAATTGGCGCGGTCCGCGGCTGCCGTGAATACCAACCTGAAGCCGCTTTCGCACCCGACGAGGCTATTATCGTGAAGAGTCCGAATCCGCAAGTTCGCACCCTGACGCTGCCGGCAATGCTTTTGGCAATCGTAGGCGTCACGCAGGCGGCGCCCTCGATGTCAGATGGACGCCGCCTGTATGCACCCTGCGCGGTCTGCCATCAACCGAACGCCTGGGGATCGACCGATGGAACCATTCCGAATCTTGCGGGCCAGCAGAAGCGGTATTTGGAAAAGCAGTTGGCGCTGTTTCGATCCGGGGCGCGCGTCAATACGGCCATGCAGGTGGTCACGGCGCATGAAACATTCGCCAACCAGGAAAACATCGTCGCGATCGCGAATTATCTGTCGGCCCTGGATGCGAACCCCAACCCGGCCAAGGGTTCGGGAGAGCATCTGCGCGTGGGACAGGAGCTGTACACGCACATCTGTGCCGCTTGTCACGGTGTCGATGGCCGGGGTGATGCGGCCAACCGCATACCGCGCATCGCCGGTCAGCAATTCCCATATCTGACCCGGCAGATCGAGGCGGCAGCGGCCCTGCACAGGGACCTTGCGCCTCCAGAAATGACCAGTGCGCTTCGCGGGATGCCCGCTCAGGAAAAGAACGCGCTGGCTGATTACATCTCGCGTCTGGGCGGCTCCGAGCCCCTGCTGGATTTGAACCGCCCCAACGGAGTGCCGAAGTAACGCGCCCTGCCCGCTTCGGGCGCAAGCTGACTCTTTCGCCACATCCTGGCCGTCACGCTATGCTTCGATCGGTGTAGGCGCGTGGCGGACTGACACAAAAATGAAACATTCCGATCGCGACGGCGGAATCAGGGTGGCAGCGACCGAACCCAAGCCAACGGCTGCCGGCCCGCGCCAGAACATCCGCGTCGCGCCTGCAGTTCTCGATGCCGCCCGCAAGGATGCCGATGCGCTGCTTCGCGATTTAGGAACATCTCTCGCCGGGCTGACCCAGGCGCAGGCGCAAGAACGGGCGCGGGCAGAGGGCCCGAACGAGATCGCCCAGGAGCGCAGGCAAGGCTGGCCCATCCGGCTCCTGCGGATCATGCGCAATCCACTGGTGATTCTGCTGTCGACCTTATCGGTCGTGTCATTTATAACCGGCGATGCGCGCGCCGGTTACGTGATGGCGCTGATGGTGTGCTTGAGCGTTGGACTGCGCTTCTTTCAAGAGGCCCGCGCAGACGCCGCCGCGGAGAAGCTCAAGGCAATGATACATGTGACCGCCACCGTTCTGCGTGATGGTGTGGCGCGTGAATTGCCGTTGCGAGATCTCGTCCCGGGGGACATCGTCAAGCTGGCTGCCGGCGACATGATTCCCGGCGACGTGCGGCTGCTGTCGCTGAAGGACTTGTTCGTGAGCCAGGGCAGCCTGACCGGCGAATCGCTCCCGGTCGAGAAGTTCTGCCAGCCGGAAACCGATACTGCCGGCTTGCCGATCGAGCTCAAGAACGCCTGTTTCATGGGTACGAGTGTTGAGAGCGGCACGGCCACGGCCGTTGTCATCGCCACCGGGGTACGCACTTACTTGGGCAGCATGGCCCGCTCGATCACCGGACAACGCGCGCAGACCAGCTTCGATCAAGGTCTTAACCGTTTCACCTGGCTGATGATGCAGTTCATGGCCGTGATGGTGCCGTTGGTTTTCCTCATCAACGGCTTTACCAAGCACGACTGGAAGGCGGCGTTCTTTTTCGCCCTGGCAGTTGCCGTTGGGCTGACTCCCGAGATGTTGCCGATGATCGTCTCGGTCTGTCTCTCGAAGGGCGCGCTGGCCATGAGCCGCAAGCGCGTCATCGTCAAGCGCATCAATTCGATCCAGAACTTCGGTGGCATGGATATCCTCTGCACCGACAAAACCGGCACGCTCACCGAGGACCGGGTGGTGCTGATGCGTCATTGCAATGTCGCGGGGCGTGAGTCCGACGACGTGCTCCTCGACGGGTACCTGATCAGCTACTTTCAAACCGGCCTTAAGAACCTGCTCGACCGGGCGATTCTGGATAGCGCCGATTTTCACGACAAGCCACTGGTGCAGAAATACAAGAAGCTCGATGAACTGCCGTTCGACTTCACGCGACGCATGATGTCGGTGCTGCTGGAGGATCCGGAGGGAAAGGCGCTGCTGCTGACCAAGGGAGCGCCGGAAGAGGTCTTCCTGCGCTGCTCTCACTTCGAACTCGACGGTAAAGTGTCGTTGCTGGACCCGGATCGGATGGTTGATCTGAAGCAGGAATACGACGGGCTGAGCAACGACGGCTTTCGAGTTCTGGCGGTCGCAACCCGGGAGCTGCCGGGAAGGCAAATCTGCGCCAAAGATGACGAGCGCCAGCTGGTGCTCCGGGGATACGTCGCATTCTTGGACCCGCCCAAGCGCACCGCGGCCGGCGCTCTCGCAGCGCTCAACGCCACCGGTATCGGCGTTAAAATTCTCACCGGCGACAACCAGCTCATCAGCCGCAAGGTTTGCCGGGATGTCGGGCTCGTGCCGGACCCGATGCTGCTCGGCATTGATGTCGAGAAGCTCTCGGATGCCGACCTGGCGGAGGCCGCCGGGAAGGCGACGCTGTTCGCGCGCCTGTCCCCGGCACACAAGGAGCGGGTCATCCGCATCCTGCGGGGCAAGGGGCACGTGGTCGGATTCCTGGGCGACGGCATCAACGACGCGCCGGCCTTGCGTGCGGCGGATGTCGGCATCTCGGTGGACACCGCTACCGACATTGCCAAAGAGTCGGCGGACCTGATCTTGCTGGAGAAGGACCTCATGGTGCTGGCGGCGGGCGTTCTCGAAGGCCGCAAGGTCTTTGCGAATATCGTCAAGTACATCCGCATGGGCGCGAGCTCCAATTTCGGGAACATGTTCAGCGTCCTTGGAGCAAGCGCGTTTCTGCCGTTCCTGCCGATGGCCCCGATCCAGGTGCTGACCAACAATCTCCTGTATGACTTTTCGCAGGTACCGATCCCGGCAGACGCTGTGGACGAAGAGCAAGTCGCGCGGCCGAGGCCCTGGAACATCGCGGAAATCCGCCGATTCATCCTGTTTGTCGGGCCCATCAGTTCAATTTTTGATTACACGACCTTCTTCGTCATGCTCTGGGTGTTCAATTGCTGGGATCCATCCCATGCGTCGCTGTTTCAGACCGGCTGGTTCGTCGAATCCTTGATGACGCAGACGCTCATCATCCATGTCATTCGCACCAACAGGATTCCTTTCATTCAAAGTCGCGCGAGCTTGCCGCTGACTCTGACCACACTTTCCATCATGGCGTTCGGTATCTGGCTGCCCTACTCGCCGGTATCATCGGCGCTGGGGCTCAAGCAACTGCCGCAGCTTTACTGGCCGATCCTCTTGGTCACGCTTCTCGGCTATATGGTGCTCACGCAGGTCATCAAAGTGTGGCTGCTACGCAAACACTGGATCTAAGCGAGCACTGGCCCCAAGCGGCGGAAAACGAACGCAGCTCTTCAGAAGGCGCAGCCTTCGCCGCTGAGTCGCGCGTCCACCTCGCTCTCCGCCCGTAGCCAATCCTCCAGTTCGTGTCCTGGAACAAAGCCACGGCGCTGGGCGATGAAATAGGCGGACTCGGCAATACATGCATTCCGATCTTCGTGTATGTGCGGCGCTATGCACATCGCCAAGACATGGGGAAGGTCCGCGGGTACGTCTGGAATTCGCGCCGGTGCGCGTTTTGCAACAAGTGTTGCTGCCATAACTGCCCCCCAATTGGCTGACACCATCGATCCGGCCGTTAGTTTGATCCAACACCGCACACTTTTACATCCGTGGATTCACGTAGGTGCCGGTGGTCTGTGTAGCGCGTTCAGTGATCGGTCGATTCGCAAGTCCGCGAGTGCGCAAAGCACGGGCTGACCTGCTCAGGTTCCGCCCGCAGTGAACTCTGCAGCAGGCTCAATGCTCGGGCTGGATCGTCGGCGTATTGAAATAAATCCAGATCTTTGCGGTCGATCATGCCGTATCGCAACATGGCGTCGAAGTTGAGGACCTCGTGCCAGTAGGCAGCACCGTAGAGAATCACCGGAATCGGGCGCTCCAGCTTGCGGGTCTGCGCCAGCGTGAGGATTTCGGCGAGCTCGTCCAGAGTGCCAAAGCCGCCCGGGAAGACCACCAGTGCCCGCGCCAGGTGCGCAAACCAAAGTTTACGCATGAAGAAGTAGCGGAATTCGAACGACAGCTCGCGGGTGACGTATGGGTTCGGCCGCTGCTCATGAGGCAGGCTGATATTGAGCCCGATCGTTCTGCCGTCCGCATCGGCGGCGCCGCGATTGGCGGCTTCCATGATTCCCCCGCCGCCGCCCGAACAGACGACATAGCGATGCGCGTGCGAGGGAAGGCCTTTGGACCACTGGGTCAGCAGCCGCGCGAGTTCCCGGGCCTCGCGATAGTAGCGGCCGAGCGGCCCATCGCTCGACAGCCGTGCAGACCCGAAAAAGACGATGGTGTCGTGAATATTGGCACGCGTGAACCGGTGGAGCGGCTCCAGGTATTCCGCCAGAATGCGCACCGGCCGGCCATCCTCGCTGGCGAGAAAGCCTTCATCGTCATAAGCGAGTGCGGGTGAGTGGGAAGTGTCGTTGGTTTGCATAAGTTAGTGCCAGCGTTCGAAATCGATGAATCCGCGCGCAACATCGGTGTGCACGAGGCGGACCTGGCAGGCGTCGCCCACATCCAGGCCCTCAAAACCCTTGACGAGCTTGCCCTCTGTGGAAGGCGAGGAGATCCGCACCCAGGTTCCCTTGTCCGCAGCTCCGGTGACGATCGCATCGAAACGCTGCCCGATACGCGGCGCCAATAACAGTGCCGCGGCCGATTTCTTGACCTGGCGCTCCACCTTGGCGGCGTTGTCTTCCTGGTCCGTGCAGTGCGCGGCCAGTGAACGCAGCTCGTCCGCGGAATACCCGGCGGCAACCCCGCTCAACGCTGCCTTGAGCAGGCGCTGTGTCAGCAAGTCAGGGAAACGCCGATTGGGCGCCGTGGAATGCGTGTAGTCGTTTACGGCCAGTCCGAAGTGCCCGGCGACGCGCTGGCCGGGCAGATCCAGCACATATTCGCCCCGGCCCAACAGCTTGATCACGCATAGCGACAAATCGGCAAAGTGCGAGGGATCGGTCTCACGACGCTTGGTGAGAAAAACGTTTAACGCCGGTGCGGAAGGATCGCGCGGCAATGACTCACCGAATTGCCGCGCCAGCGCCACGATCCGGTTCCACTTCTGGGGCGTGCGCAGCACCCGGCGCAATGACGGTGCTCCTTTGCTGGCGAGATACCCCGCGGTCACGCCGTTGGCCGCAATCATGAAATCTTCGATGAGCTCATGGGCTCTGTTTTTCGTGTCGGGCCGCAAATCGCTCAGCGCCTCGCCGTGGAATACCGGGAGGGCTTCCAGGGTCTCCAGCGCCAACGCGCCGTGTTCGCGCCTGACGGCTCTGAGAGCTTGCGCAATCCGATCTTGAATACGCAACTGCTGATCGAGACCCGCAATGGCGCGCAGTCGATCAGGTGCCGCCCCTCTACCCTCCAGCCAGGCGCCGACGCCATTATAGGTAAGCTTGGCCTGATTGCGGACCAACGCACGGTAGATTTCGGACGCACTCACCATGCCGTCGGCGCCCACCGTCATATCAACGACGATGGCAAGCCGCTCCTGCCCTTCACCCAGAGACGTAAGGTCGGTCGACAGCTTCTCGGGAAGCATGGGAAAGATCTGCGGAACGGTGTAAACCGAGGTTGTGTTATTGCGCGCATGATCATCGACCGGCGAGCGCGCGGCGACGAGGGCGTCGACGTCCGCTATCGCGACCAAAATCCTCACCACGCCGCCGCTCTCTGGCTGCGCCACGGAAAGCTGATCGAGATCGCGCGAATCGTCGTTGTCGATCGATGCCCATAACAGCGCGCGCAAGTCGCGAATCTCCGGCCCCGCTCCGGCCGCAGCCGCGGAAAGGGCGTCGGTCTGCTGCAGGGCCGCGGCCGAGAATTCCGGCAGCAAGCCGCGCTCCAGCATTGCGCGCCGTGCAATACCGCGCAGCAAATTCAAGTTTGCCGTGTCTGAGACATTCATTCAGCAATGATACGAAGAAACGACGCCGGAGTATCTAGATGCCAATGCGAAACATCTCTTCGCATCGCGTATCCTGATAAGACCGAATATGTACTGTCATGAGAAGATCCTCGCCGCGCGGGCGGCTCGGCTCTAGTTATGCCGCTTCCTCCCGCGCGCTTTCCGGCTGGTTCTTCTTCTGCGGATGGGCACGAATCAACATGACCGGCATCGTCGCGCCGCGCACGACGAGATCGGCATTGCTGCCCAGGGCCAGCCGCAACAGTCCGCGGCGTCCGTGGGTACCCATGACGATAAGATCGGCTTTCCAATCCTTCGCCTGCGCAAGAATGAAATCGGCGGCCACGCCCCCAATCGACTCGAGCATCACACACTCCGCCTTGACGCCCGCGCTTTTCGCGGCGGCCTGGGCAGCATCAAGAATGGACTTGCCGCCGCTGCGCAACGACTCGATCAGGTTTTCCGGGTACAGACCGGGACTGTAGGTGACATCGAGAATGAACTCATTGACGATGTGCATCAGGCGAAGCTCACCGCCGTGAATTTTTGCGAGTCGGATCGCTTCATTGAGGCCGCGCGTCGATGTTTCGCTGCCGTCGACGGGGACCAGAATCTTGCCGTACATAATCTTCTCCTTCATGCGACACGAGAACGACGGCGACGCGAACGCCGCCGTCGGGTTAGCCCTCTTTTTCTCCACTCACTGCACCGTGATTTGTTTCGGCTTTTGCTTCAACATTTCGCTCTTGGGAATGTGCACGGTGAGCATGCCGTCCTTGCTATCGCAAGAGATTGCGTCCGCGTTCACGTTGTCCGGCAGCGAGAATCTTCGTTCGAAGCTTCCATAGAAGCTCTCGACGCGGTGGAATTTCTCGTTTTTATCCTCCTTTTGTTGTTTGCGTTCACCCTTGATGGTGATCATTCCATCGTCGAATGTTACTTGCACGTCCTCCTTTTTGACCGCAGGCAACTCGGCACGGATCAGGTATTCCTTGTCGGTTTCGCTAATGTCCGCCGAGGGCGCAAACTCCAGTTTCTTGCCATTGCCCTCTACCGGCAGGCGTGGCCAGTTTGCATAGCTGCCTGGCACCAAGCGGTTGAAAAACGTATCGACGTCGCCAAATGGATCCCAACGTATCAAGCTCATAAATTTCTCCTTTCAGTCCCGAAACAATGGTGAACCTGGGACGGAAGTTTGGCGATCCGCGAAAACACGTATGCGACCCGCACATGTCCCTTACGATGGAGTGATCATGACAGCGATCGGTCACGGATTTCGTGCACGTCGGCACCGGCCGCGTCCGATACTGGTAGCCAGAATCGCGACAGCGGGTGCGCACGATACGTTAACTCGTTCACGCGCGGTACAAGCCGCACCCCAATAAGCATTTTTCCGCATTCCGGTTAGCGTTGCCCCGGCGCATCCTTCGCAGCAGGCGTTGACGCTACCAGGGAGCAGCAGATTAACAATTCCCCGCAAGTTGGTCAGTGGTACACCCGGTTGGATACCAACGAGGACTTTCTAGTCACCGGGTACGACGATAAATCGCGCACCATCGAAACGCAGGCGCTCAACGGCGATCTGGATGAAATCGACGACGAGAATTGGAACTTGCTGCCGCTGGCATTTGCAGATCCGCCGGAGGATTGGACGGAAGCGCTCGATGATGTGGAGGTATCGGGCGCAGCCGCTGCAATCACCCCGATCGAGAGGTTTCTGTCGCCCTGAGGTGCGGCGCAGCGACAATGCCAACAGCCGAGACCGCCGCGCAATTTGCTTCGGGAAGCCGCTACCGGCAGCTTCTCGATGCGGCGCGCCAGTTCAGTCCCATACGTACCGCGATTGTGCACCCGTGCGACGCCGTGTCGCTCTTGAGCGCCATGGAGGCGCGCCAAGCCGGACTCATTGAGCCGGTGCTGGTCGGTCCGCGAGCCAAGATCATCAGGGCGGCCGCGGACGCGGGCTGTGAACTTAAGGATGTCGAAATCGTCGATGTGCCGCACAGTCACGCCGCAGCCGAACGCGCGGTTGCCATGGGGCGCGAATGTAAAGTAGAGGCCCTGATGAAGGGCGCTCTTCACACGGACGAGTTGATGGAATCGGTGGTGGACAAGACCGGGGGACTGCGCACGGAACGGCGCATGAGCCACGTATTTGTGCTCGACGTGCCGCACTACCCGAAGCCGCTCTTCATCACGGACGCAGCCGTCAACATTGCACCGGACCTCGATGCGAAACGCGACATCGTTCGCAACGCAATCGACCTGGCACACGCACTAGGCAATCCATCACCCAAAGTCGCGATTCTGGCCGCCGTCGAGACGGTGAGCGCCAAAATGCAGTCGACCCTTGATGCCGCCGCCCTCTGCAAGATGGCCGATCGGCAGCAGATTGTTGGCGGGATTCTGGACGGGCCGCTGGCCTTCGACAACGCCATCTCGAGCGAAGCTGCGCGCAGCAAGGGCATCGTAAGTCCGGTGGCTGGCCAGGCCGATATTCTCGTTGTTCCGGATCTGGAGGCTGGCAATATGCTGGTCAAGCAGCTGGTTTACCTGGGCGGCGCCCGGGCCGCGGGAATCGTGCTCGGCGCTCGCCTGCCGATCATTCTGACCAGCCGCGCTGACGATGACGAAGCGCGCCTCGCCTCATGCGCACTCGCCCAACTGCTGGTGCGGCGGCGGGAGACTTAGGCGCAACGAATCCGGGATTGCGGACCGGTATTCATGATTCACTGAAATACTCGCGTACCTTTGCACCGATCTGCCGATCGGTCATCTTGTCCGCCGTTTCGATGGCCGCGATCCGCGAGCCAAGCCCTTTGCTCTCGAGGCGCCTCTTCAGTTCACCTTTGGCCTCGCCCGGGCCGAATATGAGGAGCCGCTGGGCGTCATCGACGGCGGAGATGATGGCGTCATAGTAATGGTTCAGCTCCCCCGTCAGTGCCCGCTGCCGCTGGTCATCCGCGGGTACCTGCCGCGATTCATAGGGTCCTTTCAAGGGCGAATCTCCCGTGCGCTGCGGATGCTTTTCGACGCGCGAAAGCACGCGCACGCGGTGCCCGTCCGCGGCCCCCGTCATGACAATAACGGCCTCTCGATGATCCAGCCAAATGCCCGCCTGGTTGTTCAACTCACTCTCCTTACGACTTAAGCGACTGCCGCGGTGCGCGGATTCCAAAGGCGATCCAGCTCCCTGTCCTTCCAGATGCGCAGCAGATGCTGTTGATGTTTTTCGATGCTGTGCAGGAGCTGCTCGCGGTGCCCGAGAAGCCGCGAACGAATATCGATGGTGGCGCGTAGATAACGGCGCTGACGCGCCAGCCGCCGCCGCAGCGCCCACTCATCGTGAAATTCTCCAAGATCATCCTGCAGCAGCCGTAGTTGTTTCAATTCCGCGCGAACGGCGGCGTTATTCGGAGCGCATCGCTCCAACAGATAGCGCAGCGCTTTGATTTTCAATCGACGCTTATGCAGCGCCTTGGGCGAACGCTTGTGCGCGAGCAGCCGCCGTTGCAAGCGCCGACGCCGGCGTCTTATGACCAGGGCTGCCATGACCGCCATGGGCACCTGCGATTCGACGATCAACTTCGGATCCGAGGCAGACTGGCGCAATCGCTCAACGCGCCTCAGCCATGCATTCTCATTAATCTTTGCCTGAAGATCCCACACCGCGCGAGAGCGGGCGTTCGCGGCGATTGCTCGCAATTCCTGCAACCCGTCCTCTCGGGGTATGCATTGATCTTCCGCCAGTCGTTCGATGATCTGCCGCTCCACATCGGCGCTGCGCACAGCACTCAGTTCGCGCGTCAAGCGGCGCAGTGCATTCTCATAGCGGGCGAGTTGCGCGGGATTGAATGCAAGCCTGAACGTCCGCAGAAAAACTCTTACGCGGCGCATTTGGGTGCGGCTGGCGTGCACGTTGACCGGAGTCACGCTGCGCGCTAGCGCGTCCAGCGCAGCGTCGAGAGAACGCTGCATCTGCCCTATGTACAGCCTCAGCCAAGCGCTCACCGTGATTTCGCGGCCGCTGTGGTTCATGGAATTTCGGGTCATGGGGGACTTCTGTGCGGAGCCGGCCTTTGTCCAAGCATATTCCGCGAACCAGTCGGTACCAATGGTGGTTTCCACGTAGCTACTGCAACGGCCGAGATGCGACACGCGAGCGCCGCTGGCTGCCTTCGGTAGGTGATTCTGGCTGTCGCACTGCGGATAGTACCAATGGCGGGTAGGTGCAATCCAGCCCAATATGGCTCTCATGAATCTGAACATTAAAGCAGGGCAACCCTTCGATATTGAAGGGTTCCACAAAGGAGACGATCATGAAAACCGACACCGAGATTCGTCGTGATGTTGAAACCGAACTGCAATGGGACCCGAGCGTCGATGGTAAGAAGATTGGCGTCATCGTCAGCGATGGCGTCGTGACCTTGACCGGAGAGGTCGCTCATTTTGCGGAAAAATGGGCTGCTCAGGATGTCGCCAAGCGGATCAGCCGCGTCAGGGCCATCGCCAATGAGATTCAGGTGAAGATTCCCCTCGCAGGCGTACGCAGCGACACCGATATCGCTGAGGCGGCGGCCAATGCACTTCGGTGGCACATCGCGACCGCCGGCTACGAAATCAAACCTGTTGTCACCAACGGCTGGGTCGCGCTGACTGGCAAGGTCCAATGGGGCTTTCAAAAGAACGCGGCGGAGTCGGCCGTCGGGCACCTGCTGGGCGTCAAGGGAGTCACCAACGACATCAAAGTCGACACAACTGTCAAAGCCGCCGATGTGAAGCAGAAGATCGAGAATGCGTTCAAGCGACACGCAATCCTCGACTCCAATGAAATTCAGGTAAAAGTGGATCGCTCCACAGTGACCCTGGAGGGGCACGTGCACACCTGGCAGGAGCATGAGGATGCGGCGCGCGCCGCATGGGCAGCGCCGGGGGTTGCCAACGTCGAGAATCGGCTTTCGATTCAGTACTAAGGACTTGCAACGAGCGCCGGGCGTTGCCCGGCGCTTTTCACTCGGGCACGAGAACCGCAGCTCCTAGAATGCGTCTCTCCCGTAAATCCCGCACCGCCTCATTGGCCGCAGTCAGAGGATAGCGCTTGATCGAGGTGTGAATCCGCGCTTGTTGGGCAACCGGCAGAAAACCGGCAGCGTCGCTGCGCGTAAGATTGGCGACCGACACCAGGCGGCGCTCTCCCCACAATAGGCGATACGGAAATGAGGGAATATCGCTCATGTGGATGCCGCCGCACACCACGGTTGCGCCCTTCTTCACGGCTTTGAGGGCCGCCGGGACCAACTCACCCGCCGCGGCAAAAATGATGGCCGCATCCAGTTCCTCGGGAGGGGCATCGAGCGAAGAACCCGCCCAGACCGCGCCCAAGGATCGCGCAAAGTCCTGGCCGGCCAGATCTCCCGCGCGGGTGAAGGCGAAAAATCTGCGTCCCTGCCATCGGCACACCTGCGCGATGATGTGCGCGGCGGCACCGAAGCCGAACAGCCCGATGTTTTGCGCCTCACCCGTCGCAAGCAGCGAGCGCCAACCAATCAGGCCGGCGCAGAGCAATGGCGCGGCCGCCGCGGGTTCGGCAAACATTTGCAACGGAATTGCAAACGCCGCCTCGGCAATTGCATGGGTGGCAAACCCACCGTCGCGGTTGTATCCGGTGAACGTCGGCGCATCGCAGAGATTCTCGCGCGCCGAGCGGCAGTATTCGCACTGTCCGCAGGTGTTGCCGAGCCAGGAGATCCCGACGCGCTGGCCGATGGCCATTGCGGATACAGAAGCGCCCAGCGAATCGACGATCCCGACAATTTCATGCCCCGGAACAATGGGATAGCGGATATCCGGCAGCTCGCCGTCGATGAGGTGCAAGTCCGTCCGGCAAACGGCGCAAGCCTCGACGCGCACGCGAATCTGACCAGGTCGAGGCTTGGGATCGGGGCGCTCTTCCATGAGCAGCGGAGCGCTTCGTGCGCGTAACACCATTGCCAGCATTGATTGTTATCCGCGACGGCCTAGAACGGCAAATCCTTTGCAAAATCCGTTGGTTTGACCACCAGCGCGTCGGCTGTTCCCGTACTCAATCGACAACCACCCCGTCGTTGCGCATGATCTTGTGGACGGCGCCCCGTCCGCGCAGGCGCGATAAAAAATCGGCGGTCGCAGACATGTCCCGATCGTCAAAGCTCTGCAGGAACCGCATGAGATTCTCGTCGACGTTGTGACGATAGCCCTCGCCCAGTTTATGCATTTGCATGACCAGGTAGGCATAGTGCTGATTTCTGAGCGATGGCACGAAACCGTCGCCATTGCCGTGGGCATCTGCACGATGACAGGTGGCGCACTGTTCGTGGAAGATCCCTTGGCCGAGCGCCAGATCCATGCCATCGCCGGTCTGCGCACGCTGCGACGGCGCTGTTTTGTTCAAGTACGCTGCGATGTCGACCCAGGATTGGGGTTCCCGCATTTCCTTGCGCGAAATCACCTGGTGCATGGTGTCGCTGGCGCGTTCGCCGCCGGCAAAATCCGCCAGTTGCCGCACGAGATAGGTGAATCGCTGGCCGGCCAGGCTGGGGATCGAGCGGCCTGCATTGCCTTGTGCCAGCGACCCATGGCAGCGAGCGCAGTACCGTGCAAATTGAGCGGCGCCCCGATCAGGATGCGCATCGAGGGCCAGAGCCGCCTGAGTATCGCGGTCAACACCCTCCTCCGAGGCGCCTGCGGCGTTGCCTACGAACATGCAACAGGCTGCCGTCGCAATGAGAACTGCGGCGCGCACAAAGTTGATTCGCGGCATGGTATAGCCTCGGCAATCTCCCACGATTCCAGCCCAAGTATCCTGCATTGCCGGCCGAAGGGCATAGGGGATTACCCTTAAGTGTCGCCGGCTCGCATAAGCGCCGCTAGCTCGGGCCCAGTTCGGCAATGGCCGCGAGCAGTGCCTTGGTGTCCACGGGCTTGCTCAAAAAACGGCAATTCGGAATGGAGGACTTGACCACCCGCATCATCGACGGTAGATCGCCGCTCAAAAGAATCGCAGGCACGTCGCGGCCCTGCTGCGAGCGCAACTGCTGAAGTACATCGAGGCCGGTGAGCTTGCCATCCAGGTGGTAGTCGGCGATCAGGATATCGCCGGATCGCATCTCGGCAAGCATCCCTTCCGCTTCCTCGACGGTCGCCGCCGCTCGCGCATCAAAACCTTCGAGCGTCAAAAACAATTCCGTCGCCATGCGAACCGCATCATTGTCTTCGAGCAATACCAATCGGCCGCCGGACTGCGGCATTTGCATGGGGACATCGGCGGCCTTGGGTGCCGGCACCTCGGCGGCGGTGAGCACACGATGCCGGGGTACGCGAATTCTGACGCAGGTACCCTCGCCTACTTTCGAGGAAACCGCGACTGAATAGCCGAGTAAACGGCACACCTCGCGGACGATGGTTAACCCTAAGCCGACGCCCAGGCGTTGGGTGCCCTGCGGGCCGACTTGATAGTACTCGTCGAAAACCCGTTCCAGTTTATCGTTGGGTATGCCTGCCCCGGAATCTTCGATTGTGAGCAGCAGCGCATCGGTCTCGAGGCCTTGTGAGATTCGCACGTAGCCCTTGTCGGTATATTTCACTGCGTTGCCGATGAGATTCTGTAGCAGCTGGGCAAATAGAGTACGGTCGGTCGAGATCACGATTTCACTATCCGCGAACTCGAGGCGCAATTGTTTTGCTGCGGCCACCGGACCGAATTCTCGGACCAGTTCCTGAAAGGCGGTCGCCAGGCTGACCGGCGCCAACTGCGGCTCCACCGTACCCGATTCGAGGCGGCTGATGTCCAGAAGCGCGTTGAGCATGCGCGTGGCGCTATCGATGGCGAGTTCCTGCTGACGCGCCAGATCGCTGATATCCGGAATCCGCTGCGTCAACTTCTGTATAGAGGCGTTGATGAGCCGGATTGCCTGGAGGGGTTGGCGCAAGTCGTGGCTGGCGGTGGCGAGAAATCGGCTCTTGGCTCGATTGGCCCGCTCGGCGTCCTCGCGCGCGACCACCAGAGCATCGCTGATCGAGCGGCGCTCGCTCATGTCGCGAATCGACGTGGCGACGAAGCCGCGGCCGTCATCCTGAAACGGCGACAGCCTTATCCCGGCCGGGAATTCGCTGCCATCCGCGCGCCGCGCGAACAAGTCGCTGATTCTCGCGCCCATTTCGCGACTGACCGGCTGCCGCAAGTAGTTCGACACGTGCGCGCCGTGACGCATATGGAATCGTTCCGGGATGAGCAGCTTGATGGGCTGACCCACCAGCTGCTCCGGCGTGTAGCCGAACAACTCGCTGGAGGTTTCATTGGAGTATTGAATAATGCCGTGTTCGTCCACGACGAGCATGGCATCGGGGGAAAACTGCAGCAGCCGCTGTGCGATCGAGCTGATTTCGGCCATTAAGGACCCTGGGATGGTCGCGCTGGACGCTTCTTAACCCACTGTATGAAATAGATTATCTAACGTAGCATAGTTTGCGGTGGGTTCGGCATTGTGCACCAACTCCATTTCACCGCGATTGTTGGGGCACATACGTAAGTTCTTGCGGGAATTCCCGGCTGTCCGACGCCAAGAAAAGACGCACACTGAACCTACATATGTACTCTTGTCGGGTGCTTGTCATTGCGTACCTGATCGAGGTCTGGTTTGGGCGAAATCAAGGCAAATAGTGGGGGTTCCGATCTGATTCTAAAGCAATTGATGGAGATTGCGCGCGCCTCGGCGCTGGCGGAAATGGCCAGTGGGGTGGCGCATGAGCTCAATCAGCCGCTCGGTGCCATTGCTACGTTTTCCCAGGCTGGACAACGCATGCTCGATCGGCCGGAGCCGATGGTAGGCCGAGCTCTCGATGTTTTTCGTCAGATCAATCTTGAAGCCCTGGCGGCGGGCGAAGGCATCCAGCGTATTCGCCGGCTATTCGGACAGGGGTTGCCGCAGCGTACCCGATGCCGGCTACCCGAACTCATTTCGGAAGTGCAGCCTGTGCTTGACGCCATGGTACTGAGCATGGGCGGCTTGAGTGTGGATGTATCACACCCGATACCCGACTTGGTCGTCGATCGGCTGCGAATTCAACATGTGCTGTGCGCATTGACTCAGAATGCGGTAGAAGCCAGCGCCCAAGCGAACAACCCGCCGACGATCCGGATCGACGTTTCCTCTGATCGCTATAGCGTCGAAACCGGGGTGACCGATTCGGGCCCGGGAGTGCCCGCGGATCTGCAAGACCAACTATTCCGGCCGTTCTTCACCACCAAGCCCCAGGGCACGGGTCTTGGGCTGGCGTCCAGCCGCGCCATCATCGAATCTCATGATGGCGCCATAGGATTCGTCAATCTGCCGGCGGGCGGCAGCCGCTTTTGGTTCCGCTTGCCGGTAGCGGAAACGCGTGGGTAGTCAAAATGTCAAAGCCCGATAAGAGCGCGGTACCTGTGGTGTATGTGGTTGACGATGACGACGGCATGCGCCGTGCGCTGGATACCCTGCTCTGCACCGTTGGCTACAAAACAGCGGTCTATTCCCGGCCCACCGACTTCCTGGCAAGCTTCAAGGCGGACCTGCCGGGCTGCCTGGTGCTCGACATTCGCATGCCGGACATGAGCGGTCTCGAGGTACAACAGCAGCTGAATCGCCTGGGCTCCATGATGCCCGTCATATTCATCACCGGCCACGGCGACGTGCCCATGGCCGTGCAGGCCATGAAGGAAGGCGCATTCGAGTTCATTCAGAAGCCTTTCCGCGACCAGGATCTCTTGGACCGGATCAATCACGCCCTCAAGCAAGACGCCGAGAATCGCAGCACCGTGGCGCGCCGCGCCGAGGTTCTGCATCGTCTGGATACCTTGACGCCGCGCGAACGGCAGGTCATGGACATGGTAGTGGACGGCGCCGCCAACAAAGTCATCGCCATCGATCTGAACTTGAGCGAGCGCACGGTGGAGATTCATCGCGCCAAGGTGATGGAAAAGATGGGTGCGCGTTCGGTTGCGCATCTCGTGAAGCTGCAGTTAACGCTGACCGACGACGCGCAGTCTTAAGGCCCGCCGTGAATGGCCGCTCCGCTGAGGCGCTCGACCCCCTTTGGTCGGCGCGGCGGCATGCGGATTTGCCGCAAATCCTGCCGGATATCCCTGATGCAAGGCTGGCGTGGGAAATCGACAATATTGCATGGTTTACCTCGGAGTCATGCAATGCGGTCACCCATGACCCTGACATTTCGCCATACCGGCCACTCGAGCGCCCTCGAAGCTCGGGCGCGCGAGCTGGGGCAGCGGCTACAGCGCTACGGTGAGCGAATCAGCCAATGTCACATGACGATCGAAGGCGCGCGTGGCGGTCGCAGCGGCGGCGCGCCCTTCGTGGTGCAAATCGATTTGGCCCTGCCGGGCGCGCAGATCCACGCCGACAGTCTGCAGATCGATGGCGCAGGCCACAAGGATGTCTATCTTGCGCTGCGCGATGCGTTCAATAACGCCAAGCGCCAGCTGCAAGAGCTGCACAGCAAGCGATTCAGGTTCGATGCTGGAGCCACGATCGAACGGCTGGGCGCCACGAAGACCGGCACCCCGGAGGGCTGCACATGAGCTACGCAACCGCCGTTTCATTCGATGCCGACTGCATGCGCCGCTACGATCGGGAGGGACCTCGGTATACGTCGTATCCGACTGCACAACAGTTCGGCGAGGGTATCGCGGCGAATGCCTATGAGCTGGCGGCGTTCGGCAGCCGCGGCGCCCGCGAAGGACGACCGCTTTCCGCGTATGTCCACATACCGTTTTGCAGCAGTCCCTGCTTCTACTGCGGCTGCAACAAAATCATCACCCATAAGGTGGACCGCATCGAGGCTTATGTCGCACATCTTTTGACAGAAATTTCGCTACGCAGCCGTATTTTCGATCGCAATAGAATTGTTGATCAATTGCACTTCGGCGGCGGAACCCCGACATTTCTGCCCGGCAAATTGCTGATCGAAATCATTAGGAGGCTCGAACGGGAGTTTCAATTGACGGATGCCGAGGACCGCGACTACTCCATAGAGATCGATCCGCGCAGTGTTGATCAAGACGCCATGCAGCTCTTGCGATCCGTCGGGTTCAATCGCATCAGCCTGGGTGTGCAGGATTTTGACGAGAGCGTGCAAAAGGCCGTGAACCGCGTGCAACCCATGGCCATGGTGGCCAAGGTGTATGAAGCCGCCCGCAAATTGGGGTTTCGTTCCATTAATTTTGATTTGATATACGGCTTGCCTCGGCAGACAGCGTTCTCGTTTGCAGCGACTCTGGATCGAGTCGTCGCGATGCGGCCGGATAGGCTGGCAGTCTACGGCTACGCGCACATGCCGCGGCTGTTCAAGGCTCAGCGGCAAATACGCAGCGATGAGCTACCCAATGCCGCCGATCGGCTTTTGCTCCTGCAACTTGCGGTCAGCAAGCTGAGCGAGGCAGGCTACGAATACATCGGTATGGATCATTTCGCCCTGCCGGCCGACTCGTTGGCGCAGGCGAAGCACGACGGTACGCTACAGCGCAGCTTTCAGGGATATACCACCCATGCCGATCGAGATCTGGTCAGCTTTGGAGTCAGCGCCATCGGTCACGTCGGTGATTTGTATATTCAAAATCACAAATCACTGCAGATTTACGAGGAAGCCCTTTCGAGCGGCGTATTGCCGTCAAGCCGAGGCAAATTCATGAGCCGTGACGATCACATTCGCAGGGAAATCATCAACGAGATCATGTGCCAGGGATTCGTCGATATTGCGGGGATTGAAGCGCGCAATGGCATCGACTTCCGAGACTACTTCGCGCGGGAGCAGGAGCGGCTGCTAACATTGCAAGCCGACGGCTTGGTTGACTTCAACGGCGAACATATTGCACTTACATCGGTGGGTCGCCTATTGATGCGCAACGTCGCCATGACATTCGACGCCTATGTCAACGCGGCGGCGCAGCCCGCTGCGATGTCTCGGGTAATCTGAAGCTCAATCGCGATTCGCGGCAATCTCCCTGCCGAGCGCGAGATCAACCGCGCCGCTCGAGTTCTGCCGCGCCGGGCTTTAGTAGTAGCTGAACGTCCCGCCCAGCGCCTCAACCGGCGCGCTTGGCCGCAAGCGCGCCCCACGGGATGCGCGGGGAACACGAGCGCGAAAATCGGCCGGCTTGACCACCATGATGTCGCAGCTCAGGTCATCCAGTATCCGCTCGGCGGTGTTGCCGATCAGCAAGCGCTTGATTCCCGATCGCGATATGGCTCCCATGACGACGATGGCGCTGTGACTCTTGCGGGCAGCCTCGGCAATGGCAAATACGGGTTCGCGAGCGAGCAGATATTGTCGCGAGCGGGGAATCCGAGCCGTCCGCAGGCCACGGTGAAAGCGTGCTTTTGCAGCGCGCTCCGCACCCTTCTGCAGGTTCTCCAGCGTTCCCGGCACCATCGCCGCCTCCGGCGGCAATTGCACCGGAAAGCGGGCGTACGCGTGCACGGCGTGCAAGCTGCCCCGCAACGCCTCGGTCAGCCGCTTGCCGGCGCGCAGAATTTCCTTGTCCAATTGCAAGGGTTTCTCGTGCGCGTGACTCGGATCGATGGCCGCGAGCACAGCGGGACGACGATAGGGTCGCGGGTTTTTGACCAAAAGCACCGGCACCGGGCTTAAGCGCACCAACTCCCAATCGGTCAATCGCAGCAGCCAAGGCATACGGTGTTTGCCGGCGTGACCGGCTGCGACGATGAGGTCCGCTTTGATGGCTTGCGCCCGGCGAATGATGGCCTCATGGGAGGGATAATCCCATTCCGCCGACACTTTGACCCGGATGCTGTGCGCGCGCAGACGATCGGCGATGGCCTCAAGGCGCCGCAGCGCCTGATGCCGCAAATCCCGCTCAAGGGTGTCCAGCCCCTGTTCGCGTACCAGGATGGGATCGCTGTAAAGGGCTGAGGTCAGCGCGTGGAACAGCTCAATCTCGGCGCCATAGCCTCTGGCGAGTTGCGCGGCCTTGAGAACCGCCGGCAGGGGTTTGCCGTCGATTTCCTTGATTGACACGAGAATGCGACGCATTGCAGGCATGGTAGGTTCTCCGATTCGTGCGTGCGGCGATTATCGGGTAATCACACCGCGCTGGGTATCCGTACTAATACGGATATCCGGCGTGAGTACCTATCCAGGTTCGCTACGCGCAATCCCTTATGTGCAGGTCAACCGTAAATCCAGATAATACTGCCCAGGTACCTATGAATCGAATCAGCCATATTTTGGTGGTTGTTGATCCTTCGACAAAGGATCGCCAGGCCGCTGTCGACAAGGCGGCGCAGTTGGCCCGATGCAGCAACGCTACAGTGGAGTTGCTGATTTGCGAGATCGCCTCGGCGCTCAATGATCAGGCCCCGGCCGGTGCGCGCCACCCGCAACCCGACAACACCGAACTTCTGGACCTGCTGGAGGGACTGGCAGGGCCGCTGCACGCGCAAGGGATCAAGGTCAGCGTGCGCATCATTTACGGTAGGTCGTTCCCCGACACATTGCTCGACTATCTGCTTGGATCCAATGCGGATCTCGTCGTCAAAGATACCCACCAACACTCCTTTGCGCGACGAGCCTTTGCCAGGAATACCGATTGGCATTTGGTGCGTGGTTGTGCAAAGCCGTTGCTGCTGACGAAAAAGCGACCGTGGAGTCAGCCACCCATGATCCTCACGGCGGTCGATTTGCAACCTGCCGAAGCACATGACGCGGTGTCGAATAAAGAGCTCCTGAAATTCGTGGCAACCTTTTCGAGCTATCTCAAGGGCGATTTGCACATCGTTCACAGTTACATTCCGACTGCGTTTGCTGCCCTCGTGAGGGCAGGCGGGCAAGCCTTGTCGCGCGACTATTCCGAGTCCTTGCAGGTTGAGAACGCGTTCAGACACTGCCAGATGGAAAGCCTGGGAAGCGCGTACGGCATCTCTCCACAACATCTGCACGTTGAGATGGGAACGCCCCACGACTGCCTGAAACAGATGGTAGAACGATTCAACACCGACCTCGTGGTGATGGGCTCCTCCTCGCATAACTGGCGCCGCATGTTCATTGGCAGCACCGCCGCAACAATCCTGGAGTCCTTGGATTGCGACATACTCATTATTGGGACCTCGGAGCTCACACAGTCCGGTCTGCTGTAAACGCCGGCGGCACGCGAGCCGCTGAGCAGGACGCGGCGTTGCGCCGGCTTGCGAGCAACATCGTGCTCGGCGCCGCGCTGCTGTTGATCGCTGCGAAGCTGTGGGGCTGGATGATGACCGATTCGGTGGCGCTTCTGACCTCGGCCGCGGATGCCGTGGTTGACGCGTTGGCGGCGGCCGCCACCTTCTTTGGCGTACGCTTCGCGCAGCGCCCTGCCGATTCCATGCATCGATATGGCCATGGCAAAGGCGAAGCGCTGGCGGCGTTCACGCAGGCGATTCTGCTCGCCGGCGCCGCTGTCATGCTGGCCGCGCAATCCTTGTGGCGCCTGGTTTATCCTCAGCCCCTCACTGCGATTGGTTTGGGATTATGCGTTGCCGCAGGCGGAGTCGCGATATCGAGTCTGCTCGCGGCCATGCAGAGCTGGATTGTGCGCCGCACGGGGTCGACCGCCATCGCCGCGGACCGCACCCACTATCTCATGGATGCAGCGCTGAACGCGGCGGTCCTCGCCGCATTGGCGCTGACAGGCGTGACCGGATGGCAGCGGGTGGATCCGGCGTTTGCCTTAGGCATTGCCGGATACATGATCGTGGCTGCCAGGCGCGTGGCGTTGACCGCATCGCGACAACTGCTTGACCATGAATTGCCGCTGGAGCTGCGCGAGCGCATCAAACAGACTGCAGTCGCGTGTCGCGGCGTGCAGGCCATACATGATCTGCGCACGCGCGACGCCGGTGATCGGATGTTCGTTGAATTCCATCTGGAGGTCGATGGCCACGTTTCCGTTGAGGAGGGACATGACATCGTCGATGCGGCCGAGAGCGCGATCGCCGCATTATTCCCCAAGCAGACAGAAGTAATCGGTCATGTTGAGCCGGCGGGAATCAAGGACCTACGCCTCGACGACCGGGTTCGCCTGACGGAATGATGGTACGCGAAACCTCTAGTACAATGAGCGGCGCGTTTGAGCGAAAGTGGCGCCCCTTCAGGAGCCTATCGATGCCGGTGCTGAAATTCGAGCGGATTCTCGTGGCCATTGCCGATCCTGCGGCGGGGATGAACAAAGCAATCCGCCGCGCCAGCGCGCTGGCGCGCAACAGCGGCGCGAGCATCGAATTGTTCAACGCCATCCCGTCGTCCATGTCACCCGGTAGGGTGCATTCGGCGGCGGAGCAATTCACCCGCTTCGCGGTGGCGCAAAACCGCCAGTTGCTCGAGCGCACGGCGAACCGTTTGCGCCGCGAAGAACTCATGGTCAGCAGCAATGTGCAGACCGGCTATCCCGTGCATGCGGCGATTCTGCGCCAGGTTCGCATCTCCAAGGCGGACCTGCTCATCATCGAGGCGCGCAAGCACAGTGTGTTTGCCCGCTTGCTGTTGACGCAAACGGATTTTGAGCTGATCCGGCACTGCCCCGTGCCGTTGTTGATCGTCAAAGGACAAGCAGCCTGGCGCAGTCCCCTAATCCTCGCGGCTCTCGATCCTTTTCACAGCAATGACAAGCCAAGCGCGCTCGATGGTGAAATCGTCGCCGCGGCCGGCACAGTGGCCGGGCTGGTGCGCGGCTCGGTACACGCCGCACATATCTATCTGCCGCTGGACAGCTATGTCGCGGACCTGCCAATGGCCCCGGTGGCGCTCGCCGGCGTCCCCGCGCAGGAGAAGGCGCTTAGACAAAACGTAAGGCGACGATTTTACGACGACCTGGGCCGCTACG
>Ga0210409_10001078_pt1 | contig 38030 bp, 31 predicted proteins | sample IncBWH17MmetaG_FD_161649 | JGI IMG/M metagenome (GOLD analysis project Ga0210409, IMG submission 161649) | Forest soil microbial communities from Barre Woods Harvard Forest LTER site, Petersham, Massachusetts, United States - Inc-BW-H-17-M | ecosystem: Environmental > Terrestrial > Soil >... | reverse complement strand
CACGCGCGCCAGGTGCAGGCTGAAGGCGGGAGCGTCTTCGGTTTCGTTTTTCGCGGCGACCAGACGAAAAGCTTCGTCCTTGTCGGAAGTGCGGAGGGTGGTTTGTTTTTTGGTAACGAGGTCTTCGCAGTAGTAGGTGCCCCAGCCACGGCGGAACACCCGGTAACGGTTCTTCATTTTTTGACTCATGTTGTGAGCATGAGCCAACCCGATCCGCCCTCGTTAGCGAGTTGTGGGTGAGATAAATCAGTTTTATTCGAATGGTGGCGGGGTACGCCACTCACTGAAGAATCCACTGAAACTCACCCCGTTTTTCCTCCAAAATCCCAGCAAAAGGGCTGGAGGCGAGGGTCGGAATCGGACAAGGACTACCGATTCATTGACTAGAGAATATCAGTTTTGCTGTGGATGTCAAAAGGAATTTGCGTGAACGCGGAACTATTTTTCTTAACGCGGAACGACGTTCACTGACAGTTTCACTGACATGCCCAACGAGGCGAGTTCGTGCTCGGTCCACGGCCTGGGGTTGCGCTTCATGGCACGGCCGGTGTGTGCTTTGGCGGTGATTGTGAGGCACCACGTTCGCGGTGGCAAGTTGGGGGCCGGGAGTCATCGGGGTGCCTTGCGCGGTGGGCCTGCCCGGCCAGAGGGCTAAAGGCTTGGCGGCCTGTGGAGCGGGGAAGCGGGAGCGGCTGCGGTCAGGACTGAAGCTGGCTCGGGGCAAAGGCGCGCATTCCGCTCTAAGCGCAACTGCGCGCATTGTGTGGATTGCTTGAACCGGTGGCTGATGGCTATTTGAATCCGGCGCGCAGGGCGAATTTCTTGGCGCGGACGGCGGAGAGGGAGCGGTTGATGCGGCGGGCGACTTCGCGGTCGCGCATGGTGCCAATCATTGCCAGTTCTTCCGGTGTCCACCGGGGATACGGGCCGACCAGGTCGAAGCGGCGGCGCATGCGCTCGGACATTCTGCGCCTGAGTTCCTTTGGCTTGGGCCGACGCTGGATGCGGCGCAATCGTTCGCGGTCGCGCGCGGATTCGGTCGAAGGCTTGCCTTCCCTGGCAGCGGAATGCTTGGCGCGGGCCTGGAGCGTGCGGGACGCTTCAATTACGAATTCGCGAAATAAGCGGTATGAGCCGGGGTTGTACCGTGGGATGCTCAACTGCTGGCGGTAGCGTGATACGATGGCCCGGGAGAGGCCCCAGTGATAGGAGACGGCATAGACGGATTCGGTTCGCAGAGCGCGGAGCAGGTCCCCGCAAATGACGAGGGAACGGCGGCGCCAGATTCTTGGCCAGGGGATCGGCGCGTCGGTGTAGCCGCCTACTTTGACGGTGCCGCGAAGTTGGCAGACCAGGAAACGGCCGCGAGCGGTGCGGGGCGGGTAGTAAGGGCCGTCAATAAGCCGGTATCGGTCATCGTCCGCGAGTGAAGGGTCGCGGGGAACGGTGATGGGCTGAACGCCGAGCGCCTCCAGGGCGGCAGGAGACGGTCTGGGGTCCGAAATAACTGGCTTGGTTTCGCGCCGGGCTTGTTCGCGTTCGAGAATGGCGCGGCGGCTTTTGACGGCGCTTTCGGTGCGGCCGAGTTGGCGGGCGATTTCCGCATCGGACACCGTGCCAACCAGGCTGTCTTCGTCCGGAGTCCATTTCCGAAAGCGCAAAGCGGGCTGGGCGATACCGAGTGCGCGGCGCTTTTGCCAGACACTGCCGAAGTTGCGGCCGGTAAGCTCCGCCACCTCGGCGTCGGGGCGGGTGCCCAGCAAGGCGAGTTCCTGCTCGGTCCACGGCCTGGGGTTGCGCTTCATGGGACAGCCAGTGTGTACTCTGGCGGTGATTGTGAGGCACCACGTTCGCGGTGGCAAGTTGGGGGCCGGGAGTCATCGGGGCGCCTTGCGCTATCGGCCTGCCCGGCCAGAGGGCTAGAGGCTTGGCGACGTTTGCAGCGGGGAAGGGGAGATGGGCGCGAGGGGCATAAGCCGCTCAGAGGCGGACTCACTGAATTTCACTCTAAAGGCAATTGAGGGCGTTATCTCCGGCGGGGGTGGACGCCCTCAACTGGCGCCGCTATTTCCGCAGTCGGAAGAACTTGCTTCCGGCAGTAATGGGATTGGTGAGCATGTACTGCTGATTCACAACCGCAGGTTGCGCGGCGTTCGATGTCCATGATGTAGCTGGGAGGCTCGTGGCGTATTCAAGTGAAAACCCGGAAAAGTTTGTGAGCCAGGAAATTATGAGGTGGTTGTCACTGAGCGTGAAACCGATGACGGGAGGGGGCGGGACAACATTCACGACGGTGACGGTGTTTGATGCGGTCATGGTTGCTAGACCGGCCGTGTAGCTCGCAGAGATGACTGCGGTAGTGTTGCTTACGACCTCCCCGGCGGCGAATAGTCCGAGTGCTGAAATGCTGGCAGATGACAGGTTCTGGCTCCAGGTCGCCTCGACAACTTGCGAGGATCCGTCGCTCATGGTGGCCGCGGCAGAGTACTGTGCCGCGCTGTTCTCGGGGAGCGAGCTTGGGCCGCTTATGCTGAGCGAAACGAGATTTGGTGGGGGCGGGACGTGCGTGATGTCCACGTTCTGGCTTGCCGACTTTGTTATTCCGCCTGTGGTGTAGCTCGCGGAGACTGTTAACGTTGCGTTGGCACCCAACTGCCCCACCGTCAGCGATCCGGATGTTGATATGCTGCCGGGGCCGGAAGTAACAGACCAAGTGGGTGTAACCACCTGCGAGGATCCGTCGCTGTAGAGTGCGGTCGCTGTAAACTGCGCGGAGCTGTTGTCGGTTATTGGACTCGGTCCGCTGATTGCAAGCGAAGTGTACACTGGGGCTACGTGAGCGACAGTTATGGGGTAATCCAACGAGAAGCCGCTATAAACTGCGTGGATGGTCGCGGCGGTGTCGGCGCTGACGCTTCCTGCGGATAAAAGGCCGGATGGTGAGATGCTCGCTGGCCCGGAGGAGATGCTCCAGGCTGGCGTGACCGATTGGACCGAATTATCGCAGTTGACGACGATGGCGTTGTACTGAGCGGTCGTGCTTTGAGCAACGGACTTTGGCCCCCCGACACCAAACAGCACAGCGGTTACGGGATTGGGACCCCCAACGATCAGGGAGACGTCATCTACTCGGAATGCCGTTGGGAGGCTTGTGTCGGTGGTGGCGGTGAATCTGACGGTAATTGTTTGGCCTTTGTAGGCTGATACGTCGAAGGACTGCCAAACGTAGCCTGAGCTGGCGTCTTTGTTCGATTTTTGGTCAATCCCGACCAGCGTGCCGCCTAGAAGCACGAGGTTGAGGTAAAGGTAGTCGAAGGCGACCGTTGAGCTGTCCTGGGTTGTGATGTAGTAATAGTAGCCTAGTGTGGCGCTGGTTGCGTTCGCGGGAATTGTGACCGTCTGGCTCAGGGTCCCGGAGAGATTGTTCCCGGGCGTGCCGTCGGAGTTGGCTAGGTACGCGTATCCTGGACAACTGTGGCAGGCCGTAAATCGGGAATCGGCTTGAAAATTGCCGGTAACGGCCCAGCCGTAGGTGCCACTGGCGAAGGTGCCATTGACAATCAGGTCCTGTACGTACGTCCCGCAACTGCTGGACGTGGAAATTGTGACGTTGTAGTTGGCGGTCTTGGTCACGCCGCCGTAGGTGTAGCTCGCCGTGACCGTAGTGGTGGTGTTTGCGCTTACGCTGTTGGCCGTTAGTTGCCCAGAAGAAGAGATGCTGGCTGGAGCCCCAGCGCTCAGGGTCCAGGTTGGTGTAACGGTTGGGGTTGTGCCGTCGGACATGATGGCATTTGCGATGTACTGGTTGCCGCTGGTATTCTGCATGACATTTGCAGGGCCGGAGATGGAGAGACCTGTTAGCTGGGCATCCACGGCAGCGACGGTGAAGGTGAACAGGGAAGACTCGACGGTGCCGTTGACCGCCTTGACTTCCCATTTGCCGGTTGCCGACTGGACATTAAGGTTGTACTGCATGGAGGTGGAGGTCACGTTGGCAGGCATGCGCGTGTAGGAATTGTTCGCGGGGTCGTAGAAAACGAGCGTTGAGGCGTTGGGGTCGCCTGTGAGCAGGAAGTTCGAGCCGGTTATCGTGATCAGTTGCGGTGAGCTGGAGGGTGGCAGGGTTGTGGGGGAAACCGAGGAGATCGTTGGGGTCGGCGGCGCGTAGAGGGATGAGATGTCGGTGAAAAAGATGCCTAGCGATGTTAGGAGGAAGAACTTGTTTCCTGCGAGTGCGGATCTCCCGACGTAGGCGTTCAGCAGGCAGGGGTCCATTCTTAACCAATGGGTGCCTGTGTCTGTCGTGGCAACAACCAGATTGCCGAACCCTGTTGACGCGAAAATGCCCTTATTGACGCTGCTTGGGTTCGCCGATAGCGCTACGAATGGCATCTGATCGAGTGTGCCGAAGGACGCTTGATTGATGGCCTGCCACGTTTGGGCGGAGTCTGTTGATTTGAATATTCCGAAGTTTTGTTCTGGGAGGGGCAGGGGGGTAGCGTAGGCGATTGTTGAGATGTACCAGTTTCCGCTGGCCTTCTCGTACTGAAGGTCAGTAAATAACGCGGCTTGCGGAAGGCTTCCGATGGGGGTCCAGTTGGCACCGCCGTCCGTGGTCTTGCGCGGCGGGGAAGGAATGATGCCGCTCAGGTCTATCTGATCTTCGGTGGGCAGTGGAAGCGCTCCGAACGTGATGTCGGAAAACGTGGAGAAAATGACTGTGTTTGGATCGGTGGGGGATACTCGCACTATGTTAAAGTACTGTATTGTGTTCAGCGAGGTTGGTGCGGCGTAAATGGTGGTCCAGGTGGTGCCGCCGTTGCTCGTCTGCAAGATGCCTTGTCCGGTGACCCCGGCGAAGGCGACGTCGGCGTTTTGCGGGTAGACGTCAAAAGCGAGCACGGCGCCAATTATTTGTGAGCCGCTGACTTTCAGCCAGGTTTCGCCGCCGTCTGTGCTCTTGTACACGTCTCCGAGCGGGCCGAGAATGACGTCATCGACGGCTGTGCCCAAGTACATGGTAGTTGGGTTGCTTGGAGAGATAACGATGGTCGTGATTGCGGGGTAGTTGTGTGCTGGGATCCCAACTTGCTGGATGCCCGAGTTCTTCGCGGTCCATGTGGCTCCGCCGTCCGAGCTCTTTAGCACACCTGGCCCTCCCGGTGCGGTCGACCCGAGCAGGATAATGTTCGGATTTGTTGGGTGAACGGCGATTGCGCCAAAGCTGCCGTTGAAGCTGCTGTTCCACGGGCCGGAAACGCTGGACCACAAGAGCGTGGGCTCGGCAGGGGCGGGGAGTGGGGCCAAGGTGAGGGTAGCCGTGGCGGCGATTAGGAGTGCGATTCGTGATGTCTTCATTAGGTTCCTCTGAGATCGGGGTCTGGCCTGTTTAGGGACCAAAGGAAAAATCCCGAACCGAGACGATACTTTCAGGTCTCGCCTGCTTCTGCAATGCTTATTTTGTATGGCGCCTGAAACAATTACAATTATTGTCATTGGGAAAACAATGTGCGGTGAGTGTACCGCTGCGGGCGGTTGAGAGAGTGGTCCGGGGTGTTGGGCACTGTGCTTGGCTGGCCTGCACGGCCAGATGGATCGGAGTCCGGGTGATAGGAGGAATGCGAGGAACGGAACGTATTGGGGGGGCGGCGTGGCTGGGCAACGCACGAGAACTGACTTTTAACCAAGGCGGGTTTATGCGATGAATCAAGGATGGCCAAAAGAAAGAAGAATGCGGCGGCGGTGGTGCTCGGGCGGTTGGGGGGATTGAAGGGCGGGAATGCGCGGGCGAAAAAGCTGACGGCGGAGGAGCGACGGGAAAGCGCTCGGAACGCGGCGCGGGCGCGGTGGTCGAAGAAAAAGTTCTGAAAGACCCTTTGACAATGCGTGAGCGGTCACGCATATTACTCCCATGAAGTACAGCAAGGGTGACATTCTGGTCCCGAAGGGGAAGCAGTTTCCTGATTGCGCGATTGTCGTGGACGGATACGACGACGCGGGGCGGCTGGTGATGCATCCGCTCGGAGGGGGAATTGAGCAGCATTTAACAGCGGTGAGCGCAAGCTTGTTTCGGCTCGTGGACGAAGGAGAGCGCGCGGGTGCCTTGTTCCGGCGCGGACGGTTTGCGCTGGCGGAATCTGAGGAGGCGTTCGAGGGTTGGGCCGATGGCCGGACTTGGAACGGGTGGCAAATGCCGCGGTTCGAACGGGACGAAGCGGAGCGGTTGGTCCGGTGGGTCGGCGGTGAGCGGTCGCGGTTCGATGCGGCGCGGGATGCTTTTGTCACGATTTCGCAGAGCGGCGAGGAAGAGATTTGGGCGGGCGAGGGTGTCGCGGTCTCGGACGGGAGCGCGATGAAGGTGTACCCCGTCGGCGCGGGCGCGTGGATGTGGGATGAAGTTGAACGGCAGACAGGCGAGCCGCTATGATTGGAACATTTGAAGAGTTTGAACTGACCTTTGGGTCGTTCGGCCAGCAGTACAGGACGATTGACGGGCGCGTTTATTTGACGTGGTTCGATGCTGCGGATCCAACCCTGCGGGGTCTGAGTCCAGGGGTGAAGGTAGAGTACGAGGCGCGGCCGGGGCCGACGGCGTTGTGCCACAGCCCGCGCGTGAGGGAGGACCTGCCGAGCGGTGTCCTGTTGCGCATGTCAAAGGAGTCGGCGTGAAGCGCGGCGACATTGTGAAGTACTCCAGGCCGGTAAGCCCGGCGGAAGCAGAGTTCCGGTTCATTTTGCTCAACGAGCCAGAGAAGGGACGGGTTGACATTCAGCTTATCTGCAACGACCGGATCAAACCGATCGAAACGGTCGAAACCGGCGAAATTAAGATTGCCGAGTAAACTCGGTTTTTCTGCCGAGCCAGGAACCACTGAACAATGCGGCGAAGAGCGCCGCCGGGCTCAGTGCTTCTTGAGCCACGCGTCAATTTCTTCGTGTGGATACCCCGCGGATTTGAGCAAGGATATCGTTGAGGTTTCGAGCCGGGATCGCAGTTTTTCATCCGATTCAAGCCGACTGTCCACATTCTCGATGGTCTTAACTGCCTTTAGGACGTCGAGGCCGAGTTCTTTCTCCCCGGGAACAGGCTCGGCCTTGGTTTGCACCTTCGAGAGCCCGGAGGTGTCGGTGAGGACCGTTGCATATGGGCGGAACAGGAAACTGAGGGAGAGCATATCTGGCGTGCCGGGTTCAACGGAGTAGCAATAGCCGCGCTGCATTTGTATGACCCACGGGTCCAATTCTCGCATTATCCGTAATAGCCACTTTCCCAGCCCTATTCCGAAGAGGCTAAAAAAGTCCGCGTCGGAAAGATCCCTGAGGAAAGCGCGGTCTGTGATGTTTTGGCCAGCAGCCGAGGGTATTAGCTCAATGAGCCTGGTAGCGAAATCGGGATGTTCTTTGGTGTTGGCACCAACGCAGCCAGAGAGCTTTTCCATATCGTCTGCTTCGACGAGTGTCTTACCGACCCTTGACGTCACGAAGAGCAGCCAGGCCTCGGTCCTTGAATTAATCTGGTACTCCGTCAGCACATTGAGGGCGTCATAATAGCTCGGTGGTGGCGTTGCCTTTTGCTTGCCTGGGGGCGAAACGGACTCACAAAGATCGAGATTCACGACGTCGAAATCCCCATAATCCTGAAGGTGCCTGTAGGCTTGAGAGTTTTTGTTGGCAATTTGCTGAAAGAGATCGTGAATTACAGTCGATCCTCTCCAAATGCCGGGAAGGCTGTTGACTTGGTTTGTTGACACATTGAGCCATGTTCTCGGTTGGGCCGCACCGTAAGACTCGTGGAGTCCGAGATACTTTAGCTTGCGTCCAATTGCGGACAGGCATTGATGCAGCATCCGTACGTCGAGCAGGTCATCTCCAGGCAGGGATAAGTAATGAAGCGGTCTATCGTCCTTGAATTTGAGGTGTTTGGTGCAGAGCTTTTTAACGTCTGCGTTCCATTGCAGTTCACGGATGAACTGCTTACGGGTCTTGTGCCAGGGCTTAAAGGTGCGCTTCGGCAGAGTTGCATGTTGGGGCGGCTCCGGGAAGACATTCTCGAACAATCCGCCGGTCTGTTCGCTCATACGTTGTTCCCGAACGTCAGAATTTCAACGACATCGGAGACGAGCTGTTCCTGGTCTTCGTACGACAGTCCTTCGAATGTTCCCCATCCGTCCAGCAGTTGGGCCAGTGTGATGATCTTCGTTTCGAGTAGGTGCCGGTTAGCCTGGGCCTTCGGACTGGGTTTACCTTTGGTTTTGAGTCCGGAAAAGCGCGTCCTATGGAAAACGAGTTTGCCTTGGCGGCGGAGCGAGGCTTCATCCGTGATTTGTGCAGGATCGGTGAATACTACTTCGATGGGCTGATCAACGTTTAGGCCCTTGAGCCTGGCTGCGACATGGGCGCGTAGTTCATCACTTTGTGTCTTCGCGCCAACAGTCGCTCGTAATGCTGCGAAGTGTTTGCCAAGTTCCTTGTGTTTGTTTGTTACCTGCTTAATTGCGTTGTGGAGCCATTTGACCAGCATCTGGTAGTGAGGGTGGGCATAATTGAATGACTCCCGGTCGAGGTTAATGGCAGGATCTAAGCCTTTGAAGACGAATATCTCCGAGGTGATCTGATTAAGGCGGGTGAGCTCTGACACTTGGTAGCCGAGAAAGTCTGGGTCGAAAAGCGTTCCGCTTGCCTCGCCAATCCGGACCAATACTCCCCGGTGCTCTTTGGGCACGACCTTGGGGGTCCAAAACAGATAAGCCTCGAAGGCCAGATCGCCACCGGTTACCTCTGGAGGGATGTGTTTCAGATCCGGCTGGCACTTTGCGACGAACATCATTGGGGTTTGTATACCCCGGCCAGGACCGAAAACGTTTTTGAACCTGATCGGCCGTAGAAGTTGGACGCCGTCCACGAGAACCTTGAACGGGGGCGTTTTGGGTTGTGTCGGAGCTTTAAGCCTGCATTTTGCCCGGGGTGTCTGCTTCGACCCGAGCTTGAGCGGTTCCGCTTTTCCCCTTGGTTCGTTGGAAAGCTGGAAGAATTGTATGCCCTTAGTCGTGGTGAGATCAAAAGGGTGAGATTCTACATACTCCAGCGGAGCCTCGAGGCTGAGCGTCCAAAGCAGCCGGAGATAATTGTCGAAGATCTTTTCGAGGCTTGGATTCGGTCCTTCGTCTTCGAGCTCTTTGGTTATCGCCTCCACGAGTTTTTCGAACCGTTGACGAGGGCCGTCCTTATCGTTCCAAGGCAGGGCGGGCTGAGTTTCAAGAACATCGCGGTTCCCGGCTTTGGACCGCCCGATGTGGTATCGCGGAGGAACGGTGAGACTTTCCGCGCCGGGCGCCTTTTGGTACTCGAGTTGGTCCCAGCGGTCACGACTGGCGAGTTCATCTCTTGTCCTCGGTAGGAGGTCGAAGAGAATTATTTCTGTCCCTTGTGATTCGTGGTCTTCAGCATCAACCGTCCGGATTTCGGCATGGCCGGTCTGGAACTGTGGGCGTTTCGAGGTGCTCCCCTCTTCGAGCTCCTTCTCAGAGGGAATCGTGAGCACAATATCCGCGATCGTGCGGAAGTCGGAGCCTTTCGTCTTGGTGATCACCTGGAAATGCGGTGTTAGCTGGGCAACTGAGAAGAGACCTATGCCTAGTTTTCCGATTAGTTTCCGGCCCCCGGGGCTCCGGGTCGGGTCCGACTGGTTAACAACGTCGAGCTTTGCGCCATAGGGGGTGCGTTTGAGGCTTCCACCGATGTGTTCGAGAAGGTTTTCCAGCGACTGAGGCGTGAGTCCAGCTCCGTTGTCGCGGACGATAACCTTCGAGAACCGGGGCGCATCGGTTAAAATGACGACTTCCGTTGCATCTGCGTCGAAGGCGTTGGAGATTAACTCTCGCAATGCCGACGATGGCTGGCGGTAAATCCCGCTCGTTATGCGCGCGAAGACAAGTTTGTCGGTTTTCAGTTCCGCTCGCACCGATTTGCCCGTTGTGCGCGTCTCCACTATTTGCTCTGCCAAGGGTTTGGTGGTTTTCATTGGTTGGTGCAGTCGTGTCGCTGCGGCCTCACCATAGGGCTAGCGAGCGGCGAGCTGTATGAGGTTTTGTGCATTATTGTGTCAAGTGTCGTTTGTTGCCTGTGCGGCGTGTGGACCGCGGAAAGCATGCGTTGCGCGTTGACCTTTTCACCACGCCGCCTTGAGAGCGGACAATGCGGCTCGTCAGGCGTTTTAATCCCAGCGTGGTGACCTGGCAGTCCCAAATGACGAATACGTGCCAACCCATCCGGCGAAGCTGGCGCATCCTGCGAGAGTCACGCCGTTTGTTGGCGGCGAGTTTAGGTGTCCAGTAATGGGCGTTGGATTGTGGGAGCCGGGAGTCAGCGCATCTGCCATGCTGGTGCCAAAAGCAGCCGTGGACAAAAACTATCGTGCGCGCTGATGGGATTACTGCGTCTGGCCTGCCGGGAAGATCCTTTTGGTTAGAAAAGACGCGGAAACCTGCGCGCCTCAGGTGCCGGATGACCTGCCTCTCGGGGAGGGTTGAGCACGACCTGATGGCCGCCATGTTTCGGCTGCGAGCTTCCTTGGTGAGCTTATCTGCCATTGTTGTGTGTGCCCGCACCATTCCGGGAGGGGTCCCGATTTTTGGCGCTAAACGAGATGAAGTCCGCGATTTGTTCGGCGATCTTTGTCGCGAGGAGAAATGGGACGCCATTGCAAATTACCTTGAACTTTGCGGACAGAGTCGAGTCAGCTGGCATTATGTAGGAGTCTGGAACCGTCTGTAGGCGGAGCGCTTCGCGGACGGACAATCTTCGTGCCTTCGTTGGGTGCAAGTGGACTTCATTGTTTCCGTACCACGCTGTGGGACTGTACCGGAAGCGATGAAGACGTTTGAATGACTTCCCCGAGACGTCGCCTTCCTGAATCGTCTTGAATTTCTTTGATTTTGGCTTGAACCATTCTTTACCGTTTGGGAATGTCACTGGATTCGGGGCCAAAGCTGAGCAGACGCATAGTTCGACTGGAATTGCTTCGGGTTTGCCTGGCTTGCCCCTGAATGGACTTTTTCCAGGCCACGTGAATTGTGCTTTGGCGTTTGGATACGTTGGAGTGGGCCATTTGAAATGCGTTTCCAGTGCTCGTTTGGGAAATGGTTCGTTCGGGTACCACGACCGCAGCAAATCCCTCCTGAACCCCACCACAAATAGCCTGGTGCGGTCCTGAGGAACACCGAATTCGAGGGAATTCAATTTTGTCGAAACAAACGCGTAGCCCGCGGTGTCCAGCTTCTCAAGCAGTGTTTTGAAAATAGGGCCGTGCTTGGGGTGGGATTCAAGGTGCGGAACATTTTCGAGCAGAAAGAAAGATGGGTTCAGCGCTTTGAGCATATTGACGTAAACTTCTGTGAGTTGCCCGTTTTCGCCGTTATGCCCCGCATGGAGGCCCCCAGCGCTAAAATCTGAGCAGGGTGGTCCACCAACCACGCCGAAGAGTTCTGGGACTTTGCCTGGAAAGGCCTGCTTAAGAATGTCTTCGGCTTTGAGTTCGGCTATGCTCTTGATGCTTGAAACTTTAGCTGCCTCGGCCTTCCGGTTCGCTGAACGGCGCCACGACGTTACCCCTGCGGCGTATATCGCAGCAAACTCGGGATTGCATTCGTTGCTCCATGGGACTTCAAAGCCCGCTTGCTCGAAGCCTATATCTAGGAAACCGCCGCCAGTGAAGAAGCTCAGCAGGGGAATTTTCGTGGTCAGCGGGAGAAGCATCTGTGTGCTGACGGAGAGCGCCGTGGCTCCTTTGTGAGTTGCGGGCGTGTGAGCGCGAGGAATCGGACGTGAGGTCGTTTGTTGATTCAGTGTTCTGAGCATGGGGGCTGTTCGGAGTGATCCGCTCATGCGTAAGGCCTCCTGATAATTTCAAAGAGGGACTTGAAGGAGATCGTTTGCGCACCTGCTGCGCCGGCGGCAGCTTGGGCCTGTACGAGAGTGGGATGGAGACTGCCTAAGTCGCGGCTCCAGAGCGGGTGGCAAATGATTTCCGCGATATTGTTTCGACGGCCGGCTGGCAAGCCTGCGAAGTTAGCCGTAGCCCAGCCCGGCTGGGAGGCGAAGTAGGATTGGGGAATAGAAGCGGCGAGGGATTGCCAGTACTGAGCAGCCAGGTCAAGAGTTGCTGCGGGATTCAGGGCAAGCCTGGCGAGGTCGAGTCCGAGACGCCAATCAAGAATATTATGGAAAGCGAGGTTGCTAAAATCGCGCACGCAGTCCGGGCATGAGGTCTGGCAGTTGGGGGCGTGGGCGAGCAGTGGCGCATTGAAGGTTGGGTCGCCTTGGCCGAGGATGTACCGGAGAAGACTCTGCATTTCAACGGGCTGACCCAATCGGGTGCTGTACCCAGCCCCGTTGTCGAGGCTGTCAGATATGAAGATTTGACCAGTGACCACGCCGTTGATGCGGACTACGCGTAAACCGACCCTTAGTTCGCGTTCGTCAATGTCGAGCCGGTCAGCGGCTGCCCGGCGGAGCAGGAAGCCGAAGGAATAAAGCGCGGCTCGGCCGTTGACATCTAGGGGTGAAGCGAATGTGCCTTGAGGCCACGTCGCGATGGCGAGAACGAGAACGTCTGTTTGCTTAATGGAAGCGAGCGCTCTGCGAACCAAAGGTACGGCGGGGTCGATCATATTAGGTGCGGCCCCGCTGAGGCGGAGAGCGTGCTCCGTTACCCAGGTTTGCCCCCAACGGAGCTTACGGAAGTCGAAGCCCTCTCCATCGTTGTCATTTATAATGAAAACCGTTTCTGTGCCAGACCAGACCCCGAAGTTTAAGCAGGTCTGAAGGGGGCGAAGTGTAGCTCCCGTCTTTGGCCGAGCGGCACGTGGGGACCACTCGAATTGGCCGTCGAAGTCGCGGCTCGCGCCATACCAGGTTCTGAATCCCTTGGGTTGACTAAGCTCGATTGTGCGATACTGCGGATCGGCAGCTCCGCAGACCGGGCAGGCTTGCCCAGGAGGGACATTTACGTCCACTGCCTGGCAGTTTTGGCAAAGGCCAATTGATGTTGGTTGCCCGAGAGGGTCGGGCTGCTCTTCGATGCCTGTTTGTCCGGGAGAATAATCCACGACGCCTACGGATGTGTGGATCAGTCCATCTTTTACGGTCTCGCTACCAGGCGCGAACTGACTGATGGCAATGTCGAGGGGACGGTCCACAATGCCTGATTCCGGCGGCCAGTCACCGCGATTCGGCAGCTCGTGGTGGAGCACACGAACATTGGTTGGGAATCCAAACATCGGGAGCAGACCCTGGTTAGCGAGGCGTTCGCTTAGCTTTTCCTGAACGTGCGTTTGGTTCGAGGCAATGGCATCAATGCGCGGCACCAAGTCATTGTATATGTACGAGAGCAGTGCTGCCTTTCTCGGATTGAGGGCGGTGTAAACGAGGAGCCGATCACATATTCGTTCAATTTCCTGATGGCTGTTCTGAATCCAGCCGGCGACGATGTCGCGGGTGACGGGGCCGTTCGCGGTTGCTGGCAGGAACCAGCCGGCAGCAGTGCCAAACTCGCCATGCACGTTGTCGGCCGATTGGGAGAGACTGGCAGTTACGAAAGCTTGCCGGAGCACGTCTTTGGTAAGGACACGGCGAAGTATTGGCTCGCTGGTTACGTCAACGTACGGCGGAGGAGGAAGGTCGGCGGTGATGCGGACGGGCCGCTGGAAATAGTAGTCGTCATGGCTCCTGCCGCGGCAGAGCGTGAGCGCCGATGACAGCCCGGCTCCGCGACGGCCTGCGCGACCGACGCGCTGCTGATAATTAAATCGCATTGGCGGCATATTCGCCATCATTACGGAGAGAAGGCCGCCAATGTCGACGCCAGCTTCCATCGTTGTTGTGACGCTGAGCAGGTCAAGGTGGTCTGTCAGGGGATTCTCTTCGTTTTGCAGTTCGATGTTTTGGAACAGCCTCTGGCGGCGGCGGGCGGCATCTTTATCCGTTTGACCTGTGAGTTCCTCGCAATTGAGGCGGTGGAGCCCGCCCGCCTGGGTTGCAAGGAAGCCATAATAGTCGAGATCCGCAATGTTCTGACCCATGGGCTGAGGTTGGCCAAGCGGCGAGAGGCAGTCGGTGCATAAGCCCCCTGACTCGTGTAAATGCACTCGCCTGCATTGCGGACATTCGTAAAAGTTTGGGCCTGGAAGGTTAAGGCATAACGTCTGGTCTTGAAGGACGTATTGGTCGATGTAGCCATTATTGATTAGGTGATTAAGTACTTGTTGCTCGAAGGCCGTTGGGTCAGCTCCACTGTTTGTAGCGACCGTCCGGATATAGCTAGTGAGGTATCCAGGGGTCACCTGAGTCGTGTCGGCCTCTCTGGAGGCGAGTTTGCGGCGAGAGCCGAGGATTCGGATCACGCCGTCTGCTGCTTCCTGGACTAACTGGGTGGGCGCTGGATGTGCGATTCGATCTGTCGTGACGTAAGCGAGGCGAAGTGACTCGAGGCTTCGACGCCCTGAGGCGAACACGATTGCCATTGTCTCGATTTCAGAATGCCGGTGGATCAGCCGAAGGTGGGTCATCTGATCAGGCGTGAGCGTGCCGGGCGCTTTCTCGGATGGCGGGCCCCCAGAGGGCCAGTTGTAGAGTTCGCGCCAATGGCCAGCACTGGACGCAGGATTTGTCCAGAATACTTCCTTGGCCCATCCGCCCGGGTTCATTCCGAGACGGAGCAACTGCGCAGCCGTGCTTAGAGCTAGCGGGACAATGCGGAAAGGGCCGGTGGCAGCGCGGGCTCTGATCTGCTGAGAGAGGGAGAGCCAAGAGATCTGCGCGTTAGACTGGGATGGCAGATTGGCGGTGGCTTGATTAGCGGCCATTGTGAGTGCGAGGGCGTCATTGGGGCGGTCTGCCGCGAAGGCGCCGGCGGCAGTTTGATCTGCAGGCGTGATTTGCTCGCCTGAGACCTGGCGCCAAAAGGCATCTACGCCTTGGGCTTGGGTGGTGAGCGCTATCGTGAGGGCCTGGCGGAGGGCGTCGCGGTAGTGTGCGAATCGCATCCCGGCAGACAGTTTTGCCGCATCTTGCCGACTGTCTGAAAAAACGACGAGCTTGCGGGCGTCTGGTCCTGCTTGGCCAGATTCACGAATGAGCACTTCGGAGAGTACTTGGGCCAATTTTTGGAAGCCTGTCCGTTGAGTTCTGATAACGCCGACGTCCCCGTGCCGCCATTTCGTCTCGCAGCGAGGACAGCATGAGGGTAGTGGTAGGTTAGCGCTTTCGTCCAGCCCGAGAGCGCGCCAGTCGCCGATTTGGCCATTTGCGTCGTGCATGTCGCGGACGTAGTAGAGGTAACCCCGCACGGCGCCTGCTCGGCCACCTAACGCCACCTTGCCTTCTCGCGGGACGCAATGGCCCTGTCGCCAGCGCCGTCCGACGCCGCCCTCCGTCCAAGTTGCGATGCCCGGCACCAACGGGGAAGGGGCGGGCCAGAACACGGCGTAACGTGGGTAGTCGCGATCGAGGGAAGCAAGGTCTGGCGAGGACTCAAGGTCGGGATGGTCGGGGCTAAGATACCATTCGTTTGGATTCGGCCCGGGCCGGCGGTAGCCGCCGATAAAAACTTCTCCGCAGGCTTCGCAGTAAAGGATCTCTAGCACGCGCGCGCCACAAGCGCACGTGGGGGTCGGCGCATAGTGAATGCTGCCCACTGGACATGGAACGGCGCGGTTGGGAATGGCGTTGCAGTTGGGGTCTGGGCAGACCCAGAGGCCCTGGAGGTTGCGAAAGAACAAGTGAGCACGTGTCGGCAGCGGGGCTCCCCCCGATGGCGTGCGGGCTATTGAGAGGCCGGCGAGAATGCCTTCGACCGCGTCGGCGCCGTCAGTGGCGTTCAAAGCGGGGAAAAGAGCCGAGGCGATTTCCTGAGGAGTGCGCGGACGAATGCGGCCGGATCCAGCATCCGTGCAAATGGTTTGAAGGGCTGACGGTGCTAGGACGTGATTGACCGCCGCATTAAGCGTTGACGACGGTGTTGGGTTCTGAGGCAGCGGTGCACCAACAGCTTCAGCGAACGGGGCGGCGGCTGGGCCTGCGTCTGAGTCCGTTGCAACTGTGCGCAACGCACGGCCAAGGGTGGCGAAGGCGGGACCTTGTGCCTGGACGGCTGTCACCGCGCCCGGTTGTGGGGGTGTGATGTTGCCGGAAATAATCCGGAATCTCGTCCGATCCCGGCCGAAGAACTGTTCAAGGTAGTCGAGGCCTGAGGTGTCACTTGGGAGCGACGCACTGGAGGCGATGATGCGGAGCTGGTGAGAATCAGGTGGGAGCTGGAGCCGATCGAGCAAGATGCGGATGATGTAGGCCACCTCAGTGCCGGAGGTGCCACGATACGTGTGAAGTTCGTCAACAACGAGGTGAAAGATTCTGGAACGGTCAGCGCGGAGCCAATCGCGGGTTTGGCGGAAGATACTGGTCTCCAGGGAGCGCATCAACATGATGTTGAGCATCGAGTAGTTTGTTATGAGGATGTCAGGCGGACTGTCCTGCATATCCCATCGTGACCACATCTCGCCGCCGTCAAGCTTTGGGAAGAATCGTTCAGCCGGCGTACCGGCTACTCTCTGTTGCTCGGAGGAGGCGCTGAGCAGTTCTTGGCGTAGTTTGGCAATCTTGGCGGGTATGCGGAAGCCTGGGACGGGTGTGCGGCCCGTGTATCGGCCGAAGTAAAGACGGTGATGGGGCCGATTGACTTGCAACCAGGCGCGAGCACTGGGGCCGTCTAGCGCTGAACGCAGACGGCCGAGCTGATCTTCAACGAGAGCGTTGAGCGGATACAAAATCAGGGCGCGCAGTGCCGCTGGCCGTTCGCCCGGATTTTCGTGGTCACGCTGAGGAACCCTTTGGGAACCGTGGGTCCACCAGTCCCAGTTCTGGGGCCGTAGGACTCCTGGCCCCCAATGCTGGTTTGCCGATTCGCGTAGGAGTTGTGCGAGGATTGGAAGCAGGAAGCACTCGGTCTTTCCGGAGCCTGTGCCGGTAGTGACGACAACGTCGTGGGCGTTTACGACGGCTTCCTGGAAGACATCGCGCTGGTGTGTGTATGGGCGCCTTCCCTGCGTGCCGTTGATTGGGAAGAGTTGAAGGGAGACGAAATCTGAGAGGTCCGTAATTTCCTGGGGGGACCAGCTTCCAACTAGGAGGGTCTGCGCCATTTGGGGGAAGCTTTGGCCACAATCTTCGTACTGCGGGACTGGCTCAATAAGCGGCTCGCGGTGCAAGCAGCCATCGGCATCGAGGATATTATCTCGCTCTGTGACGAGGTCGGGATAGCGCAGATCAAATGGACTATCGAGATACCTGATGAATGTCTCGCTGAGGGATTTGAATAGCCGAATTGGGTTATTCATAGGCTGTTCTGCGAGAGGATGGCGGCGGCGTGGCCTGCGATGTCTTCGGTGATTCCTGCGTAGGCCAGCGCGCCGCTCGCCGGATCCATAGCCGGGAGGGATCCAGAGCAGAGAATTAGCGCGCGGTCCACGGGCAGCGGTGGACGACAGATAGCTGGGATAGTTAACGTCGAATCGGACCTGTTGTAATGCATGACCTGTTTGCGGCGTCTTGCGAGCAGGAAGAGTTTTCCAACTTGGCTGCCGATTTCGAGCGTCTGCCCGTTGAGTTTGAGATAATGCCAGGCGCGCTGGTACCGAGTGAACCGGAACAAGCCCGAGGCGGCACTAGCGGCATCAGCGGTGGAAGACTGCTTCCAAGCGTGGTGCCTTCTGGCGATCTGGAAGACGCTTACCTGCCACTCGCGGCCTCTGGGCAGAGTCCCGGGACGGGCGTGCCACTTTTGAAGCTGCAAAACGTTTGGCAGTGATGATAAAATTGCCAATGGCGCTTCCACTTGGATGGTGAGGCCGATGCGCGCCGCGCGCTCGATAAGCGGTCCAGCTTCGGGCGCTCGCGCTCGTAATACGTCAGGTTGCTCTTGGGCCGGCGCTGGCTCGGCGCTGAACCCGTTGAACACTTCCCGGAATTGAGAGAGTTGCGCGGGGAGTCTCGCGCCGGCCAGGACGCCGATTTGGCCGTCCGGGTGGCTTGAGAGAGCCATTGCGGGAGCGGCGACCCGCCAGCCGTCTTCGCAGGATGCGCTATAAAACTCGACATGGGCAAGTTGCTGAAGATGGAAGCGGAGACGCTGCGCTAGCGTCGGAGGTGGGCCTGTCGACGCTGCGTCCGGCAGGATTTCCTCGACTGCGGAGCGGAACTGAGTCCAAGATCCTGAACGACGAGCTGAAAGCCAGAATAGAAGTTCATTAGGTGTCATGGTGCTTCAGCTTTCTGGCAAGATTTCGAGCGTGCCTTGTGTAAAGGGTCCAAAGTTGCAGTGCTTCTCCGTTTGAGGGTTCGGTCGTGAGTTTCTTGCGCCGACAATCGAGTATGGCTCGGCACCATCGCCGGGCCGGGTCTTGCTGGAAATTACGGCCGGGCTTGTGAGGAGGAATTGTGCAAGGTGGCGCCACTGAGAGGAGCAAAATGCGGGAAGCATCGCGTTTGGATCGAAGGGGGTTTTCCGGAAGCGCCCAAACGGCCTTGAAAGGGACGTAACCGGACCAGAAGCCTGCGGGACGGGATTCGCACTGGAAAATCTCTCCGGGGTTCGCTCCAACCAAGATGGGGTTTGCCGTGGGCACTTTGGTGTAATGGCAGCCTGAGGAGATGGGTGCTGATACCTTGGCGCCGCAGATGGTGGCGGACCCAAATGAAAGAGGTTCCCATGTATCCCAGCCGGTGGAGGGTTGGACTATCGTGTACGAGCATGTCCTTCCTTCACAGCACACCGAGTGTGGCCCTGGTGCGTCGGATGCTGCTGTGCAGAATGTGCCATCGGGCCTTTTTTCGGCTGGTCTCCCGTCAATTTGGACGACCGCGTGCTCAGGGAGTTCGCCGGAAACAAGTATTTGCGGGGGGAAGCCTTCCATCCAGCTGGAGTTCTCGATCCAGAGCCCGCCCTCAAGAGCTAATTCGATGTCTGGGAGTGGGCGCAGCAGGTTGAGCATTTCTTCCCCAAGAATGTGTTGAACAGATTCTACCGGCTTGGCTGGTTTGAAAAAAACCCAACCTTCCGGCGCACCATGGTCTTGGCGGTGGCGATTAGTAATTTTGCAGCCCGAGATGGCGAGCACTGCCTGAACTTGTTCTGCCATCTCTTCTTTGCAGAGTACAACTTGCTCTCGGCCGATGCATAACCTGGTGGCGTTGACGAAACCGGCGAGGCCGTGGTGGCTCGTCAAGATGTAGAGGGGTCGCCCTTTGAGTTCCCATAGCGTTTTGGATGCGGCCCGGCCGTGCTCGACCAGAAGGATTCCGTCCGCGAGCGCTGGACCGAGCGGCGGTGGTTCAGCGATTTCATACCATTCGTCGGTGGACTCGATCAGTTCCATTGGCGCTCCAGCGCAGTTGACGGCTTGCTCTGGTTTTGAGTTCTTGGGTCGAGGTGCGAGCAGGCGGAAGGTGCAGAACCCGTGCTGGTCGAAGAGGGCCTGTAAGCGCACTTCGAGAGGCTTCTGGCGCTCGGCTTTCTGCGTCTCGGCGGGTTTGTTGGCTTTCTGTTCCTGTTTACGGGGTTGACTGGGTTTTGGGATGCTCGGCGGCCGGTACTTTCCGGGGGTGGTTCGAGTGCCGTCAACAGCTTCTTGGTCTTCCTGCGATTCTTGTTCAGCCTTTCGCTCTTGCTTACCTGGAGACGTAGTGTGAAGAAGCTGATGAGCCTGTGCGTCCTGCGCGGACTCGATCCGATGCTCGGCGCTGGTTGACGGCGCCTCAGTCCTGCGCTCCGGCGGCGGTGGGCTTGATTCCTGCCTGGCGGGCGACGCAGGCTCTTGCGCGTCAGGTTGCTCAGGTAGGGGCGCTGGTTCTGCATTCAGGGGTGGCGGTTCCAGGGCCGCCGCTGAGTCCGCTGCACGGACGGGTCCTGGTTGCGTCTTTGCTCCCAGGGTGTCTATGGGCTGACCGGGCTGCTCGGTTGGTTTCTCCGTCGGCAACGGGACCTTAGGTAGGTTCTTCTGGGGAACATGCGCGAGGTGAAGGGGCGGTTCGACCTGGTTGGCGACGGGATGCACCGGCTGGGCGTGCGTTGGTGCAAAGGGAGTGGCGGCACTCTCGAATGGCTCGCTGGCCGCTCGCGTTTGTTCTGGAGCGGGCCTGACCGGCCCATTGGCGGATTCGTCGGTCGCGGGCTCTGGCGGTATGAAGGCTGGCGAATCCGAGCGGTGCTGTTGTGGCTGCATCTCGGGCGCGGTGACTCGCGGGGCGGCGGTGGTCAGCCGGGGTGAGGTCGGGTGCCGGTTCCCGGGTGAGGCTTTCGCGGCATCGGGGAGCGCGGCGGGAGCTTCGGTATCGAGTGGGCTGGCGCCGGGCGGGGTTGCGGCGTTCGCTGGCTGGTATGCGGGGATGGTGGGCCGAGCAGTCGGCATAGGTGGTTGGATCGTGCTGGGCATAACTTTTGCGTGGCCTCGGCGGCGTCGCGTGATTAACCACGCGACGGCGGCGAGAGCAATCAGCGCGAAGATTTCGGCGCTAGAACCCATACCTGGCCCTATGTTGGGAGAACCGTGCCGGCATGGCCATACTTATGTGGGGTTATCGTTGGATGTGCGGAACCGGCGGTTGCACTCCAGCCAGGAAGTGACGGAATTGCCGGGCGGGATTGTTCGGTTGCGGATAGGCTTCCGCCTACGCCAAGCCTCCGGCGCGACAAGCCGGCGTGGTGGAGTGGCGGCCTGGGAAGTCCGGCCTGGCTGGGGATGATGGCGAGTGAGCGAGGGCGGGTGTGCTGCGTGAAACGGGACGCGTGATCACGGGGCCATAGGCGCAACCGACGGAAGCCAAATTGGCGGTGTTAACCGTTTCGCGAGGGAGCGGACTGCCAGGCCAAGACCGATTCCAAAAATGGCGTGGGCGGCGACCGTAACCATGACGAAGCGGGTGGTGACCGGGATGCCGAAAACCTGCGGGTAGGGAGTGAGCAACATTCCAAGTTCAAGGGCGAGCGCCATGAGGACGGCCCAGGCCCAGTGCCGCCGGGCGGGGTTGCCAATCATCGCAACATACATGACGCCAAAGGTCGCGCCGTTGCTGAAATGGTAAAGCCATCCAAGGATTTGAGCCGCCAGGGAGTAGGAATTTTGTTCGATGGGTTGCCCAAGGATCATCGCGCCAAAGCGCGGGAAGACTTGGAAGAGCTTCATGGGCGGGATAATCGAGGCGATGCCCCATTGTTTGGCGAAGACGAAGGGGAGCCGAAAGACGTCGTAAGCGACTGCTGCGAGCAGTCCGCCAACAATGCCGATCGTGACGGCCCACCAGAGTTGGCCGTCTCCGCGCCGGCGGTCAAGAACTGCGAACGCGAGCAGGGCTGCCGTTGCGGGCAGGAAGATGAAGGCCGTAAACAGGCGCATCGGGCAGAGGTGGTAGAAATCGAAAAGCAGGCAGGCGATTGAGGACGCAGCCAGGATAAAGACAAGCCAGCGGCCGAGAGCTGTCCAGTGTGGCGTTTGCATTGCGGTCATTCTGGAGGGTTCGCGAGCGGAAAGCGGACGACATGGTCGGGGTATTGATCGAGGCGTGCTTTGCGCCAGCGGAGGTATTCGACGTGGGCGTCGGCATAGGTGTAGTTGGCGCCCAGGCCGTGGCGGTTGTAGCGGATCCAGCCCTGGTTGCCGTAGTCGCCGCTGCCCCATCGCACGAGCGCAGACTCGCCGCCCCAGGTGTCGTAGTCGTCCTGGTTGACGCTGCCGTAATCCGAGTTGTCGGCGGCGTTCAGGGCTTCAGAATTGCGCTCGGAAAACTGGATGATGTTTCGGTTGGGGAGATTGGCGACGAGGGTATCAGTGGCGAAGCCGCAAAGGACACCTTCGACAGCGTACCGGGCGGATTTGTGGGTGAAGATGGAATCGAGGACGTAGCTTTCAATGGTGAGGTGTTCGGCCTGGGCGATGGCCTGTTCAGCGCCCGGCGGCGGGGTCTGGCTCGTGCTCGCGATGCCGCCATTGTAACCCTGGAGGTCGGTGGCGAGGACGCGCGAGCGCGGGGTACGGTCGGCGGGGCAGAACGCGGCGTTTCGGTTGTGGAGGTAGGGGTAGAAGAAGATGACCCAGGGTTTTTCGGCCTGGCTGTTGCCGATGCCGCCGCCGGCGCAGGCAGCCGGGGTCGAGGGGAGCGTGTCGGTCAGCGTGCCGTCGTCCAGGACCCACTGTTCGTGATGGTGGAACATGCTCCCGTTGTAGTCGTCCATGTAGAGCCGGGCGGCGACGGCGACCTGGCGGAGGTTGGAATAGCAGGCGGCGCGCTGGCCTTTCTCTTTGGCGCGGGAGAGCGCGGGCAGGAGCATGGCGGCCAGAATCGCGATAATCGCGATGACGACCAGGAGTTCGATGAGGGTGAAGGCGGACGGGGGGATGATCCTCCTTCGCCAAGGCTTCGGAGGACAGGGTGTGAATGTGGGCGGGGTGTCCGGTTTCGGAGTGGATGCAGGTATTTTCATAGTGTCAAAGATCGCAAGGAAGGTAATCCGGGTGATGCACCGCCACAACTGCTGCGAGGTGCTCGCGGTGGCCAGTGTTTTTCTGGGGCCGCAGATCAACTACACCTGGTCGAGTCGGCTGAGCGCGATGGTCGGGGCGGATTTGCCAGTGAGCATCGTGAGCAGCGGGGAACAGGTGGTGCCGGCCTACCGGGTGCGACCAGAGAGTTGATGGTTGTTCGGAAGGTTGATGGTTGAAAGTTGATAGAGAGACGAAGCCGGCAACGGAGTTCAGTCCCGATAAAGGGAGTCGGGATTGGCTTCCGCCTTTGCCGGAGGCTTCGGCGGGACAAGCGGGGCCGGCGTCTAACGCCTGGTCGCCCAATAGACGAGGGCGCTGAACGCCGCTGCGCAGGGCAGCGTGACCAACCACGAAAGCAAAATATTGCGGATGACGGCGAAGTCGGCCTGACGGGTGGTTAATCCAATGCCGAAGAGAGCACCGACTGAAACGTGAGTGGTGGACACCGGCAGTCCGAAAAGGCTCGCGGCAATCACCAGGGTGCCTGTCGCCAGATTGGCGGAAAAGCCCTGCCCGTGATTCATGCCTGTAATCTTATGGCTCATCGTCTCGGCCACGCGTCGCGCGCTCAGGAGGCCGCCCGTGGCAATGGTAATAGCGACCGCGACCAGGGCCCAGCGGCTACCCAGGGCCGGCAAGACCAACAGCAAGGCCGCTATTTTCGGCGTGTCGTTCAGGCCGCGAGCAAAGCTGACGACCCCGGCGCTGAGAAAATGCGCCGCGTCCATGGCCTGTTGGCAGCCGATGCCCCAAAAGCGACCGGCGTATCGCTCGGCGCACCGGCTCTGTTCGTCCACGCACGCGGCCACGGCTGGAGCGTCGGCCTGCAAGGCGAGGACCGATGCGGGCTGGGGCACGGCCAGGACGCGTTGTTCCTCGCCCACACAGATGCACCACTCTTTGGTGATCCCCAGCCGCAGACGGGACCATCGGAAGGCCAGGTAAAGGGCGGCGCCCAGCACCACTGCGAGCAAAGGGCTCAGCAATAGTGGCAGGAAAAACGCCCGTCCAAGGACGCTTAGGTTGACCTGTGCGCCTACCGCTACCCAGCCGCTGCCGACCATCGCGCCCGTGAGCGCGTGGGTGGTAGAAATCGGGAATCCCGTCAGCGTGGCCAAAATGACGGTCGCGCCGGCCCCGACGGCCACCGCCAGCAAAAAGTATTGCGACCCGGCCAGGGCGTCCGGCACCAGGCCTTTCCCTGAAAACCGTTTGAGCAGGGATTGGGCGAGAAAAATCGCGGCTACCGAACCAGCGAAAGTGGTGACGGTGGCCCATCCGATCGCGGTGCGATAGCCAGTGGTCTTGCTGCCAAAGAGAGAGGCCACGCCTTTGAAGTTGTCGTTTGCGCCGTTGGAGTAGGCGACAAAGGAAACTGCAAGGAGCAGCAAGATGGTCATGCTGCAGTTTTATCGCAACCAGCGGGCAGCGCCTAGTCGAAACCGCAAGGGGCTTGAAACCGATTTCTTTCCGGGTACCGGAAAGGGCGCGAATCGGTCCTTGCGGACGCTCTCCGCGGGAGGTCAAGGACTCCGCACAGGCGGGCGGATGGTAACAGCGGGTTGCGTGCTGGCGGGTGTATTGGTTAGTAACTCCACCTTCAAAGCAGGGGCGGGTTCATTGTTGTGGAGGAGGCTGAAGCAGGCCAGGTATCCCCACATGAGGACAAGCGCTAACGTGCTGACCCCGTTCGCCCTGAGCGCATATTTGACGAAGTTTTTCGGGTAGGGGTCAACAGACGCGATTTGCACCGGTGCCGGTGGAGTTGGGGATGTGGTTGTTCTGGCGGGCCGATAAGGTTTGGGGAGCAGGCTGCTCAGGACGTGGAGAATGCTGCCGAGCGTCGAGGGAGGTTGGCTGCTGGCTGTGGGTGCTGAGGAAAGACTATTGTGTAGGGCCTGGGTCGCGTCGTTGATCCACTTGGACGTGTCGAGGACGGCGGAGATCATGCTGAAGGAGGTGATTGAGCCCAGGATATTCATGAATGCGAACACGGAAGCGACCAGACATCCAATCAGCGGTGACGGTGGGCGCTTTTCGGCGGCGACGATCCAGGCGAGGGCAGCAACGTTTATCGTCCAGAAGAAGGTGTACCATGTCAGGTAAGAGCCGATCATTGAACGCAGGTGCTCGTGCTGCTGGGCGATCTGGGCTGCTCGAATGTCGTTGGTGTCCATTTAATGTTGCCAAGTCACGTCGTGCTTCCTGAATTCTGGACTAGAACTACGTTCAGTCCTGGGCCCTAATAAGCGGGCAGGGTAGTCGCGTTGAGGGGTTTTGCAAGTGAACTGAGGTAGAGGTGGGAGGCGTAGCGCGGGGTCTGGGGCGCGATGCCCCGGCCATGTAACGCGAAGCACGCGAGCGCGAAAGAATCCCCGGACGGGCCGGGGATATGAATCAGGCCGCCACTTGTTCGGCAGTGCGCGCTGGGCCGTCGTAGCGATGGGGGTTGGCGTCGGCTTCCGGAGCGGCCGGGCGGTCGAGCTTGGTGACGCCGGCGATGAAGCGTTCGGCCAGCTTGATTGCACTCTCCATCGAGCGGCAGGGATAGGAGCGGACGTCCTTATGAGTCGTCAGGGTGACCACGAAGTTGAGGACGCCCCGAGCCGGATTGCTGGGTGCGATGGTGACGGAGGGAGCTACGGTGTTGTTGTTGGTATTTGTCGTGTTCATGTTTTTATTTTTGTTTCGGGCTTCTTTGCCCTTTCACTCCTGGCGGAGGGCCACCTCCGCGCGGCGTGGCGCGGGCGGCCAGTGGGAGTAGTCTTCAGAGGGCACCACGTCCGGCCCCCGTGCCGAAAGCCGCGAAGGACGAAGGGCGAAGATGACTGAAACAGTCCTAGCGGAGCGCCACCATAAACACGACAAGGACAACAACACCGGTGCGTGCCGCACGGGCCATTATGCTCCGCGCAAGGTCCAGCCGGGGCGTCTGGCGTGGTCACTCGGCGGCAAGGACAGGACGCGGGGCTGCCGCGCGGTGGGGAGTGCTGATGTTGCTGGTCTGATTTGAAGGCGTCGCCTGGTCCGACCGCCGGGGGGCTTAGACGACGCTGGCCTTCGCTACGTTTCCGCGCGCTGACGTGGCGGCCTGGGGAATGCGGCCTGACCGGGGATGATGGCGAGCAAGCCGGGCACTGGTGCGGTCAGCTATTCGACGTCGATGTGGGCTGCGACAATTGAGCGGCGGGGATTGGAGGTATTGCGCGTGCGAAATTAGGAGGCTCTTGTTGGCTGCCCTTCTTGAGGTACTCAACTGCAACCGCGATTAGTGGGGCTCCAGGTGCTGAATTATTAATGCCCAAACGTGAGTACTTGAGTGTCGAGTGTCGCGGGTGCCGACTGGGGGCTGGTAGGAGTGGGCGACATTGGATTCAACGACGCAGAACTCAAGTTGCACACTTCAACTTCCACCATGAGCATTATGTGACCCTGAACCGCAGTGGGAGTGATTACGAGACTCGAATATGTTCCTTTAACATCGTAAGAGGCTTTATGGAATGCCCCAATACTGAGATTAACCCCTTCAAAAGTTAAAGTATTGCCTTGCGCAATTTGTGAATCCGTCCTAACCACCGCCTTGACCGATACAGTAGTAAATGCATCCGCATTGAATTGATTCAACGTTTGACCGTTGATCGACCACCGAAAAACCGGCTGATCAAAACCAACCACCGTGGCACGAAATTCTAACGATTGATATACGTTGGTTATCGTCCATCTTAACTGTATGGGTGGACGACCGGGAGATGGCACAGCCTCCTTGCCCGTCACGGATTGACCCCAAGCTCCGATAATTTGGCCATTCCTGTCTATGGGCGGGGGCGCAGGTGATTCTGAAGAAGTAAGAATGATCTTGCGGGGTAGAGTCGTCCCGCAAAAGCAGGGCGTCACATTCAATGCGGCTAGGATGTCCGGAAATGCAGGACCCGCATTAGAAGGCCCGGTGGCAGAGTACGGCGATCCCAATGTGAGGAGTGCGACTGCGTTATTATTGCTGTCTAGAATGACTGACCCAGAGTCTCCAGACTTACCCAAGGGTTCACTGGTGGTAGGATCGCCGGCGAAAGTTAGCATGTTATCATAAGTGATAACGTTGCCTTTATAATCTGGGGGGTATGGTTGAGAATAGCTCACACCATCCAGCGAACCATGAGTAACGAGGGTTGTTTTGCCACGCTTGGTGACCGGCATGCCACGGAACAATACCACACCAGAACTGAGCATTAGCTCCTCAACTGTTGCTACCCCCTTAACGCAGCCAAGGTCTTGAATTATGAAATTTGTGTCCCGAGGTGCGCCAAATAAGATGAGATCAGCATCTACCGGCGGCGTCAGGTAATGACCGCCACGGATGAGATAGCCGATCTGGCCCAAGGTTCCATCAGGCTGAGGAGTGTTAAGTGGCTGGTAGATTGCGGTGTTGGGTGCTATGTCTCCGTGAAAGGTGCCTAAAATCATTAGCTGGCCAGTAGCATTGTCACGAACGAACATGCCGGCCGTCCCTTCCCATCCCGACGAGTAAAGCTGAACCCCGCCAACCATCGGGTTGTAGTAAGCTGTGTCGGGCGGACCGCAAGGTTTTAACTCGCACTCGATGACATCGGTCTTATGTTTGCCGATCAAGCTGGGAAACCGTTCGTCCGGTGCGACATCCGCCAGTTTTTTTCGGACAAACAGCCGAATAGCAACGTCAGATGTCCTCTTGCCTCCGACGTATTTGAAACCCACGTCCATCCCCGTCACCCCCGGCCGACTGAGCCAGGCCCCCACGACGGCTTTCTTCGCTGCGATTATATCGGTTGCTTCGTCCATAGATTACAAACGCTTTACCCGACATTTCCCATTTGGTTTCTTGGCCACGACCAGTGTGTGCCTTTTTCGATATACTCTCTCCGAGCCAATTAGGCGCAAGCTTTTTTCATCCGAACCCTCGCTTTATTCTGAAATTCGGGTGAGCCGAGGGCGTTTTTGGCTACCACGCGACGGGCGAGACTCCAACTTTTGGCCCGAGACAACACGCTGGCATACCAGGCTATCGGCGTGGTCGAGGGGCGGGGCCCGGCAGAAAGTTGATAGTTGATGGTTGAGTGTTGATCGTCGCGGACAAGAACAAAACGATGCACCTAATCGAAGGGGGGCGAGTGCAGGGTGGCGAACCCTGCCGGGTCCAGGGCGGAGCCCGGCGGAAGGTTGATGGTTGAGGGTTGAGGGTTGATGGACCCAGAGGAGAACCGAGCCGGTGTCAGGTCTGGAAAAGGCGGCCCGTCCGGCCTGAGGACTCGCGCTGAAAGCGGACAGGGAGTCCAGAGGGCTTGCCCTTTGGCGCAGGGGTCTGGGGACGGCGCGAGTCCCCAGGACCTGGCGGTCGGCCACCGGGGGGCGGCCAAGTGGGCAGTCACCGGCAGGCAGGTTAGAGTGCCGCGCTACCCCGAAAGCTTCCGGGGGGTGACTGCCCCTTGGCGAGGGTCATAGGAGGGTCGGTTCGTGGTGGTTGGTGCTGTTGTGGCCGGCGTCGGCGAATACCAGACCGGCGCCACGTTGGAGCGCCGCGAAAGCCGCGCGCATGGTGTTGCCACTAGTGGCGACGTTATCCACGAAATAGATCTGGCGATGGCAGAGGTTCCACAGCGCGGCTTTAAGGTGGTGCTCGTCTGGCGGAGTCGAGGGCAAGTTGCGGCGGTGGCGGGCGCACTGGGATTCGATTGGCCCAGTGCGGCGGATTGCCTTGGCAATTTGCGCCCCGATGCCAGCGGCATTTGCGTTTACGTGCCGGGCGATGTGCGCCGCCAATATAGTATTGGCGCGGGTCGAGCCGTTACTGTCTGGGATGGGGACAAGCCAGCAAGGGGCCGTGATGAGCGCGGCCATTTCGCACGCGGCGGTCTCAAAGTCCCGGGCGGGGCTTCGCGGGTCTTTAATCGCGTACGCGAGGCGGCGGGTTTCGGCTTCGGCTCGCGAAAGCGAGCCGTTGCGAGGGTTGGGATATTTACGGGCGGCGAGAATATGCATAAGCGGATTGATCGATTAATGGATTGATGGATTGGTGGAGAGAGGCGGCGGGCTGGGGACAGCCCGCCCTACTTGGTGGGGATCAATCTTCGTCGGGAAGCATCACGGTGATCGCGGGGGCCGGGTCGTCCACGTCCACCGCGCCAGCGGTGGCAATCAACTTGGTGAGGCGGGCCGGGTGTGAGTCGGAGTTGCGGACGTAGAGCGCGAACGGTAGCCGGCTGGTGCCGGGCTGCGAGCGGATGATCGCGAAGCGAAGCATCCAAACGACATCCCAAAGTCGGCCGGCTTCGTCCTGGCCGGTGAGCGGTAGCCCGCGGCCATCAAGCGGGACGGCAACGCATTGCTCGTAAACTTCGCGCGTGATGAAAACCGGGAAGCGGATTCCGGCTTCCTCGGCGGTCTTGGTTACTTCGATTTGAAAGCCGTCGGCGATGGCCTGGGCTCGGGTGTAGGGGTAGATGACCGGCCCGAAGGGCTCGGCGTTGTTTTGGTTTTCGTTGTTCATGAGGTCTCCTTAGGCGGTGTAAAAGTGACCAAGCTCGCGCAAGCTTGAGTGGTTCGGGTTGCCGATGATGACGTGATCGAGGACTTCGACTTTCAGGAGCTGGCCAGCGCGGATTAAGTCGCGGGTCACTTTGATGTCGGCTTCACTCGGGGCGGGTTCTCCGCTCGGGTGGTTGTGCATGAGCACGAGGGCGGCGGCGGACGTGATGACAGCCAACCGGAAAACGGTCAGCGGGTGAACGAGCAACGTGTCATGCGTGCCGAAAGAAACGATTTGATGGGCTTTGACCCGGCGGCGGGTGTTGAGGAGCAACACCGTAAAGCATTCGCATTCCGGGCTGAAATAGGGATTTGCGGGCACATGCAAGCGCCAGTAATCGGCCGCTTTCTGCGGGGTGTCGCAAAGCTGCAAGGTTTCCGGCGTGGGGCATTCGCGGAGCGGGACAACCTTGTACTCGTAGGGCTGCGCTTTGAATTTGAACGGCTTAACAAGCTCGTCCAGACCGGGCAGGACTGGTTGAGAGTTTGAATTTGTGTTCATCGGAATTACGGGAGAAATGGCAGTTATGGGGGCGGCGGGCTGAGGACAGCCCGCCCTACCCTCGGCCGTGTTAGGCGGCGATTTGGTCGGCGGGGAAATAGGTGGCGTATTTCTCGCGGGGTTCCTGCTGGCCACGGGGAAGGGTCTCGCCGCAAGGGTGCTGCCAGCATTTGCGGGTGTTGTTCCAATGAAAGCCAAGCTGTGAAAGGTCGGCTCGGACCCGTTCAACGGGCTGCTCGGGAAATGCGATCCAAATCCATTTGCCAACTACTTCGGCAAGTTCGTACTGGTGGGGCATCCAACGGCGGAGAACGGCAAGCACGCGGTCAACAGGTAAATGGCGATTGTGTTCGCGTTCCTCGAAATTCACGTACGGGCGGGGAGAGGGACTACGGACTACAGGACTACTGACCACAGGTGCCTTTGCCGTTGCCGTTTGGCTGTTGCTGTTTCCGCTCGACTGCTCGGATCGGCTCTGGAGCTCTGACCCGATGTTCGGGCTCCCAATGTTTTTCTTTTCCTGTTTGTTCTGTTTGTTGGTTTTCATGGTCTTTTTTTTGTGCTCTGCTGCTCGGCTTCGGTCTTTTCGCTCTTCACCCGAAAAGCCCGCTCAGCAGGGCGGCGCGTGGGAGTAGTCTTCAGAGGGCACCACGCTCTTTGCCCCCTGCTGAAAAAAGCGGGCGGGTGAGAGCGAAAAGACTGAAGCCTCCGTGCAGCAGAGAGAGCACAAGCGGAAAAAAGACCTGAAGACCTGGCGGTCGGCCACCGGCCGCTACAGAACAAACGGGAAAAGACGGGGCGGGCTGAGCGCACGACCGGGCCTACGGCGTAGCGGCCGAAGGCCGTGGGGACGGCGGGTCCTACCTTGGATTGAGCAAGTGCCTGTAGTTGTGGTAAAGGCCAGCGGGTGGGAGCGCCACACTGCTGCCGATGCAAGGCGCTAAGGTGTTGAGCCCGAGCCTGTCGCCTGGATCGTCATCTCGGCCTTGGGCTTCCCTTTTTCTCAGCTTTTGCTTTACTGATTGGATATATGGCCATCATCCAGGAACCATGGGGTGAAAAAGAACAGCTTCGCCATGCGGCCATTTGCACCTGGCCAAAGATGATTGGAAGACGGACTGAACACTTGCGGCTGTGTCAGGACCTGCAGCTTCTCGGTTACGACGGGATGGTAGCATCCATGTCGGCCCAAGACATCATCAACGGATGGATAAAATCAGGGTGGGTGGTTCGTTCGCCAAATGGCGTCGAACTCCGCGTCACCAAAGCCGGAGAGAGCCAGTTGCAGGAATGGAATGGAGAAGACGGGCGCTGGGATGAAGGCGGCGCCGCCCAAAACGAACCGGAAGCGCCGGCCGGCGCCAAAACCGAAGCGCAACTGCTGGCACAAGTAACGGACATTCTCAAAGACCAGTACCGTGAACGTGATGTCCGCAATGCCGCAGTATCCACGTGGAGACACATAATAGACCGGAAGGGAGGGCAGGCAGCGCAATGGGATTTTGTAAACAGCATCAAACTCATGGCCGTGAAGGAACCCGGCAGAGTGCTCAGCCCGGTTGAGATACTGACGGAATGGCAGACATCTGGCTGGGTGGAGCATTCGCCGGATGGCTCCGAAATACGAGTGACACCTTCGGGCGTTGAAAAACTGAGAGAGTGGGAGGAGGAAAATCGGCGCTGGAAAACCAGGGAGCAGGGAGAATCAAACCCCGGGGAATTGCCGCAAACACCGCAAAACGAGGCGACCACGGCCAGCGCTCGGGCAGCATTAATTCACTCGCTTCTGGAAGACGTCTCGAAACTTCCCACTGGGGACAACATCAAATTGGATGCACTCCGAAAAAGAGCAAAACTAATTATCACGAAGGTTTTTGACGACAGGTCACACTACACAGAGGACCTGGAGTCCATTAAGTTCCACGCTGCCACGTACCAACAAGCTGTGAAGCCGGGGCTTGGCGAAAAGTCTTGGCAACGCGGAACGGAAAAATTCAAGAATTTATGCAACACGATGCTCGAAGACCTTGCACTACCGAGCACCCCTGCCATGACAAAATCCCAAACAAAATCCAACCGAATTTTCGTTGTTCACGGGCATGACAACGAGATGAAACAAGCAGTTGCCCGGACCGTTGAAAAACTCGGCTTTGAGGCCGTAATTCTGCATGAGCAAGTGAACAAGGGAGCCCCAACCCTCATGGAAAAGTTGCTCCAGAACTCGGACGCAAGCTTTGCGGTCATTCTCCTGTCTCCCGACGATGTGGGCTATCCGAAAGATACCCCGGACAAGGCCCGACCACGCCCGCGGCAGAATGTCGTATTCGAGTTTGGTTTATTCGTTGGTAAGCTCGGAAGGGAAAATGTCTTTGTCCTGCACAGGAGGGTGCCTGACTTCGAAATGCTATCCGATTTTGCGGGTGGCGTTTATCAGGAGTTTGATGACGCCGGGGCATGGCGCTATGAACTCGGAAGAGAACTCAAGGCGGCGGGATACAACATTGACCTAAACAAACTCGGCTCCTGAAAGTTCCGCTCTGAGGCTTCACCGGAGCTTGGGCGCATCGGTGTGCATCAGTGTCCGCCCGTAGTTGCGTTCTTTCCCGCCTCAATCGGGGTGGCCTCATCTTGATTGGCCCTTCCATCCGGCAGCACACCGCGCCGCCGGCAGCGAGGCGTCAATGCCTCTGTGTTCTGGCAGCGCAGTGGATGGAAATTGTGAATGAGTTTTTTGGAGGGGTGTCAATGGATGGCACGCCTGGTCTGGTAGGTTCTGCGTGTATGAATGTTCAATTCTATCAGTTGGCGGTTGGGGCGGCTTTCGAGTTTCGAGGAAAGCGCTACCGGAAGACGGCGATGAGCATGGCCGCGGATGAGCGGGACTGGGGGAATGTCTTTGAGGGCTGGACTAAAGTGATATCGGACGGTCCGTTGCTGCCGCCAGAGGTGGCCGCGAAATGGGCGCCGGACCCGGCCATGCTGAGGTATTGGAATCTCGACGGCGACGCGGAATCCAAGGCAGAAGCGGGCGGGCAATCGGATGTTTGTGAAAATCCGAGTTGAAGGGGGAAAATGAAAGGTCTTCGTTCAGCGGTGTGGGCGCGAGGGACTGAGGGGGCTCAAGGGACCAGAGAGCCTGGGGCGTGCAGGCCTAAACGGGTCTCCCTCTGTAAGTATTCTGGCATGCGTGCGTCAATTGTAATTCCTGTATTCATGCCGTGTGTCGAGTGGTCAAACGCACGCGGCGATCAGTTCGGAGTTTGCGCGTCTTCTGAAGGAAGAGCGCAAGAAGCGTGGGCTTTCCCTCAATGTGCTGGCGCAGCGAGCGGGCCTGGCGCGGCAAACGGTGAGCTATATCGAGAAGGAGATGCAGAGTCCGAGCCTGGACACGTTGCTGCGGATCTCTTTAGCACTTGGGGTTAAGCTTGAAAAATTGATTGCGGAGGCAAGAAGACGGGCCGCAGCGTAAGGTTATGTGCGGGCGTTGGGGCAGTCGCTTCATGAGGAACTGCCAAGCAGGAAATTAAGTTGGCGGTGTTGGAGTAGATCGTTTCGATGGAGAGTAGTGATATCGGGGCGCGGCGAAGCGCCGGGCAGGAATGTCCGGCGCTGAACACTCATTCCGAGACGGCCGAGGAAGCGGGGGAGACCACGGGTGACGGAGGGGATGGCCTGGGGTATGTCCAAGCGACGGAGGAGGAGGTCACGGCGATTACTCGATTCTTGAGAAAACGGGCGGAGTTTGCACCCGCCAGCGCGGGGGTTGGCCGCGCCGCGGCGCTGGCATGGGCTGGATTGAAGCTCGCCGGCGTGGTGTTAGTGGCGGCTGGTGTCGGGGTTGGTCTAGGGGATGGAGACGAGTTGGACAGCGGGGGTAGTTGTGTTGCGCACCAGCCTGGCAAAAGTCCTCAAAGGGGACGTTCGACCCAGGTTCGGGAGCGCGGTGACGGCAAGTTGCCCGGCTCTGGTGGCGGGGCCGGTGGGGGTTCTGGGGATGGCGGGCCCGGGGGCCGGCCAGAGTGCGAGGTGAGGGCGATGATGTGCGAGCACCGAGTTCCGGACGGGCAGTGCCGGCTTTTGGAACTGCGGGGTGTCCCTAGCGGGCGGCCACCACGCGGCGTGCGGAATGAGGAAGTGGTGGACGTGGACGTTGGAACCGCGGAGGACGCTGAAAACGCGGAAAAGGGCTCGGAGCGGATGGCGGTGGTGAAGGCTGTGGAGGCGGCGATGGCGCGGTTCGAGGGGAAGCTTGAGGCGGTGGCCAGGGGGAATTGTGAATTGCGTCGAGAGAATGAGGAGTTGAGGACGTTACAGAGGCAGGGTTTTTTAAAGTTTGCGTTGCGGGTCGATGGTGAGGACTTCCGGGCGTTCGCGGTCATCATGGCGCTGGGGAACCGGAAGGCGGCGGCTGATTTTCTGGAGGTGCCGCATCGGAGTTTTTATGACCGGGTGGAAAAGTGGTCGGGGCGTGGCAGGGATTACCAGCGAATGGCCCGGTTCATCGATTGGCGTAAGAAAAGTAGTCGGAGGATCAAGTTGCGTCTGGAGGATTCCGTGCAGTCGGGGGAACCTAACGATGGGCCGGAGAACCCAGAGACGGTCGGTGAGGTGCTGGAGGCGATCAGCGCAGGGGACAATCGGGATTACCCGGCGGTGCTGGCGCAGGTCATGGAGGCGTTGAAGGCGCAGAATGTGAAGAACTGGCCGGCTGTGCGTGATGAGTTGGTGGGGATGATTAGGGAGGAGGTTGCGCAATAATTCGCGGAACTGCGGAACCTTTGATTGACCCGGCCGGTTCATTGGGTGTAAGCTGTGGGCCTTGTTGGCGCTTGTACGCAGTAGTCGCGACAAGGTGAATTATGTTGGAAGCCGTACGGACGTTGAAAGGAGGGCTGCCAATCCTGACCGCTCTTTACATTGCCTGGCTGGCGCCAAGCGCTGGCGCCGCGACCAACACTGTCACGAGCAATCTCGACGACGGCAGTTCCGGCACCTTGCGTCAAATGGTCTCGACTTCTGCTCCGGGCGACACCATCAATTTTTCGGCAAACCTGTCGGGTTCCACCATCCTGCTGACCAATGGTCAGATTGCCTTTTATGGTAGTCTGACCGTTGACGCTTCCGCTTTGCCCGCTGGCATTCAAATCAACGGCAATTCCAGCACCCGGATTTTTTGGGTGGATAGCGGAGAGGTGGTCTTGAATTCGCTTAGGCTCAGCAACGGAGTGGCAATTGGCTCCGGCGCTATCCAGGTCGGCGCCCCGATGGTTGGCGGAGCCATTTACAATAACACTTACGGCACGCTGACTTTAATCAACTGCACCTTGTCCGGAAATCAAGTGACTGGTGGCAATGGCCAGGGCGGCACGAACACCGTATATCCCATTGGTGGGAACGGGGGTTCCGGCGGGTTGGGTGGCGGCGGAGCGATTTATAATATTGGTTGGTTGAACTTAACCAACTGCACCCTGTCTGGAAATCAAGCCACGGGTGGGAGTGGCGGCAGCGGCGGGAGATCCCAAGGCACTGGCGGGGTCGGCGGTCCCGGCGGCTTGGGTGGCGGCGGAGCAATCTACAATGATAATGGGGTAACTCTAGTCAACTGCACCTTGTACGGAAATCAAGTGACTGGTGGCGATGGTGGAGGCGGTGGCGTTGGTTTTTATAAAATGGGGAATGGTGGCAACGGCGGAGCGAGCATGGGCGGCGCGATTTATAACAGCGGCGGGTTGAATTTAATCAACTGCACCTTATTCAACAATCAAGGTTCGCACGGTGGAACGGGTGGTTCTGCTTTGGGCTTTAGTTACCCTCCCCCTGATGGTTGGACCGTTCTTTCCGGTGTGGACGGCACCACCGGGCAAGATGTTGGCGGCGGCATTTACAATCAAAGCGCCATGGCTTTGACGAGCTGCACGCTGTCCTCTAATTCAGCCAGCAATGGCGGCGGCATCTATACTACCTACGGGACAACCGAATTAACCAACTGCATTGTTGCGAACAACTCTGTTCCACCAGGTGTTTCAGGTGCCGATATTAACAACTCCTCTACCCTAAGCTACGGAGGAGCGAATATCGCTGAATCAGTGACCAATGCCAGCGGGACCATCAGCGGCACAACGCCGATCAATGCCGATCCCGACCTCGCACCACCTGGCAATTATGGGGGGCCTACGCTAACCATGCCGCTGCTGCCTGGCAGTCCGGCCATTGACGCTGGTGACGATTTCCTAACGAACAGTTTCACCACGGACCAGCGTGGTTATCCCCGCCTGGCTGGCTTGCATGTGGACATCGGCGCGGTGGAGGGAGTGTACAGTGCTTCCGGCCCGGGCCAGTTGACCGCCGCGTATCAACCAGCTAAAGGCGGATTCCAGCTGAGTTTCACTAATTTGCCCGATGCCAATTTCCCCGTGTTTGCGACCACGAATGCGAATGTGCCAGTGAGTCTCTGGCCCAGGATCGGCTTTGCCACCGAAACGCCGGCGGGCTCGGGGCGGTTCCAGTTCAATGATCCGGGCATCAGCATCACGCCGCAACGCTTTTACTTGATCCGTTCGCCGTGAAGCGAGCCTAAGGGACGTGAGTGGGTCGGGATGATTAAGAGGGAGGTTCCGCAATAATTTCCGCAACTGGCTGAAATCGTTGCAAAGCCCTGCGGGTAAGGGAGCAGCGTGATGCTGCTCCCTCTTTTTTTGTGCTCATTCCGCAACTTTCCGGACCTCTGATGGGCGATTTGAGAGTTGAGCAGACCGAAGCAGGCGGCCACGGGCCCGGATACGTCCCCTGTTTTTTCTTCCCCAGAGGCAGAACGGACGACGTTAAACGTCGTCAACATTTTTCTTTGGTTTTTATTTCCGACAACGAGGGCGCTCGGGACGAAAGCAAGCGAAAGCGGGCGAAAGGGTCGAGGGGTTCGACAAGTTTTCTGAAGGAGAAGGGCTATAAACGACGCGCGGGCACAGAAGGCAGCACTGAATGCGCTGAGCCGCGCAAAAGCACGAAACAACTATTATGGGAACAAATATCCTAGCGGGCGGCCAGACCTTGCGGTCGGCCACGATTGCCGGCGGCAACACCTTGCGGTCGGGTACCGATGCTGGCGTCCAGGAAGAATTCATCACGAAGGAGGAGGTGGCGCGACGGCTAAAGAAAACGACGCGAACCATCGAGCACTGGCAGCGGCGTGGTTACATCCCGTTCGTGAAGGTGCAGCAGTCGGTGCTGTTCCGGTGGTCAAGAGTGGTCGCGCAGCTGGAGCGGAAGTTCGGAGTGGGGTTCGTGGAGCGGTGAAGCGTGAGAGCGTTGGAGCGTGAAGAGCGTGGAGAGCGTAAAAGCGTCCAGAGCTGAGAAATGAACTCCAGAGAGAAAGGCAAAAGAGGCGAGCGGCAGTGGCGCGATGAGTTGCGCGCGAATGGGTATGACGCACGGCGCGGGCAGCAGTTCAGCGGGTCGCCTGATTCGCCGGACGTAGTGTGCGAGGCGCTGCCGTGGATTCATTTCGAGGTGAAGGCAGTCGAGCGGTTGAATATCGAGGATGCGATGGAGCAGGCCAGAAGGGACTGCAGGGGGGTAGTAATCAGTAATCAGTCATCAGTGGAGAAGGTGCCGGTGGTGGCGCATCGCCGGAGGTTCCGGGCCTGGTTGGTGACGATGGATGCGGAGACGTTTTTCAGGCTGATAAGAGGGGACCATTTCCAGTGGGGAGTGCGGAGTGAGGAGTGCGGAATGACCCGAAGGGACTTTACAGGAGGGGACGGAGGTACCGGAGAGGAGGAAAGGGGACAGAATTTGGGGACGCAGAGGACTGCGTCCCTGCCGACAGAGAACAACAACAACGAGGAAATAAAGAGATGAAGATCAAAGCAAACAACGGCAACTTCGAGCCTTGCCCCGAGTTCACGGGCAAGGCTGTGTGCGTGGACGTGACTCCGCTGCGCAGGCAGCCGAGCCAATTCGGCGACCGTGACGTATTCAAGGTCGTTTTCGAGGTGGACATCGACCGGGAGGACGGGTCGCGGTTCTGCGTGTGGTCGCGCAACTTCACGCCTTCTCTAAATGAGAAGGCGAACTTCCGCAAATTCCTGCGCGGGTGGCTTAGTCGAGACCTGAGCAAGCAGGAGCTCGAGGATTTCGACACTGAAACGCTGGTGGGCAGGCCGGCGCAGTTGGTCGTGGTCCAGGAGCACAAGGACAGCGAGACGTACGCCAACATCATGGCCTGTCTGCCGGACAAGAATGGGGAGCCGCTGAAAGCCTGCGGCAAATACATCCGGGTGAAGGACCGGTCTTTGCAGACGGCCACCCCTGGCGGGCCGGCCAATGGCGGTGCCGCGTCGGGTGGTTCCGGCGGTGGCGGCTATCGGCGGGGGCGGGAGGGT
>Ga0210409_10001077_pt1 | contig 38074 bp, 34 predicted proteins | sample IncBWH17MmetaG_FD_161649 | JGI IMG/M metagenome (GOLD analysis project Ga0210409, IMG submission 161649) | Forest soil microbial communities from Barre Woods Harvard Forest LTER site, Petersham, Massachusetts, United States - Inc-BW-H-17-M | ecosystem: Environmental > Terrestrial > Soil >... | reverse complement strand
GCGCTATGCCGCGCACGCTGCCCGGAGTCTGCGTGCGAAATTGCCCGTTTCGGGTCTTGTGTGATGCAGCGAGCGGACCTGAGGCAACGACGCCGGTAGCCGTGGATCTGCCCTCGGGTTCGACGGCCCCAGACCCCGTCGTGCGGTGCACCGCCGCCCGGACTTGACAAATGAGACGACCGGTCATATTATGCGTGCATGGCCAAGCCGAATGTCCGCGACAAGATCGTCCGAGCGGGACTCGATCAGTTTCACCGCGCGGGCTTCAACGGCAGCAGCGTCGAAGACATCACCGATCTGGCCGAGGTCCCCAAGGGATCCTTTTACAACCACTTCAAGAGCAAGGAGGACCTTGCCGTTGAAGTCATCGATCGCTACATCGAACAAGGCCCGCACGCACTGCTCAGCGACGCTGGAATACCGCCTTTGAAGCGTCTGAAAGGCTATTTTTCGGCGCTCGTACAGGAGTTCGTGGACTCTGGCTATAAAAAGGGGTGCCTGCTCGCGAATTTCTCGAGCGAGCTGGCCGATCACAGCGGGCCGGTTCGGCGCCGCCTCGAAATCGCGTTCGACGACTGGGTGAAACGGATTGCAGGCGTGATCAAGGAAGCCCAAAGAGTCGGTGAGGTGGACTCGAAGCTGAAGCCTGAGCAGCTCGCAGGCGTTCTTCTAGGTGCTTTTGAAGGTGCGTTGCTTCGGGGGCGCGCGTCAGGCGACTCGGCGCCGTTGAAAGAATTCATGGCGGTCGGTTTCGGACGCTTGATCGCGTAAGCAGGAGTTCTCGTGCAACGGGCATCTCGGTGCTCGATTTTTTTAAGCTTGAACTAAGACGACTGGTCATATTATAGAGGAGCTGAAGATGAATACGAATCGCATTCTTGGTCTTTCTGCACTTGCCCTGGCGTTGGCGATCCCGACCGCACAGGCCGAAGATCGGACGAAACTGGAGGCGGCTCGACTGGGTGAGCATCCGGCGGTGATCGTGGCGCATAGAGGTGTCCAGGTCGATCCGACCTCGAACTTCTACCTGCACCCGGCTCGGCTGTCCTGGAGCCTGCAACGACCGATGTCGGAAGGCGAACATCCGGCCGTGATCGTGGCGCGTAGAGGTGTCCAGGTCGATCCGACCTCGAACTTCTACCTGCACCCGGCTCGACTGTCGTGGAGCCTGCAGCGACCGACGCCTGAAGATGAGCCCCTGGAAACGGTCGTGGCGTGCGGTGGGCAGATCGCAGCGAGCCATCCGTAACTCACACCATTGGGAGAAATCGACATGAATGCAGCAAACAGGCAGGGCACCGCCCTTATTACGGGCGCCTCTTCCGGCATCGGCGCGGTCTATGCAAATCGGCTCGCACGGCGTGGCTACGACCTGATCCTGGTCGCCCGCAACCGCGACCGCCTCGACCGCCTTGCCAGCGGTCTCATCGACGCCACCGGCCGCTCGGTCAAAGTGGTCACAGCCGACCTGGGCAAGATGCAGGACCTTCGCAGCGTCGAGGAGATTCTGCGCAGCGATTCGAGCATCACGATGCTGGTCAACAACGCTGGCTTCGGCAGCGCGACGCCGCTGCTGGAGTCGGATGTGGAGCAAATGGAGGCGATGATTGCTCTGAACGTCACGGCCCCGACTCGCCTGACCTACGCGGTCACGCCAGGATTTGTCGCCCGCGGCAAGGGCACCATCATCAACATCGCCTCGATCGTGGCGGTGGCTCCTGAACTCCTCAACGGCGTCTACGGCGCCACGAAGGCCTTCGTGCTGTCGTTCAGCCAGTCCTTGCAGCACGAGCTTGGTGCGAAGGGCGTGCGAGTGCAGGCCGTGTTGCCCGGTGTTACCCGCACCGAGTTCTGGGACGTTGCCGGTCGCCCGGTGGAGAACCTGCCGCCGGCCATCGTGATGGATGCGGAGGACCTGGTCGACGCAGCCCTGGCAGGGCTGGATCAGGGCGAATTCGCGACGCTGCCGTCGCTGCCCGAGGTGGCAGATTGGAATGCGTTCCAGTCTGCACGCGCGGCGCTCGGCCCCAACCTGTCGCACAGCAAGCCAGCGGTGCGGTATGGCGTGCGCGCCGTGGCCTGACCGTGCTCAGCCGGACGCGCGCCTGGTCAACGACGTAACCCCGAGGTTCACGACGACGGTGGCCGTGACGTTCGCCGCAAAAGCGATCAGACCGACATAGGCGGTAACCGTCGTGTCTCCGAAGGTCAGTGCGTGCAGGGGCTTCAACCCGTCGGTCCATCTCAGATCGTCAGTACGACTCTGCCAAACGGCCGGCCCTCCAGAAGGTAGCGAAGCGCGTCGGCCGCCGCTTCCAGCGGATACGTCTTCGCGACGATGGGCTTGACCGCCCCGGATTGAAGCAATGGAAGAATGACGCTCCATGCCGCTTTCCACGCGCTCGCAGGTTGTGCGAACAGCGAGAAGCTCCTGATGCTTGCGCGCCTCCAGATCAGATCCGTGACGTCGATGGTCGCTCTGCGCCCCGCGGCGTAGCCCAACGTAGTCAGGCTTCCTCCAACCGCGAGCGTGCCGAGAGCCTGGCCGAGGATTTCTCCGCCGATTGCGTCGATCACGATGTCCGTACCATGCCCTCCCGTGATCCGGCGGACCCCATCGCCGAGTTTCTCCACAGAAAGGTCGACGACCTCCTTGAAGCCGAGAGCGCGTGCCTGTTCGGCCTTCGCATGATTTGTCGTGGTAGAAACCGCGTGTTCCGCCGCTTGTGCCCTCGCCAACTGCGTGACCGCATTGCCGACCGATCCCCCGATAGCCGGTGAGAGGACTGTCTTGCCGGACTGGAAACCGGCAAGATCGAGCGACATTTGGGCAGTCAGGTAGGCGACGGGAATACCCGCAGCCGAAACATCGTCGATGTTGTCGGGAATCAAGCACAAGTGCTCTTTACGCACGGCAAGCCACTCGCTGTACGTGCCGTCTTCCGCCACGCCGTATGGCCCGGCGAACATCACGCGCGAGCCTGCCGGAAAGTGCGGGTCTCCGGGACTCTCCACAACGCCGGCGCCCTCCCCTCCCAGGACGATTGGCGCTTTCGCTCGTGGGTGCCCGCCTGACAGGATCGTGTGATCGAGTGGCGTCACCCCGGCGGCTTTCAACTTCACGAGGAGGCGTCCATCCGCAACGCTCGGCTTCGGCATGCTCGTCAGCTTCAGATCCTCGTAACCAGTGAATCCTTCTGCCCTCATCGCGCGCATGCTATTTCCCCTGGGTTCATCGAACGCAACGTCGCTCACCGCCTCCAGCTAGCGGGCGCCATGCCGTGCGCCCCGGAATAGATCTTTGTGCTCGGGCGGTGGTGCGCGCCAGTATTGAGGCGGCGCATCGACGGTCGCTCCAAGCTGGGCAGCCGCATGCCAGGCCCATCGCGGGTCGTAGATCATGCCTCTCGCGAGCGCGACGAGGTCTGCTTGCCCTGTCGCGATGATCTGCTCGGCCTGCTGCGCTTCGGTGATCAGACCGACCGCAATCGTATTGATGCCAGCTCCCTCTTTAACGCCTCGAGCAAACGGCACCTGATAGCCCGGGGCGAGCGGGATTTTCTGCAGCGGCGAGATGCCGCCCGAGGACACAGTGATCCAATCAGCTCCGCGCCTCTTCAGCTCCTTGGAATATTCGATCGTCTGCGCGAGGTCCCATCCACCTTCGATCCAGTCGGTTGCTGAAACTTTCACTCCAACCGGCTTTTCCGCCGGAAAGGCGGCACGCACCGCGTCGAAGAGTTCGAGCGGAAAGCGCAACCTGTTTTCGAGCGATCCGCCGTACCGGTCGGTGCGCTTGTTCGCGATCGGCGACAGGAACTCATGCAAAAGGTACCCGTGCGCACTATGGATCTCGATGGCGTCGATACCCAGGCGCGCCGTCCGTTCTGTCGCCGCGACGAACGCTCTGCGCACGCGATCGAGGCCAGCGACGTCAAGCTCCAGCGGTGCCGGCTCACCCTGTTTGTGCGGCAACGGTGAGGGGGCATGCGGCACCCACCCGCCCACGTAGACGGGGATCAACTCCCCGCCTTCCCACGGTACGCGGCTGGACCCCTTCCGTCCCGCATGGGCAAGCTGGATCGCAACGACGGTCTTCGTGTACCGCCGGATCGCCGCCAGGATGGGCCTCAGTGCCGTTTCTGTCTTTTCGTCCCACAGGCCCAGGTCGGCCGGAGTGATTCGTCCGACGGGCTCAACGGCCGTCGCCTCGATGCAAAGCATCCCTGCGCCCGAGAAGGCAAGACTTCCGAGGTGCATCAAGTGCCATGCGTTCGCTTCGCCATCCTCGGACGAATACTGGCACATTGGCGAAACGAGTACCCGATTGGGAAGAACAACGCTGCGCAGCGTGATCGGCGAAAACAGTGCGTTCATGACGACCTCTGACACCCGTCAGTCACCAAGGTTCATTCTCCTACGCCATCGCTTGCAACACGTGGATTGGAGGGCAGATCCCACCCGCCACCCAGCGCACGAAATGCGCTCACGGCTGCACGCGCCGCATCCGCCCGGGTGCTGTCCAGATCGTCACGAGCGACGAGGAGTTGACGATCCGCGTCCAGCACGTCGGTGAGCGTTATGGCGCCTGCCTTATAGGCTCGCTCGGATAGATCGCGCGCGCGCGTCAGCGAGACAACTTCATCCTGGAGCTCCTGACGGCGTGCCTCCGTTCCTCGACCCACGTTATTCAGAACCGCTCGGTTCATATTGGATGAAACGGTTGCGAATGTCAAGCGGTATTGAACTCATCGGTTCGTTACGGTAAGGTTGCGAAATGGGTCGCCGCAGAAATTTCAGCCGTGAAGGAGTGCTTGAAAAAGCCCTTCCGGTGTTCTGGAAGCACGGCTTTGCCGACGCCAGCCTGCAGGAACTGGAAAAGGCAACGGGGGTGAATAAATCCGGCCTCTACGCGGAGTTCGCGGGCAAGCAGGATCTATTTCTGGAGAGCCTTCGCTTCTACCTCGATCGGCTGCAGCAGCGCGAGCTGCTCACGGTCGTGCCCCTGGGCTGGGACAATATCGAACGGTTCTTGACGTTGAGTCCATCCACAACAGAGGGGAAAACGGGGTGTTTCGCCATCAGCTCGATGCGAGAGCTTGCCATCCTGCCACCTGAGGCCATAGAAATTCTGAGACAGAGCCGGGCGCAGTTGAAGCAACTCATTGCCAGGAATATCGAGGCTGAGGAGCCGAAGGCGAATGTGGACGAGCTGGCGGGTATGGTTCTGACCTTCTTTACTGGCCTGACTATGGAGCAGAGCCTCAAAACGAGCCGTGCCGCTAACGGGCGCAAGGTCGACAATCTGATGCGGGTCTTGCGCAGCCTGTAGTTTGATTCAAAACCGGCGCACTCGCCCCGGAACACCCAGCTCGCACTCCAGCGCCACCCGATCCCAGCCCCCGGTCTCGGCGGCCGCTTCGTAGGTGCTCGACAGGAACTTGAGCAGCAACGCATCGGGCTCGCCGGCGGTACGGACTGCGTCGTAAGGCAGGATGAACTCCCCCAGGTTTGTATCGAAGTAAGCGCCAGGTGATGCGGGTCTGTCACGGAAGCCCGCCGGTTCGGGATACGCATAGGAGAAGAAAGCCGCGCGCGGGAACGCATCGTTACCCGGCCAGAAGCCGGCGCTGCTTACTTCATGCGAATAGGCCTCTCGCGTCACCGCGTCAGGCAGACCGGGTATCCCGCCCCGATGGAGCGGGGCCTTTCTCCCGGAGAAACGTGTGACCGCAAGGTCGAAACTGCCCCAGAAGAAATGGACGGGGCTTGCTTTGCCGATAAAGCCGCTCCTGAAGATCTTGAAAATGCGATCAGCTTGCACCAGTGCTCGCCAGAACGCATGGGCTGCGTCGGCATCGTAGGATCCGTGCACTTGATCGATTGAAAAGCGAAGCGGATTTTCCACCTCGTTCGGCATCTCGTGTATTGCGACCGCGACGCCGATGCCGTCCAGCAGATCCATGACTCGACGATAAAAGTGAGCGACCGTTTGCGGCTCCAGGGAAAGCGCGCGCACCTCGCCCCGGCTGATGCGGGCAACGAGCTGGTGGCTCAGGAAATCGAACTCGAGATCCAGGATCTCGTTACCGACCGGAATCGGTGACGTGGTGAGGCCGCGGGGCGTCACGTAGAGCGGGACCTGCCAGCTGTGATTGACCCACGGGCTCAGCACAAGCCGAACCTTGCCGACAATTTGGGTCCAGAGCCGCAGAGTCGCAGCTGTGTCGCGCCAGGCGGGATACGAAAGATCGGGCCAAATGCCGGCAGCGTTGTTCATTGAACTCCTTCAGCCTCCGCAACGGCGGGGCCTACAGCGATGAATATGTCGCCGATCCGGAGGTCCATGATCGTCTCGGCCGAAGCTCGCGAATCAATACGGCTAAGCAGTACGGCAGCCGGGTATTGGCCCGCGGCGCTGGCGCGTTGCTGAGCCAGGAAATTATGGTCTTCAGGCTTGCCGGTGTAAAAGCGTTTGTTGCCTTCCTTCATCAGCGCCAGAATGTCGTCCGGAGTCAGTCGCCTTGAAACGGCGCCGCGACATCAAGCCGGGGAGGCCATAGAGACGCGACCCATCCATGTAACAATTGCTTCGTGGTGCCCCCTGGCGCATTAGCAATGAGTAGGAAGAACCCCACGGAGCCAGCCGATGCATAAAGGCTTTTTGATAGCGGTCTTCTCCCTGTGGGCTGGTGCGGCACCAGCAGCTGACTGGCGACTCCAAACCAGGCTTGAAAGAGCGGGGCCAAAACTGTATTTGTTCCTTGACGCCTCCAGCATGATTCGAAGCAACGGAATCCTTCAATTTTGGACAGAGACAGTTCTAGGGGCCGAAATTGCGGCAAAGACTCCTAAGCAGGAGGGACCGGATGCGAAGCAACTAAACGACGAGATATCGGCAAAGACAAATGCCGGCTACGTTCCGCTCCTGGCCGAACAAGTTCGCGGCACTGTGTCCAATGATGAGTTCCTGAAAGTCGCCGCATCAATAGCGGTGATGGAAGCTGTCGTAACAAAATTCCACCCAAAGGTGCGCACTAGAATCTTCACGGAAATCGACTGTGGCACTCGCCGAGCACGGAATACTGCGGTGGTCGCTTACGGGGACGACGGAACGCTTCAGAACTCTGGCACTTTCCCCAATGCCTCCTTCTCCCCACTCGTGCCCAATAGCATCTTTGACGAGATCGGCAAACAGTACTGCGGGGACAAACCGTTGCCGAAGTAGCGGCGGTTATCAAGCCTACGGTGGTCCGCTTGCGTGAGCTCCGTGACTCGCACTTCCGATCAGGGCCCAAGCACCCACTGCACCCGCCAACGCGAGTGCGGCCGAAATCAGCATGATCGACCGAAATCCTGTTACGAATGCTTCTGCGATCGCGTGTCTTGCCAATGCCGTGTCACGAGCATCGGTGATCGCGGGCAGTTCGATGGCGGCGAGCTTGTTCCGCTGCTGTTCTACCGCTTCGATCACGCGCGGCGCCACTTCTGCACGCTCGAACCGGCTCTGCAGGCTGCGGTTGAAGATCGAGGCAAAGATCAGCCCGAAGAGCGCGACGGCGAGCAGTGAGGCAACGCGCGCTGCCGCGTTGTTGACGCCCGATGCCGCACCGGCAAAACCCGCGTCCACGGAGTTCATGACGGTGGTCGTGAGGGGCGCAACGCTAATCGACATTCCCAACCCCAGTACCAGGGCTGCCGGGAAGAACGTGACCCAGTAGCTGCCACCGGTACCCGGAACGGCAAAAAGTGCAAGGCCGCCAGCCGCCACGGCCGGGCCGATGACGAGCGGCGCCTTCGCTCCGTAACGGTCAATCAGCCCGCCCGACCACCGCGAGAGCATGGACAGCAACAGAATGAACGGCAGCAACGCAGCCCCTGCGGCGGTCGCGGAGTAACCGTGTACCTGGATGAGGTCCAGCGGGACGAAGAAGAGGCTTCCGCCGAGCGCCGCGTAGAGGAGGAACGTGAGCAGATTGGCACCAGCGAACGTGCGCACGCGGAATAGTCGCGTCGGCATCATCGGCGCGGCCTGGTGCACTTCTGCCGCGACGAAGCTCGCCAGCGCCAGGATGCCCACCAGGAGTGAAGCGAATATTTGCGGATGAGACCAACCCGTGTTGGACGATTCGATCAGGCCGTAAACAACGCCCCCCAGCCCGAGCGTCACCAACAGCGCGCCCGGCCAGTCGAGGCTCCCCCGCATCCCGACGTTGCGGCTTTCGGTCACGTGCCGCAGAGAGATGGTGATGACCATGATGGCCAAGGGAAGATTGAAGAAGAAGACGGCACGCCAGGACAGATGATCGATCAACCAACCGCCCAGCACCGGCCCGAGCGCCATGGCGATCGCTGTAGCACCCGACCAAGTACCGATGGCCTTGCCGCGGTCATGCTCGGCAAACGAAGCACTGATGATGGCAAGGCTGCCCGGAACCAGCAACGCGCCACCGACACCTTGAAGAGCGCGAGCAAGAATGAGCTCGCGCACGCCGCCGGCGAGTCCGCACCAGGTGGAGGACGTGGCGAACAGCGCCACCCCAAGCAGGAAAACGCGGCGACGTCCGAACCGGTCGCCTGCCGTTCCGCCGACAAGGAGCAACGCGGCGAGGAACAACCCGTAGGCTTCGACCACCCATTGGACATCGACCAGGCTTGCGTTGAGCTCCCGCTGCAGCGCAGGAAGCGCTACGTTGACTACCGTTGCGTCGATCAACGCCATGCTGGAGGCAAGGATCGTTGCCGCCAGGATCCATGGCGCCGTTGCGGGCGAACATGGCGAAACGCACGGTGCGGCGCGAATGAATCCGACGTCGGACGGACCCGAGAATCCGCTCATAGCGGATCAAGGCTGTGCTTTGGACCGAATCGTGGAAGCCGTGCTGCCTTCACGTGTCTTTCCCTGAATGCGTTTAAATCGGACCGTACTGACGTGAGTCAGGTTAGCGCGGAGTTTCCTACCACGCTACCGCGCGAGGTTGAAATTCCAATCGGAGTTTCACTCATCTCCATCCTTCTTTTCATCTCGTTCCCGATGGGGCACGGCCACGACGACGAACGCGCGGGCCGGCTCGGTAGCGCTAACATTCGCAGAAGGCCGAAAGGGTCGGCTCGTGCAGGCCCTGTGCCCGTACGGACGACTCGAAGGTGACGGTCGCCCCGTTCCCGCACGGGCGGTCAGCGCCGAGCTCCCGCATGAAGGCTCCCAGCGACCAAGGGCCCCCGGTAGCAACGTCGAAAAGGGTGGCACCCGACATCGCCGTCTTTGCGACCAGACTCAGCGCTGTGACAACCAGCCTTCGCATGATCCCATCCGCTGTCGAGGGGTCACCCGGGTCAGCTCCAACTATCGCCCGCGACTCACGCGATAAACGCCCTCGCTGACGCTTTCAAGGAATGGTAAATGGCTTGGACGTGGTAAATTGACACGCCTTGAAACCACACCATGAGATCGTCTGGAGAAGATCGCCATTGAGCGTTGTTTACCACAGGTACGAAATGCAGCATCGTCGCGACAACTAGCGCGCCTAAGGTCGCCGCCACAAATACGCTCAACATCGCGGCCTTCGCATATCCGGCAAATTTGGATCCATTCATCGCGTGCTCTCCCGGCAGTTTCAGTGACGACTCGTTCCAAACGAAGGATGGCCCATTGAAGTGCCCGGGTGCGACCATAAAATTCGCTCGAATTCCGATCGTCTGCTGTTCAGGCGTGAGCCCCGATCGCCCAATGCCGCGTGCTCCGCAATGGCGCGCGGCGCTTCGCGTTTCGCGATGACGGGTGTGCTACTCGGCGCAGAGCACCCGAAACGGGCACGCGCGACGCCGACCGCAGTCACAGTCGGCGCCGACCTCCCCGGAGGGCTGCGGATTCACATCCTTCATTCGGATGTTTTGGGCACGGTTGACGATCGGTAGCTGCACTCCACGCGTGGCCGCCGGTTGCGGAATTGGTTCGAGTGACCGAGCGTCGGTTTGTCTTTCCGCTTTGTTAAGCCCCGTTTGCGGTGGATTCATGTCCATCTCCGATCGGCCTTCAACAAGTTCTCGCTTTGACATTGACGAACGAGCAGGCGTCATTTCGACATCCACGGTAGAGAATCTGCTCGAAATCCGCTCACGCCCTCGGATGCGACGCGACAGATGTCGGCCCGCGTCACACCGATATCCCGCAGCTCTCGATCGCTCAGCGCCGATAGTTCCCGAATGGCGCGCCGCGTTTCGCGCTTCGCAGCGAGACCATCCAGCACTCGCCTTATTTGCCCATACAAGCGGGCTCGTACGCTCATGCTCTGTCCCCATCTACGCCAACCCTGCCTGTTTCGCGTGAGTGGACTATTCATAGGTCCGGGACGAGCGTTGTCTGCATTGGCATTTCTTGGTGCTTTGCATCGCTGCGTTAGTGATGCAAACGATGATCAACCAATCGGATGCTTAGATGCCACGCCAAAGACCGCTCGATTTCTGCTCGGTCTGCGCTAGCGATCTGGTGCCTTGCCCCGAGCTACCCACCGTTGTCGTTTCCGATCCTCGGTCGGCAACTGGGTTCAAACCGGCTAGAGGCGGGAGTTCCCCCGCTAAAGACCGTCTAGCCGATGATCGGCGCAACGATCCGGGAAGAAAGAAACGTCGTTCTCAGCGAACTTGCCTGCGGCAGGGAATCCGCCAAGCTCAAGATCGTTGCCCGGCTCAGATCTCGATGATGTTCCGCCAATTCCCGGTTCTTCTCGCGATCGTAGAGCGCCGCGGCCGTTGCGTGCACGCGCCAGGCGGCCAGCGGTGCTTCGAAACCCTGTATCGCCGACAACGCCTTTGCGATGCACTCCGCTGCACGTTTCGTCCCCGATTCGATAAGGGCGACGCGCGCGCTTGTTTCCAGGCAAGCGCCTGCCAGGTGCGCTCCTCGGTCGACAGCGTTGCGTCGAGAAACCGCTGGGCCTGCGGCCGCGCGAGCGACAGATCCTGCTTGGCGATCCAAAGCTCTGCAAGGCTCGATTCGAGCTGCATGCGCCGGTGCCAGTCGAGGGCGACCGCCTGCCGATTCATCTCGTCTCTCGCCGCCGACAAGCGCTCGAGTGCGCGGTCGTGGCTTCCCCTGGCCACGTCCGCCGTTCCAGCCAGGACCAGGCACAAGCGAAGCGGATAGTAATCGGGTGTCATTGATCTGACACGCCGGAGCGGTCACTGCCGCTGCGGCAGCCTTTGGCGCAGGATGGCGTCCACCGTGTTGGCGGCATCGACCAGGCGATCCGTGATCGCCACGAGGGCGGTGCCGCGCGGCGCGGACTCGCCCGCCAATGCAGCATGGATCGGGCGCAGGGCGGGGATCGGCTCCGGCTGCTGCAGGCTTCGCAGTGCCGAGGCCAGCCGGCTGATCACGGTGCCGAGCGCCGCGCTGAAAGCGTCCAGGCGAGCAGCGATTCCGCCTGGCGCCCCCGCCTCGTTCATCGGCCGATCCGGCGACACCGCGAGCGCGTGCAGGGCCAGCTCCGCTTGAGCAATCCGCGCCACGGCCGCAATGAGCAGTCGAGCGACCTGAGGTGTCAACGGGGCGTGCGCAGGCTCGTCCAACAGTCGAACCGTGGCCGCCTCCGCGTCGCTGCGGGCGCGACGGGCTGCACCCTGTAGAGCGCGCAGCTGCGCCGGGTCCACGCTGCCGGGTTGTGCCAGTTCTCGCAGCAGCCCCGCCGCGTACGCGCTGTGTGCCTCGAGGAGCCGGGCGAATTTCTCCTGGGTGGTGGCCCCCTCCCACGTCGGCCAGGCAAAGTAGGCGACCAGCGCCAGCGCCGCCCCGATAACGGTATCCAGCAGCCGAGCCTCCGCGGTCCGGAGCGCGGGTGTGCCAAGGAGGTCGAGCAGCGCCAGCACGAACGCAGTGAGGAACACGCTGAAGAGCAGGAAGCTCACGTCGAACAGGGCATAGGCCAGCGCGACGGAAGCGGCGGCCGCAGCGACCAGCCGGCCTTGACTGAGCCGGGTGAACTCCAACGCCACAACGCCGATGCCGGCCCCGAGCATCGTGCCCGCGGCACGTTGAACCCCGCGGTAGAGCGTGGAGCTGTAGTCCGGCTTGAGCACGAGAAAGATCGTCAGTGTCACCCAGCGGCCCTGATACAGCCCGGTGGCCTGAACGATCACTTCGGAAAGCACCGCGATCACGGCCAGGCGGACCGCGTGACGCCCCGCTTCGCTCCGGGTACTGACGTTGGCTCGCAGCTGGGCGATGGCCGCGGCGACAGTTCCCTGACTGCGCCCGTTGGTACGAGCAGCGGCCGCGCCTTGCGCAGCGGGCCGCGCGGCCACGGACTCGAGATTGGCCGCTATGGCGGCGGCCCCGCGCAATTGCCCGAGCAGCGCCTCGCCGGCCCAGCGGCACGGCATGTCGACAGACACCGCCAGACGGTTGATTTTTTCGTTGAGTTCACGAACCAGGGCCGCCCGTTCCGCGCGCGCGACACTCAGAGCGCCAGCGATCCGGTTGAGCGCATCTGCTGCACCAGCCATCAAAGTGCGGACCCGGTTCTCGCTGCCAGGCCCGTCGTCGCCCGCGTGCGCCGCCAGCGCGGCCAGCGAGCTGCGGATCCGTTCTGCCTGCTCGAGAAGGTTAAGGAGCGTCAGCCGCAAGGCCAACGGCAGCAGCGGGTTGGGGTCGTCCAGCTTCGTGTCGGCCGGAAAGGCGATCGGCGGGGGCGGATCGGATCCGCCTGTTGCCAGATCGGAGGCATAGACCGCCAGGGCCCGGTACGAGGCGGCCAGCGCCGTTCGCTCGTGTGCTCCTGGTCGAAGGGCCCAGGATGCGGCGACGAGCGCTGCCTGTAGCAGTCCACCGGCCAGCACCAGGCCGCCGCGCAAGGCGGCCCCTGCCGGGCGGAACGGCAGTCCCACCGCGATCAGCAGCGCGATCGACCACTGCAGAACCGTGGTACCGAAACGTGGCCCGAGCGCCACGCCAAGCCCCGTGAAGTATCCCCAGATCCCCACAACCGGCGCCAGCAGCCACGGCGCGAGCTCGGCCGTGGTCGCGCCGACGAAGGTCGACACCGCCATGCCGACACTGGCCGCCACCACGACAGCCACGCGACTGCGCGTCTCGCCCTGGAACGACGCAACCCCGGCGGGAAGCGCCCCCAGCGCGGCGTAGGCGCCATAGTCGACGTGCCCGCTGGCCCAGCCGAGCCCGAGCGGCACCACGACGCCGAGCGCCACCCGAGCCGCGCGCCTCGGCGCGACGTCGCGCCAGTGGAAGGGACCCAGTTGCGCCAGCTTCCTCCACGCGATGTGCGTTTTCATTTCCTTGGTTGGAAACCCGGCTGCTGTTTTATCGGCACGAATTGTCCGCTCGGCGCGGGCCCGCGCCCCGTCGGCGCGAAAAAATCCGCAAGGTAGCGAAAACCCTGCATCTGCGCTTCCGTCACACTCCGATTCGAGTCGTGTTGCCGGCTTCGCGTGAAGCCGTCAGCGTCTTAAGACAACACAGGAGAATCACCGATGAAATCGCATTACCTCGCGACGGTCGCACTGGCGGCTGCATTGACGTTCCCCGCCATGGCTCAAACGGCGCCGACCGCGAGCGACATGCAGATCTTCGCTCAGAAAGTCAAAGCCGATAAGAAGCTGATGGTCGCTCTCAACATGCAGCTCACGGACGCCGAGGCAAAGGGATTCTGGCCGATCTATGACGCCTACCAGAGGGATCTGGAGGCGATCGACGGCCGCCTGCTGAAGACGATCGCCGCCTACGCCGACGCATACGACACCGGGTCCGTGCCCAACGAGACTGCCAGGCAGCTGATCGATCAGTATCTCGCCATCGAGCAGGACGAGGCGAAGACGAACCGGTCCTACGTTCCCAAGCTCGGCGAGGCATTGCCGGGCGCGAAGGTCGCGCGCTACATCCAGGTCGAAACCAAGATACGCGCCGTTGTCCGATACGACCTCGCAGCACGCATCCCGCTGGTTCAGTGACGAGAGCGGGAACCAGGCGAATGCAACAGGTGCAAGCGAGCGCCGCGGGCGCAACGCATCTGGACTATCCGGTCACGGCGCTGGTCCTGCAGGGCGGCGGCGCCCTCGGGGCCTATCAGGCCGGCGTCTACCAGGGGCTGGCCGAGGCCGGCATCCATCCGAACTTTGTCGCAGGCATCTCGATCGGCGCACTGAACGCCGCGGTGATCGCCGGCAATCCGCCCGAGCGGCGCGTCGAGCAGCTGCGCGCTTTCTGGCAGTTCATCTGCCGGCAACCGTGGTGGCCGCCGCTGCAAATGGGGTTGCCTGCGGGCACTTCCGACCAGCTGCCCCAAGCCTGGCGGGTCATGGTCGACTCCATCCAATCGACCCGTGCCCTGCTGGAAGGGCAAAACGGCTTTTTCGTTCCACGCGCGTGGCCTTCACTGGCGCTGCCGTCCGACGGTCCCCACACGGCGAGCTTCTATGACACGGGGCCGCTACAGGCTACGCTGGAGCGGTTCGTCGACTTCGACCGCATCAACCAGGCTGGCGAGACGCGCGTTTCGGTGGGCGCGGTCAACGTGCGTACGGGCAGTTTCGGGTACTTCGACAACACCGAGCGCAAGCTCCATCCAAAGCACTTCATGGCCTCGGGCGCGTTGCCCCCGGGCTTTCCGGCGATCGAGGTCGATGGCGAGTTCTACTGGGACGGCGGGCTGGTTTCGAACACCCCGCTTTATTACGTACTGATCGCCCGGCCCCGCGACGATGCGCTGATATTCCAGGTCGACCTGTGGAGCGCCGTCGGGGATCTGCCCAAAGACCTGCTGCAAGTGGCAGTGCGTCAGAAGGATCTGCAGTACTCGAGTCGCACCCGCCTGGTCACCATGTACATGAGCCACCAGCACAAGCTGCGCCGCCTGCTGGACGAGTTGCTGGCGCTGGTTCCGAAGTCGGAGCGGGACAGCGCCGCTTACCAGAACGCCTTGCAAGCCGCCCACGCGCCGCGACGCAACATCATTCACCTGGTCTATCGCGACAAGCCCTACGAGAGCTATGCCAAGGACTACCAGTTCGGCTTGCTGACCATGGACGAGCACTGGTCGAGCGGCCTCTCGGACATGCGCGCCACGCTGGAGCGCCGCCACTGGCTCGACAAACCGAGTGCGGAGGAGCCGTTTGTCACGCATGACCTGCACGGCACGGAGCTGCTTCCTGACGAGCGTTCGATGGATCCGATCGCTAGTTCGCAAGAACATGAAAGAGCGCCGTCGGGAGAAACGACTCACGGGAATGCGGTTCTTGATCATTGATCGGAGCTCGAAAACCGGCTTGATGACGGACGCCGCATCGGAGGGCAAAGCGATCAATCCGGGCAAGGACCGGCCGGTTCGGAAGAACTGAACATGCGGGAAATGGAAGAACTGGGCTATGGCCTTGAATAAGCAAGTGCGCCGCATCGCGATCGTGGGAACGGGATCGATCGGGGCGAGCTGGGCGGCGTTCTACCTGGCCCGCGGATTCGACGTGTTCGCCACCGATCCGGACGCGGGAGCCGAAGCCGCACTTCGCCACTACATCGACATCGCTTGGCAGGCGCTCAAGGTACTGGGCATTTCAGCCAAGGGATCGCCCGAGCATCTGTGCTTCGAATCCGACCTGGCGCAGGCCGTAGCCAAGGCGGACTTCATCCAGGAGAGCGGACCCGAACGCGAAGACCTGAAGATCGCCCTGTTCGCCGAGATCGATCGGGCGGCGCCCGCCGATTCGCTCATCGCCTCGAGCTCGGCCGGCGTGATGATGACCGTGATGCAGTCGGCCTGCGCGCACCCAGAGCGTTGCGTGATCGGCCATCCGCTGAATCCCCCCCACATCATGCCGCTGGTGGAGGTGGCCGGCGGCGCGCAGACATCGGAGGAAGCCGTCCGGCAGGCCATCGCCTTTTATGCCTCGATCGGCAAGAAGCCCATCCACCTGCGCAAGGAGATCGTCGGGCACGCGGCCCGCCGCTTGGAGGCGGCGCTATACCGGGAGATCGCTTCCCTGATCAACCAGGGCGTGCTGGATGTGGCGGATGCGGATGCCGCCGTCTGCTGGGGCCCGGGACTGCGCTGGGGGGTCATGGGCCCGAACCTCCTGTTCCATCTGGGCGAAGGCCGGGGCGGGATGCATCACTTCATCGAGCACCCGACCGGTCCGATGAGCACGTACTGGAAGAATCTCGGGAGTCCCGAAGTCACTCCGGAGCTGAAACAGTCCATCTTGAACTGGTCGGCGCAGGAGATCGGGAGCCAGTCGCTGGAAAGACTCGCTCAGGAGCGCGACGAGATGCTGCTCGGACTTCTGCGACTCCGGGCAAGAGCTTCCAAGACCCCCATCACTCGCGGAAAATCAGCGCGCGCGCACAAAAAGGCGTGAAGCGGCGGGTTCGGCGAGCATGCCTGCGACGACCGGGTGCTAGCGCGCCCTTACCTGAGAGCCCGGTCCGCGGCAGCGGGCAGCGAGCTCAGGAACCTCCTGCGAAAGGAGTGGCCGGGCGGAAGCGAACCTCCCAGTTTGAGAAGCGCAGCCCGCCCGACCACTCGGTGGTGCTGCGCCGATTCCTCGTCGCCGCCAAGCTCGAAAAGCTCGGCCGCGACCGTGTGGACTTTCCAGGCAGCCACCGGAACCTCGAGGGCTGCGATCGCCGACAGCGCCTCGCCGATGCACCCCTGGCCCCGCGCCAAGTCGCGCTGGCCCATCGCGATCCGGGCCCGGGTCTGCAGCGCCAGGGCGCGCCAGGTCACCTCCGGTTGATGCGCGGTCAGGGCCAGCATCTCATTGGCGTGGCCGCTCGCCCGGTCCAGATCGGCGCGCGCGATCCACAGATGCGCGAGCGCCCATTCGACGGCGATCCGCCAGTACCAGTTCAAGACCACGGGATTTTCCAGCATCTGCTGACGCGCCTCTTCGAGATGCGCGAGCGCCCGGTCGTACTGTCCGAGGCCCGCTTCGGCAGCACCCAGCGTGATCAGCCTGATCCGCTCCTCGCACGCAAGAAACGCCTCGGGGAAGCTTGCATCGATATTGCCGTCGCTGTCCAGCCCGGGCGCCGCGATTTCACAGGCATCGCGTGCCAGCTCGAACTCGTGGGCGATCACGTGACCCCAGGCGCGATACAGACGCAGCGTGTTGGCGAGATACAGGGCGCGGTTGCGCTCGAGCAGCGTGATTTCCTCCTCGAACTCGCGATCGGCCGTCGTCCATTCACCGAGGAAAATCGCGCTCCACGGCCGCGTCAGTTGATAGGCCCCCCAGTATCCGAGCCCCAGATTCAGGTCGGGCGATTCGATCGATTCCTCCAGAAGGACGGAGATCTCCCTTTCGATCTGTTCCCGGCTGTCCCGATAGCGCGAGGACATGAACCCGATCAACGCCCGCTCGATGCGATACCAGGCGACCGAGCGCCGGTCCGCCGACGCTTCGATCGTGAGGCCGCACTCCCGGCGGATGGCCGCGCTCTCGTCGCTCCATCCTCCCAGCCAGAGCCGCCAGAAATGACAATTTGCCTGGACGATCGAACGAGCGATCGGGTCCGTTTGGGGCCGGTTCAATTCGATGGCGTTTGAGATGATGAGCTGGCTCCGCGCCAGGCTTAGCCAGGATGCCGGATAGGCCTGGCCCATCAACGCACGCGCCTGCAGGCTCGTCATCCCGTAACGCTGCGCCTTCCGCTCGAGGGCTTCGTATCGCTCGACCGCCTCGGGCAGATAGGTCGCTACCGAGATCATCGCCCCGCGCTCCAGTAGCTGCACTTCGGCCGACGGACGCAGCTCGGACTGCAGATTCTCGACCAGGCTCAGGCCATGGTCCAGGATCAGCATGGCTTCCTTCGGCGAAAACCGCTTCACGGCGACATCGGAAGCCAGCCGTGTGTACCGGATTGCCTTGTCCCACTGCAGCCCTTGCTCGAAATGGTGGGCCAGTTCCGCGGCGGCATCGTCCACGCCAACGTCGCTCGACGAGCGCAGCAGCAGCGCCTCCAGTCGCTCACCGATGCGCCGGTGCAGTTTCGCCCGCTGTCGCGGCGGCCGCCGCCGGTACAGGACCTCGCGGTACAGCGCATGCACGAATTCGTACCGGGGCGAGTCGCTGCCGACCGGAAACGGCCGGGGGTCTGCCGGGCGCACGATCCGATAGCGGCGCGCCAGGCTGGCGCACAGGTCCTCGAAGTGGTCCGGATACGCGTCCACCGCGGCGGCGCAGATGCCGACCGAGAAAACGCCACCGGCGACGCTCGCCACTTCGAGGGCTCGCTGTTCCTCGACGCTCAGGCGTTCGATCTGGGCTTCGATCATCTGGCGCAGATTCTCCGGCACCCCGACTTCGATCTGCTCCAGGGGAACCGTGAGCTGCCAGGTTCCGCCCTCGCACGAGATCAGGCCTCGCCGGGTCAGGTGGTCCAGCGCCACTGTCATGAACAATGGGTTGCCGCCCGAGTTGCGGTGGACAAATCCCGCCAGTCCCTTCGGCAGGCTGGCTTCGGGGGCTCCGCCAGCCAGGTATTCGGCGACTTCGGCTTGCGCGAGGGGCTCCAGCCGGATTTCACGGCACAGCCCGCGCGCCAGCAGGTCGCGCTTCAATGCTCTCAGCGGATGGTCGGAAGGCATCATCTCGACCGAGCGATTGGTGGCGACCAGCATCAGCCTGGCAGGTGCGCGCCGGCGCGCCAGCGCCGACAGCAGATCGACGCTGGCGTGGTCCACCCACTGAAGATCCTCGAATATCAAGAGCAGTGGGCTCGCCGCGGTGATCGTCTCCAACGCGTCGCCGATCTCGCGCAGCATCCGCGGGCGCGTGGCCCCCAGGAGCTCGCGCTGCAGCGTCTGTCGATGCTCGTGCTTCAGCAGCGCCGGAAACTGCACCAGCCAGGTCGGCGCCTGCGAGGCGAGAGTATCGACGACGGAATCGCGTTCCGGACCTCGGCACAGCTGGCCCAGCGCCTCCAGCATCGGGTAGTAGCCCTCCTGGGAGCCGAAGCCCTCGACGCACTGGCCCACTGCAACGCGCAGGCCACGCACCTGGGCCCCTGCCTGGCGCCGGAATTCATCCACCAGGGCCGTCTTGCCGATGCCGGGCTCGCCGGTGACGGACACGAACTGGCGTTGTCCGCGGGACGCCTCGGCGAGGCAATCGCGCATGGCAGCCAGCGCCGCGCTTCTGCCCACCAGGCGCGGCGGCGCCGCCTCAGTTTTGCAGGCGGGATCCGTTCCGGCGCGCGCACGGACCGGCGCGATGAACCGGTAACCCCGGCGGGGCTGGGTCTCGATGAACAGAGGATTCTTGGGGTCGTCGCCGAGGGCCTTGCGAACTTCCAGCACGTGGTGCTTCAGGACCTCGGGCTGAACGTACGACTGCGGCCAGAGCGCGCCGAGAAGCTCGCCCTGCGTCACCAGGCGGCCGGCGCGCTGCACAAGGTATTGGAGTACGCCGAAGGCCTTGGGCGTCAGGGATACCCGCTCGTCGTCGCCCGAATCATGACGACGCCACAGACACTGGTCGCTGGCATCGAGCCCGAAGTGCAGGAATTCCTTGCTCTCCACGGTCTTCACGCCTCCCTACATTCCTGATCGGATCCGCCCATGTCAACCCGGCAAGATAATGCCATGAGCGACGAGGCACAGCAGGCACTGCCTACGGCGTTGCGCCCGGAAACGCGGTGATCAGAAGCGCCCGAACGCCGTTCCAGCAGATCTGTACGCCGATGCACAACAGGATGAATGCGGACAGGCGGACCACGACGCCGGTTCCGGTCGGGCCCAATTTCCTGAGAATGCGTACTGCGTAGCGGTAACAAAGGTAGACGGACGCCGCGACGAGCAGGATGCCAAGCGCATGCGCCAGAGCGATCACAATCAGCGGTCGGAGCCCCTCGCTCGGGTTGGCCCCGAGGGTGAGAGCCACCGTGATCGAGCCGGGCCCAACGGTGAGCGGCATCGTCAGCGGGTAGAACGCGCGCTGGCTGAAGTCGTCCAGCGCCAGCGTGGATGGGCCATCCCGGGAAAGTGGAGGCGGCGAATTCGGACTGTTCAACTGCGACCAGGCGATCCCGCAAACCATCATTCCGCCGGCGACCTGCACCGAGGGAATCGACAGTCCGAAAAAGTCGAGCACATAGGCGCCGACCAGGGCCGAAGCGAGCAGCAGCAGAAAGCTGTTCAGCGCAACCGCTTTCGCCATGCGGCGCCGCTCCTCCGGCGTCAGGCTGCTCGTCATGGTCAGGTAGATCGGCGCCGAGCCCAGTGGATCGACGATGGGCAGCAGCGCGCCCACCGCCAGCAGTACGACTTCCGCGAAGTGGCGCAGATCGCTCAGGACGTTGAACCAGTGCATCGAGCGCGGGAGCGGACAGAGGCGGCGAAGCGGGACGAAACTGCAGCTTTCAAGCAAGCCAAGCTGCGGTCAGCCGCTGGCGCAAAGGCTGCCGCTCGGAATCGTCTCGGCAATCGCTTTCGCGAGTCGCGACATCGCATCGGCATAGGCACCCGGGATCGCGGCATCACCCGCCGGCATCGGGACTTCTGCCGCCAGGGCTCCTGACCTCGTGCAAGTCCCGGAGCGGTCATGAAGGACCCAGGATGCCTGCAGTGAAGTGCTCGGGCCCGGACCGCTTATCAGGTCCGTGATCACGACTTCAAGAATCGGGGGCGTCGTTTTGCTGCGCGGAGTACCCGCGCCCGCGATCTGGAGGCCTGGCAGCGTTCGGCGCAAGTCATTGCCAAGCGCTCGCGTCAGATCCACCGACAGCGGCTCGGCCCACCGGTGATTCTCCAGCACCACCACTTCGTGCCCGTCTGTTCGCACCACCAGCTGCGGCCGGTCGATCAAGGCCGGGATGACGATCGGCGACAGCGCGATCCGCTGCAACTCGGCGCCCTCGCCCGATCGGTGGTCCGCGCTCGACACCGTGTAAAAGTGCTCCTGGGGGCGCGAGGCGCAGCCTGCAAGCGCGGCCCCAACGGCCAGCGCAACGATGACCTGCGGGAAGTGCTTGGGGCTCCTCATCGCGCGTCCTCCGCCTTGCCGCGAATCAGCGACTCCGGATGTCTTTCGAGATAGTCCGCGAGCACGGCCAGCGCGCGGGCCGACTGGGCCACCTGCTTTAGCGCATCCTTGACGTCCTTCTGCACCGGCGCGTCCTCGGCCAGGACCGCGTTCGCGGCCCGCAGCGCCTGCTCGGCCTCGCCGAGCGTCCGCGTTGCCTGCGGCGCGACCTGGGAATCCAGCTGCCCGATCAGCTTCTGGCTGCTCCTCAACGTCGCGTCCAGCGACACCAGGGCTTGAGATAGTTCTCCGGACAGCTGCTCGATCGGGATGCGGTCGAGCTTTCTCGCAATACGGCCGACCGCATCCTGAATTTCGGTCAGACCGCTGGGAAGTGTCGCCAGCATGGGCGGAGTGCCCGACCAGTCGATCGCTGCTTTGCTCGCGTCGGGGAAGAAATCCAGCGCGATGTAAAGCTGGCCGGTGAGCAGATTGCCGGTTCTGAGCTGTCCACGCATGCCATGCGCAACCAATCGGTCAATGATCGCCCGGCTTTTTGCCTGGCTGTAGGCACCGGGTGAGGTTCCGTTGAGTGAACGCGAGCGCAGCCGGTCGGGATACACGTCGATCATTACGGGAAAGCGGATCGGGCTGTCGGCTTTCTCGTATTCAACCCCGAGGGATTTGACCTCGCCGACCACGATCCCGCGAAAATCCACGGGCGCTCCCACGCTCAGGCCGCGCAGCGATTCGGGAAAATACAGCGCGAACTGCTCCCGATGCAGATCGGGGGGCTGCAGGGCCTGCGCGCGATCGTCATATAGCGTGAAAGAAGCGCCTGACGGCGCCGGCCCCTGCGGTGGCGCCAGGTCTGCCAGCTCCTGAAACGCAATACCTCCTTCGATGATCGCCGCCAGCGATTCCGTCGAGACTTTCAGCCCGTTCGCATCGAGCGACACGTCCACGCCGCTCGCATGCCAGAAGTGCGTGTCCGACGTGACGAATCGATCATAGGGGGCGTTGACGAACACGCCCACCTTGACGCCGCGTCCGTCCGAGTCGAGCGAAAACTTTGTGACATGGCCGACGTTGACACGGCGATAGAAGACGGGCGTGCCGTAAGCGACCGAGCCCAATTGCTCGCCGTGCAAAGTGAATTCGCGTCCCTGCATGTCGCTGGTCACTTCGGGCGGATCTTCCAGGCCGATGAAATTTACCGATAACTCCGCGGCGGAGCCGGGATCGATCGCGATGTAGGCACCGGAAAGCAGCGTGCTGAGCCCCGACACGGTTCCGCCCGAGATCCGCGGTCTTACGACGAAGAACTTCGAATCGCGCGACAGCAGATCCCAGGCGCTCTTGGCCACCTGCGCGGAAACGACGGCAGCCTTGCGGTCGTCCGAGATCTCGATTGCCTTTACATCTCCGACATCGACCGCCTTGTAGCGGATCTTGGTCTTGCCGACCTCGATGCCATCGGCACTCGAGAACCGGATCGTGACCATCGGCCCCTGTTCGAGCCAGGTATGGGCGACCAGCCACAGCCCCACACCGGCCGCGACGACCGGGATCAACCAGATCAGCGATGGTAAACGCCGCCGCCCGACGGTGGCGGTGGGCAACTTGCGTGTGGGCGCGGGATCAGTCATTGGCATCTGCCGGATCCCAGATCAAGCGCGGGTCGAAGCTGTGCGCGGCGAGCAGCGTCAACACCACGACCGCGGCAAAAGCCAATGCTCCCGGACCGGGCAGAACCGACGCGAACTTGCCCATCCGCACCAGCGCCACCAGCAAGGTAACCGCGAAGATATCGAGCATCGACCAGCGCCCGACGAACTCGACCACCCGATACAGGCGCGCCCGAGGCAGCATATGGGCGCGCGAACGGCGGGCGCTCATCCAGATCAGAAAGCCGAGCGCCAGGATCTTGAGCAGCGGCACCATCACGCTGGCGAAGAACACCAGCAGCCCCAGTGGCCAGGAGCCCGAGCGGACCAGGTACACGACGCCGCTCAGGATCGTATCGTCCTCGCTCACCCGCAGGCTGCTGGAATGCATCACCGGAAGGACATTGGCCGGGATGTACAGGATCGCGGCCGCAACCAGATAGGCCGAAGTTCTCTCCAGGCTTCGCAGAGCCCGCATATGGACGAGGCCTGCGCAGCGCGGACACGACATCTCGGAACGATTTCCGATCCGGCAGATCAGCAGGCATCCGCGGCAGACCGCAAGTCCGGCCTGGCGACCCAGTACCGGTTGGAGTATTTCAGGCACCGTGGGATCCGGCGAATAGTTTCTGCGGCCGAACATAAAAGCCCAGGAACGCGAGCATCGGGAGCAGCGCGGCACAGGCCCACAGTGCGGGGCCCACGACCAGATCGGCGAGGTGGCCCAGCTTGACGATCGAAACCAGGCTCCCCAGCATGAAGACATCGACCATGCTCCAGCGCCCCAGCGTTCGAAACCACCGGACCATGCGGCCAAGCGCACCCGACCGCGCCAGAGTCTCGAGGCGACCGAGAACATACAACGCAAGGGCGATTTCGACCCCGGGTACGATGACCGCGGTCAGCAGGACCAGCGGTGCGAGCGCCGGCATGCCGTGCGTGGCCAGGGCGACGACCGCCCCGCTCAAGGTGGTCTGGCGTCGCGTGCCGGCCAGCGTCAGCGAGACCAGTGGAAAGACGTTCATCAGGACCCACAGCTGCGCGGCCGCTGCCGCAACGGCAAGCGCCGCCTCGCGGGAGGCGTAGCTGCCGCGATCCAGCTCGGCCGCGCAGCGGGGACATCGGGACAGCTCGTTCGCACGAAGCTTCGCGGTCAGGGTCAGCAGATCGCAGTCCGGGCAGAGAATCCTCGCGGTGGAGGGTTCATATCCCATGTTTTCGGACTCGTGGCAGTGGCCAACCGGTTTGCGGTCGCGTGGTCTCGTTCAGCGTTGTGCCGTCACCTTTTGCCGGTCCTCGTTGGCGCGGTGAATCACGTAGGCCCGGATCGCCTCTGCCTTCGGGTGGTCCAGGATGCTCTTGAACGGCGCCATGCCGGCGTCTTTCATTGCACCATTGAGCACGATCTCGTACCAGAAGTCGTTGCCGAGGAAGGTCGAGGCGCGAAGATCGGGCACGACGCCTCCACCGACTGCGTTCTCGCCGTGGCAGACGCCGCAGAAGCGGTTGAAGAGCGCTCCCCCGGCGGCGACCGTGGCTGCATTGGCGGTATCGGCCGGCGGATTGATGACGAGCTGCCGTGGCTCGAGCGCCGGCAGGTTCGCGGTGCCTCCCACCTTGAACACCAGCACGCGGCTGACGTTGCGCAGGTTTCCGGACGAAGCCGCGACCCTGCCGGCCTGCAGCGAAAACGCGGATCCCCAGCCCGACAGCACGGCGAAGTACTGCTCGCCGTCGACCTCGTACGTGATCGGCCCGGCCATGATCGCGGACTGGCCGAACATCGACCACAGCTTCTCACCGGTATCGGCCCGGTAGACGCTGAAATTGCCGGCGGCGTCACCTTGCGCCACGAGGTTCCCACCGGTGGTCACGACGCCACCATTCCACGGCCCCCGGTAGCCGACGCGCCAGGCTTCCTTCTGGTTCACCGGATCCCAGGCCAGCAGGTAACCTTGCTTGGCTCCGGGCGTACCGGCCACGTCGACGCCCAGGTTCCAGCCCTGCGGCGACACCTGGAAGTCCTTGACCGGGGTGAACGTCTTCCCGATCAATTGCACCGGGATGTACACCAGTCCCGTTTTCGGGCTGTAGGCCATGGGGTGCCAGCTGTGCGCACCGTCCGGACCGGGCATCATCAGAACCGTCTGCCCGGTCGTGTCGTAGCGGATTCCGGGGTTTTCGATGGGTCGACCGGTCTTCTCGTCGATTCCCCTCGCCCAATTGATTTCAGCGAACGCCTTGGCCGAAATGAGCTTCCCGGTGCGGCGATCGATGACGTAGAAAAAGCCGTTCTTGTTGGCTTGCATCAAGACCTGGCGACGCGTTCCGGCGATGTCGAGATCGGCCAGCGTCAATTGCGCAACCGCGTCGTAATCCCACTCCTCGCCGGGAGTCGCCTGGTAGTGCCACACGTACGCGCCAGTGTCGGCATTGAGCGCCACGATCGACGACAGGAACAGGTTGTCGCCCTTGTCTTCGCTTCGCCTGCCGCGCGGCCATTCAAGTCCATTGCCGACACCGAAATAGACCAGGTTGAGTCGGGGATCGTATGAGATCGCATCCCACACGGTGCCGCCGCCGCCCTCCTTCCACCAGTCGCCGTGCCAGGTGTGCGCGGCCATTTCCATCGCCTTGTTCTCGAACGGTTTCGAGGGATCTCCCGGCACGGTATAGAAGCGCCAGGCCAGCTTGCCGGTCTCGGCGTCATAGGCCGAGATGTAGCCGCGCACCCCGTATTCGCCCCCGCTGTTTCCTATTACCACCTTGCCTTTGAAGGCGCGCGGCGCGCCGGTGATCGTATACGGCTTGCTCTGGTCGACCGTGACCACGCTCCAGACGGGCTTGCCGGTCTTCGCATCGATAGCCACCAGCCTTCCATCGAGCGAGCCGACGTAGATCTTCCCGTTCCAGGCCGCCACGCCACGGTTGACCACGTCGCAGCACGCGTTGACGCCGAGCTGGCGCGGAACCTGGGGATCGTAGGACCAGAGCGGCGAACCCGTCCTGGCGTCGTACGCCTTGACCATGCTCCATGCGGTCGACACATACAGCACGCCGTCGATCACCAGCGGCGTTGCTTCCTGTCCGCGATCCGTATCGAGGTCCGCGTACCAGGCAAGGCCGAGCCGCTTCGCATTGTCGGCGGAGATCCCGGCGAGCGGACTGTAGCGCTGCTCGGTGTAGGTGCGGCCGTAGCTCAGCCAGTTGCCGCCGTCGCGCTCGGAGTTCTCCAGGCGAGCGGCGTCGACCGGCGACGCCGGGGCGCCCGCCGTCGCGGACCCGGTCCCGGCGCAAAAGAGCGATATCAGCAACGCGGCGCAAGCCGCCTTGCGCAGGCCAGGCTTCTTGATAGGGTAGGTCATCTTCAACATTCTCCCTGTCGACACGGCATCCCTTCGATCCAACAGCCTCGATACGCCCTCAAACGGTGCAACCCCGGGGCTGCAGCCGGTGCGATGGTGCATGTGCGGCGAAGACGCGTTTTTGGCTTTCTTGCGTTTGTCGCTGCATCTTGCGGTCTTCCAAGTGGCCACGGCGATTTCACCGGCCGCGCCGGCCGGCCGGGTATTCGGCCGCAACATCGGGGCTTTCAAGCAAGGAGATCAAACCGGGCCTCGCTGCGCTTCCTAGACTCCGGTCGCATCGAAGCAATGTGCCGCGAGACCGACATGACCGAACTGGCAAGAAAAATCGCCGTGTCTGCGTTACTTCAGCCAGCCCTGGCGTTCGCGGCCGGCGAGCCGAGCTTCGGCCTTCAGCCGCCGCAAACGTTCATTGCCCGTCAGATATACGACCTGCACGCGGTCGTGCTGAGCATATGCATCGTGATCGCGGCGGTCGTATTCGGACTGATGTTCTACTCCATCGTGCGGTTCCGCAAAACGGCAGGACGCGAAGCCAAGCAGTTCCATAGCAACACGGCATTGGAGATCGCGTGGACGGTGATTCCGTGTTTGATCGTCGCAGGCCTGGCCTACCCGGCCACGAAGACCGTCATCGAGATGAAAGACACCACGAACCCCGACATGACGATCAAGATCACGGGGTACCAGTGGAAATGGCGCTACACCTATGTCGACGACGGCATCGACTTCTACAGCAGCCTATCCACCCCGCGTGACCAGATCGAAAACGAGGCGCCCAAGGGCGAACACTACCTGCTGGAAGTGGACCACCCGCTGGTAGTTCCGGTCGGCAAGAAGATCCGGATCCTGACGACCGCCGATGACGTGATCCACTCCTGGTTCGTACCCGCGCTGGCGGTCAAACAGGACGCCATACCGGGATTCGTGCGCGACTCGTGGTTCAAGGTCGATGCCCCCGGCATCTATCGCGGCGCTTGCACCGAGCTGTGCGGCAAGGAACACGGCTTCATGCCGGTCGTCGTCGAGGCGATGCCCGAGAAGGACTACCAGGACTGGGTCGCCGATCAGCACTCGAAGAGCGCCGCAGCGGCGACGGCGCCCCAGTGAAACGGCCACGCGTCCCCGACCACAAATCCTCGCCAGGCCAACAAGCCAGGAGAACAGCATGCAAGTAGCACTCGACAACGTCCCGGCCGTCGCGCAGTTGCCTCACCAAGGGGGCATCCTGCGGTGGATCCGGACGACGAACCACAAGGACATCGGCACCTTGTACCTTTGGTTCAGCATCAGCATGTTCCTGGTCGGCGGGCTGATGGCGCTGACCATTCGGGCGGAGCTGTTCAAGCCCGGACTGCAGATCGTCCGTCCCGAGTTCTTCAACCAGCTCACGTCGATGCATGGCCTGGTCATGATATTCCTGGCCATCATGCCGGCCTTTGTCGGGTTCGCGAACTGGCAGCTGCCCCTGATGCTCGGCGCGCCCGACATGGCCTTTCCACGCCTGAACAACCTGAGTTTCTGGCTGTTGCCGTTCGCGGCCGTGCTGCTGGTCGCGTCTTTCTTCGCTCCGGGTGGAGCCACGGCGGCAGGCTGGACCTTGTATGCCCCGCTCTCGGTCCAGATGGGCCCGGGCATGGACATGGCGATCTTCGCCATTCACATACTCGGCATCTCTTCGATCATCGGCGGCCTGAACATCATCGTCACGATCCTGAACATGCGTGCCCCCGGGATGACCCTGTTCAAGATGCCGATGTTCGCGTGGACCTGGCTGGTCACTGCCGCCCTGCTGATCACCATCATGCCGGTGCTGGCGGGTACGGTGACGATGCTGCTGTTCGACCGTCACTTCGGCACGCACTTTTTCGACGCTGCCGGCGGCGGCGACCCAGTGCTGTTCCAGCACCTGTTCTGGTTCTTCGGCCATCCGGAGGTCTACGTCCTGATCCTGCCGGCGTTCGGGATCGTTTCGGCGGTCATTCCGACGTTCTCCCGCAAGCCCCTGTTTGGCCTGCGGTCGATGCTGGCCGCGACAGTCGGCATCGGTGTTGTTGCGACCGCCGTATGGGCGCATCACATGTTCACCGTCGGGATGCCGGTCGCGGCGCAGCTGTTCTTCATGTATACGACCCTGCTCGTCGCAGTGCCGACGGGCGTCAAGGTGTTCAACTGGCTGGCCACGATGTGGCAAGGCTCTCTGACGTTCGAGACGCCGATGCTGTTTGCCATCGGGTTCCTGTTCGTGTTCACCATCGGCGGGTTGACGGGCGTGATCCTCGCGATAGCGCCCGTCGACATCCAGTTGCACCAGACGTACTACATCGTGGCGCATTTCCACTACACGATGGTCGCAAGTTCACTGTTCGGCCTGTTCGCGGGAACCTACTACTGGCTGCCGAAATGGACCGGCCACATGTACGACGAGAAGCTGGGCCAGTGGCACTTCTGGCTGACCCTGAGCTTTTTCAACCTGACGTTCATACCGATGTTCTTCCTCGGCCTGGCCGGAATGCCCAGGCGCATCCCCGATTACGCGCTGCACTTCACGGACTTGAATGCGCTCGCCAGCATCGGGGCCTTCGGCTTCGGGTTGACCCAGCTGCTGTTCGCCTACATCGTGATCAAGTGCATTCGCGGCGGCGAGCGCGCCACCGCGCAGGTGTGGGAGGGGGCCAAAGGCCTGGAGTGGACCGTGCCTTCGCCAGCGCCGCACCACACGTTCTCGACGCCACCGGTGGTCGAATGATCGCCAGAGCGATGACCGGCGCTGCCCGCAACCGCCTGCTGCTGGCCAAGCTCAGCCTGGCCGCGGTGGGCATGTTCGGCTTCGGATACCTGCTCGCTCCGCTTTACGACAGGTTGTGCGGCACGGAGCGTGCCACGCAGACCGCGGCGAAGGATGCGGCGCGCCAGATTACTCGGGTCGATCTGGCGCGAACCGTCGCGGTTCAATACGACGCGAACGTGCATGGTTCTGTGCACTGGTCGTTTCGATCCTTGCAGAAGAGCTCGCAGGTCCATCCTGGTGAGTTGGTCCACGTCCGTTACGAGATGACCAATGAGTCGAACGAACCGGTGGTCGGACAGGCGGTCCCTAGCTACGCGCCGCCTGCCGCCGCGGCCTACTTTCACAAGATCGAATGCTTTTGCTTCCAGAGCCAGGCGTTGCGGCCCCATGAGACGCGGAGCATGCCGCTCGTGTTTCTGATCGATCCGGCGATACCCGGGGATCTGCCCACGATAACGCTCTCGTACACGTTCTTCGAGATTCGACCGAGAAAGAGTGCGTGATGAACAACGTTCAAAAGTACTATTTGCCCGAGCCGACGCCCTGGCCGATATTCGGTTCGAGCGCGCTGCTGATGATGGCGGTCGGCGCAGCCGGCTGGGTCAACCGCGCGGCCGCAGGACCTTATCTGCTTTCGGCCGGCGCCGGGTTGCTGCTGATCATGCTGATCGGCTGGTTCGGCACCGTGATCCGGGAAAGCAACGCCGGGCTGCTGAACGGACAGGTGGACGCTTCGTTCCGCTGGGCCATGGCCTGGTTCATTTTTTCCGAGGTGATGGTCTTCGCAGCCCTGTTCGGTGCGCTGTTCTATCTGCGCGTGCTGTCGGTGCACGACCTGGCATCGGGCGAAACGCAAAGCCTGTGGCCGAATTTCCATGCGGGCTGGCCGACCGCAGGACCGCTTCCCAACGGGACCTTCAAGCCTATGACCGCGTGGGGCGTGCCGACCCTGAACACCGTGATCCTTTTGACCTCCGGCGCGATGGTGACCTGGGCCAATTTTGCAATAGCGCATGGCGAGCGCGGCCGCTTCAAGCTGGCGTTACTGCTGACCATCGTATTGGGCATGCTGTTCCTGTGCCTGCAGGCCTCGGAGTACCACCACGCTTTCACCCAGCAGAACCTGAGCCTTTCATCCGGAGCTTACGGTGCGACATTTTTTTCGCTGACCGGTCTGCACGGCATTCACGTGATGATCGGCACCACGGTCCTGATCTTCATCCTCGCCCGCGCCTTGCTCGGGCAGTTCACGCCGGAGCACCACTTCGCGTTTACCGCCGCGTCCTGGTACTGGCATTTCGTGGGCGTGCTCTGGCTGATCCTGTTCGTGCTGGTGTATTGCCTTTGACCCTGGGATCCCATCGAGGGCACTGACGATGAATCAACAATCCACACTGAAACCGGGCTACCTCCTCGCTTTGAGTGTTGCCGCGGCCGTCGTTTTCTGCGCCCCAGCGAGGGCGGACGGCGATGCGGCCAAGGGCAAGTACAAGTCTGCGATGTGCGAGGGTTGCCACGGGATCCCGGGCTACCGCACCGCCTATCCAGAGGTCTACTCGGTACCGAAGCTGGGCGGCCAGCAGGCGGACTACATGATCCATGCCCTGCACGACTACAAGTCCGGGGCGCGCGCCCATCCCTCGATGCGCGGCATCGCGGCCACGTTGAGCGATCAGGACATCGCAGACCTGGCCGCCTACTATGCTGGCAACAGCGGAAAGTGAGCACGGCATGACCACCCTACGCGGCGCGATCCGCTTCACACAAACCCTCGTTCGGACCGGAATGCTGTGTTCGGTGCTCGCCGCCAGCGCCTCTGCCCTGGCCCTCGATGAAGGGGCGGGAAAGAAGAAGGCCGAGCAAGTCTGCGCCGGCTGCCATGGTCCCGCCGGGAACAAGCCGGTGATGGCCGATACGCCGCGGCTTGCGGGGCAGCATTACGACTATCTTATGCAGGCGCTGGCGGCGTACCGCAAGGGATCGCGCCAGAACCCGATCATGTCCGCGATGGCGCAGCCGCTGACGGAACAAGAGATTCGCGAACTGGCCTTGTACTACTCGACGCAGCAGGGCCTGGTCATCAAGTACTAAGCTCGATCAGAACCGGCGCAGCCATGACAAAGAACGCTAGCGCCCTCGCGGGCTCCGCAGCTGCTCAAGACCTGATCGCCACGCCGCTGACGGCGGGCACGCGCGGGCAGCTGCAATTCCGGTGGTCGCAGTTGCTTCGCCTGTGCAAGCCGCGCGTGGTATCGCTGATCGTCTTCACTGCCGTGATCGGGATGTTTCTCGCCGTCCCCGGCCTGCCGCTCGCGGGGTCGCTCCTCTTCGGTAGCCTCGGAATCGCGCTGGTCGCAGCGGCGGCGGCCGCGGTGAACTGCCTGATCGAACGCGAGATCGACGCGAAAATGGCCCGCACTCGCGCCCGCCCGCTGCCGGCCGGGTCGACCACGCCGCGGCAGACGCTGATCCTGGCTGCCGTCCTCGGCGGCTTGGGCTTGGTGTGCCTGTATTTCGGCGCAAATCCGCTCACGATGTGGCTGACGCTCGCTACCTTCCTGGGCTACGCCGTGATCTACACCGTGGTGCTCAAACCCCTCACGCCGCAGAACATCGTGATCGGAGGGCTGTCGGGCGCCATGCCTCCCGTCCTGGGCTGGTCCGCCGTCACGGGTTCGGTATCCTCCAACGCGCTGCTGCTGCTGCTGATCATCTTCGCCTGGACGCCGCCGCACTTCTGGGCGCTGGCTCTGTATCGCAAGCACGAGTATGCGAAAGCAGGCATTCCGATGCTGCCGGTCACCCACGGCGACCGTTTCACGCGCCTTCATGTCCTGCTCTACACGATCGTCCTGGCGGCGGTCAGCCTGATGCCGTTTGTGAGCGGGATGAGCGGTTACTTCTACTTGGTATCGACAATTGCCCTCGATGGGGTGTTCTTGTACTTCGCCATCAGGCTTTACACAGACTTCAGCACGGGCCTGGCGGCGCGCACTTTCCGCTACTCCATCATCTATCTGTCCTGCCTGTTCGCCGCCCTGCTGGTCGACCATTACCTGCCGTCATGACAAGCGACCGCCGCGCGGGCAAATAGATTGCAGGCCGCCCTCCGGCGGCGCCGCAAGCGATCGGAGAAACGATGATTGGGGCTCGTGCGATTGGGAAGCTCGAGCCCGGCCAGGCCATCACTTCTGCGCAAGGATCCAGGCGACCAGCTTGTTCAGGTCGGCATCGGAAACGTTGTTGGGGGGCATCGGGATCGGGCCCCACACACCAGCGCCGCCGGTCTTGATCTTGAGCGCGAGCTTCTCCGGGGCCGACGAATCCGTCGCGTACTTCTTGGCGACGTCCTTGAATGCCGGCCCGACCAGCTTCTTGTCGACGGCATGACAGGCCTGGCAGTTGTGCTGCTGCATCAGCTGCGTCGCCTCGGAGTTGCTGATGGCGGCGCTGGCGGTTCCGGACAGCACGATTCCGGCGATCGCCGCGGAGGTCAGTTTGATCGTCTTCATAGGCAGGGATCCTTTGAACAGGCGGGTGTTGCGGACGAACCGTGGTACTCGTTCGCGATGCTAAGGGCCGCAACGAACCGCGTATTCATCAAGCCCGGCGCGCTTCAACAATCGTGCGAGCTTGCAATCCGGTCACAGCGAAGTCATCCGGTCACTTCGGTCCCGGTCGACCGGCCTTGCGCGCCGGCAAGCCAATTGACCCTTGCGAGCAGATCATCGAACGCATCGACCACGTCCGGCCCGGAACCGGATGCGGTCAATCGGCTCACGTGCGCCTGCTCGAACCTTGAAAACCGCCTCCAGGCGGCGTGCGCCAGAAGGTCGTCCCCCGGCGCGCCTGCTTCCAGCCGATCGGCGATCGGCCGCAGTACGGCGGCAATCGCATTGTCGAATGCCTTGAGCACGTGCGCGGCACGACCACCTGGCTGCGCCGCGTTTGCCTCGCGCAGATGAGCAAGCTTCAGGGCGCTCATCGCTGTCGCCTGCGTTGCGGCCACAAGGTCGGCTTCGGCTTCGGACCCCGGATGTCCGGCGTTGCTCGATAGTTCCGGCTCGAACTGGGCCACGTCGGCCAGGCGCTGGGCCAGGACGAGCTTTTCGAACAGGACCGTTCGCTCCGCTGCAATGGGAGGCTCGGTCGCGCTCGTCGCCGAGCCGCCATGCCGCTTCAGCAACGCGGCACCTGTCCGCAGAGCCTTCGCCAGCGCCGCCCGCATCTGCGGCTCTACGCGTTCCGGCCAGACGTAGGTGAAGATCAACGCCAAGACGCTGATTCCGAATACGATGCCGACCAACCGGTCGCGAGCGTAGGTGACGTCGGAATTTGGCTCGAATCCCTGCAATACGCAAAAAAAGAATGCCATCGCGATCTGCACCCCGGCGTAGGAGCTGCGCTCGGAGCCGCTCGTGATCCATCCAGCCAGGGCGGCGACGGGGGCAATCAGAAGCAACAGACCCCCGATCGATTCGAGGTGGGGAACGACAAAGACGGTGGCCAGTATCGCGAGCCCTCCGCCGATCAGGGCGCCGGTCAGCCGGAGCGAAGCTTTGTGAATCGTCGCGCCGGTGCTGGTCAGCCCGACGACTCCGCAGGTAATAAGGCACGTGTGGATGCCCGGCCAGTCAACGAGCGTGTACGCGACGTAGCAGAACATCGCCGCGAGCGTCACCTTCACTGCGAACTGCAGGTAGACAGGATTGCTGAATGCATCCGACACGAAGAGGTGTCGGGATCCGGACGGCGCGGCGGCCGGGGCCGGTGCGGAAGCCGGCGTCGACAACCCACGCAGTCCATCGGCAATTTCCGTCATGTGGCGTTCCATCTCCGCCAGGATCGACGCGATCGGACCCGAGTCCGAGGGGCCTGGCTTCGAAACGCCCCGGAAGGTGCCTAAGTCCCCGTCGAGGGCGCGGCCGAGGTCATCGCACGCCGCACGCAGTTCCCCGATCCGGGCACGGCGCTCCGGCGAGTCGACGGCCGGCCGCAGCGCATTGAGCATGCAGGCCGCTTCGACCATCCGATTCAAGGCGGTGATGATCAACTCGTAGGATGGAAGCCTCTCCTTCAGCGCCGGAGCGACGCTCGCCGAAAGCTTCAAGAGGCCCACAAGCCGGGTCGCGTCAACCACCTTTGCGTCGAATCGAAGGCTCGGTTCGACACCCGGCCCCGCCAGCTGCCGGTCCAGCGCCTCGCTGACGAACGCGAGTCTGCGTTTCGCTTCTCGTCTTAACAGAACGTTGGGCCGCGCCGGAAGAATGAAGCGATTGGTGATCAGTAAGACGACGATCGGAAACGTCATCGCGACCCAGGCCCATAGCGTGGCGCGAACGAGCACCTCGGGCTGCGGATACATATCGACAAAGGCGTGAGTAACGATCACGACAAGCCCCACTCCCCAAGCGATGGGTCCGACGGTGAGCGAGCGCGAACCGTACATTGCGGCGCAAAACAGCACCGACATCAGCGCAACACGAAGCGGCGGGTGATCGATCGTGACCTGGTACACCAGAAGGGTAAAGGCGATTCCGAGCGTGACGGCCACGGCGAGTACGATGCAGGTGATCGCCGTCGTAACCATGTCCTCCCTGGCGATCCAGAACACGAAGAAGCCAGACAGATACGCCAGTGGAACCTGCAGCGTAATCGAGATTGTCACGACCACGAGACAAGCGGTCATCAACCGGATCGTGGCGGCGCCACGTCCGGGAAATGGCGCGAGTTCCGCAGACAGCCACGTCAGGAACGGCTTGACCGCACTGTCCGCCGACTGGGGCTGACGGACAGCCGGTGGATTAGCGACCATCGCCGGGGGAGGGCGTGACTACGGCTACGGCGGAGGCTCCAATCCGGAACAGGTCCGGCGCCGGCGCCTTGACGCGGATCCTTACCGGGAATCGCTGTGCAACGTGCACCCAGTTGATCGACTTCGGAACTTTCGGCAATCCTTCGGAACTGCCGCCCTCGTCCGGAAGTACCCCCCAGCCGACCGAGTCGACCACTCCCTCGAATTTGCGCTCGGGGTCGATCATCAGGTACACGCGCACGGTGGTTCCCGGCCGGATTCGCGGCAACTCGGTCTCCCGGAAGTTCGCCACGACATACCACGTGCGTGTGTCGATCAGCGTGAAAAGCGACCTGCCGACGGACGCGAACTGCCCTTCGGCGATGTCCAGGTCCACCACCAGGCCGTCGAAGGGGGCCCGGACCACGGTCTGCTCCAGCTGGTAATCCGCGTGCGCAATGGCCGCCTGCAGTTCCTTCTTCTGCGCGACCAGGGCGTCCACGCCGCTCACCGCGCTGACGGCTCTCTTTTGCTCGAGCATCGCGGCCTTCAATTCCGAGTCGGCCGTGTCACGCGCGGTGCGCGCCTGATCGACCTGCTCGCGCGTGACGAACTCGCCGTTCAGCAGCGGTTCGAGGCGGTTCAAGGTCGATGCGCGTTGCGATGCGTTCTGCTCGGCGCGCGTCACCGTCGCGGCCGACGCCAGGGCCGCGTACTTCTGGGCGTTCACCTGGCGTTGGGTCAGCTCGATCTGGTGCTCCAGGGTCGCCAGCTGCGCATGCAGGCGGTCGGACTCGTACTGGTACGGGCGCGGATCGATCGTGAAGAGTATGTCGCCCTTTCTGACCGCCGCATTGTTCTTCGCCTCGAGGGCGACGATCCGGCCTGCCACCTGGGACGCGACCCCGATCGCATCGGCCTGGGCGAAGGCGTCGTTGGTGCGCGGGTGGTGCTGATCCAGGCCGATGGCATAGACCATCGCACCGATCGCCAGCACAGCGACGACGGCGAGCCAGGCCTTTCTGTGCTTCGCCGGTGCATGCCCGGGGGGTTGAGCCGGTTGCTGGGCCATAGGAGATTACCCGCGGAAAAAGAGGATCCACCCGGCTGCCGTGAACAGCATCGCAAGCAGCGGGTACAGCAGAGGTGGGCTCGCGCGGCCCAGTCCGGTGGCAACGCTGACGACGCGAACGGCGATCGCCAGCGCGATGCCGAGCAGCGCGCACAGCATCCAGGCCGGGAAATAGGCCCCGAACAGCGGAATGTTAGGCGCGAGACTGCACCCGCTGCAGAGCAAGGCGGACGAAGCCAGGGCTCTCTTGCAAGTCACTGGGAACATGGCCTTGAACATTGGAGCAACATGGATGCTCGCATCCGGAGCGGGTGGCGCGTTTTGACTTCGTGCGCTTTTTCGACGGCGTTGCGAATCGCGCGGTCCGGAAGCGGACCCCGGGCTTGGTTAGACTGTAGACTGGTTTGCGTCGTGATGCTCAACTTCCTTTATCGCTGTGGCCGGAAATGGGCGGCCGCTCGGGTGCTCGCCGGCGCCCTGCTTTGCCTTGCCAGTTTGCCGGGGCGAAGCGCGCCGGGCGATCCGCGCCAGGTTCCCGAGCCGGTCGCGCCGGATCCGGCCGCCCCGACCTTGTATTGCGGCGGGCTGCCGTCGGCTCCAAGCCGGGGCGACCCTCAAGCCTCCGAGGCGCCCAAGTCGCTCGCCGACCTCGTGGCGATCGCGATGAAGAACAATCCGGAGACCCGCGTGGCCTGGACCCAGGCCGAGGAAGCCGCATTGAACCTGGGGATCGCGCGCAGCAAATATGGCCCGATGCTGGCGGCCGAGGCCGCCGCGATCTACCAGCGTTCCGCCTTCCCGCTGCCGAAGACGCTCAGTCCCAGCGGCTATTTCAAGTCCGATAACGAGGCAGCGATACCGGCGATCACGCTCAAATGGCTCGTTTATGACTTCGGCGGGCGCGACGCGGTGCTGGACGAGGCGGACCAGGCGTTGGCGGGCGCAAATTTCGGCTTTTCGGCAACCCACCGCAGAGTGTCGATCCTCGTCACGCGGCAGTTCTTCCACCTGGCCACCGTGGTCGCCCGCAAGGCGGCCGCGCAAGCATCGCTGGACAGCGCGGAATTGGTTCAGCAGGCAGCGCAGGCGCGCCAGGATCAGGGCACCGGAACCGCGCCGGAGACGCTCCAGGCCCGCGCGGCCGCCGCTGAAGCGCGACTTCGCCTGGAAGAGGTCGAGGCATCGGTCGATGATGCCCGCCTGGCGCTGCTGGAAGCCGCGGGGCTGCGCCCCGACACTTCGATCTGCGTTTCGATCCCGGTCCCCGGTCCCTCCGAATCGGCGCTGGACCGGAATCTGGACCGCTTGATCGATCGGGCGATCGCGACAAGACCGGAAGTCAACGCAGCGGTGTCGAAGGTCAAGGCCGGCGAGGCGGCCATTCGCCAGGCCAAGTCCGAATACTTTCCAAAGATCACGCTCACGGGCAATCTCGCCCAGAACGACGGCCGGCTGCGCTCGGCGGGTGGCAGCTGGACGTCCGTCAATCAGCCGCTCTATGGCGTGGGCCTGCTGTTTCAGGTCCCGATCTACGATGGCACGATCCGCAGCAGCGGCGTGCGGGAAGCGATGTCCAAGGAGGAAGCGGCCCGGGCACAGCTCGACGGCACCAGGAATCAGGTCGTGCACGAGGTCGTCAAGGCCTACGACGATCTTCGCGTCGCGCTGCGGCGCCGCGAGTCCACGGCTGTGCTGATGTCCGCGGCGCAGGATTCGTTCGATTCGACGCTCACTTCCTATCGCCACGGCCTGTCGACGATGCCGGAGGTCGAATCGGCGGTCGCCGCGCTGGCCCGCGCCCGGATGGCCGTCAGCGAGGCCGGTGCCGACGTTCTGACAGCCCGCGCCGTACTCACCTTCGCCACGGGCGACATGATCGACGTGGAGCCCTAATCCTCGGCAACTCCGATCAGGCCGGCGGTCGCCTGGCGGCGCCGCAGTATCCGCTCCTGACGGTGCCGCGCTCTGAGTCTTTCGTCCAGCACGATCAGGCTCGAACTGTCGAACACGACTTTCAGGATGCCGAAGATGGGCAGCGCCAGCATCATCCCCGGGATCCCAGCGATCGCCCCCGCCAGCAGGATCGTCAGGACGGCGACGACCGGGTGGATGTGAAGGTTTCGGCCGATCGTCAGTGGCATGAATACGAAACCATCGAGCCATCGGACCACCAGGTACCAGGCCAACGTGGCGTACAGGATCGCCGGCTGGTCCGGAAATTCGGTGACGGCGACGATCGAGGCACCGACCGCAGCGAAGATCCCCCCCACGTACGGGATCCACATCAGGATCGCGGAAGCCACGCCGAGCAACACAGGGTGCGGCAGTCCGATCACGGCCAGTCCGGCCGACAGCGCCGTCGCGTCGAGTATCGTTAGCTGCAGCAGACCCCGGAAGTACGCTCTGGCCGCGTCG
>Ga0210409_10001075_pt1 | contig 38094 bp, 39 predicted proteins | sample IncBWH17MmetaG_FD_161649 | JGI IMG/M metagenome (GOLD analysis project Ga0210409, IMG submission 161649) | Forest soil microbial communities from Barre Woods Harvard Forest LTER site, Petersham, Massachusetts, United States - Inc-BW-H-17-M | ecosystem: Environmental > Terrestrial > Soil >... | reverse complement strand
TTGTGCTCTACCAACTGAGCTATTCCCGCATTCGGTAACGAAAAGTACAGCGAGGCATCAAGGGCGCAAGCCGAGGGCGTGGATCGCGTACCAGACGGTGTAAGCGAGGAGGCCCGCGAGTGTGGCGTCGCCGCCGTTGGCGACGGCGGCGCCCGTGTCGTCCAGTTGCTCGGCGGCCAGGCCGCCATCGAGGGGGGCGGTGCGGAGCCAGGAGAGGACGCCCGAGGCGTCGGGGCCGACGAGGCGGGCGAGCTGGCGGATCAGCGACGTGCGATCCTGGGGGATGAGTTTGACCGTGCGGCGGAAGACCGATTCGTTGCGATCGAAGGCTTCGTACAATGGGAGCCACAAGGCCGACGCGACCGGGTCGTCGGTCGTCGAGACACCGCCGTTGAGATCGATCGCCGAGGCGAGCGAGGCCTTGCCGGCGGTGTCTACCGAAAACTGTCGAACGATGGCGGCGCGGACGGCGCTGGGGTCCTCGATTCCTTTCGCGGTCTCGGCGTCCAGCGTGCGCTGAAAGACGTCGAGTGCCATCGCGGCGATGGCGTTCGCGTGAAGCGTGTATGGATACGCGACGCGCTCGCCGGACGGTGAGACCTCGGTGGCGTAGAGAGGTGTGGATTTGTTGCGGCGGGCAGCGATGTCGTCGGCGCTCGAGTATAAGGTGTCGGCGATGACCGGTTCCTCGACGATCTGGTCATCGCCAGTCTCACGGATGTAGCGCTCCGTGGCCAAGGCGTAGGAGGCCGCGCCTTCGAGGGAGAAGCCCGGCTCGAAGAGCGTGCCATCCAGGTAGTTCACGCCGCGGCCCGCGGCGTAGCCGTGCAGCTCGCAGGCGCGCAGCAAGAGCTCGCGGGCGAGTGGCGCATCGGCGAGTTGGATCGCCGGGAGAGCCAGGGCGAGTGCGTCCCAGTCTCGCACGGTGAGCCCGCGGCCATTCCATGGGGCGCGGGAGCGGACCAGATAGTAATGCGCGTCGTCGAGCGCGCGGCCGACGGCGTAGAAGTACGCGAACAGCAAGTTGCGGTTGACGACCGCGTCGAGCTCTTCGACACCCGTCGATTGCTCGAGTGAGCGAAGCGCCGTGCGCGTGGCATCCAGCAGCTCACGCCAACCCCGGCGGCGCATGGCGATGCCCGTCGCGACGGCGCCATCGCGTTCGGGGCCCGCGGCGATATAGAACGCGGCATCGGCTGAACCGCCAGCCGGAACGGTTATCGTGCGGCGAAACGCAAAGCCTGGAGCGTCGCCTGATTCGCAGTTGATTTCGGGGGCGTCATCGGCGCTGATCGCGAGAGCTGCCGGGCCCGGGAGTGAGGCGCCCTCCAAAATGACCGCGTCTTCGCTTCGCTCGACGCGGTGCGCGTCGTCGAATCGACGAGCCGTCCGCACGCGCTGTTGACGGAGGCCGAGGACACCCTCAAACACGAGAACGACGTCGATCGGGGAAGAGCCGCGATTGTCGAATGACACCGAGTAGACAAATCCCGGGACATCAACATCTCGGCCATATGGCGCGAAGATCACGCCGCGAATCGTGAGATCGCCGACCTCGCGTACCCATGTCGGAATCCACTCCTGCGTCCGCTCCCAGCGCAATGGCCCGGCCGGGAGGCCGCGCAGGGTGACCGCGAACAACGGCGGTCCCTGGCCATCGACAAACCCCGGATCGCCGGCGAACTCTACGCCAGAACGCGCCGCGCGATGCAGCAGTCCCAGGGCATGGACCGCCCCCGTCTCCGCGTGAATGCACGGAAGCGAAATCCAATGATTCCCGGTGACCTGCCACCGCACCGGAGGGATCGGCCGGAGGCTCACGGGGTAGGCAGTCGTGTTGACATGCCGGGTAACTTAAGCCCTATCTTTCGCGCCGTGTCGGCTCGCTTCGTCATCCTCGTTGCGCTTGGCGTGGCGTCCCGGCTCGACGCGCAAGCAGTGCGCACGCCGGACGACGAAGCGCGGACGCTGCCCGCGGGCGTCATCCGATTCGGGTTCGGCGACGACAACGCGCGGATCGACGAGTTCTGGGCGCCCGGCGGCACGCTCACGAATCGTGGCGCGGCCCTCACATTCGATACGCTCGGTGTCGCGCAAGTGCCGGTCTTTGCGCCCGCGCAGGCCGGCATTCGGACGCTGCTCGGCGATCAGTCGTTCAAGCTCGACTTCGGCAAGGTCGTCACTAACGCGAGCCTCCGCAGCGAGTCGTTCCCGATCTCGCTCGAAGCCGGCATCCTCAAACGGCTGACGCTGCGGGCGCGCCTGCCCATCGTGCATACGCGGCAAACGATCGCGACCAATGTGAATCCCACGCGATTCGAAGGGAACGTCGCGTTCAATCCCGCGTTCGCGTCGACGCAAGCGCTGGCGACCGACGCCGGCGTATACGCACAGTTCATCTCCGCGTCGCGCACGTTGCAGCAAATACTCACGAACTGCGCGAACAATCCATCAGCCGGGCATTGCGCGACCATCAATAGCGAACGATCGACCCTGCAGAATCTCGTCTCGCAGGGCGATCAATTCGCCTCGGGCGTAGCCCAGGTGTACGGCGGGCCCAATGGCGCTGGGACACTCGTCGTACCCGTCGCCGGGTCGAATACGCAAGCCAGGGTCAATACGCGGGATTCGAGCTTGACGGCGCAGTTCAACGCGGCATTTGGCACGGTTGGGTTGCCAGCGTTAACCGTGGTCCAACCGGTCGCCGCGCCCGCACGCGCGGGGCTGAGCGATTATTACAACCTGTTAACCGATACCACGTATGGGCTGGCGGTCGACTCCTTGAGGGACGTCGATCGGTATGGGATCGGTGACGCCGAGTTGAGTGCGACGTTGCTCTTGCTCGATACGTTCGGCAGTCGCGACTCCACCCGCATCCATCCACACGGGTTCCAGTTCCGGACCAGCGTGACCGGACTGTTCCGACTCGGGACCGGCACGCCCCCGGCCGAGAATCAGCTACTGGATCCGGGGACAGGAACCGGAGAGAACGCGATCGAGGTCCACTCGGCCACGGATCTCCTATTCGGGCCGAGGCTGTGGATCACCGGCATCGTGCGCGGCACGTATCAGCTCTCGGATAACGTCGTGTCGCGCATCCCCGGCGTGGCCGGCGAAGTCCTCGATCCACTGTACTCGCGAACGACCGTCACGAGACAGCTCGGCGACGTCTTCGCTGTTCAGATCGATCCGCACTACGCGATCAACGACTACCTTGCGCTCAGCGGATCGTACCGCTTCTTGCATCACCTCGCCGACAAGTATTCCGGCGTGTTGCACCTCGACTCGGCGCAGACCGGCGTCGGGGCCGTACGGCTCGACGCCAACATGCTCGGCGCGAATACCGAGTATACGTCGCACACGATCGGGTTCGGGTTCACGTTCTCGACCCTCGCCGCGGCGGCACTGCGCAAGCATATCGGGTTGCCGCTCGATATCACGTACGAGCACGACGAGGTGCTGTCGGCCACCGGCGGCTACGCGCCGAAGACGTTCTACGATACGATCCGCATGCGCCTGTACGTTCGGCCCTTCGGCGGACGAGGGTTCGCGTTCTGACCCAAGCCACCGTGCCCGCGCTCCTGCTGGCTAGTGGGGCGTGCTGTCGCGCTTCGCGGTCGTGTCGGGCGGCGCCGGCTTTTTTTTCTTCGGCCGAAACACGTTTTTGACGCCGGTGCCTAACTTGTAGGCCCCGTTATCGACCTGATCGTTCGCCTTCTTGACGCCCTCGCCGGCGTTGTTGACCGTATTGTTGGTCTTGCGCTCGACGGCAGACGAGTCATGGTGCGTCGTGTCCTGGGCCCTCGCGAGACAGGGTAGCGCAGCGAGAGCAACGACAAATACGAAATGGCGCATGACGAAAATTAGCGGCGCTTGGCCTTCGGCGTGACCGCCGACAAGAGCTCGCTCGCGTGCGCACGGCTGACGTCGCTCTCGGGGTCGCCGCCGAGCATCCGAGCGATCTCATCGACGCGGGCGTCGCCGTCGAGCACCGTGACATCGGCCGTGGTCACGCCGCGACGCGCGCCCTTGCTGACGAGGATATGGTGGTGCGCGCGCGCGGCGATCTGTGGGAGGTGCGTGATCGCGAACACCTGGTGATGCTCGGCCACACGGCGCATCGTGTCGCCGACTTGGAGCCCGACGCGGCCGCCGATCCCCGCGTCGACCTCGTCGAACACGAGCGTCGGCACGCGGTCGGACCGCGCGAGAATCGTCTTCAGCGCGAGCATCACGCGGGAGAGCTCGCCGCCTGAGGCGACGCGGGCCAGGGCGCGCATGTCGTGCCCGACGTTGAGCTGTACGCGGAACTCGACCGACTCGGCGCCCGACGATGTGGGCTCCGGACGCGGGATCAGTTCGACCTGGAAACGGCCGCCCGGCATCCCCAGATCTGGCAGCACCGCCTGCACGGCCTCGGACAGACGCGCGGCCGCCTCGCGGCGCGCGGCCGTGAGTCGATTGGCGGCCGCTGATAGTTCGCCAGTCGCTGCCGCCTCGGCTCTATCCAAGCGCGCGAGATCGAATGCCGCCGAGTCGACCAGGTCGAGCTCGGCGCGGGAGATGCGGCCTGTCTCGATCACATCGTCCAGCGATGGGCCGTATTTCTTCATGAGGCGAAACACGAGGTCTCGGCGACGCGTCGCTTCCGCCAGGCGCTCTGGGTCGAGGTCAACCTGCTCCTCGTATTCTTCCAGCGCACGAGCCAACTCTTCGAGCGCGTAGTAGCCCGTGTCGTAGAGTTCCTGCAGACGATCGAGCGTCGGGTCGATTCGACGGAGCGAACCTAGTGCACGTTGCAGTGTCCCGAGACGGGATAGAACTGCTTCCGCATCTCCATCCAAGGCGGTGGCCGCGCCGCTCGCCAATTGCTTCAGTTCGTCCGCATGTGTGAGACGGCGAACTTCTTCATCCAGGCGAGCATCTTCGCCGGCGACTGGCTTGGCCTCATCTATTTCTTTGAGTACGTGACGCAAGTAATCTGCCCGGCGCTCGGCTTCCGTGCGACGCGATGACAACTCGGCTCGCTCCCGTCGCACCGCCAACAACGCATCATGGGCCTCCACGACATGCGACGCGAGCTCGGTGGCGCCGGCGAATGCATCCAGGATCGATTGCTGGGTGACGACGTCGAGTAGTAAGTCCGCCTCGTGTTGCCCGTGCAGGTTGACCAATGAGCGGCCGATGTCGGCCAAGACAGCGGCCGTGACCGTGGTGCCGTTGATCCACGCGCGACCCCGACCGCTGGATGCGATCTCGCGCTTGAGTACCACCCGCGACTCGTCGATATCGATTCCGCGCGTATCCAATAGCGCCGCGATCTCTGGACGCTCGGCGATGTCGAAGACGCCTTCGACCGTGGCGCGGTCGGCTCCCGTACGTACCAGATCGGCGCTCGCGCGCTCGCCGAGGAGGAGCCCGATCGCGCCGACGATGATCGATTTGCCGGCCCCTGTTTCCCCCGACAGCACATTGAAACCCGATGCCAACGGTAACGTCAGCGAATCGATGATGGCGAACTGTCTGATACGAAGCTCGGTCAGCATCTCGGCATCTACGCGTGCGGGACGCTGCCCCAGCCCAGCTTCCGCCGCAACCGCGCGAAATAGGTGGTCCCGGGAAATCGAACGATGGTGACCGAGCGCTCGGCGCGGCGAATATGCAGGGTGTCACCCGTCGCGAACGTCGTGCCGACTTGGCCGTCAACGGTCACCAGCAATTCTTCTGGCCCGTCCTCGACGTAGATCGCTATCTCGGCCGTCGGTGGCAGCACCAAGGGTCTCAGGGCGAGGGAATGGGGAGAGACCGGAGTGACTACGATCGAGGCGACATCGGGATGCACGATCGGGCCGCCGGCCGAGAGACTGTAGGCGGTCGAGCCGGTTGGCGTGGACACAATGATGCCGTCGGCGGTATACGCGCCGACTTCTTCGCCATTCGAGAAGACCTCCAGGCGGACGACCCGCGCGAATCCGCCCTTGTGCAGCACCACGTCGTTCAGCGCGTACCACTTGCGCCGCATCGCGTCGTCGAGATCATGGGCGCGCGCTTCGAGCGACATCCGAGGCTCAGCGTGGTACTCGCCACGGGCGAAACGGCGCAGACCCTCTTCCATCTCATCGACGCCGATGCTCGTGAGGAACCCGAGGCGGCCGAGGTTGATGCCGAGGATCGGGACGGGGAGACCAGCCAGGAAGCGCGCTCCCCGGAGCAGCGTGCCGTCGCCGCCGAGCGTGGCGAGGCCGCCGAGGCCCTCGGGGCCGGTCAAGAGCTCACCGGCCCGCGCGACCTCGTGGAGGTCGGGCTCGAAGAACAACTTGAGGTCTAACTCGGGCGCCAGACGCAGCAGCGTCCGAAGTACGTCGGGCAGCCGCGCGTAGCCGCGGTGCCCGACGACGCCCAGGTTGATCACCCGGCGATAGCCTCGGACTCGTGCAAGGCCCGCACGCGTTCGGCGATGCCAGCCGCGTCGAGCCCGCACAACGCCAACTGCTTCGCCCGCGAGGCCTGTTCGATGAACCGGTCGGGGACACCGTGCGTGTGCACGCGGACGGCCGAATCGCGCTGGGCGATCACAGCCGACATCATGGCGCCGAACCCGTTGACGATCGTGCCCTCTTCGACAACCAAGAACTGCTTGTGGTCCGTGAGCAGTGCCGCGAGCGTCAACTCATCGTACGGCTTGAGATACCGGCAATTGACCACCGAGACGTTGAGTCCTTCGGCGGCTAGCGTCTCGGCGGCGGCGAGCGAAGGCAGCACCATCGTGCCGACGGCCAGCACCGCCACGTCGGCTCCACGACGCAGCACTTCCCACGTGCCATACGGCACCGCGGGAATCTGCGCCATCGGTGGCGGGACGTCCGGCGCGGCATCGCGCGGGTAGCGGAAGCAGAACGGGCCCGCCGTGTGCTCCATCCCGGCGCGGAGCAGGCCGAGCATCTCGGTGCCGTTCTTGGGCGCAGTTACGGTCATGCCTGGAACAGCCAGCATGTAGGCGATGTCGTAGAGGCCCATGTGCGTCGGGCCATCTTCACCGACCAAGCCTGCGCGATCCATCGCGAAGATCACCGGTAAGTGCTGGATCGCCACGTCGTGAATGAGATTGTCATACGCGCGCTGCAGGAACGTGGAGTAGATCGCGGCGACCGGCCGAATGCCACGTGTGGCCAACCCGGCCGAGAATGTGACTGCATGGCCCTCGGCGATGCCCACATCGAAGAACCGCTCGGGGAACTTCTTGCCGAAGATCCCGGTGCCCGTGCCCGACGGCATCGCGGCCGTGATGACCGCCAACTCTGGGCGCTCTTCGCCGAGCGCGGCGAGGCCAGTGCCGATGACCGTCGTGTAGTTCGCGTTGGCCGTCGAGGTCTTTAGCTGCTTACCCGTCGCCGGGTCATGGCCTGGCGGCAGGGCATGCCACTTCTCACCGTGTTCGCCAGCCGGGAATCCCTTCCCTTTTTGGGTCACGACATGGATCAGTCGCGGCGTCTTGAGGTCGCGCACCGCCGCCAGCGTGTCGACCAGTTCATTGACGTCATGGCCGTCGATGGGGCCGAAATACCGGAAGCCCAGGGCCTCGAAGAGCGCGCCCGGTGTGAGGAATACCTTGGCGCTCTCTTCCCATTTGCGCACCAGCGTCGACACGGCGTGCAATGGGCCCGGAGCGTGGTCCACCGCAGAGCCGATCACCTGGCGGGCGCGGTTATACAGCGGGTGGCGTTGGACGAAATTGAGGTACTTCGAGATCGCGCCCACGTTCGGGGCGATCGACATCTCGTTGTCATTCAGGACGACGATGATATCGCGATCGGAAGCGCCCGCGTTGTTCAGGCCCTCGTACGAAAGGCCGCTCGTCAAAGCGCCATCGCCGAGGATGGCCACGACTTTGAATGCTTCACCGCGCAAATCACGGCCCACCGCCATGCCGAACGCGGCGGAGATCGCCGTGGCGGCATGGCCGGCGCCGAACGTGTCGTACTCGCTTTCTGTGCGCTTGAGGAACCCCGAAATCCCGTTCTCCTGGCGCAGGGTCTCCATTTGAGCATCACGCCCGGTGAGCAGCTTGTGCGGGTAGCCCTGGTGGCCGACGTCCCACACGAGTTGATCGCGCGGGGTGTCGAACACGTAGTGCAACGCTGTCGTGAGCTCGACGACGCCGAGCCCGGCGCCGATGTGGCCGCCGGTGCGCGAGCAGACGTCGATCAGGCGAGAGCGCTGCTCCGCGGCGAGCGCCTTGAGCTCATCGCGCGAGAGGCGCTTGAGGTCGGCCGGAGAGTGAATGCGATCCAGGAGCCCTGTCATAAATAAGTGGCTGAAGTGACGGACCTCACGACGGTCTCGATACTGAGAACCGCGCGAGCGCCGCGAGCGCCGGTGTCAGCAAGTGCTCGCGGTCGAGTGCATCGCAGGCCTCGTCGACGAGCGCGGTAGCGCGCGCGACGGCGCCTTCGACGCCGAGCAAGGCCGGATAGGTGCTTTTCTGCAACTCGAGGTCCCGCCCGGCGGTTTTTCCCAATTGGTCGGTCGTGGCCGTGACACCGAGCACGTCGTCGGCGATCTGAAATGCGAGGCCCACGGCGGCGCCGTAGCGATCGAGAGCGTCGACGACTCGAGTCGCCCCGAGCGCCGCGATCCCGCCAATGCGAACCGACGCCGTGACGAGCGCCCCGGTCTTGGCCCGGTGAATGCGCTCGAGCTCAACGAGCGACAGCGCCTTGGTCTCGCCCTCCAGATCGAGCAGTTGACCGCCGATCATGCCGCCGCCTCCAGCCGCGCGCATTAATTCACGAAGAATGGTGCCGCAAACGGTGTCGGGCAACTCCAACCGGACGGCGGCCTCCATGGAGCAGCGCGCCGCGAGCGGCACCATTGCGAGGCCGGCCGCCGTGGCGGCGGCCACGCCAAAGACGCGATGCACCGTGGGACGGCCGCGGCGCAGATCGTCATCGTCCATGCAGGGCAAGTCGTCGTGTACGAGCGAGTAGGCGTGCACGACTTCCACCGAGGCCGCCAGTGCGCTGGCGTCGCCACGGCCACCTGCCGCACGGTACGCGGCCAGGAGCAGGATCGCGCGAATGCGCTTCCCCTCTCCCATGAGGGAGTAGCGAATCGCCTCGGCGGCGACTGGCGGGAGGTCGTCGAGGTGGGTCGCGCAGAAGCTCGCGAGCGCCGCCTGCACTGCAGCGCGATCCGCGCCAAACGAGACGTCGTCCAATGCGCCGACCGCGTTACTCATTGCGGAAGGGCTTTAAAGAGAACGTCCCGTCGATTTGTTCGACCAGTTGCGTCACGCGGGACTCGGCGCGCGTGAGCTCCGCCGAGGCGCGACGGAGACATGCGACGCCTTCTTCGAAAAGCTCCAAGGCGCGGTCCAGCGGGACGCCTTGCCCGCTGCCGTCGAGCTCCGCGGCTATCGCCTCCAGGCGGGCGACATCGGATTCGAAGGTCACGACGCCTCCTCGCGGCGCTTCGCGCCGCTCGTCGCGTCGTCGACCACGGAATCGGCGTTGCCCTGCTCAACTCTAGAGCGTACCGTGCCGTCAGCCAGGATAAGATCGTATAGAGCGCCCGGCAGGAACTGATCGGCGTGGGTGAGTGCTCGACCACCATCGATTTCGCGCGCGACGGCGTAGCCGCGCGCGAGCGTGGCGAGGGGGCTGAGAGCCTCAACGCGTGCGGCCGCGGCGGCGAGGCGCGCGGCGCGGCGCTCGACAGCCACTGAGGCGGAGCGATGGACGTGGCGCGCGGTGCGTGTGAGCGCGACGTGCGCTTCGCGCACACGCCGCGTGGCTGCGGCGGTCAGATCCGCCCCAGCAGCCTCGAGGCGGGCTCGCAGATCCGACTCGGCCGGGACGGCTGCCTCGGCGGCGGCGGACGGCGTTGGAGCCCGGTGGTCGGCCACGAGGTCGCAGACGGTGAGATCGATCTCGTGGCCGACGGCGGAGATCGTGGGCATCGGACACGCGGCGAGCGCGCGCGCAACGCGCTCGTCATCGAACGCCGAGAGGTCGTCCTTGGCGCCGCCGCCCCGGCCGATGATGACCGTGTCGGCGTCGGCCCAGCGAGACACGGACGCGAGTGCGATGCATAACGCCTCGGGCGCACCGGCGCCCTGCACCCGAGCGGCGACCACGACGACTTCGACCGACGGGGCGCGACGGGCCACGACCGCGATCACGTCGCGGATCGCCGCGCCATCGGGGCTCGTCACCACCGCGATTCGACGCGGGCATGACGGCAAGGCGCGCTTTCGCGCTTGGGCCAACAGGCCGTCCTTCTCCAGCGCTCGTAACGTGCGCTCCACGGCCGCGCGACGGGCGCCGGCGCCCAATAGCTCGACGTCCATGACCGCGAACTGCATCTCGCCGCGCGCTGGATAGACGGTGAGCTGGCCACGCACGGCGACCTGGCGACCATCGGCGGGCGGCGTCTTGATGCGAATTGCCTCGCGCGACCAAACGACGCACCGGAGCTGCGAGGAATCATCGCGCAACGTGAAGTACCAGTGACCGCTGCGGCTGGCCTTGAAGTCGGAGACCTCGCCGCGGACCCAGAGCGGCAAGACCGTGCCCTCGAGCACGTCCCGGACGAGATAGGTGAGAGCCGTGACCGTCGTCGCCGAGCCGGGCGTCGCCCCCGGCGCCGGCGCGGCGATGGCAGCCGCCGCGACGGACGAGGCATTGAACGCGGCGCTGTCGAGCGGGAAGAGATCGGCCTGAACTTGGCGCGGTCGCATGTCTCGAAACTTACTGCCGGTGCCCCAAACGGCCCGCCATCGTTGCCGCACGTACCGTGTTTTTTAGCAACATCGCGATGGTCATGGGGCCTACCCCGCCAGGAACGGGGGTAATCAATGACGCCACCTCGCAGGTGCTTGGAAAATCGACATCGCCAACCAGGACATAGCCCTGTTTTGCCCGACTGTCGCTCACGCGGTTGATGCCGACGTCGATCACGACAGCACCGGGCCGGACCATGTCGCCAGTGATAAACCGCGGCCGACCGATCGCGGCGACGAGGATATCCGCCCGACGCGTGTGCGACGCGAGATCGCGTGTCTTGCTATGGCAGACGGTCACCGTCGCGTCGTCCTGGATCATGAGTGCCGCCATCGGGCGGCCGACGATCGTGCTCCGGCCGACGATCACGCATTCGGCGCCCTTCACCGCGACGCTTTTTCGACGCAGCATCTCCATGACGCCCGCCGGCGTGCAGGGGGCGAATCCGCTGCGATCACCTATCAGGAGCTTGCCGGCGTTTACCGGGTGAAAACCATCGACATCTTTTTCCGGCTTCAATCGCGCGATGATTGATTGATAGTCTATGTGCTTCGGCAGTGGGGACTGGATCAGGATTCCGTGGATTGTCTCGTCGGCATTCAGGCGATCGACTAGGGAGAGGAGGTCGGCTTGACTCGTTTCCGCAGGAAGGCGAATCGTCTCGCCGTGCATCCCCGCTTCTTCGGTTGCCTTCCCCTTGGCACGCACGTACACCGCGCTCGCCGGGTCGTCGCCTACCAGTACTACCGCTAGACCCGGGCGGATGCCTTGGGCGACCAAGGTCGCCGCTTCGCGGGCGACATCTTCGCGGACGTCTCGCGCGATGGCGACGCCATCGATCAACTCAGCGGGCAAAGTCGACCGCCCTCGTCTCCCGGATCACTACCACCTTTATCTGACCAGGGTATTGCAATTCCGCTTCAATGCGGCGCGCGATTTCTTCCGACAGCGTCGTCATTCTGGCATCGTCGACATCTTCCGGTGTGACGACGACGCGGACCTCGCGCCCCGCCTGGATCGCGAAGACTTTGTCGACACCCCGGTACGAGGAGGCGATGCGCTCGATTCCCTCGAGACGTTTTACGTACGTCTCGAATGCCTCGCGCCGGGCGCCGGGGCGAGATCCCGAGATCGCGTCGGCTGCTTGGACGAGAACCGAAACCTCCGTCTCGTGCGGCACATCATCGTGGTGCGCCGCGATGCAGTTCACGACCAGGGGGCTCTCGCCATACTTTGTCGCCACCTCGACGCCGAGCTGCACGTGCGTCCCCTCGTGCTCGTGAGTCAATACTTTGCCAACGTCGTGCAGTAGGGCACCACGTTTGGCTAACGGCACATCGAGGCCCAACTCGGCCGCCATAATGCCCGCGAGCCAGGCGACTTCTTTTGAGTGCTGGAGGATGTTTTGGCCGTAACTCGTCCTCCAGCGCATACGCCCGATCAGCTTGATCAGTTCCGGATGGAGACCTCGGACGCCCGTCTCGTACGCCGCCTGCTCACCGGTTTCGACGATCGCGGCGTCGACTTCTGTGCGGGCCTTGTTTACGACCTCTTCGATTCGGCCCGGGTGGATGCGGCCGTCGGCGACCAGTTTCTCGAGCGCGAGACGCGCGACTTCGCGGCGGACTGGGTCGAAGCAGGAGACCACAACCGTGTCCGGGGTGTCGTCGATGATGACATCCACTCCGGTCGCTAGCTCGAACGCTCTGATATTTCGACCCTCTCGGCCGATGATACGGCCCTTCATCTCATCGTTCGGTAAGGCTACGGCGGAGGCCGTGGATTCGGCCGTGTGCTCGGCTGCGATGCGTTGGACGGCTAGCGCGACGATTTTCTTGGCTTCGCGATCTGCCGTCCGCTTCGCGGACTCGCGGATCTCTCGTAGACGGTTTGCCGCCGCTGCTTGGGCCTCCTCTTCCATCCGTTGCATGAGGAGGGTCCTGGCGTCTTGCGCGGACATGCCCGCCAGTTGTTCGAGGCGCCGGCGCTCGTCGCTCACCATGCGCTCGAGCTCGGCCTCTCGGTCTTCCAACACCTTGGACTTACGGCCCAGGTCGGTGGACTTCGTGCCGATCTCGCGATCCCGCTGATCGAGGACGTCGAACTTGCGGTCGAGCACCGTCTCGCGCTCCTGCACGCGCTTCTCCTCGCGCTCGACCTCCTCGCGCCGGCGACGGGCCTCGACCTCCCACGCCTCGCGCTGCTTGATCAGCTCTTCCTTGCCGCTGACGAGCGCGCTCTTGCGGAGGTTCTCGGCCTCGCGCTCGGCCTCCTCGATCGTGCGGCGCCGGACATCCTCGGCGCCGGATTTGGCGGCCGCCAGGCGCTCGGCCTCGGCCGCCTGACCTTGGCGACGACCGAAGACGAATGCGAGGACACAACCTGCAACGAGCACGGCCGCAGCCGCGGCCAGAATGACCTCTGTTTCCATACGAATCTATACTCCAGCGCGGCTGAGCTTCCGCCGCGGCGTTATGTGCGCTTCGCCGGTGGTAACCAGTGACGGACTTCAGCTCCCAACGACTCGATTTCAGCCGCGAGCGTCTCCGCCGCTCGATTGGCCTCGAACAACTCGTTCGTAATCTGGAGCGCCGCCAAGATCGCGGCCTTCTGCGGCTCGACCATCGACCCGTGCATCACCGCCCGAATCGCGTTGTCGACATACTCGGCCACGCGACGCGTATGCTCCGGGTCTGCCTCGCTCCGGATCGAATATTCATCACCAACAATTGTTACGCGCACGACGGTTTTCGTCATCGCCCACCTTCCTGTTGTTGGCGCAGGAAGCGCACGCGTTCCAACATGTGTCGCGCCCGACCCCGGGCCGCGTCCAGCCGACTGCGGAGGTCGAGGTTCTCGGCCTCCAACTGCGCCACCCGTTCAGCCATCCCCTCGTTGTTCGTCGACCCGGACGCCTCCATCGCTTTGACGCGCGACTCAGCCGTGAGCGCGCGCTTGCGGAAGGTGGCCAGCTCGTCGCCCAAATGGCGCACAAGCATGGTCAGCTCGCGGAACGCGAGGATCTCAGACCGCTCGTTGTCGGACACCGAGCTCCGTCTCTAACGTTCGCAACAGCTTACGTTGTCGCTCATCAACCTCTTTCTCGGTAAGAGTGCGCGTTGGGTGACGGAACGTCAACCGCCATGTAACGCTGCGGGTTCCGTCCGTCAAACGGTACTCGCTGACCAGGCGAACGTTCTCGAGCACCCCGCCCTCGGCTCGCAGCACTCCCTCCACGGCCCCCGCTCCGCCATCGAGACTATCGGGGACGATTAGGCTGACATCTCGGTCCACGGCCGGGAATGTTGGTGGCGCCACATACTTTGCGGCGTGCCGCGCCTTCGGCGGCGCAACCGGTTCCGTTGTCGTCGTTTCCAAGAGGAACTCTATGCCGAACGCGGGTTTCGCCCACGCCGGCGCGTCGAGACGCAGGCGCGAGACCGTTCCGATCGCCCGACTATCGGTCTCTATGGTCCAGAGGGTGTCGCCCTCGGATGCCGGACGCAAGTCGATCGGGAGGTCTGGGAAGGCCACACTGAACAACCGCTCGGCGATGCCTTTCGCGTCCCATTCGTCGTAGGCCGGCGGATCGGGTTCTGTGAAATGCGGCGGACGTCTCGCGCCCATCATCAGGGCCGCGACGCGGACTTCTTCTATCGGCCTCGGCCCCGTGTGTTTCCGGAAGACCGTGCCTATCTCGAATAAGCGCAGGTCGCCCTGCTTGCGATCGAGATTGTACTCGGCGCGCCGCGAGAGGGGGCCGAGCAAGTCTGAGCGCAAGAACGGCTCGCTATCCCCGAGCGGGTTCCGGAGCCGCACACCTTCCGGCCCCGCATCGGCGACGAATGCGAGGGGCCGGGCCTCGAGGAACCCGAGGCCAACAAGAGCGTCGGTGAGCCGCCGGGTGGTGTCGAGCAGAGCCGGGTCGGGAACGGCGCTCGGCCGATACGGTCGCAGTTCACTCGGGAACGTCTCGTATCCTCGGAGCCGCGCGACTTCTTCCGCGAGGTCGATCTCGCGCGCGATGTCCGAGCGGAACCAAGGCGCGGCGACGGACAGGTCACCTTCGATCTGAACGGCATCGAATCCGACCGCGCCGAGGAGACGCGCGGATTCGGCTGCGGAGACGTCGACACCGAGGATCGTGCGGACGCGCTTCGTGCGGAGGGTCACGCGATGGCGTTGAACCTCGGGCGCGGTGACGAGTGTCGGCGCGGCCGCGATCGTGCCGCCACAGAGCGACAGGATCAGGTGCAGCGTTGCTGAGTAGACATCGCCCGGCAATTCCTGTGGAACGCCGCGCTCGTAGCGGTAGCTCGCGTCTGTCGATAGGCCGAGCGCGCGCGACGTGCGGCGGGTGCGGCGGGGGTCGAATGTCGCGATTTCCAAAAAGACATTGATCGTGGCATCGCTCACCTCGCTCGTGCGTCCGCCCATAATGCCGGCCAGGCCCTGAGCGCGCGTGCCGTCCGCGATCACCACCATCTCCGGGTCGAGTGCGCGCTCGACGCCATCGAGCGTGACGAGCTTTTCATCGACTCGGGCGCGGCGAACGACGACAACGCCATCGAGGCGATCGAGGTCGAATGCGTGCATCGGCTGGCCGTAGCCATGCAGCATGTAGTTCGTGGCGTCGACGAGGTTGTTGATCGCGCGAACACCGACAGCGGTGAGGCGGTCGACGAGCCACTGCGGGCTTGGGCCGATGCGGACGCCGCGAATGACGACGCCCATGTAGGCAGCCGAGTCCGCGGCATCATCGACAATGACACGAACTCCGGCGGTGGCACCCGACGCAAAGATCGGGATCGGATTCGGGACTGGAATATCTAAGACGCCCGGCTCGACCGGGGCACGCAATGGCTTGCCGGTAGCCGCGGCGATCTCTCGCGCCAGCCCTCGATGCGAGAGGAGATCGGGGCGATTCGAGAGGACGTCGACTATGAGGCGCGTGTCAGCGCCTGAGAGCACTTTGAGAAGAGGCGTACCTGGTTGCGCGTCCGTGTCGAGAGGCAGGATGCCCTCGTGGTCCGCGCCGAGGCCGAGCTCGCGGGAAGAGCACAGCATGCCATTCGATGTGCGGCCGCGGATTTTGCGCTTCTCGATTTTGAGGCCGCCCGGCAACGTTGCGCCCACGGGCGCGAACGGATACTTCGTGCCGGCGGTGACGTTCGGCGCGCCGCAGACGACTTCGAGCGCCTCCGGCCCGCCGGCGTCCACCGTGGTGAGCCAGAGGTGGTCGCTGTCCGGGTGCCGTTCAGCCGTGAGGACGCGGCCGACGATGATCGACGACAGGTCCGCGCGTAGCGGCTCGACGGCGTCGACCGTCGCGACCCGACTCGTGATCAAGTCCGCGAGCTGCGCAGGCGCGAGTCCGTGGTCGACGAAGGCCGAGAGCCAACCGGTCGAGGCGTTCATTCGCTCAGGGCTCCAAGGACGCGCACGTCCGTATCGTAGAGGGCGCGAATGTCGGGGATGCCGTACCGTTGGAGCGCGACACGGCCCGGGCCCATGCCGAAGGCCCAGCCGCTATAACGCTCGCTGTCGACGCCCGATGCCTCGAGCACCGCGGGGTGCACCATTCCCGAGCCGAGGATCTCCATCCAGCCCGTGCCCTTGCAGGCCGAGCAGCCGGCGCCTTTGCAGAGGCGACACTGCACGTCCATCTCGGCCGAGGGCTCTGTGAACGGGAAGTAGCTGGGGCGGAAGCGGGTGATCGCGGTTCCGAAGAACTCGCGAGCGAAATGCGTCAGCGTGGCCTTGAGATCGACGAAGCTCACGCCCTCGTCGATCGATAGGCCCTCGATTTGGGCGAAGCCCGGCGCGTGGGATGCGTCGAAGGGGTCCCGGCGATACACGTTGCCCGGCGCCAGCACGCGAATGGGCGGAGCCCAGCGCTGGAGCGTGCGAATCTGAACCGGCGACGTGTGCGTACGCAGCAGCACATCATCCGACAGATAGATCGTGTCGTGAGCGTCCATCGCCGGGTGGTTCGGCGGGAAGTTCAGGGCGCCGAAGTTGTACCATTCGGTCTCGGCTTCCGGGCCTAGGGCTATGGTGAAGCCTAGTTGGCGGAAGATTCCCTCGATCTCCTCGATCACCAGCGTCACCGGGTGGCGGCCGCCGCGCCACGTCTGGCGACCGGGCATGCTGAGGTCGAGCGCCGGCGCTTCGCGCCCCGCGCTCTCCTCCAACTCCGCCGCCCGCTCGGCTATCGCCTCCGTGATGCGCTCCTTTACGTCGTTGAGAGCCTTGCCCGCTTCACGACGCTGGTCAGCAGGGAGTTTCGGCAGCTGGGCCATGAACGCGTTCAGCTCCCCACTCGCACGACCCAAGAACTGTACGCGCACATCCTCTACCTCACGCATCGAGGTGGCTTGGGCGAGCGCGCGGAGCGCGCGAGTCAGGAGTTCTTGGAGTTCGTTGAGCATAGGGATAATTAAAGGGGCGGCAGCGCCCTTCGCGCCGCCGCCCTAAAATGCGAAAGACTCGAGGTCTTACGCCGCGGTCAGGGCGCTGCGCGCGCGCTCGGCGAGCGCGGTAAATGCTTGCGGATCACGAACCGCGAGATCGGCGAGGATCTTCCGGTCGACTTCGATCCCGGCCTTTTTCAGGCCGTTCATGAAGACCGAGTAGCTCATGTCGTTCTGATGAGCCGCGGCGTTGATGCGCGTGATCCAGAGGCGCCGAAAATCGCGCTTCTTGTTCTTGCGATCGCGATACGCATAGCGCCAGCCGCGCTCGACCGTCTCCTTCGCGGCTTTCCAGAGCTTGGACCGCCCGCCGAACGCACCGCGGGCCGCCTTCATGATCTGCTTTTTGCGCTTCAGTCGCGCGACGTTTGATTTGACGCGAGGCATGAGGGCTCCTTACGCCTGAATGAGACGCTTGATGCGCAATGCGTCGCCGTTGGGCGTGACGATCGCAGGCCGGCGCAGATTGCGTTTTCTCTTGGCGGATTTCTTGGTCAGAATGTGGCTCTTATACGCCTTCAGGCGGCGCACCTTCCCCGTGCCCGTGACGGAGAAGCGCTTCTTCGCACCCTTGTGCGTTTTCATCTTCGGCATCGTCAGTCCTATTTCGGCGTCAAAATCATGATCATCGACTTCCCTTCGAGCTTGGCATCGCTCTCGACCTTCGCAATGTCGTTGAGCGCCGCCGCTACTCGATCGACCACTTCTTTTCCGAGTTCGGGATGAGCTATTTGGCGACCTCGGAACATCATCGTCACCTTCACTTTGTTGCCATCCTGCAAAAATTCGCGAGCGTGCCGCGTCTTCGTCTCGAAATCGTGGTCTTCGATGCCCGGCCGGTACTTCACCTCTTTGAGGTGAATGACGTGCTGCTTCTTCTTCGCCTGTCGGGCCATCTTCGCCTGCTCGAACTTGAACTTCCCGTAGTCCATGATACGGGCGACGGGCGGCCGCGCCGTTGGCGCGACCTCGACCAGATCGAGTCCCTGCTCCTGTGCCGCCGACAGCGCGGCATCGACATCCATGATCCCCAACTGGCTGCCGTCCGCTGCAATCACGCGGATCGGACTGATACGTATCTGCCGGTTGACGCGAACCCGCTTCGTGTTGTCCTGAATAACTCCGTTCCCTCGAGTGAGAAAGCACAAAACACAAACGCGAACCCCGTGGAGTTCGCGTAGGAAGAGGCTCCCGAGCGTGTCACTCGGGCCTCGTCGGACGGAACTCCTACAGCACGACTCGGAAAGTCAAGAGGGCCGGAGGGTGAGCCCCGCACCGCGCGGAGCTACTTAGCGTGTTGTTGCAGCAGAAGTTATGCCGTTCCGCCAGGAGAGTCAAGCGTATAGGTGTTCCCCTCGCGCCGAATGCGGCTCCAGGCCGTATAGGCATCGTGAGGGAACGCGACCAGCCATCCCTCCGCGGCTGCCCGCGGCAGGATCCGTCGCTTGGTCTCCAGCGTCACAAGCGGCTCGACGTCGTAACCCATGATCCAGGGTAGCGGGAGGTGGGCGGTCGTCGGCACCAAGTCCGTGACAAAAAACGCCTTGTCGCCCCGGCTCTCGATCAGGATTCCTTGGAGGTGGGGCGTATGGCCGGGGACCGGGATCACGGTCATGCCCGGTACGATCTCGCGCTCACCGCGAACGAAGTCGAATCGGCCCGCGGCCTCGACCGGGACGAAGTTGTCGTCGAAGTAGCTCCCTGCGGTGCGCTCGTTCGTATGCGTGGCGTAGTGGTATTCGCCCGCTTGAACTACGTACCGCGCGTTCGGGAATGACAGGCGGATGTCGCCGCCCTTGTCGCGATAGGTGTTCCCGCCGGCGTGGTCGAAGTGCAAGTGCGAGTCGATGACCATCGCGACTTTGTCCGGCGAGATCCCGATCGTCGCCAGGCCGACCTCGAGCTGCGTGCGACCGTCCGGCGCGGCATTGTCGATCGCGTAGATGTCGTAGAACTTCGCGCTCTCTTTGTTGCCGGCGCCCGTTTCGATCACGATCGGGCCGATATCGTGCTCGATCACGAGGCTCCGCATGCACATCGGGATGCGGTTGCGTTCGTCGGCAGGGAGCTTCTTCTCCCACAGCGGTTTGGGGATGATGCCGAACATCGCACCGCCATCCAACGCCATACTGCCCGTCTTGATAGAATGCATGCGCCAGGCGCCTAGCTGGCGCGTTTCGATCTGCGGGGTGGTCACGCGCTTTCCTCGTGCTGAACTTGGGTCGGGAGTGCTGAGCGGCGCTTGGGTCGCGGCGGCGCCGGCATCGCGAGCATCGACTGCACCTCGCTCCACGTCGTGATGCCTTGCCGATCGGCATCGCGCAGCATGCGAATGAAACATCGCGCCGTGGCGACGGCATCGCCGGCCGCGCGGTGGCGCGCGGCGATCTCGACATCGTAGTGGTGCGCGACATGGTCGAGTGAGCGGCGACGCAGGTGCGGCAGCAGCCGGCGCGCGAGGCGTACCGTGCACAAGCGCGGCGCGCGCAGGCGGCCCGCGCCCGCCCGCGCGAGTTCGGCCGAGACGAAGCGCCAGTCGAATTTCATGTTGTGGGCGACGAACACGTGGCCATCGAGCCGTCGCGCGACATCGTTCGCGACCTCGGAGAAAAGCGGCGCCTCACGCACCGTTTCCGCCCAGATGCCGGTGAGCCGCGACACGAAGGGCGGGATTGGGCGCTGCGGGTTGACCAGCGTCTCGAACGTGTCATGAATGGCGCCGTCCTTTACCGTCACGATCGCGACCTCGATCACCCGGTCGGGACCGTAGCGGCCGCGCTCCGGCCGACCGCCGGTCGCCTCTACGTCTACGACGGCGTACGACAAGCCGAGGAGTGAGGACGCGGCATCCAGCGCCGGGACCGCGCGCACCTCTAGGCGCTTCCAGAGTCCGGTCACGGCGTCGCGCGCGAACTCCGGATGGCCCGCGAACAGGGCGGCAGCCATGTGCTCGGCGACGACGCTCGGAAGACCCGGGATGCCGCAGGCGTGGGCGAGCAGCGCCGCGGCTGGGGCTGGGCCTGCGGTCAGGTATGATGCTGCCTTTGCTCGCGTTAGCTCCACACACGCCTCACGGGTGCAAGATAACGCGCAGGATCGTAACTTGTGAATAATTTCACATGGCACGAGCCACGAACCGACGCATTGCCGACTCCACTGTCCGGCGACTCTCGCTCTACCTCCGTTATCTCGAGGAGGTCGGTGGGCGCGGGCTGGCGACTATCTCCAGCGAGACACTAGCGAAGCTAGGTGGGACGACTTCGGCGCAGGTCCGCAAAGATCTCTCGTTCTTCGGCTCCTTCGGCAAACGCGGCCTGGGCTATCCCGTCCCCGAACTCGTCTCTCGCCTCCGCGAGATCCTGGGACTCGGGCGCGAGTGGCAAGTGGTCATCGTCGGCGCCGGAAAGATCGGATCCGCGCTCGCGCAGTACTCCGGCTTTCGCCACCGCGGGTTCCGCGTCGTCGCGGTCTACGATAACAATCCCGCGAAGATCGGCACGCAATGGGACGGCCACTCTGTTCGCGATATCGCGCAACTGGTGAGCGACGTCACCTCCTTGCGGGCCGACATCGCCGTGCTCGCCGTTCCCGGTGCGGCCGCGCAGGAGACGGCCGAGGTCATTGTGCGCGCCGGCATTCACGGCATTCTAAACTTCGCGCCGATCCAGTTGCGCTTGCCGGAGGACGTCATCGTACGCGCGGTGAATATGGCGGCCGAGCTCGAAGTGCTCTCGTACGCCCTCGCCCACCGGGCCGAGCGCTAGTCGATGTAGTCGAACATCTTGGTGTCGCGAATGTGATACAGCATGTGACGGTACTCCTCTCCGATCTCGTGCAGCAGATCGTCGGCCTCTGATCCAACGGGATCGGCGACGAGTAGCTTCGGCACCAGTTTGCCGAACAACGCATTCGCCGACTCCTCGATGTCGAGAAGCGCCGTCGCAATCTGCGCCGCTTCCGCTTCGGGCGTGGTGCCGCGTCGCTTGGCACTGCTTTGCACCCGCGGGATGCGGGCCAACTGATCGGCGAGGCTTTTGGCCCGCTGTCCGTAATCGGTCATCCCTAGAGCTTCGCCGTGATCGACGACGCTAAATCGGCGAGAACGAGCAGCGCGATCAAGAGCATGCCATCCTCCGGAAGAGAGAGACGAACTCGCCTGGCGTCAGCGTCTCTGGACGTGACTCGGCGTCGATCCCCGCCGCGAAGAGTATGCGTTCGGCTTCATCAGGAGGCAAATCGGCCAACGTGCGGATCACGCGGCGCATCTGCTTGCGCCGGAGGCCGAACGCCGCGATCACCATCTCGGAGAATGCTGCCTGGTCGGCTGGAGCGACGAGCGGATCGGCGCGCGGTTCGATGAGGAGGATCGCGGAGTCGACCTTGGGCGGCGGTGAGAACGCGCCGGGTGGCACGCGTGCGATCAAACGTGGCGTGGCCACCGCTTGGATATTCACGGACAAGGCACCGTAGATCTTCGAGCCTGGCTCGGCCACCACGCGCTCGGCCACTTCTCTTTGCACGAGGAAGACCGAGCGTTGTGGCATCGGGGGCTCTAGGGCGTGGAAGAGAATTGGGGTCGTGATGTAATACGGGATGTTGCCTGCCAGCACGAATGGCGCGCTGCCGGCTGCGCCGGCTAGCGCGACATCGAGGACATCGGCGTGGATTACGGTGAGATCCGGGAATCGCGTGCGTAATTGGGCGGCCAGCGACTCGTCTAGCTCGATGGCGACTACTCGCTTCGCGCGTGGGAGCAGGAGCTCCGTCAGGGCGCCGCCGCCTGGGCCGATTTCGACGACGGTTTCGGCGCCCGTGAGCGCGAGGGTATCTACGATACGCGCCAGGGCGCGTCGATCGGTGAGAAAATGCTGGCCTAGACGACGGCTCAACTGCGCAAGACGACGAGCGTCAGGTCGTCGCGCAGCGGCACGTCGCCCACGTGACTCATGACTCGTTCGTGGATGCGATCGACGATCTCAGCGGGTGGACGGTCGCGGTGCTCGAGGACGGTATCGAGCACGGCCTGCTCGCCGAGTCGGACGTCGCCGCGGTTGCGGGCGTCGCTGACGCCGTCCGTGAAGAGCACGAGCAAGTCTTCGCGACGGTGCCATGGATGCGCGGCGCCGGATGGGGCGCCGATGCCCATTCCGAGCGGCGGGTCGAGCGCTTCGAGCCGTTCGACCACGCCCGAGCCCCGCACAATGAACGCGTGCGGGTGGCCGGCGTTCGCGTAGCGCAGCTCGCCGCGGACACGGTCGACGACGCCGTAGAAGACCGTGATGAACATCTCCGTGCTGGAGAGCTCGTCCTGGAGAGACAGGAGTAGCGAGCGGAGGGCTTCGCTCGGCTCCAAGGTCGTCTGCGCGTGGATGGCCGAAGCGCTCATGGCCAATGCCATGATCAGAGCGGCGCGATAGCCGTGGCCGGAGACGTCGCCGATCATCGCGCCGGTGTTGCCGGCGCCAAGGCGGAACAGGTTGTAGAAATCGCCGCCCACGCTCTCGGCGGGCGAGACGCGAGCAGCGACGTCGGCTTCCGGGGCCACCGCGTTGCCGGATGGCAGGAGGCGCATCTGCAGGTCGTGCGCCAGTTGCATCTCCTGCACGAGCCGCTGCTGGTTGAGCGACGCGCGCACCAGGCGCGTGTTCTGGATCGCCGTGCCGATCTGCGTGGCGATCGCGGCAACGAGCTTCTGGTCGCCGGCACTGAACGGGTTGCCGGAGCCGCGATCGGAGAGATTGACGACGCCGAGCGGCTCGCCGCCGTCGGGAGCAGTCCACATGATCGGGACCGAGAGCATCATCCCCCGACGGTATCCCGCCTCGGCATCGCACGGCATTTCGTCGCCATCCACGATCATCGGGTGCTGCGTGCGGAAGACCCGGGCCGAGACGCTGCACGGGTCTTCGACCGCAATGGGAGGGGCATCCTCGGCCCGGATGCCCAGCGCGGCGACAACCTGCAGCGTGTCGGTGACGCGGTCGTGTACCAAGATCGAGGCGCGGCGCGCGCCGACGGTCTCGGAGATCTCCTTGAGGATCGTCGCTGCCGCTTCTTCCAAGCGAACGGTGCGGCCCAAGATCTCACTGATCGTGTAGAGGAGATTGATCTCCTCGTAGCGCTCGGCCAGCTCGACGGCCGCGTGCTCTACTTCTGTCGCCGTTTTCAGGATCTGCGAGACCACCGGCGCGAGAAAACGCAGCAACTGCTTCAAGGGCAAATCAGCGGACTTCGCGGGGCCGACGACGAGCCACGCTCGCTTGGCCGCCGGTACCCGGGCGATCAATTCATCCGGTGACAGGGCGGCCGGCTCGGCGCCGACCGGCAGACGATCCAGCGGAGGAGCGGTCGGCGTTGACGGTGACGCGGCCAGCAAGACTAGCGGACGAGACGGATCAGCTTGCGTCCACACCGAGGCGGCGCACTGCGTACTGTCCGTGAAGGCCGACAGCACGACGCTGAGATCTTGCTCTCTCACGGGCGCTTCAACGTGAGGCGCACGACGTTGCCGCCGTCGGTGTAGCGCTCCACGCGATCCATCAGTTGGTGCATGAGATAGAGGCCGCGGCCGTCTTCCCGGACCACGTTTTCGGGCGTGGTGGGGTCGCGCGTACATCGGTCGAGGTCGAAGCCGACGCCCTCATCGGTGATTTCGAGCACCAGCGACGCGTGGTCGACCAAGGCTCGCACGCGCACGTGTTTCGCGCTGTCTTCGCGGTTGCCGCGGAGCATCGCGTTCGACAGCGCCTCGGAGAGGGCGACGGGGACGTTGAGCGAACAGGCGCGCGCCGGGAAGTCGAGCTCGCGAATCTGGCGACTTACGAGCTCTACGATTCGTTCGATGTTTCGGACGTCGTTCGAGACTTCCAGCTCGATTACGACGCGCATCGCATCGAGCGGATCCCGGCTCACAACGGTTCTGACTGGCGCATCGGTTCTGAGTGGCGCTTCGCGCCGCTCGCTTCGCTCGCCGCAAATCGCCTCACAGAGACACCGCGATCGTACGGACCACAAAGCGCCTCACAGAGACACTGGCGATCGCACGGACCACAAAGGGCCTCACAGAGACACCGGCGATCGCACAGGCTTATGCGCGAGCGCAGCGAGCGGGCGCGAAGCGCCACTCAGAACCTTAGAAGCTTTGAAGACCACGCTCACGCGTGTCGGCGATCTGAAACAGTGTGTCGAGCTTCGTCAACTCGAACAATGTCTTGAGGTCGTCGTTGAGATTGGCGAGCCGCAACTCCCCACCCTGCTCGCGAATCTTCTTGGACAGCGACACGAGCACGCCGAGCCCGGAGCTGTCGATGTAGCCGGTACGCGTGAAGTCGATCAGAAACTTCCGCTCGCCCTTTTCCAGTTCATCGAGCACTTTCTGCTTCAGTTCCTGACGATTCCCCACGATCAACTGCCCTTCTACGTCGACCACAACCACCTCTCCGTGCTTCGTGATCGTAAAACTCATGTCGTTTCTCCCAACGTCGTGGCTTGCAGCGCGGTAATCGCTGCCACATTGATAATGTCATGCGGACCCGCCCCGCGCGAGAGATCGGAGCAGGGCCGCGCGAGTCCTTGCAAGATAGGCCCCACGGCGACCGCGCCGGCCAAACGTTCGACCAACTTGTAGGCGAGATTGCCGGCGTCGAGCGACGGAAACACGAGCACATTCGCCGATCCGCCCACGGGACCGCCATCGGCGCCGACTTTGCGCCGCGCGACCTCGGGGACGAGGGCGGCATCGGGCTGTAGCTCGCCATCGATGGCGAGATCGGGCCGTCGCGCGTGGAGCAGCGCCACCGCGCGGCGGACGCGTTCGACGGACTTCCCGCCCGCGCTTCCGTGCGTGCTGTACGACAAGAACGCCACCTTTGGCTGGTCCCCAACGATCCGTCGACGGTCGTCAGCCGCGGCCTCGGCCGAGTCGGCCAGCTGTGCTGCGGTGGGTAATGGTACGACGGCGCAGTCCGTGAACGTGAGGATCCGACCCGCCGGCAGCACCATATAGAACGCACTCGAGACCGTTGTGACGTTCGGCGCCGGGCCGATCATCCGGAGTGCGGCTCGGACCACATCCGCCGTCGTATGGACTGCGCCGGCCACGCACGCGTGGGCGTCCCCTGCCCTGACCAGCGCATCAGCGAAGTAGAGCGGCGTCACGGCAAGACGACGAACGTCCTCGGGCGTTAGCCGAGCTGCCCGCGGCGACGCCGCGAGCCACTCGACTGCCCGCTCCCGACGCGGATCCTGCGAGGGGTCGATCATCTGCACACCGCCGATACGGGGTGGACGACGCCCCGGTTCTAGGATCAGGATCGGCTCGACAATCTCCTCGGCGACCATGGTCCGAACGGCGTCCAGCGTGCGCGCGTCCCCGCTTTCGGGAAAGACAATCGTACGCGCGGCGCGCGCGGCGCGGGCGCGTACATCGGCCAGGAACGCGGAGGCCGAGGTTGCGGCGTCGGCGACCGTCACCGGGCGAACTTGCGTCGCATGGCCTCGGCCACGCGAGGGTGCACGAGCGCCGATACGTCCCCGCCGTAGCGGGCGACCTCGCGGACGATACTGGAGCTGACGTAGGTCATATCCAGCGAAGGAACCATGAAAACCGTCTCTAAGTGCCCGGATAAGTGCCGGTTCATGAGCGCCATCTGAAATTCGTACTCGAAATCGCTGACGGCCCTTAGACCCCGGATCACGATCCGTGCTCCAACCGCGTTGGCGAAGTCGACCAAGAGGCCGGTGAACTGGCGGACATCGATCCGAGGCTCGTCAGCGACCGCCGTCCGGATGAGCTCCAGGCGCTCGTCGACCGTGAACAGCGGTTGCTTCGAGGAGTTCACTGCGACCGCGACAACCAGGCGGTCCACGAACTCCAGGCTCCGGCGCATCAGGTCTTCATGGCCCCTGGTGATCGGGTCGAAGCTGCCCGCGTAAATGGCCGTGACGTTCATCGGCTTAGTCCATAGAAAGTGATGGCGGTCGAGCCGTATTTTCGTCTATCACCACTCGGCGGCAGCGCTTCGCGCGCCGCGTGTTCTACGCCCAGGATTCCCGCGAACGGCACCTCTAGCCATCGCTCGGCGAGCTTCGCGGCGAGGCCCTGGTCGTATGGCGGATCGGCAAAGGCTACATCGTACTCGCCTTCGTATCGCACGAACGCATACTTCAGGGCGTCCTCACGATGGGTTCGGGAACGAGCAGCTGCGCCGAGTTTGGCGATATTGGCTTGGAGTGCCGAGAGACTGCGCGGGGACGATTCTACGAAGTCGCACGAGACGGCGCCGCGCGACAAGGCTTCGAGCCCAAGGGCGCCGGAACCGGCGAAGAGGTCGACGACGCGGGCGCCGGGGAGCCACGGCTGTACGATGCTCATCCAGGCCTCGCGCACCCGGTCAGTCGTCGGGCGAACGGCATCGCCCGCGGGCGCCGCGATCACGCGGCCTCGCCACTCGCCGGCAACTATGCGCACACGAAGTCGGTCACTTTCGCCTGCAGTCGATCGTAGCCCTGCCACTCGTCGCGCTCGACGCGGAACACGAGGTCGATGGGGTGCTCGCCCGAGAGCTCGGCCGCGCGGTGCGCGGAGTTCCAGGCGATCGCGTCGAGCTCGCCACGCGTCGTCGCCAGCCGCAGCTTGAGGCCATCCTGCGAGACGGCCCGCGCGGGCCCCACCAGGCGCACGCCGCGCGCGAGGAGCGCGGGCGCGGGATTCCCCATGCCGAACGGCTCGAAGTGGCGCAGCAACGCCTCGAGATCGCGCGTGATGTCGTCGATCGGGACCTCGAGATCGACGTAGACGGTGGACGCGAGATCCTCCGGCTTGAGCCGTGCGCGCGCCACCTCGTTGAAACGCTCGGCGAACGCGTCCACGTTCCGTCGCGCAATCGTCACGCCGGCGGCGGCGCGGTGCCCGCCATAGCGCTCCAACAGATCCGCGCACTCGGCGAGCGCGCCGTGCAGGTCGAAGCTCGGAATCGATCGGCCCGACCCCTTCCCCGTCTCGCCATCGAGCGCGATCAGGACCGTCGGGCGACCGGTCTCCTCGACCAAGCGCGAGGCGACAATGCCGATCACGCCCGGGTGCCAGCCTTCGTTCGCCAGCACGAGGCCGTACGTCGAGTCCCAGTCGAGCGCGTCCAGTTTCTCGCGCGCGTGCGCCAACGTCGCCCGGTCGATCTCCTGCCTACGGCGATTGAGCTCCTCGAGCTCGTGCGCGATCCGATGCGCATCCGCTTCGTGATCGGTTGTCAGGAGCTCGACGCCGCGGAGTCCTCGATCCAGTCGGCCCACCGCATTGAGTCGGGGCGCCAAAATAAAGCCTACGCGGCCCGGCGTGATCGGCTTGTGCTCGAGCCCCGCGGACTGGACGAGCGCCCGCAGACCCGTGTTGGGGCTTTCGGCCATGAGACGGAGGCCGTAGCGAACGAAGACCCGATTCTCTCCGCGCAATGGGGCGACATCGGCTACGGTCGCGAGGGCGACCAGATCGAGGTGCGCGAAGACGGGGCCAGGCGATCGGCCCAGCTTGTCTGCTAGCGCGAGCATCAGTTTGAACGCGACGCCGGCGGCCGCGAGGTCCTTGTCCGGATATCCGCATCCCGGGCGTCTCGGGTTCAGGACCGCGAGACAATCCGGTACCGGGCGGCTTGGCAGGTGATGGTCGCTGATGATGACATCGATACGCGACTCCGTCAGTGCGTCGACCGCGGCGTGCGCGTTCGTTCCGCAGTCTGCCGTAATGACCAATGCAGCGCCCGCTTCGCGGGCAGCCGCTACTCCGGCAGGACCCAGGTCGTAGCCATCGCGCAGACGGTGCGGGATGAAGGGAGCTACGCGGCCACCAAACGACCGGAGTGTGCGATATAACAACGACGTTGATGTCATCCCATCTACGTCGTAGTCGCCATGGATCAGGATCTGCTCCTCGCGCGAGATCGCAAGGGCGAGGCGATCCACTGCGGCGTCGAGGTCCAGCATGAGCGACGGCGCGTGCAGTTGCTCGAAGCGAGGGCGGAGAAAGCGCTTCGCGGCCTCGGGATCCGAGAACCCGCGGGCGCAGAGCAACCGGCAGACCGACAGTGGTAAATGGAGCTGAGTCGACAGCGCGAGCGCCGCGGCCTCGTCGGCCCGCTCCGGGAAGATCCAACGGGTGGGACGTATCACTCGCGGAAGCTAGGCGGCTCCTTCTTCCGATGCCACGTCGGCATAGAGCAGCACACCACAGGTTTCGCACACCTCGATGTTGCCGCGCGCGGCCATGAGGTTCCGCCGCTGCATCGGCACCGTCGTGTCGCAGTTCCCGCACGATGGGCCGCGCAGCGAAAACAATGCGCCCCGCTTCCGGGCCTCGCGGATGCGATCGTACTTCGCGAGGAGCGGCCGGTCGACGCCGGCCGCCTTGTCGGATCTCGCCGCGCGCGCGGCGGCCAACGCGGTGTCGATCTCGGCGCGCTGTGTCTCGATCGACGCGCGATCCTCCGCGTGCCGGTGGTCGAGATCCTTGAGCGCGTTCTCATGATTGTCGCGCACGGTGACGAGCTCCGTGATCCGGCGCGACAACGTGGCGAGCTCGCTCTCTTCATCGGCCAGAATACGCCGCGCCTGCTCGACCTGGGACATCGCCGCCGTGGCTTCCTTCACCTTCTTCACCGCATCGAGCTGGGCCAGATTGCGCTCGTGCAGCTGCTTGTGCTGCGTGATCCTGGTGTGCAGGTCGCGCCGGCGCTTCTCCTCCTCGTCGACCGCCGACCGCGAGCGCTGCGCCGCGTCGAGGGCCTTACGCCGAGCCTCGTCGAGCGCTCTGGCGCGGGGCGCGAGCGCCGCTGAGCGCTCCTCGAGCTCCAGGATCGCCGCATCGTCCGCCTGTAGCGCGAGCAGCGCTGTCACATCAGGGTGCACCACGCCTCCGTTTACTGGACTCGACCCGCATCGCGTCGCGCAAGCGGGTCTTTTCGTGCATCAGATTGTTTTTCTCGGCATCCGTCGCGTACTTCATCTTCTTATCGATCTCGCGCGACTGCTCCTTGAGCTCCCGTTCCCGCAGCGCCGCGATACAATGCTCGACCGCCTGGGCGGGATTGGCGCCCATGGTCCCTTTCGCCTGCATCTCTTGCACCAGCGCGATCTCTTCGGGCTGCAGATTCCGGGTGAGCTCTTCGAGCGTCGCGTCGGGTCCGCATGACCGAAGCGCGGTATATATGGCCCGGGACGCCTCGTCGCGCAGCATCGAGACCTCGACCCGGCTCGCGACCGGCTCGAGCAGCGCACGCGCCGCGAGGAGGTACTGCACGAATTCGCGTTCCGCGTTGAGGCCGGGAATCAGCCGCGGCTGGGGCCGAGGCGACGAGCGCGAAGCGCGCGGAGGAATCGCGCGCTGCACCGGGCCCTGGTCCGGCGCGGTCACGCCGATCTCGCGCCACAACACGTCGGCACTGACGCCCGACGCCTCGGCCAGTCGGCCGACGTACAGTTGTTGAGTGATCGGATCGGCCGTCACACGAATGGTCGGCAACAACTTGTCGATGGCGCGGCGTTTCTTGCTCAGATCGGCGAACCATCCACCTCGTTCCGCAAGTTGCACCTTCCGGTCGAATACGTCGAGGGCCTGATCGAGTAGAGCCTCGAAATCCGCACGAGAGTGCTTGGCGACGAAGCTGTCCGGGTCGTCTCCGGGTGGAAATGTCACGACGCGGACACGAACGCCGTGTTCCAGCAACACATCGGCGGAACGGAATGTGGCTTCGAGGCCCGGGCGATCACTGTCGTACGCGATCATCACTTGCCTGGTGTAACGCACAAGCAGCTGCGCTTGGGCTTCGGTCAGCGCCGTGCCCATGGATGCGACGGCATAGTCGATCCCGGTAGCGACCACCCGAATCAAGTCGAAATACCCTTCGACCAGGATGACCTTGGCTTCGCGCCGCATGGCGAGCTTCGCGGCGTGAAAACCGTATAAGAGCTTGCTCTTCCCGAAAATCGGCGAATCAGGCGAGTTGAGGTATTTCGGCTTCCCAGTGCCTAGGGTGCGACCTCCAAATCCCACAATGTGGCCTGCGGCATCGTGGATCGGGATCATGAGACGGTGCCAGAAACGAGGGCCTGGCTTGCGGTCATCATCGCCGGGCGTGCGGAGGCCGACTTCCGTGAGGCGGGCATCCTCCAGGCCGAGATTGCGCAAATGGGACAAGACTTTTTCGCCATCGGCGGCGTAGCCGAGCCCGAATCGATCGGCCGTGTCGCGATCGATGCCGCGCGAGGCCAGATAAGCGCGGGCCTGCTCGGCGGCCGGGTCGGACCAGAGCACCGACGTGAAGTGGTCGGCCGCCGTCGCCAGCGTCCCCCACAGCACCTCGCGCGGGTCCGGGCTCGATTGACCACGGGGATCGGTGCGCGGGAGATCGATGCCCGACCGCTCGGCGACTGTTTTCAGAGCGGTCGGGAAGTCCATCCCGAGACGCTTCTGTAAAAAGCTGAACACGTCGCCTTGCTCGTGGCAGACGAAGCACTTGTAATAGCCGGTCTTCGGCCAAATCGTGAAATTGCGGTCCTTCCCATTGTGAAATGGGCAGGGGCCACGATACGTGTTGCCCTGGCGCTTGAGCGAGACCGATTCTCCGATGATCTGAACGATATCCGCGGCCTCGCGGACGCGTTCCTTCACTTCTTCGCGCGTCATGCTCGCGGTCACGCGAGCTCCGCGATCGTCACGCCGGCGCCGCCCTCGTTCCAGGCGCCCAGGCGGAAATGCTTGACGCGAGAGTCCTTGCGGAGCATCTCGGCGACCCGCTCGCGCAGCGCGCCGGTGCCCTTTCCGTGGATCACGCGGAGCGACGCGAGATCGGCGCGAACCGCGGCGTCGAGTGCGTACATGACGCGTTCCTCGGCCTCATCGGCGCGCATGCCCCGTAGGTCGATCTCAGGCGCGGCCGTGGCTTCCGGGACCTCGGCCAGCACAGGCACGGGCTCCACGGGCGCAGCCTGTCGCGACAGCCTGAGCGTTCTGACGGGGACCGTCATCTTGAGCGAGCCTACGGCCACTACAGCATCGTCATTGCGGAGCTCCAGTACGCGGCCCGTGCGGCCGCCGAGACTGCTCAGCTCGACCCAGGATCCTACGTTCGGCGCCTTCGGCGCCTCGCGTGAATGCGGCCGAGGTGAGGGCCGCGCTACGATCGGGTCTGGGCCGGGGCCAGCGTCCTCCCATGAGACACCGGCGGCTGACTCGGAGACATCGGGCGCTGACTCGGACTCGAGCGCATTCGCATGCTCGCTAGCCAACGCCTCTATTTGCCGGCGCGCGGAGCGCGCCGCATCATGCGTCCGTAACTCGGCGATCACGCGGTCGATCTCACGGCGGGCGCGCAAGATATACTGGCGCGCGTCCTCGTGGGCGCGGCGGGAGATGTCGCGCTCGCGCTCTCGAACAGCATGTTCGCGAGCCTCGAGCCGCGAAAAGCGCGACTCGGCCCCTTCGATCAGCTCGGCCGCACGGGCCTCTTGCTCGGCGAGTATGGCGTCGCGGCGCTCGAGGTCCGCCAATAGCGCGTCGAGATCGCGCTCGGCGCGCGGCACCCGCTCCTCGGCTCGTTCGAGCACGGCGTCGGGCAGCTGGAGCCGGCGCGCGATGCTCAAGCCATAGGAACGCCCTGGAACGCCCTTCAGCAGGCGATAGGTCGGCTCGAGCTTGGCAACGTCAAACTGCAACGACGCGTTGACCACGCCGGAGACTTCGGACGCCAGGTCCTTGAGGGCGCCCAAGTGCGTCGTGGCGATGGTCATGGCGCCGCGGCCCGTGAGATCGTCGAGGATCGCGCCGCCGAGTGCGGCCCCTTCGACGGGATCCGTGCCGGAGCCGAGCTCGTCGATCAGGACGAGCGAGCGCGCGGTCGCATGCGCGAGGATGTCGCCCAGATTCTTTACGTGAGCGCTGAAGGTCGACAGACTCGCGGCGATCGACTGCTCATCGCCAATGTCGGCGAAGATCTCGTCGTACAGCGGCACGCGGCTCTCTGGACCGACCGGCGCCGGCAATCCGGCGGCAACCATCGCCGAGAATAGCCCGACGGATTTCAGCAGGACCGTCTTGCCGCCGGTGTTTGGACCCGAGAGCAAGAGTGTGCGCTCAGTGGGTGCCATCTCGAGATCGAACGGCACCACTGGTATCCCCTGCGCTAACAGCAGCGGGTGGCGGCCCTCGCGGATTTGCATCCCCGCCTCGGGCTCAGCCAGCGTCGGCGTCGCGCAGGTGAAGTCGATCGCATAGCGCGCGCGGGCGGCAAGCGTGTCCAGCTCGACTAGGGCATCAAGGGCATCGACTAGCGCCGCGTGTAGCGGACGCAGCCCATCCGTCAGCTCTCGAAGGACACGTTCGACTTCTCTTGCCTCTTCGGCTTCTAGCTCGCGGATGCGGTTTCCCGCGTCGACTGCCGCCGGCGGTTCGACGAACAACGTGGCGCCCGTGGACGACGTGTCGTGCACAATCCCACCGACCGTTCCACGGGCATCGCGGCGAACCGGGATGACATAGCGACCGTTGCGCACCGTCACGGACCCGTCGGCAACTTGCTGGGCCGGATCCAAGCGCGACATGATGCGCTCGAGCAGGCGGATCAACTCGGCCTGCGCTCCCTTCAGGTCTCTCCGGAGTCTCGCCAAGAGCGGCGACGCGCCATCGCGTACTGCTCCATCGTCATCAATGGCACGAGCAATGGATTTCTCGCGGTCCGGCGCCACCACCATCCGCTCTGCGAAATCGGCCAAGACGACGCGCGCATCCCGGAGCGTATCACGGGTACGCCGGGACGATGCGAGGAGAATGGCGCCGGACAATAGCTCTGCACCCGACCAACTGGTGCCTTCGATGCGGAGACGCGATAGCGCCGACGTTATATCAGGGATCGGCTCCGGCGACCAGGGATCGTCGGAGGTCAGGAGCGCGCGAACCGCGACGACACGGGTTTGCTCGCGCTCGATCCAGGAGCGGTCGGCATTGGGTGACGCTGAGCGGATACGGGCGGCGCCGAGGAGCGACGTCGCGCGCTGGGCGACAAGCTCGAGGACGCGCGGCAACTCCAGCACGCCCAGCGCATGCGCGTTCACCCCCGAGCCGCGAGCTCCTCGCGTGCAATAGCGGAGAGGACGCTGCCCTCGGCGCGTCCTTTGTACTGCGGCAGCACCTTCCCCATCACCGCCCCGATGTTGGTCGCGCCGGCCGCGATCGCCGCCCGTATGGCGTCTCTCAGCTCGGCCGGATCGACCTGCGGCGGAAGATACTGCTCGAGCGCCCGGACCTCCGCGCGCTCCTTCTCGGCGAGCTCAGGACGACCGCCCTTATCGTACAGCTCGATCGCCTCTCGCCGTTTCTTGATGCCTTTGCGCAGCACGTCGACCACGTCGTCGTCGGTGGGCTCATGGCCCAGCTCGATTCGGCGGTTTTTGACGTCGGCCAGGATCGTGCTCAGAAGCAGCGTCCCTGGTTTATCCTGCGCCTTGCGCGCGGCGTTGAGGGCCGCTTGTAGCCGCGCCGCTAGCTCGGCCACGCGCGCCTCAGGCGTGCCGAGTCCGCCGGTTCTTGCGCATCGCCGCGTTCATCTTGCGCTTGCGGCGTTCGCTCGGCTTCTCGTAGTGCCGGTGCTTACGAAGGTCTGACAGAATGCCCGCCTTCTCGCACTTCTTTTTGAAGCGCTTCAAGGCGCGTTCAAAGTTCTCGTCGTCGTGGATAATTACTTCAGACAAAAACGTTCCCCTATCGATAAAGTGACGTAACTGCCTTTAAATAAATCAGTTCCGAGAACGCATGTCAAGCTATATTCCCGTATGCCTGATCCGTCACGACGACGCTTCCTGGGCACTGCCGCCCTCGGCACGGTTGGAGCGATAGGCGCCCTGTACGGGGCCAGTTCCAACGAGCTGGAGGTAACGACCCACGCGCGACCGATGGCACCGGGTGCACCGCCTTTGCGTCTCGCGCTCCTGACGGACATGCATTCGCCGCACGATTATGTCGAAGGCAAACGGTTGATTGCAGCCGTCCGGCGATTCAAGCCCGACATCATCGCCATCGCCGGCGATGCCGTGGATCAGCGCGGGCACGAGCACCACGTCGAGTTCTACGGGGCGCTCGATGCGCCACTCGGCAAGTATGCGACCCTCGGCAACTGGGAGTACCAGGGGCTGTGCGATCTCTCCGCGCTCAGGCGGCACTATGAGCATGTCGGCGTGCGGCTTGTGGTGAATGATGCGCTGCGATTGAACATCAACGGCGCGCCGGTCGATCTCGTCGGGCTCGATGATTGGCGCGCGGGGTTGCCTGACTACGGGTTGTTACAGCGACTGCCCGCTGGACCGGCTCGAACCATCGTGCTCTCGCATTGTCCGGTCACGTTTGACGCCGTCCAACAAACCGCGACTCGGCCGGCGCTCGTGCTCTCCGGTCATACGCATGGGGGACAGATCGCGCCGTTTGGGCTTGCTATCCTCGTGCCGGAGGGCAGCGGACGTTATGTCAAAGGCTGGTACGATGGCGAGAACGGGCACGCCATGTACGTGAGCCGCGGTCTCGGTAATTCCGGGATTCCGATGCGCGTTGGCTCGCGGCCAGAGCTGGTTTTGATAACACTCTAGCCCGGAGGCCACTTCAGGTGGCGTCCGCCGAGCAGGTGCAGGTGAAGGTGATCTACAGTTTGGCCACCATCGGCTAGCGTGTTGATCACTACGCGATACCCACGATCCGCGAAGCCTTCCTTTCGGGCGATATCAGCGGCGACCGCCGTAAGCTTGCCTATGAGGGCGTGGTCATCGAGCTCGTTCAGGCTCGACACGTGGCGACGCGGGATGACGAGGATGTGTTGAGGGGCTTGCGGGTTGATGTCGCGGAAAGCGAGCGTGTCGGGCGTCTCGCTCACGATCTTCGCGGGGATCTCGCGCCGCACAATCCGGCAGAACAGGCAGGTCGCCTCGTCACTCATCGCGTGTGCTCCAGCATGGCGCGGACGAGGCCCACGGCGATCACGCCCGCGGTCTCGAACCGTAACGTGTAGGCTCCGATCGACACCGGCAGAAACCCGGAGCGCTCGAAGAGTGTCGTTTCGGCGTCCTCGATGCCACCCTCAGGACCGAGCGCGATCGTCACGGGCGCGCGGACCGGACCCGAGAGGACAGGCGCGCTCGCGGTCAGCAGGTAGCGGGTGCCCGAGGATTGAGTCGCCGCGATGCCGGGATCGATGTCGGGCTCGATCGTCGGTAGCCAGGGATTGCCGGATTGCTCGACCGCGGCGCACATGCGCGCGTGGACCTTGGCGGCGAACGATGGGCCCTCGCCCCGAGGCGACACGCTGCGCGAGCGATGCCAGCGCACGCCGCGCCACGACGTGACTCCGAGCTCGGTGGCTTTCTCCGCCAACCAGAGCATGCGGTCTCGATCCGCTATCGGTGCGAAGAGGTGCACTGCTGGGGGGCGCACCGCCTGGCGCACAGAGGTGATCGCGATCTGGGCGCGATGCGTGGTGAGCGCCGTCAGGTGGCCTTCGGCGATCATGCCGGCGCCATCGTACAGTGCCATCGCGTTGCCGACGATAGCGCGGCGAACGCGGAGGTGATGGGTCGCGGCGTCGCTCACTGCCACGCTCTCGCCGACCGTGAACGGGCCCGGCATGACGAGACCGATCACGCGCGCCGGGCTCGGTGGAAGCTCGCACTCCACCACTCGGCGTCGGTGGTCTCCTTCTCGAGCGTCCAACCCGTGGCGTCGAGCACCGACCGCATGTGTGCGCGCTCCGCGCGCAACATACCGCTCAGGATCATCGCACCATCGGGCGTCAGCGCGGCATCCATCGCCGGCAGCAGGTCGACGAGCACCGACGAAATGATATTGGCCAGGATTACTCGCACCGGGGCGAGCAACGGCAAGAGAACACCGGCATCGCCTTGGATCACCTGGACTCGATCTTCGACTGCATTTCGATGAACGTTCTCCTCGGCGTTGCCGATCGCTTGCGTATCGATCTCGATGGCGGCGACGCGGCCAGCGCCGAGTTTGGCGGCCGCGATCGAGAGGATCGCGCTGCCGGCGCCTAGGTCGGCGATGAAATCGCCCGGGAGTATGACATCTTGCAAGAGGTCCAGCATGGCACGCGTCGTCGGGTGGTCACCGGTGCCGAATGCCATCGCCGGTTCGATTACGATCGCTCCTGGTGTCGCCAACCACGGCGGAGCAATCGTCAGGGCACCGATTTGGTGTGAGCGCAGCTGGTCTTTCCATCGCTCCGACCAATCGACATCCGGGACTGGCGTGACCTCGATGCGCGCGCCGGGCGCCGCGCGTTCGAGACTCAGGCGAAGCGACGAGACGGCGTTTTCGGGAAAGCACGTGACGACCGACGGGCCGTCATCGTGCAGCGCCTCGCAGCCGTGATCGAACAACACCTGGGTCACGGCATCGCGCGCGCCCGCATCGGGCCACACGCGCACCGACGACCAGGTCACGCGCCCAGCGCTTCTTTCATTTTCGTCCAAAACCCCTTGGCACGCGTCTGCGGCGGCTTGGCCGCGACCTCGGCCAGTTTGCGGATCAATGTTTCTTCGTCGCGCGTGAGCTCATCGGGCGTCCACAGTTGCACGCGCACGTGGAGGTCACCGGTGCCGGACGCGTTCACGCGCGGCAGGCCTTTGCCGCGAACGTGAAAGACATGGCCGCTGTGCGTCGACGGCGGCACACGAAGAGCGACGGTGCCCGTTACGGTCGGAACGTCGAGATCCGTTCCGAAGACCAGCTGGGGGTAGGAAACGAGGACCTCGGAATAGAGATCATCCCCATCGCGCTCGAACCGCGGATCATCCTCGACGCCGAACAAGACGATGACATCGCCGCGCTCGCCACCGCGCGGGCCGGCATTGCCGCGGCCGCGCAGCGTCATGTACTGGCCCGTCGCGACGCCGGCCGGGACGCGAATGGTCAGTGTCTTCTCGGCACGCACGCGTCCATCGCCGCGGCACTTCTTGCACGGCGTCGAGACGACCGTCCCTTCGCCACCGCACGTCGGACACGGCGCGACACTCACAAACTGGCCGAAGAACGAACGCTGGGCGCGCCGCACCTCCCCACTGCCGCCGCACGTGGCGCAGCGTTGTGGAGTGGTGCCCGGCTCAGCGCCGTTGCCGTTACACTTGTCGCACGCGTCGAGCAACTTCATGGCGAGCGTCCGGTCGACGCCCGTCGCGACCTCGCTCAGCGTCAAGTTGATCTGAACCTTGACGTCCGCGCCCGTGCGATTCGCCTGCGCCCGACCCGTGCCAAAGAGATCGGAGAAGCCGCCAAGCCCCCCGAAGTCGCGCATGAACATGTTGAGCGCTTCGGAAAGATCGACGTGGTGGAATCCTCCGCCTCCGCCACCGCGCAAGCCCGCTTCGCCGTAGCGATCATAGGCGGCGCGCTTCTCGGGGTCGCGCAACACATCGTACGCCTCGCTGATCGCCTTGAACTGCTCCTCGGCTTCCTTCGACCCGTTGTTGCGGTCGGGATGGTACTGCATGGCGAGCTTGCGATACGCTTTTTTGATCTCGTCGTCGGACGCGGTTCGCGTTACTCCGAGCACGGAGTAGAAATCGGCCACGGCAGCCCTCAAGCGAACAGCGCGGTGATCATCTGCGACGTGTGGCTCACGAGCGAGATGACTTTTTCGTACGGCATCCGCGTCGGACCGATCACGCCGATCACGCCGCCGAGCGGACCGGCGCGATACTCGGCCGTCACGATCGTCAGGTTGTCGAGGCGTGGGTCGGCGTTCTCGTTGCCGATCGTGATCGTGATGCCACCCATCGAGCGCTTCCGCAGCAGCTCCGAG